>WNFF01007587.1_pt1 | contig 12414 bp, 10 predicted proteins | sample 5400441 | NCBI WGS metagenome assembly WNFF01 (sample SAMN13153345, study PRJNA577476) | soil metagenome | isolation source: 120 cm saprolite under Douglas fir tree site 2 hole 3 replicate 1 | place: USA:California | collected 2015-04-18
CCGACATCACCTTTCAGAACGCCAACGACATCCGGGTCCGGGACCCGGTGATCACCTGCGAGTTCCTCGACGCCAAGGGCAAGTTGCTCGCGACCCGCGGCAGCACCGTGTTCCAGAGCTTTCCGCCCGGCAGGAAGAAGGTCGACGGGATCGAATTCAGCCTGCGCGAAAAGAATGCGGTTCCGGGCTCCTGCCGCGTGATCTCGGTGACCACCGTGGCCTCGCCGAATTGAGCCCGAGCGCAACAACTTGATTCAGCGGGCGTGAATTCTGGGATCGGCGACATGGCCAGAGACCCGGCCGCCTGTTCGCTCCGCCCCGCCTTCACTGCGTCGGCGCCGGCAGCCCCAACACCTCGCGCACCGCGGGCAGCGCCGCGTCGGCCATCGCCGCTTGACCCTCGGCGGTCGGATGCAGCGCGCCGCCGTAGACGGCGCTCAACGCGCCCCAGGTGGCATCGTGAATGTCGCTCGGCTGCAGCGTGCTCGGCAGCCCTTCCGGATAGGTCATCGCGGTGAAATAGCTGTCGTTGGCGGTGCGGATCCAGCGGCTGCGCGCAGCATAGGGGCGGAACTCGCGCGCGCTCGCATTGCACGCCAGCGGATCGGTCGCGCCGGCGACCAGGCTGTCCTGGAACGAGGTGCCGGCCGGCGAGAAGCACTCGCGATCGAAGGCAGGGTCGTCCTGCGAGCGGGCGCAGAAACCATGGTCGGCAAAGGCCCGCTGATGGCCGTCGACGAAGGTCATGGCATCGCGCGCGGGCTCGTTGCAAAGAATGCCGCCTTCGCACAGCGCCAGCGCTTTCAGCCCGGGCAGGAACTGCTCGCCGACGAACCGCGCCACCTCCTGCATCCGTGCCGGATCGACGGCAAAAGCCGGATGGATATCGAAGCCGTCGCGGCCACCCGGACACGGCGCGCCGGCGAGGAGACCCGGATGTCCGTAGGATACGAACACCACGCGCGAGAGATCGCCGCCGATGAGCGGTTTGAGCGCGGCGCGCAGCTTCGTGAACTCGGCCGGCAGGGCCGTGTCCAGGATCTTCTGCGCATTGGCGACCGAAGCGATCAAGCCGGCGTGGTCGAACAACCTGCGTTCGGTGCTCGCGCCGATGATCACATGCGCGATCAGTCCGGAGAACAGAATGTCGTTGCCGCCGACGGTCAGCAGCACCGCGTCGGGGTTGCGTCGCGCCGACGCGACGATCTTGCGCAGCTCGGCGATCTGGCTCGGAACCGTTGCGGCGCACGAGCCCGACTTGCCGGTGCAGACCACCTCGCGGGCGCGCTGCGGACCGAGCATGCCGTCCGCAATGGTCGCTCCGGTGCAGCCGAGCGGAACGTAGGTGACGGCGAGATGCGGATGTTCGACCGCGAGCGCCAGCGCCGCGCGGGTCTGGTAGGCGTAGAGCGAGCGGTGACACGCCGGGCTGAGCCAGCCTGCGCCGTGCATGCCCCAATCGCTGTCCGCCTTCGGGGTCGCGGTATCGCAGGTCTTGTCGCCGCGGAACCCGGCGCGCCCGGGGCGGAAATAATCGCCGCCGCCGCCGCCCAGAAACCGCCGGAAGCAGAATCCGTCATCGGAGAGCACGATCGGCCGGTCCGGGTTGCCTTCGCCCGACGCGATGGAATCCCCCATCCCGACGATAAGGACATCGCGCACCAGGATTTCGGTCCGGGCCTCCTGAATGGCCCCTTCGTACGGGATCAGCTCGACCGCGGCGCTGGTCGGTCTGCCGTAGCGCACCCAGAGCCTCACCTCCTCGTCGCAGGCCAGCGTGATCTTCTGGGGCGGCGAATCGCCGTCGTCGAACGTCCAGGTGCAGGCGGCATTGGCCGGGGCATTGGCGATCACGGCACCGATGCGGTGGTCGGTCGGGGCGAGATAATTTTCGCGTTTGCCGTCACGCACGCAGGATTCGGTGATCCTGCCGCCCGGATCCAGGCAAAGCTGGCCGATGAGCTCCCTCGCCCAGCCGCGGCCGTCGCTGGCGCGCGCCAGACGCTCCTCGGCCGCGAGTTCCCCGTCGCCGCGATGCGCGGCGAGCTGACGCTCGAAATCCCGCTCGTTGCGGAACAGCCGGAACCGGCTCTTCACTTCCCAGGCGATCTGCGGCGTTTGGTCGCCTGCGGCCTCGGCAAGGGCCGGTCGCTCGAGGCAATGACCCAAGAGCAGCACAGAACAGGCGGCTAAGACACCGATCCGCATCTTCCTCTCCCGAGGAAGCTTGCTTGAGCACCATTGTGCGGCGGAAATTAGGGGAACCGCGGCCGCAAGGACACTTTGATCTTGATCAAGGCCGCGCCGGCCCGGCGAGCAAATATCGGCTCGACAAGAGCGGTCAAAGGCCGCTAAATCCCTCGTCTGCAACGGCCGGAGCCGGTTTCATGAACTATGACGGCTTCTTCGGGGACGCAGTCGAGCGGTTGCGGGGCGAGCGGCGCTATCGCGTGTTCGCCGAACTCGAGCGCATTGCGGGCCGGTTTCCCCGCGCGGTCTGGCACTCCCCGCAAGGGCCGCGTGATGTGGTCATCTGGTGCTCCAACGATTATCTCGGCATGGGCCAGCATCCCAAGGTCATCGGCGCCATGGTCGAGACCGCGACCCGCATGGGCACCGGCGCCGGCGGCACGCGCAATATTTCCGGCACCAATCATCCGCTGGTCCAGCTCGAAGGCGAGCTTGCCGATCTGCACGGCAAGGAAGCCGCGTTGGTGTTCAGCTCGGGCTACGTGTCGAACGAGAGCGGGATTGCCACCATCGCCAAGCTGCTCCCGAACTGCCTGATCCTCTCCGATGCCATGAACCACAACTCGATGATCGAGGGCGTACGCCGATCGGGCGCCGAGAAGGCGATTTTCCGGCACAACGACGGCGAGCATCTGGAGATGCTGCTGCGGGGGGCGGATCCTGCACGGCCGAAGCTGATCGTGTTCGAGAGCCTGTATTCCATGGGCGGCGACGTGGCTCCGATTCACAGGATCTGCGACCTCGCCGAGCGCTACGGCGCGATGACCTTTGTCGACGAGGTGCATGCGGTTGGCATGTACGGGCCACGCGGCGCCGGCATCGTGGCGCGCGACGGCGCCATGCACCGCGTCGACGTGATCGAGGGGACGCTCGCCAAGGCGTTCGGGTGTCTGGGCGGCTACATCGCCGCAAGCGCCAACGTCGTCGACGCCGTTCGTTCCTACGCGCCCGGGTTCATCTTCACGACCGCGCTGCCGCCGGCGATCTGCGCGGCGGCGCTCGCGGCGATCCGGCATCTGAAGACCTCGCAATGGGAGCGCGAGCGCCATCAGGAGCGCGCCGCGCGGGTGAAGGCGATTCTCGCCGCGGCGGCGCTGCCGGTCATGCTCAGCGACACGCATATCGTTCCGGTCGCGGTCGGCGATGCGGAGAAATGCAAGGCGGCAACCGATCTCCTGCTCATCGAGCACGGCATCTATATCCAGCCGATCAATTATCCGACGGTGCCGAGGGGAACCGAGCGGCTGCGCATCACGCCGACGCCCTATCACGACGATGCCATGATCGACCGGCTGGCCGAAGCGCTGACCGACGTGTGGGAGCGGCTTGCGCTCCCGCTCGATAACCGCCCGCTCGCGGCGGAGGCTTGCGCTCCCGCTCGATAACCGCCCGCTCGCGGCGGAGTAATCCCACCACCTGAGCGGAGCCCTTCCTTTTGCCGGAGGGCAAGCGCGTTTGCGTCCGGTTAGCGCAGCGCTTCCGCAAGTCGTTGCGCGGCGATCCCCATCTCTTCCGATTTCCGCGCGAAGCAAGCGCGCAGGAAATCGCTGCCGCCGCGGCCGAGCGCGGTGCCCGGAGCCAGCCCGACGCCGGCCTCGTCGATGAGCCGCAGGGCAAGCTTTCGCGTGTCGGTCTCGCCGTCCACCCGAAAAAACAGATAGAACGCGCCCTGCGGCAGCGCGAACCGGCAACGGCCGGTCGCCGCAAGCGCGCGGGAGAGAATGTCCCGGCCCATCCGTGCCCGCGCGATCTGATGGGCGAGAAAGCCCTCGCCCCGGTCGAGGGCCGCTACTGCCGCGCGCTGCATGAAGGCAGCGACTCCAGAGGTGGAATATTGGACGAGATTCTCGATCACCTGCCCGAGCGAGGGATGCGCCTTGAGCCAACCGATGCGCCAGCCGGTCATCGCCCAATTCTTGGAGAACGTGTTGACGAACAGCACCCGGTCCTCGGGCTCCATCACGTCGAGGAACGACGGCGCGCGTTCGCCGGCGCCGTACCAGAACCGGCCATAGGTCTCGTCGGCAATGATCCACAGTCCGTGGCGCCGCGCGAGCGAGAGGATGGTGCGCAATTCGTCGAGCGTTGCCGTCCATCCGGTGGGATTGGAAGGTGAAACCAGGAAGAGCGCGCGGGCGCGCGGACTGATTGCTCCGGCAACACGATCCAGATCGAGCATCCAGCCGGCATTGCCGAACGTCATCGGCACTTCGACCGGTTTGGCCCCCAGCACGCCGGCCGCGGCGGCCGCATTCGGCCACGTCGGGGTGGGAACGACGATCTCCTGCCCGGCTCCCAAGGTCATCGCCAGGGCGATCTGGATCGACTGCATCCCCGACCCGGTGACGAAGAATTCGTCCGCGGCAAAGTCGCGCCCGAACACGCTGGTATGATAGCGCGCGAGCGCCTCGCGCAATTCCGGAATCCCGCGCTGGTACGTGTAGAAGGTCTCGCCGGCGGCGAGCGATCGGGTCGCCGCCTCGACGATGAACGGCGGGGTAGCGAGGTCGCCCTCGCCGGCCCAGAGCGGGATCAAGCCTTTCCGCCCGCGCCCGTACTTCATGACTTCGACGATGCCGCTCTCGGGCGCGGCGCCCGCTTCGGGCCGCAACTGCTCGAGCAGGGACTGCGGCGCCCCGCGGGCCGTCTCGGCGCGATCCTGCATGCGCAAGCCTTTCCCACAATCGTCCGCATGCTCCTGGTATTGGCGAACCTCGCGCCGCGCAACCCGAAACCGGATATGCTAGAAGGCGCGACAGCCCGTGCCGGAAGCCGTGGGGTCCGCGGGCTCGCCTTGGCGATCGGAGCATCCATGTTGCAGGGCTGGTTCGTCGTCGCCGTCGCGCTCGGTTATATCGGCCTGCTGTTCCTGATTGCGAGCTACGGCGACCGAACCAGGTCCCGCCGCCGCCAGGGACGCTCGCGGATGCTGATCTATCCGCTGTCGCTTGCGATCTATTGCACGTCGTGGACATTCTTCGGATCGGTGGGTTTCGCATCCCGCAACGGGTGGGGGTTTCTGGCGATCTATATCGGCCCAATGTTGATGATGGGGCTGTGCTATCCGCTGGTGTTGCGCATCGTCCGCCTGGCCAAAGCCCAGAACATCACTTCGATCGCGGATTTCATTGCGGCCCGCTACGGCAAGCATCAGGCCGTGGCGGCAACCGTGGCGCTGATCGCCATCATCGGCACGGTTCCCTATATCGCGTTGCAGCTCAAGGCGGTTTCCGGCTCGCTCGGCACCATCCTGACCCACATCGAATCCAGCACCGGCCGCTATCAGCCGGAAATGGGGGATCTCGCGTTCTTCGTCGCGCTGGCGATGGCGGCGTTCGCGGTGCTGTTCGGCACCCGGCAGATCGATGCCACCGAGCATCAGGACGGATTGATCCTGGCGATCGCCACCGAGTCGATCGTCAAACTGGTCGCCTTCATCGCGGTCGGCCTGTTCGTGACGTTCGTTCTGTTCGGCGGACCGACCGCGCTGTTCGAACGGGCCTTGGAGCGGCCCGATACCGCCGCTCTGCTCACCCACGAGCCCAACCCGGCCACCGTCTTCACCATGACGATGCTGTCGCTGTTCGCCATCGTGCTCCTGCCGCGGCAGTTCCACGTCACCGTCGTGGAGAACCAGGGCGAGGCCGAGATTCGCCGCGCCGCGTGGTTGTTTCCGCTCTATCTGGTCGTGATCAATCTGTTCGTGATGCCGGTCGCAATCGGCGGGCTCCTCACTTTCCCGCACGGCAGCGTCGACACCGACATGTTCGTGCTGGCTCTGCCGCTCGCCGCGGGCGCGGAGGCGCTGGCGCTTGCCGCCTTCGTCGGCGGACTGTCGGCCGCAACCGCGATGGTCATCGTCGAGTGTGTCGCGCTCGCCATCATGGTTTCCAACGATATCTTCATTCCGCTGGTATTGCGCCGACGCGGGGCGCTGCTCGCCGGGCAGCGCGACGTCGGCACGCTGCTGCTCACGGTGCGCCGGATCGCCATTCTGATCATCCTATCGCTCGCCTACCTCTACTATCGATCCGCCGGCGACGCGCAGCTCGCCTCGATCGGCCTGTTGTCGTTCGCCGCCATCGCGCAGCTCGCCCCGGCATTCTTCGGCGGGCTCATCTGGCGACACGGCACGGCCCGCGGCGCGCTCGCCGGGATGATCGCCGGAGTCCTGGTGTGGGCTTACACGCTGCTGCTGCCGAGCATCGTGGAGTCCGGCATCATCGATCCTCAGCTCTTCGCCGAAGGTCCGTTGGGACTGGCGCTGCTGCGGCCGCAGGCGTTGCTCGGCCTCGAGTTGCCGGCGCTGGTCCACGGCGTGCTCTGGAGCCTGGCGCTGAACGTCGCCGCTTACATTGCCTTCTCGCTGCAGCGCAAGCCCGTGGGTATCGAGCAGCTGCAAGCCAACCTGTTCGTCCCGCCCGCGCTCGCGCCTGCCACCCCGAGCTTCCGGCTGTGGCGCTCGGCAATCAGCGTCGAGGAGTTGACCACGACGGTCGCGCGCTACATCGGCGAGGACCGCACCAGGAGCTCGTTCGAAAGCTTTGCCGCGACGCGGCGCAGCTCGCTCGAGCCGCAGCGCGAGGCGGATTTCCACCTGCTGCGTCATGCCGAGCATCTGCTGGCGTCCGCCATCGGCACTGCGTCCTCGCGGCTGGTGCTCTCGCTGCTGTTGCGCAAGCGCACGGTCTCGACGCAGGCGGCGCTCAAGCTGCTCGACGACGCCAATGCGGCGATCCAGTACGATCGCGAAATCCTGCAGACGGCGCTCGACCACGTCGGCCAGGGCATCGCCGTGTTCGACAAGAGCCTGCACCTGATCTGCTGGAACCGGCGGTTCGGCGAGATCTTGGACCTGCCGCCGGACCTGGTCCGGGTTGGAACCGGACTCGACGAAATCGTGGGCTTCAACGCCGAGCGCGACGAGTCCGGCCGGGACCACCAGGAAGAACTCGTCGCCGAGCGCGTCGCCCGCTACGTCTCGGGGAACGCCCCGATCCTGGAGCGCAACCGAGGCCTCGTCGTGGAGGTGCGCTCCAATCGCATGCCGGACGGCGGCTTGGTGACGACACTCACCGACATCACTCCCAGCGTCGAGGCCGCCGAGGCCCTGGAGCGAGCCAACGAGACGCTGGAGCGGCGCGTGAGGGAGCGCACCGAGGAACTCACCAGCCTCAACGCGGCGCTGGCGCGCGCCAAGGCCGAGGCCGACAAGGCCAATATCTCCAAGACGCATTTCCTCGCCGCCGCCAGCCACGACATCCTGCAGCCGCTCAATGCGGCGCGGCTCTATGTCACCAGCTTGATCGAGCGCAACGGCAATGGCGAGGTTTCGCCGCTCATCGCCAATCTCGATGCCTCGCTGGAATCCGTCGAGGAGATCCTGAGCGCGCTCTTGGACATTTCACGGCTCGACGCCGGGGCGATGAAGCCGGAAATCACCGCATTCCGCATCGACGAGCTGTTCCGCCAGCTCGAGGTCGAGTTTGCTCCACTCGCTCGCGAAAAAGGCCTTGCACTCGCGTTCGCCCCGTCCTCGCTCGCGGTACGCTCCGACCGCCGTCTGCTGCGCCGGCTGTTGCAAAATCTGGTCTCCAACGCGGTGAAATATACGCCGCAAGGCCGCGTGCTGGTCGGTTGCCGCAGGCGAGGCGCACGGTTGCGCATCGACGTCTACGACACCGGAATCGGCATTCCTTCCTCGAAGACCAAAGCCGTCTTCCGGGAGTTTCACCGCCTGCAGGAGGGCGCCCAGATCGCGCGCGGACTGGGACTGGGCTTGTCCATCGTCGAGCGCATAGCCCGGGTGCTCGATCACAGGATCGAGCTCGATTCGGTGCTCAGCCGCGGCTCGCATTTCGCGGTGCAGGTTCCCCTCGCGCCGGCACTGCCCGGCGATCTGCCGCCACCGCAGCTCGATCGCGTCGAGCTGGGCCGGCTCGTCGGGATGACGATCCTGTGCATCGACAACGATGCCAACGTCCTCGACGGGATGGAGACCTTGCTGGCGGGCTGGGGCTGCCACGTGCTCAAGGCGACCGATCTCAAGGGCGCGCAGCAAGCCATATTGGGCAGCAAGGCGCGACCCACAGGACTGCTGATCGATTATCATCTCGATTCAGGCAACGGTCTCGACGCCATCGTCGAGCTGCGATGGCGGCTCGGCGATCTGCCGGCGATCCTCATTACCGCCGATCGCAGTCCGCGCGTGCGCCATGCCGCGCGCGCGCACAACGTCAGGCTGCTGCAGAAGCCGCTGAAGCCGGCTTCGCTGCGCGCGCTGCTGGCGCAATGGCGCATGCAGGTCGCGGCGGAATGATCGGAGGGCGGTGGGATGGGTTGAGCACTGCGAAACCCATCACAACCGATCGGTGGGTTTTGCTTCGCTCAACCCACCTGCCATTTCAGTGTTCCAATTCAGCGGCCTGTTGCCATTGCTCCGGGTCGATCTTGGCGGCGATGATCACCGCCTGGGTGCGGCTGTCGACCCCGAGCTTTTGCAGAATCGCCGAGACGTGGGCCTTCACGGTGGCTTCCGAGACGCCGAGCGCATAGGCGATCTGTTTGTTGAGCAGGCCCTCGGAGAGCATCATCAGCACCCGGACCTGCTGCGGAGTAAGGCTGGCAAGTCGCGAGACCAGCTGCCGCGTTTCCGAATCGGCGCCGAGCGCCGGATCCACATCCGACGGATACCATACCGCACCCTCGAGCACCTTGCCGATCGCCTCGCGGATCATCTCGACCGGCAGCGTCTTCGGGATAAAGCCCGATGCGCCGAACTCCATGCAGCGACGAACCACCGCCAGGTCCGGATTGCCCGACACGACCACCACCGGCACGCCGGGATATTGGGCGCGCAAGTACAACAGCCCGGAAAAGCCCCGCACGCCCGGCATCGCCAGATCGAGCAGCACGAGGTCCACTTCCCCGTGGCGGTCGATCAATTTCGAGACTTCATCGAAACAGCCGGCTTCGGCGATATCCGCGTTGCCGAACGATCCCGCCACCGCCTCCCGCAGCGCGCCGCGGAACAGCGGATGATCATCGGCAATGACGAAGCGATAAAGCGGCTGTTTCAAATCTTGCCCCGGCATTCCATCGTGGTCGCAACGCCCGACGGCGGGGCATCTTCTGACGCTCGCCTGCAACGCGCAAGTCCGGCCCGTGACGCGTTTGGTGCGTTGCAGCATGACGGCCGCACTCGGCCCGATGCCGGACTGCCACAGCCTTCCGGGCAACCATTAACGTCCTATTAACCATAGCGGGTCGAAACTTTGCGCCGAGGCCACAGGGGCGAGGGGCGAGGGGACGCCGCCGATGTTGGAAGCCAAGGACCATGTCGACTGGTCGGGCATCCGCAATCCGCTGTTCGTGCTGCTTGGCTTGTGGATCGTCTTCTTCCTGGTCATTCACGGGTTCATCCACGCGCTGAACAAGCTGACGGTGCCTTTTGTCGGGCTTCCACTCGGATACTACATGGCGGCGCAGGGATCGCTCGTGGTCTTGCTGGCGTTGCTGTACTTGCTATCGAAGAAATCGCACAATTTGTGAGGCGCCGCTGAACCGGGACCGATTGCGCGCGTCGAACGGGGAACCGCACGCGTCGCAAATCCCGGATTTGGCGCCGATGTGCTGCGCCTCGCTCCAGGGAAACGCCGGCGAGCGGGGCCGCCGCAGCTCAATGCGCGAAAAAATAACCGTAGACGATCGCGAAGGCGACGATGACGCCCGCAAACCCGAACACGAGCATGTAGCGCACGTTATGGCCCACCACGCCCTCTCTGGCCTCGTCCGCCGATTTCTCTACCGGCTTCCGGGTACCTGAGCGTTGCTCCGCAGATCGAGGTTCCATCGCAGCACCCTCGTGCAGAAGAGGCAAGCAGTCGCGCGACACGATCGTCGCAGATAACGCCGGGCTCCGATCGGCGGTTCCTGATCACCTTCCCGCCGTCACGGCTTGCCGGATCAAGCCGAGTTCCTTCGCGCGCCGACGAATTGCAGAAGAACCTCGCGCGCATGGGGTCGGCTGCGGTGCTCGGCAACAAAGATGCCCTGCCACGTGCCGAGCCCGAGCGCGCCGCCGATGACCGGCACATGGAGCGAGACGCCGGTAAGCATGGCCTTGACGTGCGAGGGCATGTCGTCGGGGCCTTCGCTGTCGTGGATCCAGCCGGCATTCTCCGGCGCGAGCCGATCCAGCGCCTTGGTCAAATCGGAACGCACGTCCGGATCGGCATTTTCCTGGATCACCAGCGATGCCGAAGTGTGCCGCAGGTAGGCGAACACGATACCCTCCTCGGCCGCGATCTCCTGGATGAACCGCTGCACCTCGCGGGTGATCTCGACGAAGCCGTGAGGCCGAGTATCGACCGAGAGCGCCGCCGTTGCCGCGAACCCGACGGACAATTGGCGGACATCATGGAGGCGGACCGACATGGCTCTGCGGCTTGCAATCCGATCCGTCGCGCTTGGCCGATGGGCGTTCGGCCGGTTCAACCCTTCTTGTCGGGCCCGCCTTTCTCCAGCTGCTTCTTGCCTTTTTCGCTCTCCATTTCCCGCTGCAGGTTCTGCACCATCTCGACCAGCCGGCGCCAAGCGCGCTCCAGGAACGACAGGGCGCGGTCGAGATCGGCATCGCTCGGCAGCTTGAGATCCTGATCGGGTCTGGCGGTAGCGGGCCCCTTGGTGCCGTCCGGCAACGGCAGACCGCGGGCGACGAGCTCGCGTTTGAGCGCGGCGTTCTCGCCTTGCAATCGCGCAATCTCGTTCTCGAGCGCGGTGCGATCCTCCGGCAGCGCCTGGCAGGCCCAACCCACGGCCCGTTTGCTGCACAGGGACACCTCGCCGGTTCGCGTATCGAGCCGCAACAGCCCGTCGGACACTTGCTTGAACGTGAATCTGCCGTGCTCGGTCTCCAGCGTCGGTTCTTGCGCCTGTGCGACCGGCGCGAGGCTGAGGAAGAATGCGAAGGCGGCAACGGCCGATTTCATGCGGCACCCTCTCCTTCGGGAAGCCTGCAGCGATCTCAGGCGTCCGAACGATACGGCGGACGGCCGGAGGCAAGCGCGTCATCGAGCAACTCGAGGCGATCCTGCCCCCAAAATACTTCGCCGTCGAGCACATAGCAGGGTGATCCGAAGGCATCGGCCGCAATGGCGTCGCGCACATTGGCTTCGTATCGCTGCTGCGCCGCATCGGCCTTGGCGGCGGCCAAGAGCTCCACGGCCGGAAGACCCGCCGCGCCGGCAATGTCGATCAGCGTGTTCTCTTCGCCGAGGTTGCGCTCGCGTTCCCATACCCCGGCAAAGCCTCCGCGCAAGAAACGATCGGGATCATGCTCAGAGGCGGCGATGGCGATCACGAAGCGATCCGCGAGATTCCCGTCGAACGGCCAGAACTTGGGATGAAGATGGAAGGTAAGGCCGCGCTTCCCGCGCCAGCGCTGCAGCTCGAACATCCGGTATCGTTGCCGCGCCGGGTGACGCTTGGGGAGCGGCAGTCCGCCGGTATCGGCGAAGACCCGGGCGAGCGCCACCGGCTTGTAATTCACCGTGATGCCATGGCGGCCCACGATGTCCATGAAGCACGCATGACCGATATAGGCCCAGGGTGAAAGCAGCGAGAAATAATAATCGACGGTACGGGGCATGGAGGCTCTCGATGGATGCGAAGGTCCGCAGGCTAGCATTCGGGGTGATCGCCACGCCACCGGGGCTCAGTCGCAAGGGCCCGCCGAACGCCTCCGGATCGCGCAATTCGGCAATGACATCAGATATTTGAGGCACGGGCGCGGATTCTTGACAGGGGGGTACCCCGTCAGTATGGTCCGCGCGGCTTCGGGGGTGGCTGAAATACCGGGGAATTTCCTGCACTTGCGGGTGTCGCAATCATGGGTTCTCGCGACCAGGATCCCGGTTCCCGATCCACCGACGAGGCTGCTCTCTCTGCGAGGCTGAGGCGCCTCGGCGAACGGCTCGACCGCACCGGAGCGAGCCGGGCGAAAGAAGCGGATCCGGCCCCTCGATCGAGGGCCGACACTTCCGGGCTTGCCCGCGGGTTCCGGCTTTCGACCGAGTTTGTCGCGGGCGTGCTCCTTGGAGCTTTGGTGGGCTGGCTGCTCGATCGCTGGCTCCACATCTCGCCGTGGGGGCTGATCGTGTTCCT
>WNFF01003750.1_pt1 | contig 12412 bp, 12 predicted proteins | sample 5400441 | NCBI WGS metagenome assembly WNFF01 (sample SAMN13153345, study PRJNA577476) | soil metagenome | isolation source: 120 cm saprolite under Douglas fir tree site 2 hole 3 replicate 1 | place: USA:California | collected 2015-04-18
AGGTCGCGCGCGCGCACCGGCTGCTTGTCGCGCGTGAGCCCCACGATGATGCGGCCGCAGCGCTCCTCCAGGTCTGCCAACCCGATGGCGAGGGCCATGATCGCCATGACCTCCGAGCCCGGGATGATGACGAAGCGCTCTTCGCGCGCAGGCCCCCCGTTCAACCCGCCGAGCCCGACGATGGTGTTGCGCAGGGCGCGGTCGTTCATGTCGATGGTGCGGGGCCAGCTAATGCGCCGCGTATCGAGTGCCAGCGCGTTGCCGTGGTGCAGGTGCGCGTCGAGCATCGCGGACAGGAGATTGTGCGCGCTCGCAATCGCGTGGAAGTCGCCGGTGAAGTGGAGGTTGATGTCCTCCATGGGAATCACCTGCGCGTAGCCGCCGCCCGCCGCCCCGCCCTTCACGCCGAACACGGGACCGAGCGACGGTTCCCGGATGCAGAGGATCGCCTGCTTCCCGAGCTTGCGGAGCGCCTGGGTCACGCCGACCGTGACGGTGGACTTGCCTTCGCCCGCCGGCGTGGGATTGATGCCGGTGACGAGCACGAGGCGGCCCTTCGGCTTGCGACGGGCGAGCGCGCTGAGCGCGATCTTCGCCTTGTACTTGCCGTATAGCTCCAGCTCGTCGTCGGCGAGGCCCAGCTCGGCCGCCACGTCCGCGATGGGACGCGGGCGCGCGGCCTGGGCGATCGCGATGTCGGTGGGGACGTTCACCGCAGCAGTCACGGAGCTCCTCGACGGCTAGAGGGTCGTGGTGAGTCGCGCACCGAACACGCGCCGCGCATTGTCGGTGGTTCGCGAGCTGAGTCCTTCGACGGTCTCGCCGCGCGCGCGGGCCAATGCCGCCGCCACCTCGCGCACGAAGGCCGGCTCGTTGCGCGAGCCGCGGTGCGGCACGGGAGCAAGGTAGGGCGCGTCCGTCTCGATCAGCAAGCGCTCCGGCGGGCACGCGCTCAGACGGTCCGCCAGGGTCCAGCTCTTGAAGGTGATCATGCCGCTGAAGGAGAAGTACGCCCCGACCTCCATCCCGGCGTCGAACACCGGCGTTCCCGAACTGAACGAGTGCAGCACCACCGGGCCTCGGGCCGCGGCCCGCAACACCGCGGCGACGTCGTCATCGGCTTCGCGCGCGTGCACCACGATCGGCTTTCCCAGCTCGGCCGCGATGCCGAGCTGCGCCTCGAACGCGCGGCGCTGCGCGTCGCGCGGACTGTGGTCGTAATGGTAGTCGAGCCCCGTCTCGCCCACCGCGACCACCGTCGGGTCCGTCAGCAGGTCGCGCAGCCGCCGCTCGGCGTCCGGCGACCAGCTCTTGGCTTCGTGGGGATGCACGCCGGCGGTGGCCGAGAGGCCGGGCGTCCGCCGCGCCAGATCCATCGCGCGCGCGGCTTCGTCGAGCGTCGCGCCGATCACCACGACGTGCCCCACGCCCGCGGCGCGGGCCCGCGCGAGCACCGCGTCGCGGTCCTGATCGAACGCCGCATCGCCGAGATGGCAGTGGGCGTCGACCAGCACTCAGGTCGTGGCCTGGGGCTGCTTCACTCCGTAGGTCCGCGCCCCGCGCGCGTCCTGACCGGGCCAGCGTTTCTCGATGTACATCAGGATCGGCGCGGCGATGTAGATCGAGGAGAACGTGCCGGTGAAGATCGCGAACGTCATGACCAGGGCGAACGGCCGGATTACTTCGCCGGCGAGCAGCACCAGCGCAACCGTCGTGGCCATGGTCGTGCCATGGGTCAAGACGGAGCGCGGCAGCGTCTCGTTGATCGAGAGATTGAGAATCTCGTAGAGATTCTGCCGCCGGTACTTGCGCAAGTTCTCGCGCACGCGGTCGAAGATGATGATCGTGTCGTTCAGGGAGTAGCCGACCATCGTCAAGACCGCGCCCACCACGACGAGACTCACCTCCAGCCGCATCAAGACGAGGAAGGAGATGGTGGTGAGAATGTCGTGTGCCGTGGCGATCACCGCCGCGAGGCCGAAGCGCCACTCGAAGCGCCACGCGAGGTAGGCCAGCGTGACCACGAAGGAGAACACGATCGCGAGGAAGGCCTTGCCCTGCAGCTCTTGGCCCACTTTCGGCTCGACCGCCTCGTGACGCACGACGGTGTACGTGCCGGCGCCGAGGCCGGCGGCGAGCGCACGGTCGACCGCCGCGGCGGTGGCTTCGGTGCCGCCGCCCGGCCCCGTGGCGTGCGCGCCCAAGCGCGCCCGGATCAGGAATTCGCTGTCGCTCCCGAAGGTCGAGATCTCGGCGCCCTTGATGCCCGCCTGATCGAGCGCGGTACGCAGCACCCCGACATCGACGACCTTGTGGGTCCGCACCTGCAGCTGCGTGCCGCCGGTGAACTCGATGGAGTAGTTGATACCGCGGATCGCGAGCAGGACGAAGCCCGGGACGATCATCAGCGCGGTGAGCATGTACGCCCAGCGGCGCCACTTGATGAAATCGTAGTTCGCGTTGGCAAAGAGTCGGATCATCAGACGCTCAGGGTGGTCATGTCAGGCCGGCGCTGCACCCAGATCATGAAGAAAGTGCGGACGGCGAACACGGCCGTGATCATGGACGCCGCGATGCCGACCATCAGGCTGATGGCGAAGCCCTGCACCGGCCCCGTCCCCACCAGGTAGAGGATGAAGGCGGTGAGCCAGGTGCTGACGTTGGAATCGATGATGGCGCTCATCGCGTGCTGGAAGCCCTCATCCACCGCGAGGCGCACCGATTTCCCATGCTGCAACTCTTCGCGGATGCGCTCGAAGATGAGCACGTTCGCGTCCACCGCGATCCCGACCGACAGCACGAGGCCCGCCATGCCGGGCAGCGTGAGCGTGAACCCAAACAACGCCAACCCGCCGAGCGTGAACGCCACGTACAGCGCGAGCGCGCCGACCGCGATCAATCCGGACACGCGATAGTAGATCACCATGATCAGCACGACCAGCAGCACGCCGACCGCGCCGGCGACAATGCCGGCGTGGATCGAGTCGTGTCCCAGAATCGGACCGATGGAGCGCTCCTCGACGATCGTGAGCGGCGCGGGCAACGCGCCGGCGCGCAGCACCAATGCCAGATCGTTGGCTTCGACCAGCGGCTTCGCGCCCAGCTCGATCTGCCCCTGGGCGCCGATCTGGCTGCGAATCACCGGCGGCTGGCCCTGCACCTGGCCGTCGAGCATGATCGCCATGTAATCGCCCACGTGTTTGCCGGTCTCGTCGTAGAAAATCCGGCCACCGCGGTGGCTGAGCGTGAAGTTCACCACCGACTGATTGGTCAGCGGGTCGCGCTGTGCCACGGCCTTGGTGAGGTATTCGCCCGTGATCATCGGGCGGCTCTCGACCGCGTACAGGGCGCGATACGCGCGCGCGTTGCGCACGTCGGTGGTCGCACCCCAGCGCAGCTCGAGGTGGCGCGGGATGAGACGCTGGACCTCGGGCCGCTTGATCAGGCTGTCGACGTAGGGCCGTTGCTCTTCGGGCAGGAAGAATTCGCCCGCCATGGTCCCCGGCTGCAGCAGCGACCCGAGCACGCTGCCGCCCACCGAGTCGGCGCCCTTACTCTTCGACGTGTCGCCGAAGAGCTTCGCCACAGCCGACGCCGCACCCTGGCCCGGGCCCTTCACGCCGGCCTGGTGCAGCGCCTGGTCGATGGTCGGGATCGCGTCGCGGAACTCGTTTTTCATGTCCACGATGCGGAATTCGAGGAACGCCGAGCGTTGGATGATGTCCCTGGCGCGGGCGGGATCGCTCTCGCCGGGGAGCTCGACGATGAGGCGGCAGCTGCCCACCACCTGCACCACCGGCTCGGTGGTACCGAACTCGTTGATGCGCGTGCGCACGACGCGCTCAGCCCGGCGAATCGCGTCGGCGCAGTCGGCCACCGGTGCCTTGGACTGGTCCACCTCGAGCGCCAGATGAACGCCGCCGCTCAGATCGAGCCCCAGGTTGACGGGCACTTGCCGCTCGACCGTGTCTTTCATGAGCCCGGTCTGCACGTCGCGTACGCGGCGCGTCTCGTTCTTCGGAAAGAGGGCCCAGAGGCCGATGCCCAGCAGCACCGCGATCGTCACCAACCGCGCACGAATCGTCTTCATCCGTCTCCCTGGAGTTTGAGCTCCGTCCGTCCCGCCTGCAGGTCCGCCGCGATCTGCGCCACCAGCGCCTCGGGCGAGGGAAAGGTGCGCACATCGCGCAAGCGCCGCACCCATTCGATCGTCAGCGTCTCACCGACCAGCTCACCCGTGAAATCCAGCAGGTGCACTTCCAAGCCGCGCTCCGCCACGCCGAACGTGGGCCGCGCGCCCTGATTCATCACCCCGCCCACGCGTTTCCCCGCAACCGCCCGGGAGTCCTTTTGGGCTCCGCCGATCTTCACCCACACCGCGTACACGCCGTCGGGCGGTAGCAGCTTGCGCGCATCCGGGAGCGCCACGTTCGCAGTCGGCACGCCGATCTGGCGACCCCGTCCCGCTCCCCGCTCCACCCGCCCCGTCGCCGCGTAGGGCCGGCCCAGCCAGCGCTCCGCCTGCGCGAGGTGCCCGTGCGCCACCGCCGTGCGGATCACGGTGGACGAAATCGGCGTGCCGTCGTCGCGCACGGCATCCACCACATCCACCGCGAATCCTTGGGCCGCGCCCAGCGCCCGCAGCACCGCCACGTCGCCGGAGCGGCCGCGGCCGAACCCGTGATCGTGCCCCAGCACCAGCTCCTGCATGCCATACTGCGTGCGCAACATCGCCACGAATTCGTCCGGCTCGAGCTGCGACAGTGCCGGCGTGAACGGCAGCACCGCCACCCGGCTCACGCCCGTCGCGTCGAGTAACGCGCGCTTTTCCTCGAGCGTCGTGAGCAACCGCGGCGCGGCCGGCGGATTCACCACCGTGAGCGGATGCGGCTCGAAGGTGACCACCACGCTCTCGCGCCCGCCCACCTGCCCGCGTCGCACGATCTCCGCGAGCACCGCCTGGTGCCCGCGATGCACGCCGTCGAACGACCCGCACGTCACGACGCTGCCCGTCATTCGTCCACCAGCACCACGCGCGGCTTGAGTACGTCGCCCTCGCGCTCGGCCACCGCGAGCAGCGCCCCGCCCGCGAAGAGCGCGACGCGGTCCGCCGCGGGCTCTCCCGCCGGAATCGGCCGGCCGTGCGCCACGGCGTCGCGCTCCGCCGGCGCGAGGTCGCGCCGCGCCAGGTCGCCGACCAGTGTGGCGACGTCCTGGAGGGCACCGGGACTCACCGCCTCGGGGGCGATCGCGTCGGCGAGCGCGAACGGCCCGACGGCCGTGCGCTCCAGCGCGACGAGATGTCCGCCGCACCCGAGCGCCCTACCCACGTCGCGCGCCAGGCTGCGCAGGTACGTGCCGGCGCTCACCGTGGCGTGAAAGCGCGCGTCGGGCGGCGTCCATTGGTCGAGTACGAGCTCGCCCACCTCGACCGACCGCGCCCTCGGCGCGGGCGCTTCGCCGCGCCGCGCGCGCCGGTATGCCCGCTCCCCGTCCACCTTCACCGCCGAGTACGCGGGCGGCGTCTGCTCGTAGCGCCCGACGAAGCGCGCCAACGCCGCGCCCACCGCGCCGGCATGGAGCGCCTGCCAGCCGTCCGACGTCTGCGTCACGCTGCCCGTGCCATCGTCGGTGTCCGTCGTTGTCCCCAGCCGCATCACACCGGTGTAACGCTTCTCCCAGCCGCCGGCGTAGGGCGCGAGGCGCGTGGCCCGTCCGACGACGAGCACCAGCAACCCCTGCGCGAACGGGTCGAGGGTGCCCAGGTGCCCCACGCGGCGCTCACCCAGCGCGCGCCGCACGATATCCACCACGTCGTGGGAGGTGGGACCCGCGGGCTTCGCCACGAGGACGACGCCCGAGATCACGTGTCCTCCTTCAGCTCCTTCAGCACGCGATCGATTTGCTGCGCATGCTCGATACCCCGATCCAGCTCAAAGCTCAGCTCGGGCGCGATGCGCAGCGGCAGCGTCTCGGCCAGGCGGTTGCGCAGATAGCCGGCGGCGCTCGCGAGCCCGTCGAGCGAGCGCGCCTTCTCTTCCTCCACCGCCATGACGCTGACGCGCACCCGGGCGTGCTGCAGATCGCCCGAGACCTCGACGCCGGTCACGGTGACGAAGCCGATGCGGGGATCGCGCGCGCTGCCCGTGAGGAATTCGGCCACGGTCTGGCGCACGACTTCGGCTACGCGTTCGGGGCGGTGGCTGCGGCGTCGCATGTCAGAGATAGCTCGTGCTCGTGTCCATGATTCGCGCGCCGGGCGCCGCCTCGACGAGGCGATCCGCCTGGCGCAGGACGTCTGCGGCATGGTGGCGGTCGGTGCTCACCACGCACACCGTGATCTCGGCGCGCTGCCACAGATCGTGGTGCGCCGTTTCCGCGGCGGAAACGTTGAACGCATTGTGCAGCCGCGTTTTCAAGCTCTGCAGAATCTGGCGTTTGTCCTTGAGCGACTGGCACGCCGCGAGGTGCAGCTCCCACGTCATCACGCCGACCACCACGCTCAGGCGCCCTTGGTCGCGCTCCCCGAATCGAGCGAGCGCGCGACTTCCTCGACGCGGTACGCCTCGATCAGATCGCCGACCTTCACGTCGTTGAAGTTCTCGACGCCGATGCCGCACTCGAAGCCCTCGCGCACTTCGCGCACGTCGTCCTTGAAGCGCTTGAGTGACGCTAGCGTCCCATCGTAGACCTCGACGCCGCTGCGGATCACGCGCACGCGCGCCGTCCGCGGAATCACGCCGGACCGGACGAAGCAGCCGGCGATGGTGCCGACTTTGGCGATTTTGAAGATCTGCCGCACCTCGGCCTCGCCCAGCACCACTTCCTTGTGCTCGGGCGCGAGCTTGCTCTCCATCGCCGCCTTCACCTCTTCCACCGCCTCGTAGATGATGCGGTAGGTGCGGATCTCCACCCGCTCGCGCTCCGCCGAGGCGCGCGCGTTCGAATCGGGCCGCACGTGGAAGCCGATGATGATGGCGCCCGACGCCTTGGCCAGCAGCACGTCGGAGTCGGTGATCGCGCCGACGCCGCGGTGCACGATCTCCACCTTCACTTCGCTGGTGGAGAGCTGCGACAGCGCGTCCGCCAGGGCTTCGGCCGGGCCCCCTTGGTCGGCCTTGATGATGAGCCGCAAGGCGGCGGCGCCGCCCTCGGCGCGCTCCGCCATGAAATCTTCCAGCGTCTTGACGCGCCCGCTGCGGCGGTGCTGCGCCTCGCGCTCCAGGCGCTGGCGGCGCTGCGCGATCTCGCGCGCCGCGGAGGCGTCTTCGGTGACGGTGAACTTGTCGCCCGCTTCGGGCACGCCCTCGAAGCCCAGGATCTGCACCGGGATCGACGGGCCGGCGGCGGGCACCGTGGTGCCGCGCTCGTCGAACAGCGCGCGCACTCTCCCTGAGTACATGCCGCAGATGAAGTCGTCGCCCACGTTGAGCGTACCGTTCTGCACGAGAATGGTCGCCAGCGGGCCCTTACCCGGATCGAGCGTCGCCTCGAGCACGGTGCCGCTCGCGGGCCGGTCGGGGTTCGCCTTGAGGTCGAGCAGCTCGGCCTGCAACAGGATCTGATCGAGCAGCTGGTCGATGCCGGTGCCCTTCTTCGCAGAGATCGGCGTCGCCAGCACTTGGCCGCCGAACTCCTCGAGCACCACGCCGTGGGCCAGCAGGTCCTGCTTCACTTTCTGCACGTTGGCGCTGGGCAGGTCGATCTTGTTGATGGCGACGACGAGCGGTACGCCGGCGTTTTTGGCGTGCGAAATCGCCTCGACCGTCTGCGGCATGATGGCGTCGTCCGCCGCGACCACCAGCACCACGATGTCCGTCACCTGCGCGCCGCGCGCGCGCATCGCGGTGAACGCCTCGTGGCCCGGCGTGTCGAGGAAGGTGATCTGGCGGCTGTCCTTGAGCGTCACCAGGTAGGCGCCGATGTGCTGCGTGATGCCGCCGGCTTCGCCCGCCACGACGTTCGCCTTGCGGATGTAGTCGAGCAGCGACGTCTTGCCGTGGTCGACGTGGCCCATCACGGTCACCACGGGCGGCCGCGGCTTGAGATTCTCTGGCGCTTCGGCCGGCTCTTCCGTGCCGGCGGCCGACTGGTCGTAGCCTTGTTCGCGCACCGCCTGAAAGCTGAACGCCGAGGCGATCAACTCGATCATGTCGAAATCGAGCCGCTGGTTGATCGTCACCATTTGCCCCAGCTCCTTGAAGGCGAACGTGACGATCTGCGTGGGCGGCACCTTGAGGATGTTGGCGAGCTCGCTGACCGTGATGAATTCGTTCACGCGGACCAGCGTCTTCTCGCGCTCCTTCTCCTCGCGGCGTTTCTCGTCCTGAATGTCGCGGAAGCTGGGGCCTTCCTCGCGGCGGTGGCCGCCCTTGCGGGCGACCGGACCCTTGATCGAGGCGAGCGTGCGCGAGATGTTCTGCGCCACGGCTTCCTGATCGACCGACTTCTTCCCCTTCTTGCGTTTCTTGCCCTTGTCGCGGCGGCGCTCCTCGAGATCGATGGCGCCCGGCGCGGCCGACGCCACGGGGCGCGGCGGCACCGACGAGCTCGGCACGCCGCTCGCCACGGGTCGCGGGCGCACCGGGAGCGGCCGCGGCGGCGCACCCGGCGTCACCGGGGGCGCCAACGGCGCGGCCGACGGCGGCCCCGCCGGCCCATTGGCCATCGCCGTGCTGGCTTCGGAGGCCGCAGAGCGGGATTCTGACGGCGCGGGAATGTCCTTGAACAGCGCGGCGGCGCGCTCTTCCAGCGACGGCTGGGGGCGCGCCGCTTCCTCGGCGAGCGACGCTTCGAGAGCCTGAGTCGCCTTCAGTTCGCGCTCCGCTTCGAGCGCCGCCGCCGTGGCCTGCGCCTCGGCGTCCGCCGCCGCCACGTCCGCCGCGGTGCGACGGCGCCGCGTGGGCCGCCCCTCCGGCTCCGCCGGCACGGGCGCCTCGACGGCGACCTTGACGCCGCGCCGCCGCTTGGGCGCAGCGGCGGGCTCCTTCGACTTGCGCTTCTCGCGCTCCCAGCGGGCGCGCATCAGCGCCACCTGCTCGTCCTTCAAGGGCGACAGGTGACTGCGCACGAAAATGTCCAGCTCCTTCAGCATGCCCATCAACTGCTCGCTGGAGATGCCGAACTCCGCTGCCAGATCATGAATCCGCGTTGTTGCCACTCACACTCCTCCAGAAGCCGCCACCACGCCTCGCGCCAATGCCCCGTCGGTCACGCCCACGGCCTGCACCGGCGGCCGACCCAACGCCTGCCCCAACCGTTCCGCCACCGGTCCCACGAGCAGCGGAATGCCGCGCCCCCGCGCCGACCGCGCGACCTTGTCTTCGGTGCGCGGGCTCGCGTCCGCCGCGACTACCACGCAATGCAGGGTGCCGCGTTGCAGCGCGGCCCGCACGCCGCTCACTCCGATCACGACCGTTTGCGCCCGCAGCCCCAAGCCGAGCAGCCGCAGCGCTTTCTCGGTCACGTGCCTTCGGCCGCGGGCGCCTCACCTTCGGCCGCCGGCGTCTCTGCCGGCGTCTCTGCCGGCGTCTCTGCCGGCGCCTCGGCCGCCGTCTCGGCCGCCGTCTCGGCCGCCGTCTCAGCCGCCGTCTCAGCCGCCGTCTCAGCCTCGGACGCAGTCTCCTCGTCGCCGTCCTCCGTCAGCTCGTTGAGGAAGCCGTTCAGCTTCTCCCCGAGCTCCGGCGTCATGCCTTCGATCTTGGCAATGTCATCGGGGTCGAGGTCGATGACGTCCTGCAGCGTGCGCTTCCCGGCGGTCGCCAGGACCGCCAGCACATCGGCCGGGAAGTCCTTCAGCTCGGTGAGGGCGACCTTGACCGCCTTTTCCTCGTCGGGCGGCAGCGGCGCGAACAACGGGCCCTCGCCCCCGCGCTCCAGCCACTCGCGGCTCGAGTAGAGATCGATCTTCCAGCCCGTGAGCTCCGAGGCGAGCCGCACGTTCTGGCCGTTGCGGCCGATGGCGAGCGACAGCTGATCCTCGTCCACGATCGCCTGGATGGTCTTAGCGTCGGGATCGGAGAACACCCGCGCCACCCGCGCCGGCGCCAGCGCCAGTTTGGCGAAGCGCTCCGGATCGGGCGACCACGGCACGATGTCGATGCGCTCGCCCGACAGCTCGTTCACCACCGCCTGGACGCGTGAGCCCTTGAGGCCCACGCAGGCGCCCACCGGATCGATCGAGTCGTCGCGGCTCGCCACGGCGATCTTGGTACGGCTGCCCGCCTCGCGGGCCGTGGCGCGGATGTCCACGATGGCCTGCTGGATTTCCGGCACCTCGAGCTTGAACAGCGCCTTCACGAACAGCGGATCGGCCCGCGACAGCACCAGGCGCGGCCCCTTGGGCGTCTCCTCGATGCGCTTCAAGACGGCGCGAATCGAGTCCCCCTGATGGAAGTGCTCGCGGTGGTTCTGATCGCGATACGGGATGATCGCCTCGGCCTCACGGAACTTGTTCAGCATGACGACGATCTTGCCGCGCTCGATCTGCTGCACCTCGCCCGTCAGGAGGTCGCCGACCTTGTCGGTGAACTCCTCGCGGATGCGGGAGCGCTCCCCCTCGCGCACGCGCTGGATGATGCGCTGCTTGGCCGCTTGCACTGCCGTCCGCCCGAACGTGTCGAAGGGCACCTCTTCCTCGAGGACGTCGCCCGGCTGGAAGTTGGGGTCCTCGAACCGCGCTTCCTCGAGCGCCACCTGGGAGCCGGGGTCCTCCACGGCCTCCACGACGGTGCGCAGAATCACCACGCGGATGGTGCCCTTCATTTCATCGATCGTGATCTCGGAGCGCACGTTGGGCCCGTATTTCTTCACCAGGGCGGCGTGAATACCGTCCTTCAACAGTTCGAGCAGCTCACCGCGCTCGAGCTGCTTCGCGGTGGTCAGCTCCTTCAGCGCCGTCACGACTTCAGTGGCATTGGCCATTCGATGTCCGTCGTCCGTTGTCCGTTGTCCGTTCCACCGCTACCAGTCCACGGCCAGCCGCGCGTCGCGGATGTCCGCCAGGGGCACGGCCCGTGGGGCCTGCGCGCCCGGCTCCAGCACCTCCAACACGACGCTCTGGTCGTCGGGGACGCTCACGATGCGGGCACGCACCCGCCCCAACCCCTGCAGCCGCGCGTGGACCTCGCGACCCACGAACCGCACCCAATGGCGGTGCCAGCGCAGGGGCCGCTCCATTCCGGGGCTCGACACCTCGAGCACGTAGCGCTCGCCCAAGGTGCGTTCCGCATCGAGCCAGGTTTCGAGCGTCCGGCTCGCCAGGGCGCAGTCGTCCACGCTCACCTGCCGCGGTGGATCCTCGGCCGGCCAGTCGATACGGACTTGGACGAGCGGACGGCCCGACGTTCCACCGATGCGGAGGTCGGCCAGATCGAGCCCCAGCGCTGCTAGCCGGACCCGAAACGCCTCAACGAGGGTGTCGGAGAGCATGCAAAAAAAAGCGCGGGCCGAACTTCGCCCGCTGCAGACCGGAATGTATCCCGCGAGCGGCTTATGTCAAGGCGCGCGACCGAGATACGCGATCATGCGCCCGCCGCGGCCGCCCGATGCCCGGTGCGAATGGAAGCCCGTGTCGTGCGCCGTGCAAAAGGGCGAGACGCTCACCTCCTTCACGCCCAGCGCCTCGGCCTGCGCCGCGAGCACCGCGCGAATATCGACATGCGTCTTGCCGCTGATCGGCGCGCCGCCCAGGGCCTCCGCCACTTCAGAACCTACTTCATAACACGTACCGCAAATTGCTACGCCACAATGCATTACAATATCCGAGACATGAGAACCGCTCTGCTCGACCAGGGTGGCAACGCCCGCCGCGAGAATCCGCGCCGCAGTCCCGCGCCACCCGGCGTGCAGCAGCGCGATGGCCCCGCGGGTGGGATCGGCCAGGTACACGGGCGTGCAGTCGGCGACGGAGATCGTGAGCAGGACTCCCGGCTGCGCGGTGGCGTGGCCATCCGTGCCGTCCACGATCAGGCCGCCGCCGGGGAGCGCCTCATGCCAGCGAACCGTGCGACCGTGCACCTGGCGGCCGAAGACGGTGGCTGGGAATTCGGGCGCGAATGACTGTTGGAAGGCCGCCCATTGCTCGGGGACACCAGGACCCAGGCTGTAACCCCTCGCGGCCGTGGTGATGCCGGCCGTGAGCCCGAAGCGCTCGGCCCAAGGCAGGATCTCGAGTCGGGGAATCGCTGGGTCGCCGACGGGGGTTTCGGCGAGCGATGCGCTGCTCACGCCCCGGCTTTCCGTCCTTCCGGCTTTCCCTCGATCCTCTCGATTTTCGCCCCCAGCGCGCGCAGTCGCTCGTCGATGCGTTCGTAGCCGCGCTCGATCTGGCCGATGTTGTGGATCTCGGAATCGCCCTGGGCGGCGAGCGCCGCCAGCAGCATGGCCATGCCGGCCCGGATGTCGGGGCTTT
>WNFF01004827.1_pt1 | contig 12412 bp, 10 predicted proteins | sample 5400441 | NCBI WGS metagenome assembly WNFF01 (sample SAMN13153345, study PRJNA577476) | soil metagenome | isolation source: 120 cm saprolite under Douglas fir tree site 2 hole 3 replicate 1 | place: USA:California | collected 2015-04-18
TGAGCAGCTCCTCGGGCGAGCCGAGCGCGGTGCGGACCAGGTCGACGTTGGCGCTCTTCACCACGACCGAGGTCGTGACCACGTAGCGGAAGCGGTCGGAGGCCTGGGGCTGCCCGTACTCGCGGGCCAGCTTGTCGACCGTGCGGGTCGGCTGCCGCTCGATCTCCGCGTCCGGGAAGCCCTGCTTCTTGAGGAACGCCACCGCCGCGTCCCGGTCGGCGCTGATCCGGGCGTGGGCGTCCGGGAGCGTCTCGCTCGCCCGGCGGAGGCCGAGCGTCCACACCGCCTGGTCCGCCTTCACCTCCCGCTCGACCAGCCCCTTGACCGTGACTGTTCGAGCGTCTGATCTGAAGCGCAAGCCGCCCCGGCCGACGAAGTAGCCCGCGACCGACAGCCCGATCACCAGGCAGACGCCCACGATGACCGCGGGGAGCACCCCCGACCGCCCTTCCATGTACGCCATGTCCGCTCCTTCCGGGCCGCGCTGATCTGATTCAATTGGCGCGACGGCCCGCCGCCCGCAGTATCGCCAGGGTCATCACTCCCGCCACCAGTCCCCAGAACGCCGATCCGATGCCGGCCGGCGCGATCCCGGACGCGGTCACCAGAAACGTGACGAGCGCGGGCTCCCGTTGATTCTCGCTGCCGACCGCGGACGCGAGCCCGCTGCCGATGGTGGCCAGCAGGGCGAGCCCCGCGATCGCCGCCACCAGCTCGGCCGGGAACGCGAGGAAGAGAGCCACCACGGTGGCCCCGAAGATCCCGACGATCAGGTAGAAGATCCCCGCGAAGACCGCCGCCACGTAGCGCCGCCGCGGATCCTCGTGGGCCTCGCGGCCCATGCAGATGGCCGCGGTGATCGCGGCCAGGTTCACGGTGAAGCCGCCGAAGGGGGCCAGCACCAGGTTGGCGAGCCCGGTCCAGCCGATGAGCGGCGAGATCGGCACCGTGTAGCCGGAGGCCCGGATGACCGCGACTCCCGGCACGTTCTGGGACGCCATGGTGACCACGAAGAGGGGCAGCGCCACCCCCACCACCGCGCCCGGGGTGAAGCGGGGCGTGACCCAGACCGGTCGGGCCAGCGCGAGGCGGACCACGTCCACGTGCAGGAGACCCTGGACGAGCGCGATCGCGACCCCGACCAGCAGCGCCATGATCACCGCGTACCGAGGCGCGAGCCGCCGGGCGGCGAGATACGCGAGGAACATGGCGAGCGCCAGCAGCATCTGCGTGCTCATGGCGGTGAAGAGACCGAGGCCGAAGCGCAGCAGCACGCCGGCCAGCATGCCGGAGGCGATCGGCACCGGGATGCGATCCATCGCCCGCTCGAACCAGCCCGAGAAGCCGACCAGGGTGATGAGCGCGGCCGAGACCAGGAACGCGCCGGTCGCCTCCTCGATCGAGAGCCCGGCGCCGCTCGTCACCAGCAGGGCCGCCCCCGGCGTGGACCACGCGGTGACGATCGGCGCGCGGTAGCGCAGCGACAGCAGGGTGCACGTGAGCCCCATGCCGAGCCCCAGGGCGAGCATCCACGAGCCGACCTGGGCCTCCGTGGCGCCGACCGCCCCCGCCGCCTGGAAGACGATGACCGCCGCGCTGGCGAAGCCCACCAGCACGGTCACGAAGCCGGCGACGGCCGCCGACACCGAGAAATCCCGGACGAGCGACATGGAAAAGACCCCGCCCACTATAGCAATGGTCCGCTCCGGGCCGGCCGGGGGATCGGGTACACTCCCCGGGATGCGCGCGTACCTCCTGTCGCGGCTCGGGCAGACCCTCCTGGTCGTCTTCCTCTCGCTGACCGCCGTCTTCTTCCTGGTCCGGCTCGGCGGCGACCCGGTGCTCCTGTTCCTGCCCATGGACATCCAGGCCAAGGACCTGAACGAGTTCCGCGAGCGCCTGGGCTTCAACGATCCGGTGGCGGTGCAGTACGGCCGCTTCATCGGGCGCGCGCTGCACGGCGACTTCGGCGAGTCGCTGCGCTACAAGAACGACGCCCTGCAGCTCGTGCTCGGGCGCCTGCCCGCGACGCTGTCGCTCGCGCTGGCCGCGCTGCTGCTCACCTTCTGCGTGGCGGTGCCGGTCGGGGTGCTCTCGGCGGTGCGGCGCGGCTCGCTCTTCGACCTGCTCGGCATGACCGGCGCGGTGCTCGGGCAGGCGGTGCCCGGCTTCTGGCTCGGCCTCATGATGATCTACCTGTTCTCGGTGCGGCTCGGCTGGCTGCCCACCGGAGGCATGGGCAGCGCGCTTCACTTCGTGATGCCGTGCGTGGTGCTGGCCTCGTTCTACGCCGCGCGCATGGCCCGGCTCACCCGCTCCTCGGTGCTCGACACCCTGAACGAGGAGTTCGTGCTCACCGCGCGGGCCAAGGGCCTGGCGGAGCGGGTCGTCATCGGCAAGCACACGCTCAAGAACTCGGCGATCCCCATCGTGACCCTGGCCGGGCTCGACACCGGCCAGCTCCTGGGCGGGGCGGTCATCACCGAGACCATCTTCGCGTGGCCCGGCCTCGGGCGGCTCACGGTGCAGGCGCTGCTCAACCGCGACTTCCCGGTGGTGCTGGCCGCGGTCTTCGTGTTCTCGGTCACCTACACCCTGATCAACTTCGCGGTCGACCTGCTCTACGGCTGGCTCGATCCGCGGACGCGGCCGCAGCGGGCATGAGGGTCTTCGTCGGCCGTCACGGCCGCGGCGTGCTCGGCCTGCTCATCGCCACGCTGGTGCTGCTCGCCGCGGTCGCGGCGCCGATCCTGGTCGCCCAGGACCCGGTGCAGACCGACTTCGCGGCCGGCCTCAAGCCGCCGGGCACGCCGGGCCACCCGCTCGGCACCGACCAGCTCGGGCGGGACCTGCTGGCCCGCGTGCTCTACGGGGCGCGGGTGGCGCTCTTCATCGGGCTCTGCTGCGTGCTGCTCACCGCGCTGGTGGGCGGCGTGCTCGGGCTCCTCGCCGGCTTCTTCGAGGGCTGGATGGGCGCGGTGCTCATGCGGATCGCCGACGTGCAGCTGTCGTTCCCGTTCATCCTGCTCGCGCTGACCATCAACGCGATCGTGGGCCTGGGGCTGCGCAACATCATCGTCAGTTTGTCAGTCGCGGGCTGGGTCGTGTATGCTCGCGTGGTCCGGGGGGAGGTGCTGTCGGTGAAGCAGCGCGATTTCGTGCACGCCGCGCAGGCGCTGGGAGTCGGACGCGCGCGCGTGCTCTTCCGCCACGTGCTCCCCAACGTGGCGCCCTCCATCGTCATCGTGGCCAGTCTCCAGTTCGCCCAGTTCATCGTGGCCGAGGCCGCGATCTCCTTCCTCGGCTTCGGGGTGCAGCCGCCGACCCCGGCGTGGGGCAGCATGCTCTCGGAGAGCCGCGACTACCTCTACGTGGCGTGGTGGCTGGCCGCCTTCCCGGGCGCCGCGCTCGCCTTCACCGCGCTCGGCATCAACCTGGTGGGCGACTGGCTGCGCGACGTGCTCGATCCGCGGTTCCGGGTCTGATGGCGGTCGTCATTCGACCCTGCCGCCCGGACGAGGGCCCCGCGCTGCTGGATCTCTGGCACCACGCCGACGCGAGCCCGAGCCCCACCGACACCCCGGAGCAGGTCGATCAGGTGATCCAGGACCCCGCGGCCTCGGTGCTGGTGGCGGTCGACAACGATCTGCTGGTGGGCTCGATCATCGGCGGCTGGGACGGCTGGCGCGGCAACATCTATCGCCTGGCCGTGCTCCCCTCGTACCGCCGGCGCGGCATCGCGCGGGCGCTGGTCGCGGCCGCGGAGGAGCGGCTGGCCGCGCGCGGGGCGCTGCGCGTCTCCGCGCTCGTGGAGCACGATCACCCCTGGGCGGTCGGCTTCTGGGACTCGCTCTACGAGCCCGACCCCCGCATGATCCGTTACGTCAGGAAAGTCGACTCGACAAGGAGGCCCTCATGACGCGATTCACCCGGATGCTGGCCGCGCTCTCGCTGCTGCTGGGCGTGGCGGTGGCCGTTCCCCTCGCCGATCCCGCCGGGGCCCAGGACCGCGCGCGGGCCAAGGAGATCGTGGTGGCCTTCGCGGCCGAGCCGCGCACGCTCCTGCCCGACACCATCGTGGACTGGACCACCAACAACATGGTCGAGCACATGTACGACCGGCTGGTGGACCGCGATCCCAAGAGCTACAGGCCGTCCCCGATGCTGGCCACCTCGTGGAAGGTAGTCAGCGACACCACCTGGGAGTTCACGCTGCGTCAGGGGGTCAAGTTCCACAACGGCGAGCCCTTCAACGCCCAGAGCGTGAAGGCCACCATGGAGTACATCAAGGACCCCGCCAACAAGACCCACTACCTGCCGCGCTGGGCCCAGGTGAAGGAGGTCCAGATCGTCAACGACTACACGGTGCGCTTCGTCACCGAGAAGCCGTGGCCGGGCCTCATCGACCGCATCGCGGGCAGCGACTTCCTGCCGATGCCGCCCAAGGCCCTCAAGGAGCAGGGCGTGCAGGCGCTCGCGGCCAAGCCGATCGGCACCGGGGCGTTCCGCTTCGTGCAGTGGGTGCGCGACGAGAAGCTGGTGGTCGAGCGCAACCCCGACTACTGGCAGACGCCCGCGGAGGCGACCCGCGTCACGTTCCGCTTCATCCCCGAGTTCAGCGCCCGGCTCGCCGCCCTGCTCGCGGGCGAGATCGACGTCATGAAGGACGTGCCGCCCCAGAACGTGGAGATGCTCCAGCAGAGCGGCAAGGCGCGCCTGCGCGCCACCGTCTCCTCCCGCATCAACTACCTGGCTCTCGTGAACCTCAAGCCGGGGCCGATGCAGGATCTCCGGGTGCGCAAGGCCATCCACCACGCGGTCAACGTGGACGAGCTCATCCAGCAGGTGCTGAAGGGCCGGGCGACCAAGATGTGCGGCTCGCTCTCCCCCATCAACGTGGACTACTCGCCCAAGATCCAGTGCCTCAAGTACGATCCCGTCCAGGCCCAGGCTCTCTTCAAGGAAGCGGGCGTGGACCCGACCAAGCTGCAGCTCACCCTCGACACCCCGTCGGGCCGCTATCCGCTCGACAAGGACGTCTCGCTCGCCATCGCGGCCCAGCTCCAGCGCATCGGCATCAAGACCAACGTGGTGGTCAACGAGTGGGGCACCCACCTCGACAAGATCAAGAACCGCACCACCGGTGACATGTTCTTCCTGGGCTGGGGTCCCGCCCTCGACGCCCAGAACACGATCGATCAGCTCTTCTCGGCGAGCCAGACCTATTCGTCCTACGGCAACAACAAGGCCCTGGACGCCAAGATCGCCCAGGCGGTCGTCATCGTGGATCCGCGGAAGCGGCTCGAGGCCTGGGCCGAGGTCCAGCAGCTGGTGCACGACGAGGTGCCGTGGGTGTTCCTCTGGCAGCAGCACGATCTCTACGGCGTCGCCAACTGGATCGAGTGGACGCCGCGGGCCGACGAGCGCATCTGGATGTACGAGGCCAAGCTGGCCCGGTAAGCGGCTTCAGATCGCGGCGGGCGCCGGGGCCAGCCGGCGCTCGGCCGCGGGATGTCGGCTACTTCGTGCCGGGGGCGGGCGCCGCGTGGGGGTCGGCCGGCGCCTCGTCCTCGACGTCGGGCACGGCAAGGGTCTCCGCCGCGGCTTCCGCGAGCTTCTCCTTCCCGGGATCGCTCAGATCCGACAGCTCTCGTATCGCCAGGTCGTACCAGATGTCCGAATGCATGGTGTCACCTCGCTCGATGATCTTCACCGAGGCATACCAGTGGCATCGCACGTGCCAGTGGTGATCGCCCAATAAATCAGTGGCTTACTGGCGACATTCCCGCCGGCGGCGCCGGGCATTGAGCCCGGAACGGGCGCCATTCCCGACCCCACGCGTCAGACGGCCTGAGACCGCTGGATCGACGGGCGCTCGCAGTAGCGGTAGAACACCCGCGAGGCCCAGAGGACGAGCGGAGTCGTGCCCGCCATGATCAGCAGGCTCGACGGCATCCCGAGGGCGATGACGATGGGCCACGTCGCGATCTCGCGAGCGATCGGCTCGAAGGCGAGCTGGATGGGGCGGTGGAGCAGGTAGAGGCTGTAGGAATAGACCCCGACCCGGCCCAGATACCGTCCCGGCGCCGAGGGGAGCCCCGGCCGCTCGTGGGCCAGCGCCGCGTAGAGGAGCAGGGCGAACGCCACTCCGTAGACCGGCTCCTTCACGATGTAGAGGCCGTAGGATCCGGCGTGCCACTCGATCCACACGCCCGCACCCAGCAGGGCGATGCCGGGCCACGGGGTCCGGAGGACGCGCGGCAGGGTCAGCCGGCCCGCGGCCCACTCCGCCACCGTCGCGCCCAGGGTCCACTCGAACCAGCGCCCGAGGAACACCACCCACGCGGGACCGGCGAGCTCCGCCGGCAGCGGCACCAGCGCCAGCGCAACGCGATACGCCATCGTCACCGCGAGCACCGCGCCGAGCGCGCGGAGCGGACCCAGGCGCGCGCTGAGCCAGAAGACCACGGGATACGCCAGGTAGAGCTGAGCCTCGACCGCGAGGGTCCACGCCGGCGGATTGACCCCGTCGAAGGTGGCGGTGTGGAAGGGGTGCACCAGCAGCGCCTGGGTCGTGACGGCCACCCACGGGATCGGGGATCCGGCCAGCCACCAGAGCCCGAGCGCGACGACGAGTGCGGCCAGGTACGGCGGATAGAGTCGCCAGAAGCGCCGGGCGAAGAAGCGCTTCCAGTCCGGCGTGGCCATCTCGGGGTCCGCCGCGGCGAGCGTGCGCGCATACGGCAGGTGGATGCAGAACCCGCTGATCACGAAGAAGAGGGGCACGCCGAGGTAGCCGAAGCCCAGAGGCAGGGCGAGCCAGGGCCAGGGGCCCCCGTCGAGATTGGGCGCGTTCAGGTACGCGGAGACCGACAGATGGCACGCCACGACCGCCAACGCGGCCAGCCCGCGCAGCTGATCGACTCGCTCCCATCGGGTGCGGGTCGGCGCCGTCCGGATCTCGACCGCCATCGCGGAGGAGTTGACTGCATCCGAGATGCCACGCGAGCGGCGCCTCCAACCACGCGATTCCGCGCGACTCTGGTTGCCGAGCCGTCGTCGGGGCCGGGCGATCCTGGTAATTCTTACGCGATGCGGGCGCTCGCGCCAGCCGACGGGGTCCCCGCTCCCATTTCCTGCTAGAATTCCGCCGCTGCTCAATCTCGAGGTCTCGGAGGGCGCCCCATGGCGATCACGGTATTCACGAGCGCGTTCCTCATCGACTGCACCGGCAAGGAGCCGGTGGAGGGCGCGGCGGTCGTGGTGGAAGGCGATCGCATCAAGGACGTCATCGCCTCCGGCAAGGTGGGTCCGCTCGGCGGCAAGGTCGATACCATCGATCTGAAGGGCCGCACCCTGATGCCCGGGCTCACCGACGCCCACGTGCACATCTGCGCGGTCGAGGGCAACATCCCGGAGCAGCACCGCCACAACCCGCCGAGCCTCATCGCGGCCAAGGCCCTCCGCCGCATGGAGCAGTGCCTGATGCAGGGCTTCACCACCGTGCGCGACGCGGGCGGGGCGGACTACGGCTTCCGCGAGGCGGCGGAGTCCGGCCTCTACCCGGGGCCGCGCCTGCTGGTCTCCGGCCGCCCGCTCTCGCAGACCGGCGGCCACGCCGACAAGCGGCGGCGCTCGGAGTGGATCGAGCCGGTGGACTGCTGCGTGGGCATGGCCGGCGTGATCGCGGACGGGGCGGACGAGGTGCGCAAGGCCACGCGCGAGAACCTGCGTCATGACGTGGACCAGATCAAGATCATGGCGTCCGGCGGGGCCATGTCGCCCGGCGACGAGCTCGACACCACCCAGTACACGGTGGACGAGATGCGGGCCGCGGTGGAGGAGGCGCGCGCGGTCGGCAAGTACGTGCTGGCCCACGCCTACTCCGGCTCCGCGATCCGTAACGCGATCCAGGCCGGGGTGCGCTGCATCGAGCACGGCAACCTGCTCGACGAGGCGGGCGCGCAGGCCATCAAGCAGGCGGGCGCGTACCTGGTGCCCACCATGGTCACCTACGAGGCCATCGCGCGCGAGGGCAAGAACTACGGCATCGGCGATCACCAGATCCAGAAGATCAACCTGGCGCTCGAGAAGAGCCTGGAGGGCCTCACTCACGCCTATCGCGCGGGCTGCAAGATCGGCTCGGGCTCCGACCTGCTCGGCGACATGCAGGCCCAGCGCGCGATGGAGTTCGAGCTGAAGGGCCAGGTCATGAAGCCGATGGAGGTGCTGCTCTCGGCCACCATGGTCAACGCCGAAATTTTCAGAATGGCTGATCGACTGGGCTCCGTCGAGCCCGGCAAGTACGCCGACCTCCTGGTCGTCGACGGAAACCCGCTCAAGAATCTCCGCGTGTTCCAGAGTCAGGCCAACCTTCACGCGATCGTGAAGGGCGGCGTGTTCGTCAAGCGCGCGCTGTAGGCTCGCGCCCGGAGGGCTCCGCATGCCGAGCGCCGCCGACTTCGAGAAGCTGGGCGTCTTCTACCTGGGCCGGCCCTACGACCCGCAGCAGAAGAAGTCGCAGGACGGGGTGCTGCTCTACGACTCGAAGGACCTGGTCACCCACGCGGTCTGCGTGGGCATGACCGGCAGCGGCAAGACCGGGCTCTGCCTGGCCCTGATCGAGGAAGCGGCCATCGACGGGATCCCGGCCATCCTCATCGACCCGAAGGGGGACCTGGCCAACCTGCTCCTCACCTTCCCCGGGCTCCGCCCCGAGGACTTCCGGCCCTGGATCAACGAGGACGACGCCCGCCGGAAGAACCTCTCCCCGGACGACTACGCCCGCCAGCAGGCCGAGCTCTGGCAGAAGGGGCTCGCGGCCTGGGGCGAGGACGGCGCCCGCATCCAGCGCCTGCGCGACGCGGCCGACTTCACGATCTACACCCCCGGCAGCAACGCGGGCATCCCGCTCTCGATCCTCAAGTCGTTCGCGGCGCCGCCGCCCGCCATCCGCGAGGACGAGGAGCTGCTGCGCGAGCGCATCGGCACCACCGCCACGAGCCTGCTCGGGCTCCTCGGCATCGACGCCGACCCGATCAAGAGCCGCGAGCACATCCTGATCGCGACGATCCTGGACGCGGCGTGGTGTCAGGGCCGCGAGCTCGATCTGGCGGGCCTCATCCAGCAGATCCAGACCCCGCCGGTGAAGCGGGTGGGCGTGCTCGACCTGGACGCGTTCTTTCCCTCCAAGGACCGCTTCGCGCTCGCGATGTCGCTCAACAACCTGCTCGCCGCGCCCGGCTTCGGGGCCTGGATGGAGGGCGAGCCCCTCGACGTGGATGCTCTCCTGCACACGCCCGAGGGCAAGCCGCGCGTCGCCATCGTGTCGATCGCGCACCTGAGCGACGCGGAGCGGATGTTCTTCGTCTCGCTCCTGCTGAACCAGATGGTGGGCTGGATGCGCACCCAGTCGGGCACCACGAGCCTGCGCGCCCTGCTCTACATGGACGAGATCTTCGGCTTCTTTCCCCCGGTGGCCAACCCGCCGTCGAAGACCCCGCTCCTCACGCTGCTCAAGCAGGCGCGCGCCTTCGGGGTGGGCGTGGTGCTGGCCACCCAGAACCCGGTGGACCTCGACTACAAGGGCCTCTCCAACACCGGCACCTGGCTCATCGGACGGCTCCAGACCGAGCGCGACAAGGCGCGCGTGCTCGACGGCCTCGAGGGCGCGGCGGGCACCGCGGGCCAGGGCTTCGACCGCGCGGGGCTCGAGCGCACCCTCTCCGGGCTCTCGACCCGCGTCTTCCTGATGAACAACGTGCACGAGGATCACCCGGTCGTGTTCGAGAGCCGCTGGGTGATGTCCTACCTGCGCGGGCCGCTCACACGCGCCCAGATCAAGACGCTGATGGACGCGCGCCGCGGCGCGGGCGCGCCCGCCCCGGCGGCCACCCGCTCGGCCCCGGCCCCCGCGGTCCCTGCCCCCGCAGTCCCGGCCCCCGCGGTCTCGGTCGCTGCGGTCGCGGCGGCGCCAGCACGCGGGAAGGGGCGCACCGCCGCGGCGGCCGCTGACCCAACGCCGGCCGCGCCGGCTGGAGCCGACCAGCGCCCGCTCCTGCCGCCCGACGTCCCGCAGCATTTCGTCCCGGCGCACGGCGCCGCGCCCGCCGGCACGACCCTCTACTACCGGCCGATGCTCGTGGGGTCCGCCCAGGTCCGGGTCGCCGACCCCAAGAGCGGCGTGGACGTGAGCCGCGATCTGGTCTATCTCACCGCGATCACCGACGAGGCGGTGCCGGTCGCCTGGGACCAGGCTGCCGCGGCGAGCTTCGTCACGTCGGACCTGGCCGAGGTCCCGGAAGGCCCAGGCGCCTTCGCCGAGCTGCCCGTCGCCGCGGGCAAGAAGAAGAGCTACGACGGGTGGAGCCGTGACTTCGCGGCCTGGCTGCTCCAGTCGCAGAAGGTCGAGCTGCTGCGGAGCGCATCGCTCAAGATCGTCTCGAAGCCGGGTGAGTCGGAGCGTGACTTCCGGGTCCGCCTCCAGGAGTCGACCCGCCAGGAGCGCGACCGCGGGAGCGAGGCCCTCCGCCAGAAGTACGCGCCAAAGGAGGCCGCCCTCCAGGAGCGCCGCCGGCGCGCCGAGCAGGCGGTGGAGCGCGAGAGCGAGCAGGCCAAGCAGCAGGGCATCCAGACCGCGATCTCGGTCGGCGCCACCATCCTGGGCGCCTTCCTCGGCCGCAAGTCGATCTCCGTCTCCACCATCGGGCGGGCCACCACCGCCGCCCGCGGCGCCGGGCGCGTGCTCAAGGAGACCCAGGACGTGGGCCGAGCCAAGGAGACGGTGGCCGCGGTGGACGAGGCGATCGCCGCGCTCGACGCCCAGTTCAAGGCCGAGGCCGACGCCCTCGGCGCGAGCACCGACCCGCTGACCGAGCCGCTCGAGACCCTCGCGCTCAAGCCCACGCGCCAGAACATCTCGGTGCGGCTGGTGGCGCTCGCGTGGGCCCCGTGCTGGCGGGATCGAGCCGGTGCGGTCACGCCGGCCTGGTTCCCGGCGCCGGACACTCGTTTCGGTGAGCGCTGCCCTTATCACGTTCGCCGCGTGCTGCGTCCTCACCCTCGACGTGGCGGCCGGCGCCGAAGGGGCGTGGGCCCTCTGGAGAGGGCGACCCGGTAAGGAAGCGGCGAGTATTCGGGTCAGCGTGCACGCGACGCTCGCCGACTGCCTGAGCGAGCAGAAATCTCGGGAGGAGGAACAGAGAGCCTATCTGCGCGCCGCGGGTGAGGCGCGTCCGGAGGACCGACTCCCAACGCCGGCCCCGGCCGACTCCTACCGCTGCCTCCCCGACGCCGGAGACTCGCGAGGACAGAAGAAACACTGAGACGGCGGCCACCGGATTCGTCTGGTGTATCGTGGGTGATACATCATGCGTGGGCGCGTCCTGGTCGTTCTCCTCGCGCTGGCGTCGCTGCTCGCGATCATCTCGCCGTCGCTCGACCCCGCCCCCTCACCCGCAGGCCCCTCAGCTTCGAGCCCCTCACCCTACCCTCTCCCCGGTGGGGAGAGGGATCAGCTGGGCGGGACGGTGGGGCGGGTGGTGGATGGGGACACCATCTACGTGCGGCTGGCGAGCGGGGTGGAGAAGGTGCGGTACATCGGCGTCGACACCCCGGAGGTGCATCACCCGACGCGCGGCGAGGAGCCCGGCGGCCGCGAGGCGACCGAGGTGAACCGGCGCCTCCTCGGCCACGACCCGGTGCGGCTCGAGACCGACGTGCAGCTCCGCGACCGCTACGGCCGCCTCCTCGCCTACGTCTGGATCCGCCGGCCCGACGGCGGCGAGATGATGGTGAACGCGGAGCTGGTGCGGCTCGGCTACGCGGCGGTCATGACGGTGCCGCCCAACGTCCGCCACGCGGAGCTCTTCCGCAAGCTCGCCGCCGAGGCGCGGGAGCATCATCGTGGCCTGTGGGCGCAGCCGGTGGGCCCGGCCCGGTAGCGCGGGCGAGGGTATACTGAGCATCCCATGAAGATCGGCGCCGTCGAGATCCCCGCGCTGGCCCGGCTGGCCCCCATGGCCGGCATCACCAACGCGCCCTTCCGCCTGATCGCGCGCGAGTGCGGCAGCGGGCTCACCACCTCCGAGGAGATGGACGCGGCCGCGCTGCTCACCGGCCACCCCCACGCCGACGCCATCGCGGCCTACTACCCGGAGGAGCGCCCGCTCGCCATGCAGCTGCTCGGCAAGGACCCCGAGTTGCTCGCCCGCGCGGCCGAGCGCTGCCAGGTCCTCGGCGCCGACATCGTGGATCTCAACATGGGCTGCCCGATGCCCAAGATCACCGGCAAGGGCAAGGGCGCCGCCCTCATGCGGGACGTCGCAGCCTCAGCGCTCATCCTCCGCGCGCTGCGCAAGGCGGTGAGCGTGCCGCTCACGGTCAAGATCCGCGGCGGCTGGGACGACGAGCA
>WNFF01003753.1_pt1 | contig 12407 bp, 14 predicted proteins | sample 5400441 | NCBI WGS metagenome assembly WNFF01 (sample SAMN13153345, study PRJNA577476) | soil metagenome | isolation source: 120 cm saprolite under Douglas fir tree site 2 hole 3 replicate 1 | place: USA:California | collected 2015-04-18
AAGCACCTTACCGCGCAAGCACATTCCGCTGAGTAAGCTCCGAGCGCTCGACGAGGTCTGGTTCGGCGAAGATGAGCGGCCAACTTGGCGCGCGATGCTCGAGCACATGAAGTTGATAGACGACGCGGATCTATCATTCCCGATAATTTTGTCCTCGACCGGAGCCGTTATGGATGGCATGCATCGCGTCGCCAAGGCCACGCGGCAGGGTCGTAAGGAAATCGAAGCAGTCCAGTTTGCCGAGGATCCTGAACCGGATCACGTGGGCCTTGGACCGGACGAGTTGCGTTACTGATGCCGCCGCCTTTTGTGAGGCCGCGCGGTCCTTCTTCGTGAACAGGAGCTCCCGTGGAACAGACCCGGCAGGGATCGAACCTGCAACCCCCGGTTTGGGAGCCCACTCCTAGTAACGCCGGCGTTGCAGAGTTTGTTGGTTTTCAGGGACTCGGCTCTGAGTCAACAACGCCGGCGTTGCTGGACAACGCCGGCGTTGACACTAATCCTGGCACTGAGGAGGAGCCGCCCGGCGCGCCTCCTGTCGGCAGATCGCCTCGCTCTTTGGCCCGACTCGCGCGTCCCGCCGGAAACGATCCCCGAGAGCGACCGGCATCTGGATGCGAGGGTCGCCACCCCTAACCGACCTTCTCAAGCGGCACCCGGACGCCTCGTTCCGACCGCCTGACCCCGCCTCTATTTCATCGTCGCCGGATTCTGATACACCATCAGGTGCGCGTACGGCGTGCCAGCGAACATGACGTACACGCCACTGGGGTTGGGCTTCGTGGGAAGCCCGCTCGCGGCGGCGTCGATTGGCCACGTCAGCATCCAGTGTGGCGGCTCTTTCACGTCCTTGGTGTTCGCGCCTTTCTCCATCACGATGTCGCCGGCCGGCGTTTCATAGTGCACGCCGCCCTGCATCATGTAGGAGACGCCGGGCTCGGTATTCGGCGGTTTCGGCTGGCCAGTGAACGCCGCCGCGAACCACGCCCACGCATGCTTGTCGCCGCAGTACGGCGCATCCGTGCCGTGGGGGATGACGCTGCACGTGAACCCGTTCGCCCCGGCGCGGAGTTCGGTGACGGTCTTCCTGTTCGGGTCGATGCGGGCAATTGCCGCTTTCGCCGAGATTGCCGCGGGTGCTCCGCTCTCAGCCAGCTTGATGAATTGCGCTTTGCTCATGCCGCCCTGGGCGGAGCCGAGCGAGGGGACGAGCAGCGTGCCGACGAGCGCGCTGCACAGCGCGGCGTGGGGGGTCATGCGGGCTTCCTCCTGTGGGGTCAAGTGAGGCCCCATTCTATCCCGTGGCCGGCCAGCCGGTAAGGCCTGTACGCCGTGATCCTCAGCTTGTGCCCTTTGGTCTTGAAGCAGGCGCGAGGCCAGCCTTCTCCGCCGACTTCACGTGGGCCCGCGCTCGGCACTGGCCACTTGATCGTCGAAGACGGAGGCGGTGCGTTAGCGGAACACGTTCACAAGCAGGTCCACCACGAGGCCCTGTGCGTCCAGCAAGACAACGCGGTCCCCCACGATGCTGACCTCAAATCCTACGCGTGGTGGGAGCTGCGTCACGAGCTCCGCCGGCAGGGCACGTTTCGCGAGGCCGGGGGGGAGTGGCTTTCCGCGCGCGAGCTTCTTGGCAATCCCCGGGGGAAGCCGCTTCCCTGCGTCGGGGTGGTCGGCATAATATCGTACGACGAGATCGCGCTCCGCAGCAGTGAACCCGGCCGCGGCTGAGGCCTGAGCGCGCTTGGCCTTCCCCCGACCCTGCGCTTCAGGCACGCGTGGAGCGACGACCAACGAAACCAACGTCACCGCGAGCGCAAGCGTGGACGTGCGGACCATCTCCCTCACCTCCTTTAATCGATCGGGCGAATCTACTCAGCGTCCCGGTGGACAACGCCGGCGTTGGCACTAATCCTAACACTGAGCGAGTCCATCCCTTATCGGAAAGAAGCCTCGCGGCGTCTGCCCAACTCGCTCGCCCCGCCAGTCGGGGTCGAGTGAGACAATATGTGATCTCGTGAACGTTACCCCGACCGCCGGGCGACGTATTCTCGGCCACGAATCTGGTAATGCAGCTCGGTCACGTCACCGCCCCGACCCCGTACGAAGCGCACGATTCCCCAAAAAGTGCGGTCTAGAAAAGTGGAGTCAGACTGTGGCACGAGGGGCACGACCGCCCCCGAACTCCAGACCATCGTTAGACGCCCACCTCGAATCTCCAGGCTGAGCCTGACCCCGGGAATGAGAAAGTCCGGACCGCCCTGGTACCGGCCGGCATAAACGTCGAGGAGGGACGTCGGCACCTTAACCGGTTGTACCACAGCCAGAACTTGATATTTCTCGCCAAACACCATGGCGGCCAGGTCGCCTGCGATCGTAGTCGCTGTGGCGGCGTAGTTGTTCGAGAGCACGATTATGCAGACATCGTCGTCCAGATATCGCTGGATCTCGGTGCTGAACCCAGGCGACCGACCGCTCATGCGAATGACGCGCCGACCGAATTGCCGTCGCACGAGCCAGCCATAGCCCACGCCTTCAACGTGCGGTGTAAACATGAGGTCGATCGACGTCCGCTTCAGCAAGGTGTCGGTGTAGAGCACGCGATCCCAGCGATAGAGATCCTCCACCGTAGAATAGATGGACCCGTTGCCCGTTTTCGCACTCCAATCGAGGAACGGCGCGTTCGCCAGACCGAATAAGCCACTGGGCACGTAACCGGTGGCACGATTTGTCACCAACGTCGCGGGGTCACCATCGTGACTCGTGCTCGTCATGCCGGCCGGGCCGAAGATGTTCTCGTGCAGGAAGTCGCCGTACGTCTGGCCCGACACCTTTTCGATGACGTAGGCCAAGAGGTTGTAATTGGAGTTGCTATAGCTGTATCGGGCGCCTGGCTCGAAGAGAAGCGGCATGTCGCGAAACACGGCGATCAGAGACCCGGGAGTCTGTGCAAACCTCGACAAACTGTCGTAGCCGCTAACGTCATTGATATCCGGAATGCCGGACGTGTGCGTTAGGAGATGGTGAAGGGTAATCTCGTTCCCGCGGGGGTAGGCAGGAATGAACCTCGCGATCGGGTCCTGCACCCCTAGCAAGCCACGTTCCTGGAGTAGAAGGATGGCGGCAGCCGTGAACGTCTTGGAGACTGACGCGAGGTGGAATTTGGTCTCCCGCGTGTTCGGGACGTTGAGCTCGTAGTTGGCCAACCCGTATCCCTTGCTCAAGAGGATCTTTCCGCCCCGGGCGATCAACACCGCGCCGCTAAACGCCGCCGCATCGAGATAGGGCTTGAGGTAAGTGTCCACTTGCTTGGCAATGGATGCACCCCGAACAGGCACCTGCGCCAAGCCTGGCGTGAGAACAGCAGAGCCCGATGCCACTGCAAGAATCCCACTTGCTAGTGCCAGTCGCGAAAGGCGGCCGCACTCCCACATGGTGCCCTCCCCCTGTGCAAGGCCTCTTCAAGTGCAGAGTCGTGCTCCATTAGATACTCCGAAGTCTCGGGGAGTTGAAGTCGATGCCTGGGGATCCCTTTTCCGGACAGTTGGGACTACTGGATCTATCGCCGACAGCGTCCGGTGGCGGTTGTCCGTCTATTGTGGCGGCGGAGGTGGCTGTTGTTAGGCGCGTGCTAGCATCAACGTTGAAGGAAACGCTGAGCCACATCGCGCTTCGGGCGTCGTGGCACGGAAACAGGCCCGGCAGGAATGGAACCTGCAACCCCCGGTTTTGGAGCCCACTCCTGCCAACGCCGGCGTTGCAGCGTTTGTTGATTTTCAACGACTTAGCTTTGGGCCACCAACGCCGGCGTTGCTGCACAACGCCGGCGTTGACACTAATCCTGGCACTGTGAGGGTCAGCGACTGGACTGAGGTAACCGCGGACCGCACTAACGCAGCATTCCCTTCAAGCCTTACGGCACCATCCAGGGTACCCAGTGTGCTTGGGCAAGGGCCAAGAGACCGAGTAGTGCCGCGAGAACGACACTGTGCCAGAACGTGGAGCGAAGGACGTTTCCCTCCTGCCCAATTAGGCTGACGGTCGTGACCCCTACGGCGATGTTTTGCGGTGAGATCATCTTGCCGGCGACCGCACCCGAGGAATTGGTAGCTGCGAGCAGCACCGGATTCAAATGCAACTGGTGAGCGGCAGCAACTTGAAGATTACCGAACAAGAGGTTGCTCGCAGCATCGCTGCCGCTCAGAAAGCACGCGACCCAGCCCAAGAAACTGCTTACCAGCGGGAACACGAAGCCCAATCGCGCCACTGTGGCTCCCAGCGTGAAGGCCATCCCTGAATAGTTGTAGAGGTAAGCCAGGCCGACGATGATCACGACGGTCAAGCCGGGGAGCCGTAACTGGCGCAGCGTTCTCATTCCCGTTTCTCGGAGGCTCCGCGGGCTTCTCAGGCATAGAGATGTGAGTGCGGTCGCGGCGAGCACTGCGGTGCCGCCCGCCAGCGGCTGGAAGGAGTAAAGCGCCGCATATGGCCTCTGATAGAGAGTGATCAGGGCCATCGGCGACCGCCTCATGCTCATGGTGTTCCACGCCCTGGGGCCGGGAGGGTGGCGGGATGAGCGACATGGCATCTTCGTCATAGACCGCACGACCGACCGGCCCGTGCTGAGGCTCGACCTGCTCGATTCGCTACGGCATCTCGACTACGCCCTGCGTATCGAGTCGGCAGACTCGACGTCGGCCGTCGTCTGCGGCGCAGGCGCGACCTACGGTGATGGCCCAATGCGGATCCGGTATCGCTACGATCTGCGAACGATGCACCTTCAAGCGCGCGGGTTGGCACCCCAGCTCGCGGTCCTCGACTTCGTCGCATGGCGGGACACGCTGTACGTCCTCGTCGCCGCCCAGCCGGTTCACCCAACCGCCACCGGCGCGTTCGTTCGCGTGCCGCTCGCGGCTTTCGGCCGAGTTAGTACCTCGCTCGCCGCCGTCGACAGCATCCCGGCCGGGACACTGCTTCCCGTGACCGGATTCGATTCGACGAGCGGCCGGCTCGTGCTGCACGGCGATTCGCGAGACATCGTCCGCCTCGAGGATCGCTGGCAATTCGAACCCGCCACGGCGACCCCGGACTCCGTCGCAGCGCTGGAGCTGCCGTTCCTCGCCCGGCGTGCCGCGCCGGGTAGAGTCCGGCGGTTCCTCGTCTTCCCGGATCGAGGCTTCCGCACCCGACCGCAGTACCTCCTCTGGGACAGCACATTGCCTGTCGACGGTACGCGATCCGACTCCGGGTCAGGCGTTTACCGTCTCGACGCGAAGGGACACCATTTCGTGCCGCTGCACGGGGCCGACTATGACACCTTCGCGCGCTACCGTCCGCAACGCGTCCGTGACGGCTATAGTCGGGACATGGCGGAGCTAGACGAGGCAATCGGTCCCTTCACGATGGTGGACGGCGCCGTTTGGTTTGGTACGACGTTCTATGACGGGGAAGGCCACACCGGGGTGGGCACATTGGCATCCTTCGCCACGGGCGCGGACACATATCAGACTTGGCATCCGCAGGCATTGGTCGATTGGTCCACTTCGGCAATCCTGGTCGAGGGGGACACCGTATGGCTCGGCCTGGTCAACCGCCCAGAAGGAAACGCGTCTTCGGGCGGCCTCTTGAAATTCCGCCGATCCACTCAAGCCACGACGGTGTACCCGGTGCCGGATGTGATTCACCGCATCCGCCGCGTCGGTTCGACCCTCCTGCTGGGCACGAGCAACGGACTCTACGGCCTGGATCTGAAGGGGCCTGGCCAGCTTGTGCTCGACCTGGATGATGCCGGTCATGGGCTCGTCGCGCGTCGCGGCACAGCGGACTTGACGCGTCGCTGCCCCTGAGATGCCGGTACGTTAGCGTGATGCAGGCCTCATGACTGAGGTGTTCGCAGATGGTCCATGGCGCGAAGAAGACCTCATCCCGACGATAACGCGTCGCCGACACGAGACTCGAGCTATGCGCCCACGTCGGAAACCAGGCCTGAGAGGTCATTGCCCAGTACCAGCGGGAACCGGTATTTCAACAGCGTCTTCAACTTTCCATCGCGCGTCTTGACATCCACCGGATTCACACCGGCGGCATGTACTTGAATCAACAAATCCATAAGGCCCATCACCGGGACGGCAATGTCCACCACCTTCACCAGGTCATTGCTCCCGTAACGGTCGATAAGTGCGGCCTTCATCGAACTCCTTGGTTTCCGTCGTCAGATGAGCGTCCTGACCAGTGCCCGCAGACTTGTTCCAGAGCTGTCGCCGGAGGAGAAAGAGACGTCGTGACAGGTGAAGGGCTGCGGAGCGGTCATCGCCGGGTCACCGCCCGTTCGTCTAGCGGCGGCCAGGCACCCGGCCCGATTCGAGCGCTCGCGCGTACGTGTCGGGGTTATAGAGGGGCAGCTCACCGGTGGCATCTGTGGTCGCAAGGTAGTCGATCATCAGATCCTGGGCGTCCTTCGACTGATCTGCGACGAGGAACTCGGTGCGCTCGACGTGTAGGCCTTCCGGGAGGGACACCGAGCCGCCGAAGTACACCGACCTCTTGACGGCCGCGACTGCTCCCTTTGGCCGCGAGCCGAAGTGTTCCGTTACCTCGAGCCGCACGAGCTCGCGTTAGGCCGCGCGCTCATCGTCGTGCTTCCCATTACCGTTCGACGAAGCGATAGCTCGCGTGGGAGTCGTAGTCGATGCCGTGCTTCTTCTTTAGCTCTTGGATGTAGTCGAGGGTTTTCCTGGTGTGTGGGCTGGCGACGCCATGGCCCATTCGCTCGAACGTGTGCAGCAGGGTCTCCTCGAGACAACTCGCCAAGCTCATGCGCTTATGGGCTGCCAGATCGTGGAGCAGAGCGGCGATGCGTTTCTCGAGGCGCACCGGGACGTCCACTCGCTCGATCCTGAGCGGGGCCCCCGCCTTGCGCACCTCCGTCGGGACGTCGCGTTCCTCGCCAATTCCAGCGCCGATTCGGAACGTATGACCGTCGGGGTGTCGGATGTGGCATTCTCGTAGGTTCCACGGTTTGTCCGTTGGTGGCTCCGTCACGATCAGACCGTTTTGCAGGGCGAGGGCGTAGGCCGCGTCAACTTCGGCGGGCGAGGCTACGAACCAACTCATCCATGTGCCGCCGTCATTGTCGTCCTCGTTCGCCCGACCACCCTGACAGTCCAAGCAGAGAAAGATTTCGAACATGCCGTTACCAACAGCACCGAAATCGGGTGGATCACCGTAGTCCCACCGTTTCTCCCATGCCAGCTTCTCGAACCACGCGAAGCTGTCTTCGAGGCTCGAGACGCTGAGGATCGGGGCCACCCCTTCCACGTTCATGGAATAGAGTCCTTGGGAATGGATCGCGGGGCCGAACGGATCGCGCTTAGCTGCGGCGCGCTGAGGAAGGGTTCATTCCCTAATCTACGCGCGCAGAGGTCGAGGCGGTCGTTGGGGGAAAAAGCGAACGCGCTAAGCCAGTCTTCGACTTACCGCTAACAGGCCCGGCAGGCATCGAACCTGCAACCCACGGTTTTGGAGCCCACTCCTAGCAACGCCGGCGTTGCAGCGTTTGTTGATTTTCAACGACTTAGCCTTTTGCCACCAACGCCGGCGTTGCTGGACAACGCCGGCGTTGGCACTAATCCTGGCACTGAACGTGAGCAGACCGGCCCAGCAGGTGCTCCTCTCTTCTCACCCGTCTGACACGCGCTCGCAACCTTCTGTGCAATGTGGCGTCATCCAGACGTCCTACAGTTCAGTGACAACCCCGTGGGGGTGCCGCATGAACGGAGGCATTGTGCTGCGGAAAGCGGAGTCACCGCTGGAACGGACCGATCGCTCAATCCACGCCCGCGTCGCGGCCTGGGCGTTGCGACTCGCCTTCCTGCTCGGCACCACGCCCACCGCGGCGGCACAAAAGACGCCCACGGCGGATTCAATCGTGCATCTCTATCAGGGTCAGGACTCACACACCCACTATGTCCTCCGAGCGCTGGTTGAGGACTCGGCGAGCTTCGCTCGGCTCTGGGACCAGATCGTGACGGCCCCGATCCCACGAGTGGACTTCAATCGCTACATGGTGATTGCCGCGACCATGGGTCCGCAAGGATCACTAGGGAACCAGATCGCGATCGTTGCAGTCTCCAGCGGGCCAATTCTCCTGGTGCGAATAGAGCTCACCCAGCAGCAGTGGGGTTGCGCGGCGCCTGGCGCAATCGCGTATCCCGCCGACGTGGTCCGTGTACCGAAGAGCCGTCGTACGGGGGTCTCTTTCGTAGCCCGGTACAGCGTGGTGCGATGCCGCGACTAGCTCCTCATCTGTATCTGTCGCGCATCAACAAGAAGGTGCGTCTAACTGGAAGCGGGAAGCGTCATTCTTGAAAGGGGCGCCGAACTCATGTCTCGACTCTTGTTACTCCTTTCTCTCTTGGTGGGCACGGGGCGATTGGCTCCACCCCAGACGTGTGCCCACCCTAGGCCAACACACGATAGGCAGGCGCCCGGCAGGCGCCAGAAGACCGTCACGAGTCTCCCCCGGCCCCTCACGGCGGTCGAAGACAAGCTGGTCCTGGCCGACAATCGCTTCACGCTGAAGCTGTTCCGCCAGGTCGCGAGCACGACGCGCAGCGACGTCAACCTTGTCGTGTCGCCGTTCAGCGTGGCCACGGCCCTCGCTATGGCATACAACGGAGCCGCCGGACGCACGCACGACGAAATGCAGCGCTCGCTCAGTCTGGAGGGAATGACGCTCCAAGACGTGAACGAAGCGTACCGCGCTCTCCCCCATTTACTCCGGGGGCTCGATCCGCAGGTGTGCTTCCAGCTCGCGAATTCGGCGTGGTATCGTCCCACATTCGCGCCCATATCCTCCTTCCTCGACGCTACCCGGGCGTACTTCGGCGCCCAAGTGCGGAGCATCGACTTCGACGCTGCGTCCGCCGCCCCGACCATCAACGCGTGGGTGAGCGACAACACCGCCGGTCGGATCAAGACAATCGTGCCAAATCCGATCCCTGCGGACGTCCGCATGTACCTAGTCAACGCCGTCTATTTCAAGGGGAGTTGGACCACGCCTTTTGACTCGTCGCGGACACATCTTCAGCTCTTCCACCTGGCGACGGGCGACACCACAATAGTCCGGATGATGGTAAGTTCCGGAGAAGTGAGGGCCCGCCTCTACACGGAGGGCGGCGTGACGGTGCTCGATCTCCCGTACGGTGGGCGGGCGTTCAGCATGACGATCGTCTTGCCTCCGACGCGGAGTGACATCGACTCACTAGTGCGGGCCCTCTCCGACAACCGGTGGACCGCGTGGATCAGGAACCTCGCGCCGGCGTCAATGTTCGTCTCACTTCCCAAGTTCACTATCTCCTCGGCGGCCGCCTTGAACACCATCCTGAGAGATCTGGGCATGCGGACCGCTTTCTGCGGGGGCTGGGCGACCGACTTCACCAGGCTCGACCCTACCGGGAAGACCTGCATCAACGATGTCCGGCACGGTGCATGGGTCCAGGTGAACGAGGAGGGCACAGAGGCTGCCGCGGCGACGTCGCTAGGTGTGGGGCCCACGAGCCTACCGCCGCGCATCGTCGTCGATCGGCCATTCTTGTTCGCGATCCGCGAGCGGTTCTCCGGATTGATCTTGTTCCTCGGCCAGGTGATGAATCCCGCGGCGAGCTGAAACGCTGCTACGTTCCGCAACAGGCCCGGCAGGACTCGAACCTGCAACCCCCGGTTTTGGAGCCCACTCCTAGCAACGCCGGCGTTGCACCGTTTGTTGATTTTCAACGACTTAGCTTTGGGTCAACAACGCCGGCGTCGCTGGACACCGCCGGCGTTGGCACTAATCCTGACACTGAGGAAGACGAATTCGGATGCGCCCCAGGGACGAGGGAAGGACCCGCTCAGCGCGCTTGACGAGAGCGCGAGCGCCTTCGCTCCGCGGCCTCTCCCCAGCGCGCGAGGAACGCGGTCACGAACCGGCGCTCGGCACCGGGCTCCACTGTGAGCGGGGCCAGCGTCAGGGCGACCGTGAGAGCGACGTGATAATCCTCGGAACGGAGGGCTGCCGCACGGCGAAACGCGGGATGCGCTTCGTTCACCCACACCGTCGAGTCCTCAAGGCGGCCGAGCTCAAGGTCGTCGGGCCTGTGGCCGTACCCGATCGTGAGTCCGGAATGGACGGGTCGCCTTGGGCCGGCCGTTGCCGGCGGCAGGGGTGACGGCGCCGCTGGCGGTGACACCGTTAGCGCCGGCTCGGGAGGGGCAATGCTCGGCGGCGAGGAAGCGACCTCATGCTCGAACACCGCCGCGACAGGAACCACGACACTGCCAGCGATGGCCGCGCCCGCAACGTGGCCGGCAAGCCGGAGTCGCCCCTGCCCGCCCCTGCGCCAGTCCACGAGCGCGGTGAGAAGCGGGAACTCCTGAGCCAAATCCGCGAGCACCGTCCGGAGCGCGCGCTCGATCCGGCCCGTCCGTGGGCGGCGCGCCTCCCGGGCATCGCGCGCTTCGCCCCAGGCTGCGAACTGCGCCGAGACCGCCTCCTGCACTGCCTTGCGGTGTGCGAGGAACGACGCGCCCCGGGGGCCGGTGCGCAGAAAGTCGCCCTTGTTTAGGGACAACGACGCGGCCACGGCAGGGATTTCGACCAAGCCGCCTATGCGCTCGGGGTGCGCGGGGGACAGCCCCACCCAATCCCAGCCCCGCTTGATCACCTTCCCGAACGTGCTCACCGCCAACCCCCGCCGCTGCTCGGGCAGCGGCTCCGCGTTCCGCTCGAGGAATCCGATCCCGGACGGGTTGCGCCGTCGCGCGAGGCGCACCGCGACGCTCGCTCGCTCGCCCGACGACGGCTCGGCCTCCAAGGGCACGCCTTGCACCACGAAACTGACGCCGCGGGGGTACGGGGCCGCGAGGATCGGTCGGAACGCCGCGTCGAGCAGGGGCGCGAAATGGGTCCGGAGAACCGTGCGAAGGAATGTGGGATCAAGGAGCGGCGACAGCCCGTTGCTGAGCGTGAGCCGCACGGCCGTGCCGCGCTCGGCTACCAGGCCGAGCGGCGGGAGCCAGGACCAGGGAGCGCGGTGTCGCGAGGCCAGGCGCCACGTCGTCGCCACATGCGCCTTGCCGCGCCGCGTCTCGGTCAGCACCTCGTCGCAAGCGAGCAAGCCCAGTTTGATGCCGACGCCGGCGAACCCGATGCCTCTGCCGCGTGTCTTGCCGCTCGCCGCGAGGTCGTGGTAACGTCGCAGCTCGCTGCGCGTCATCCCGGACCCGTCGTCTACGACGCGGAGGGTGCGCTCGCCAGGATCAGTGGTGAACACAACAGTCGCCGCATGGGAGTCGAGCGAGTTCGCAACGATCTCGCTGACGATCGTCTCCTCGAGGGAGCCAGGGTAGGCGTCCCGCAGATCCTCGAGGAGGTGGAGCAGGTCGACGCGGGTTTCGCCCACCCGATGCCTCGGCGTGCGTGGGTTCGCATCAAGACTAAGGGCACGCCGCCCGGGGCGCGAGCGCCCGAAACTTACGGGACGAAAGGTGCCAAGGATCCCCGAGCACCCAGCGCTTTGGCCCCGAGACGGGCCTCGACGGGTGCCTCGTCGAGACCAGGATGGCCGACCCGATGACGGTGATGTGGCGTGAGCGCCCGCACCTGGGCGCGGCGCTCGGCCCGCTGGCACGATGATCCTTCGCTCGGTATCCTTCCTCCCATGAGGACTTATACCGCAATCGTGGAGCGTGATCCGGATACCAGCTTGTACGTCGGGTATGTCCCGGGCTTTCCCGGCGCTCACAGCCAGGCCAAGACGCTCGACGAACTCAACCGAAACTTGAAAGAGGTCATCGCCCTCCTCCTCGAGGATGGTGAACCTCAACTTGAAGCCGAGTTCGTCGGCATCCAGACGGTCGTGGCGTAATTCGTGGCCAAGCCACCGATCCTCAAGCCTCGCGAGGTCGTGGCACTACTGGAGCGGTTGGGCTTTCGAGAGGTCCGCCAGCGCGGTTCGCACAAACAGTTCCGACACACTGATGGTCGCGTCACCACAGTCCCGGTGCACCAGGGCCGAGACATCTCGCCGACCCTCCTCCGCCAGATCGCCCGCGATATTGGCCTCACGGCGCAGGAGCTCCTCGATGCGTGAACAGTGGGAGAGGCGGCCACGGGCCTGGCACTATCACTGGCACTGCCTGAGCGCGACCCGCCGACATGGGAAGTTCGTCGCGGCGCAACTGACTGCGTAGGTTGATCTTCGAACAGGCCCGGCAGGACTCGAACCTGCAGCCCCCGGTTTTGGAGCCCACTCCTAGCAACGCCGGCGTTGGAGCGTTTGTTGATTTTCAACGACTTAGCTTTGGGGCAGCAACGCCGGCGTTGCTGGACACCGCCGGCGTTGGCACTAATCCTGGCACTGAAAACC
>WNFF01006619.1_pt1 | contig 12407 bp, 10 predicted proteins | sample 5400441 | NCBI WGS metagenome assembly WNFF01 (sample SAMN13153345, study PRJNA577476) | soil metagenome | isolation source: 120 cm saprolite under Douglas fir tree site 2 hole 3 replicate 1 | place: USA:California | collected 2015-04-18
AAAGCGCTGGTTCGCACTGGCGTAGTGATTTCGACGCAAGAGTTTCTGACCCTGGACTTCAGCGTGCAACTCGGATCGAACAGCGAGGTCATTCAGGTGACAGAGGAAGTTCCGATTCTGGAAACCTCGAATGCCTCGAACGGTCAGGTGATTGATACACAGAAACTCTCGGACCTCCCGATTCTTGGACGCAACCCATTTCTTTTTTCGAGGCTGAATAACAACGTCGCCGCCGTTGGCGATCCGCGCTTTAACCGCTTCCAGGATCAAAGCGGGTCTTCGCAAATCAGCATCGCCGGCGGACCGATTAGAGGGAACAACTACTTCATTGACAATGTTCCGATCACCGACAGCATGAACCGCGCGGTCATCATTCCTTCCATCGAAGCCACACAGGAAGTCAAAGTTCAGGCCAACACGTACGACGCGGAGATGGGGCGCACCGGCGGCGGTGTTTTCAATACGACGCTGAAGTCCGGAAGCAACGAATTGCACGGTTCGCTTGTGGGCTATACGCGGCAGACCGATTGGCTAGCGAATGGGTTCTTCCAGAACGCCAGTGGAACGCCTCGGGCCGAAACTCCCTTTTACAACTACGGTGGATCGATTGGCGGGCCGGTGATCCTTCCAAAGCTCTACAATGGACGGAACAAGACGTTTTTCTGGGTGACGGAAGAAGGCTATCGGCAAAGCTCCCCGTTCGGCGACAGTTATGCGGTCCCTACGGCGCTCGAACGAAAAGGAGACTTTTCACAAAGCATAGGTCCCGACGGCAAACCTCTCCAGGTCTTTGATCCTGTTACGCACCAACAGTTTCCGGGTAACGTGATTCCGCAAACGCGCCTGAGCCCGATTGGCGTGGCCATCGCCGCCGTGTATCCGCTGCCAAACGGGCCTACCACGGGCTTTGGAAAGAACAACTACAACGGAACAGATGTTCTGAAGGATCGCGCCGACGAATCCATTTACAAGCTCGACCACCAGTTTTTCCGGTGGTGGTCGGCCAACGTTTCTTATCTTCACTACGCCAGCAAGGAACCCGGGGGCAATCCAATGCATACCATCGCTGGTACGGGAGGCGTCGACTATCTGCTGTATCGCAAAGTAGACGCAATCAATTGGAACAATACGTTCTTGCCGAGTCCCACGATGGTGGTGACCTTGGGTTACGGTTTCAACCGCTTCCCGAACAACTCTCTGGATAGTTCGGCCGGCTTTGATCAGAGCACGCTTGGGTTTCCATCTTCGTACGTCAGCCAACTGCAGAAGAAGTCTTTTCCCGTTGTGAATATGACAAACTTTTCATCGCTGGGAGGTTCAAACTCCGGCCCTTCGGTCTTTTATTCTCGAAGTGTCGTGCTTGGCGTTTCAAAGTATCTCGGCAAACATAATCTGAAGTCCGGCTTTGTCTTTCGGTCGATCAGCGTGGACTTCACGGACTTATCTAACGGCAATGGATCGTTTAGCTTCGCGAACGATTTCGTGTCACCGAGTGATCCGTTGGGAAAGAAAGCGATGACGGATCTAGTCAACCTGCTGACCGGATATGCTTCGACTGGTTCTTCCGTTACCCAGACTATCCGCTTGGCAACGAATGCTCCCTACTACGCCGGCTATTTCCAGGATGACTACCGTCTCACCAGCAAACTGACCTTGAACCTGGGGCTGCGTTACGAATGGGAAGCCGGGCTGAGCGAGCGAAGCAACCACTACGCGGTAGGGTTCGATCAAAACGCCACCAACCCGTTGCAGGTGACCTCAGGTGTTACAACCAAGGGCGGCATCGAATTCGCCGGTCAGAACGGATATCCCACAACGTGCTGTGATTACAGCAGGACGAAATTTGGCCCGCGCATAGGGGCCGCCTACGCTCTGAATCCTAAAACAACAATACGGCTCGGCTACGGTACGTTCTATGCGCCGAGCGCTTTCACCAGCAACTCTGCCTTCGCTCCCGGCTACTCCCAGGCCACTACGTACGTCTACTCGACCGACGGCGGGAAAACTCCGGCCGGTAGCCTCAGCAATCCTTATCCCGGAGGTATCCTTGCGCCGTCAGGAAATGCCAACGGCTATCTGACTGGAGTTGGCAGCAGCGTAACGACCTGGTATCAAGGCTCGAAATCGCCCATCGTGCATCAATATTCGTTCGACATTCAGCGCGAACTGCCTGGTCAGATCGGAGTCCAGATCGGCTACGTGGGCTCTCGCTCAAGGCACCTTATGCCCGGAAATGTGATGAATACGGCGAACATAAATCAACTGCCCGATCAATATCTCGCTTTGGGATTGGGAGCGACAGATCAGTTGACTGCTAAAGTAAACAACCCGTACTACGGAAATGGCGGAACTGGTGTGATCGGCAGTAAACAGGTTGCCTATAACCAACTGCTTCGGCCCTTCCCCGAGTTTGCCTCCGTCAATCTAAACAATTACACCGCGCATGCGAAATATGATGCGCTAATCATAAAAGCTCAGAAACGCTTCAGCCACGGTCTGACCTTCCTCTCCACTTATACGTGGTCCAAAAATGAAGACTCCACTTGGGCTGCTTCTAACTTCCTCAATGCTTCGAAAAGTGCGCCGCAAGATGTCTACAATCTCGGTGCCGAATGGAGCCGCTCGGTAGTTGACCTTCCGCACCGTTTTACGACGGCGGCCACGTACGACTTGCCGGTTGGGAAAAGCAAATTGCTGCCTGTCAATAACTCCGTGTTGAACTTCTTTGTGGGCAACTGGAGTGTCAACGCCATCACAGTTATTCAGACCGGATTCCCGCTGGCGATCTCTCAGAACAGTAACAATAATCGGACCATCGGCACGGGCGTACAGCGCCCGAATACAGTCGCTAGCGTTAATCCGTGTGCCGGCGGATCCCCGGAAGATCACGCCGGTGCTACTCCTAAAAGCCCTTACCTCAATTCCTCCGCGTTTACGACGGCGCCTTTATACACTTTCGGCAATGCTCCGCGCACGATCGGCTGCCTCTCGCCCGGCTATAGGAATTGGGACATTTCGGTCTTCAAATCGTTCCCGATTCGTGAACGCATCACGTTTCAGTTTCGTGCCGAGGCGCTCAACGCGTTCAATACGCCGCAGTTCCGCGCACCGAATACCGCGGTTGGCAATTCAAATTTTGGCGCGATCACACAGCAGGCAAACTTTCCGCGGTATCTCCAGCTCGGGGGACGGATCACGTTCTGATCTTTACGCAGATTTGAAGATGCGGGAAGTCGGCCCGCGTGGCACTGAATTTTGCAATGGGTTACGAAAATGACGACGAGACGTGCGTTTCTGACGCAAGTGGGCCAGGCGGGGGGCTTTGGCGCGGCTTACGTGATGATGCAATCCTTGGGTCTATTGCCCCTTCCAGAGGCAGCAGCGAGTAAGGTCCGTCTTGCAGAAGGTTCCGGCCAAGGAAAACATGTTGTGATTCTGGGCGCCGGAATCGCAGGCATGGTGGCGGCATGGGAACTGCAGAAGGCTGGTTACAGCTGCACGATCTTGGAGGCGCGCCAACGCGCAGGCGGACGCAATTGGACGATTCGGAACGGTACACGCGTCGAAATGACCGACGGCACAACACAAGTCTGCAGCTTCGAGGACGGCCACTACTTTAATGCAGGCCCGGCGCGGTTGCCGTCACAGCATGTGACCATGCTCGGCTACTGCCATGAGTTCGGTGTGCAGCTTGAAGTGGAGGTCAACAGCTCACGCAGTTCGCTGTTGCAGAACGATAAATTCAACGACGGCAAGGCCGTGCAGCAGCGGCAGGCGATTAATGACACGCGTGGTCATGTTGCCGAGCTCTTGGCCAAGTGCATAAAGCGCAGCGCGCTTGATGAAGAACTAACCAGCGATGACAAGGAGCGCATGCTGGTGTTCCTTCGTAAGTACGGTGATCTGTCTCCGGATAACTTCTACAAAGGGTCTGCGCGGTCGGGCTACAAGGTTATGCCTGGCGCAGGCAACCAACTTGGCGTGCCGCGTGATCCTTTGGACATGCGTGCGCTGCTGGATGCCAATCTTTGGGACGGAATGCTTTTTGAAGACATGTTTGACATGCAGGCAACGATGTTCCAGCCTGTGGGCGGAATGGACCGAATCGCGGCGGCGTTCGAAAAGAAGCTTTCCGACAGCATTCGTTTTGACGCGACCGTCGAGCAGATTCGAAAAACAGCGAAGGGTGTGCGTATCGGCTACCGGGACCGAAAAACAGGAGCGGCAGCCGCGATGGAGGCAGATTGCTGTATCTGCGCGGTGCCACTCTCGATTCTAAAGACCATCGATACGGATTTTTCTCCGGAGTTCAAGCGAGCCATTGACGCCGCAAGTTACGATTCCGCTTACAAGATAGCGTGGGAATCCCGCCGATTTTGGGAGCAAGATTACAGCATCTATGGCGGCATCTCTTTCCCAAAGCAAATGGTTGGCGTGGTGTGGTATCCGAGCGCGAACCTGTTTGCCGAAAAAGGAATCATCGTGGCAGGGTATTCCATCGAGAATGGAACGGAATTTGCCAAGCTTGATTTGGTGCGGAAGCTTGCGGCGTCCCGGCAAGCTGTCGAGCGCCTTCATCCCGGATGCTCGAGCGAACTAGCCAAACCTGTGTATATCTCCTGGGGCCACATTCCGTACAACTTGGGGTCTTGGATCAGCCATCGCGGACCAACGGTCTCCACGGTCGGTTATGATCGGTTACTCGAACCCGATGGTCGGATCTATATGGCCGGGGACCACGTGAGCCATATCGTCGGATGGCAAGAAGGCGCGGCTCTCTCGGCACATCGCGCCGTGTCACAAATCGACCAGATGAGGGGGTTACCAACAGCAAGAAATACTTAGTGGACGTCGGGAAACCAGCGCCTCTGGCGCTTCCTAATGCCTGATAAACGCATTATTGGAGTAGGTTTTGATCGTTCGCATCTCGACCTGCTAGAAGGAGCACCCTCATGAATGTCGCCAAGTATATTGGGCTAGATGTTCACCAAGCAACGATCGCCGTGGCCGTGTTGGATTCCACCGGTAAGGTAGTGATGGAAGCCATCCTCGCGACGAACGGAGATCATTCTCGCCTTTATCCACGGTCTGCACGGCAGCTTGCATGTGACCTTCGAAGAAGGCACCTGCGCCGCCTGGTTGTACGCCTTGCTCAAGCCCCAATGTCACGCAAGTGTTGGACTGTGATCCGCGGAAGAATGCGCTGCTAAAAGTCGGCAACAAAAGCGATCGCATCGATGCACGGAAACTTGCCGAGCTGCTGCGCTCAAACCTTCTTCGTTCCGTCTATCACGAAGACACGGGCCTACGAACGGTCGCGCTTACCGGAAACTAAAGCCACTACCTGAACTGACGGAGCGGCGTTTCGTCGCCATTTATGAGATGGCGGCGGCTACTCGGCTTCGCGATTCGCGATCGTTACACGAAACACAGGCTTGGACTTCTCGGATGGCTCGATCTCATACGTTTGTGCGGTTTTGGCAGGATCGTAGTCGCGCCATAGCCAGATCATTTCCGCGGGGAATTCCGCGGCGCCTTGGCCGGAGTTGTGGGTGCCCTTCCCGAAGCTAAAGTGGAAGTCGTACTCCTGAAACTTCAAAGCATTGGCCATGCGCAAGTTAGCGAGCGGCCAGTTGCCATAGCGAAGGTCGAGATCTTCGGAGCCATCCTGCAACCATACACGGACGTTGCGCTTCGCTTCGCGGAGAACCTTGTCTGGGTAGTCCTGGCCGCCATCCAGCACGGCCGGATCTTCTTTCCACTGGATGCTCGCGTAGCTGCCAATCCAGGAAATGACGCGGCTGAACTGATCGGGCATCTGCCAAGCGGCATTGAACGCGCAGATTCCGCCGGACGAGAGTCCGGTGATCGCGCGGCTGTAGCCGTCCTTGCGGAGGTTGTACTTCGCGGCGATTTCGGGGAGCACTTCATCGCGGAGAAAGCGGACATAGCGATCGCTGACGGTATCGTACAAGGTGCTGCGCATCGAGTCTTTGAGACTACGGTGCCATTTCTCGGAATATGCTTTCACGAAGTTGTAGGTAGGCGTGCCGGGTGAATCGCTGATGTCACCTGGATTGATGAAGATGCAGATCATTACGGGAATTTTCTTTTGCGCGATCAAGTTGTCGATAACGTTGATGGTTGGGTTGGTGCCGTTGCGGTCGATGTAGCTTCTGCCGTCCTGAAAGACCATCACAGCTGCGGGAGTGTCCGGCTTGTATTGCGCCGGTATATAAATCCAGTAGTCGCTTTTCATGCCATCGTAGATTCTGCTGGTGTGCGTGGTCTTTTCGGACAGCGTGCCCGACGGGACGCCCGGCTGGAGGTACGACAAAGGTCCGAAGGCCGGCACGTCGAGCGTACCGCCGAATTTGGTGCCATTGATGAGGTAGTAGAAAGAGTGCAGTTTGCCGACTTGCTCGATGCGGGCGGCAGCGTACCAGATCTCCGATCCCGCCAGCGGCTGCATTTGAGGACCGAGAGCGCCGTCGATCCGAAGTTCAGGCTTGACTGGCGCTTGGATAGCAAAGAAAAAGTCGGAGCCGTTGCCCGCCCAGGCCGTGCCATCCATCAGGTCCTTCGCGTCAAAGGTGGAGGCGATGGCGTCACGCAAACCGGGACCTGCGGTCCTGGCGAGCTCGATGAGTCCGGTCGCGGTCGATTTTTCCGCCGCGAAGGCGGGAGGCGATCCCGAAAACGCAATCAAGGCAGCGCTTATCATCGCAAGGCGCTTCAACTCCCGCACAGGGAAATGCATGGGGCCTGTCCTCCGATTGTGAACTCTCCGCATCTTCTTCCGCTCGATGTGAACAAAGCGGGTCGCCATCATAGCTCTAAATCCGAGAAATCCGGCTTTAGACCAATCTCACGAGGGGCTATTCTACTCACTCTCTTCTGACCGAAGAACAGACGCCGCATGTAGGGGGATAGTTTCCGATTATCCGACTTCCATGATAGGTCTTGTCAAGAGGGCAAAAGCTCTCCCGACGCGCTTCGGAGGAGCGCGGGTACAAATCCTTTCTGATCTCTCGCCGCGTGTGTTGGCCTCTCAGCCGTGGTTCCTATTCCATATAGAACCAGACTTCCATTTGCTGTCTCAGACCAGCGAGTGGTCTTGAACAGAAGATTGAGTTTGTGTGCTCCTGCCAGTCTCGAAACTTATCAACGGGCGCATCGGGAGCTTGCGCTCCTTCGCCCAGTCGGTTTAACGGCAAGACCTGGCAGGCCACGCGCCGAAGAAATCCTCCTCGTTCACCGCCACGCTCACGCAGCGATGCAGTTATTCGTCTCCACCACCTGAAAATTCCGCTGCCCACGATCGACCGCCATCAGATAGGCCACCAACTTACGTGCCACCGCCAGCGTCGCGCGATTGGCATTGCCTTTCTGCTTTTCCTTGTCATAGAGCATGGCCAGTTCCGGGCTGTTGCGCGGCGCCATTTTTGCCGCCTCGATCAATGTCGTCTGTAAATGTTTGTTGCGTTGTTTTGACAGCGGCGTGCGCTGCACGTTGTTTGCCGAACTCTTCTCTGCCCCGCACAGCCCGCAATAGCTAATGGCTTTTTTGATCGAGGAAAAACGCTTCGCATCCCCGACTTCCAGTGCCCAGGTCAACGCCGTGATCGGCCCCACGGCGGGGATGGTCATCAACCGCTCCACGCGATCCATCAGCAACGAATCACGCTCCAGTGATCGCACTAGCGCGCTCTCGGTTCTCTGCAAACGCACCACCGTTTCGCGACACAGTCGCAGCAGCGAAACTAGCCCTTCATCGATATCAGGGTTCGTTGCCAGCAGTTCGCGGAAATAGCCGGCCTTGTGCAATCGCTACTTGTTGTAGCTCACCCCTGCTTCCATCAGCAGCCCACTGATTTTGTTCTTCATCTGCACCATCTGCCGGACCAACAGGTTGCGGTACCGCAGCGTGCGCCGCCGTTCGCGAATCGCCGTCGAGGCCATGTAGCACTCCGGCAGAAAATCGCAGCGCAGGCAGTCGCAAATCTTACTGGCGTCGACGCGATCGTTCTTTTTCTTTGCGGCGGCAATGGCCCGCAGCATCAGCGGATGCGCTACCTTCAGTGCGGCGGCATGTGGCTGCAAGTGATCGTAGATCCACCCGGTGAAAACCGTGGCTTCCATCGCCGCAGTCCACGGCTGCGGCAGTGTTTTCATCCAATGGTCCAGGTCAAAACGTGTGGCGGGGATCGTACCTTCGGAGTGAATCGCGCCACTGCCATCTTTCACGCATTAGCTGATCGTCCTCTTGTGAACATCCAGCCCGATGTAATACATAGTCTGCATGGGGGAGCCTCCTTGGTGTCTCTGAATCAGCTCGGTCGCTGAGTTCAGCTTTTGTACACCAAGCGCTCCTCCTTTGACCTATGCATTCAAACTTACCGGGAGTTGTCAGAGAAACGTTCCGTATCACGCTTGATCTACCCCACCTAACCTTCCCTCAACTCACGCATTTACTTTCGCGCCGTCCCTCGACTATTCTCGCGTCGCACAATGGAAGCCCCGTATGCCTCAAAAAAACCCTTTCACAGTCGTCTCTTGAACCTCCTTCTCGCAATTCTCGTCGCCTACTTCTTGGTCTTCGTGCTGGTCCGCATTTTCGAACCGCGCCTCATCTTCTTCCCAAACTATCCCGACCGCCTCGACGGCGACTGGCATCCTCGGGCTCTGCCTGTTCAAGACGTTTGGCTCGCAGCCTCCGACGGCGTCAAGCTACACGCGTGGTGGATTCCCCATGACAACGCGAAATTCACTTTTCTCGCCTTTCATGGCAACGCCTCCAACATCGCCAACCGAGCACCCACCTACGAATTTCTACGCAGCACACCCGCGAACGTTCTTGCCCTGGAATACCGGGGTTATGGTCACAGCGAAGGAAAACCGGGCGAAGCCGGCGTCTACCGCGACGCCGAAGCGGCCTACGAATACCTCGTGAACATAAAAGCCATCGACCGTAAAGCGGTCATTTCTTTTGGCCAATCCCTCGGCAGCGCTGTCGCCACCCACTTAGCAGCCCGCCGCCAGGTCGCAGGCGTCGTTCTTGAAGCCCCGTTTCCTTCAGCTTCTCGAGTTGCCCGCAAAGTGTTTTGGTTTCTCCCGGGCGTCAGCCTTCTCGCACATGGGCAGTTCGATACGCAAGCCTGGGTAAAGGAAATCCACGCGCCCATTCTGATCGTCCACTGCGATCAGGATCCCGTCATTCCCTTTCGATTCGGCCAGGAAGTCTACGACGCTGCCCTTCCTCCCAAAAACTTCCTTCGAATCAACGGCTACTGCCACGAAGAGTCCTCGCTCATCGCCCCAACTCAATACCGCACTGCTCTCCAGGAGTTCCTGAACAGCCTTTAGGATCGGGCACTACACGGTCGGTGTGAGGCTCAGATGGCGCGAACGACTGTGTATCCCCACAGGAGCAACTCTACAAGTGCGAGCCACCCAAACGCGCGGTAGAGCCAAGCGGGTCTTGCAAAAACCATAGCTGTGGCGAATCCTGCAAGTAACCCGAAGACGATATTTCCGACTTTTCTGGGAGCGCTGAGATTCGGCGCAGACATACAAAACTCAATATGGGTGCCGCAATTCCTAAGGTCAAGACTTTAGCTGGCAGATGGTCAATGCTTGGTAAACGCCTAACCGGGCACTCGGCTCTCATGCTCTGCCGTAGCAGGCGTAAAATGGAAACATGAGCTTCCGGGCATAAGCACAAATGAATCAGGTTTCCGTGCGATTCGTGGTTAGCTCCATCTTCATTTTTCTAATCGCTGCCCCACTTCCTTCCTTAGCGTGCGGCCCAACGAGTTCAACGGATGATGACCTTGGGTACCTCGTCATGAATTACGAAAAGGTGCCGTGGCCATCACCGGAATCCGTCCTCCGAAATTTGCGCTCCAACGAGTACGAAACATTTGACCATGCCCTTGCCCTGGTCGGTGTTCCGCAAACACCGGAAGCAGCCAGTTTTGACCCGCCTCAAGACGCCGAACTGCGCTATGCAGAACTAGCTGAGGATGGAACTCGACAAGCAATCATCGGTGCGCGACGAGACTCGATGCTCTACGGTGCGGTTGCCGCGCATGTTGGTGGCCGATGGCAGCGCATCGCCGCGTTTTCGTGTTGGTGCAAATACGAGTCAGGAGACCTGCTTGGAGGTTTCATTCACATACAAGTAGGTCCCGGCGTTGGGCAGGAACTCGTACTGCGTGCAAGCGGCGGTGGAACTGGTGTTTATTCGCAACAGCAGGCGCACTTTCGCTGCTATCGGGGCGAGCTACACCTCGTCTTTACTTTCGTGAGTCGTCATCGGTTGTGTGACCCAACGAAGCGCGGACCCGAGTCTTGTGAAGTAGAACGACGGTGGTTTTACATCAAATATTGGGATTCCGTTCCTGGTGGAGTGCTTGTCGAATCGCGATTCAAACTTTTCCCCGAAACCGACCCGCCACTAGAATTCACTTCTATTCGCGAACTGGAACTCGCTCACGCTGAGAAGATTTCTTGCAAGACATACAAGTGGGACAAATTCCGCTATGTACTATTTTTTGCTCCAAATCCGTGTGTCCCTGAAAGCTCTACGCACTAGCACTGCGTCAAGTCCACGAACACCGTCCATAGGTCCTGGTAAACGCGCAAACCGGACAAGTGGAAATGTCCCAAACCACATGTCCGATAACGCGACTATACGTCCACTGGTGCCTAATTCAGAGTTCGCAACTCAAAACAAAGGAATGAATGCGTACGCACTCAACCGGGTAAACTGGAGCAGATGAGGCGATTCGACAAAGTTGAGGTAGCTAAAAGGTCACCAATATGCGACTGAAATCTGTCTTGATGTGCGCGATGGGTCTTTACCTGTTCGCTGCCAATCAAGCGGTCTTTGCAGCGCCTGCCAAGGCCAGCTGCGACCTCCCGCCCGGTCTGCGCGAGGAACTCTCAAAAAAGTACACCGATATGCGCCCTGTCACCTTGGCCGACCTGGACGAATACGACCGAAAGCTTTTTCAAAAGGACCACGGTACTCGCTGCCCTGGTCTTGCGAGAGTTAATTTCTACGGTGACGGAAAACCAACGTGGGCCGTTGTCCTGATTGCTGGAGAGAACCCAAAGCGAAAAGCGGAACTCGTTGTAGCGCGACCCCTGTGGTCTGGCGGGAAGGTCCTGGCAAATATGACGACCTTTACGGGAAGAAAACGATTCGAGCTACGAGACCGGTTATCGTTTTCTGTGGTTTAGAGTCATGGGCGGTCGTCTTCGCTTGGACGGGCAAAGAAGTAGAAAAGGTCCAAGCGTCCGACTAGACGGCTCAAGTCCTGATTAACGCGCTTACCGGAGATGTGGTTTCGGATGCGAAGGTTTGGCCTCTGCTGCCTACCTCGTTCACCACCGCCTTATGAATCTCGGATCTACGTAGAGCAGGTGAATCGTATCTCCACTGTCTGTAAATTCGAGTTCAGCCCTTCCGTCCCGTTCATATTTATTTCAAGACGATCGGCTTGCCCACCGCAGCCGAAATAGCCCGTCGGTCTTCCTCCGGAAGATCATCTGTGAACCCCGGCGGCAGGGCCTTGAGAATGACTTTCTCCCCTGGTTTCGGCTTCTCTTTCCTTCTTTTCTTGTCGGAAGTCATCGGGTATCTCGTCAGCGAGATACGGCCTATTCTAGTCCCAAGTCCTGATAAACGCGGTTACCGGAGAAGTGGGTCCCGGGACCAAAACTCTGAGACGAGAGCCACTGCGTCGGGATTCCCTATCTTCGCGGCATTGTGCCTTTGCGGAAAGGCTCGGCTACGAGTTGCCATTCGTCTTCGTAGATCACGTAGCCTGGTCTGTCTGTTCTGATTTTCTTCACGTAGATACCGTTGCGTTCGAGGATGTTGACCATCTCCCAGATGCGGGAAATGTGCTCGGTCGAGCCAGTCTTGAACCAACAGATGCCGAGGCGAAGCTTGTCACGTCCGAATGAGGTTGGCCTTTCTAGATTCTTGCTGAACCACGCTCGCAGTTCATTCAGTTCGTCGGCGTCGGAGCCCGTGATGCTCTGCCACTCTAAAGCCTGGGCTGCTGCCTGGAAAATTCCCTGCTCGACGTGACTGTCCTCGTCTTTGCGGCCGATGACGAAGCGGATGTATTCGCGTTTTTCTGGCGGATCGTGACGCTCAAGGATGAAGCGTTCGTCCTCTGTCTCAACGAAGGCGAGGCGGCCCGGAATGCAGGAGAGGACGGTGCCCATGCCGCGCCCGACGATCTGCTTGAGAGCCTCGACGAGCGGGAGTTCTTTCTGGTCAAGCGTTGGGTCTTCGGAGATGGCGAAGACGATTCTGGGACAGCGCCGTTTCTGCAATTCTTGGGCGATGTTGTCGACGAAGAGCTTGTTGCTGGGAATGGACAAGCGGA
>WNFF01006940.1_pt1 | contig 12406 bp, 11 predicted proteins | sample 5400441 | NCBI WGS metagenome assembly WNFF01 (sample SAMN13153345, study PRJNA577476) | soil metagenome | isolation source: 120 cm saprolite under Douglas fir tree site 2 hole 3 replicate 1 | place: USA:California | collected 2015-04-18
AGGATTGAATTCGGATTTTCTGTTTCGTTTTGCCAGTTGAAATACGCAATGAGGCAGACGCTTCACTTCTTCGAAGCTGGCTTCAGGCTGGTGGGCCTTGTCGGCGCTGTCGGAAATGGCGGAGGCTAGCGGTTGGAAGTTTTCAAACAGTTATTTTCGCCCGATTTTATGCCACACGGGTACTGCTACCTGTGGGACTCGCGGATTCTATGGCTGCACGTCGTATCGGATGGTCTGATCACACTTTCTTACTACTGCATTCCGGTTGCGCTCGTCTATCTCGTCCGTAAGCGACGCGACCTGCCTTTCAACTGGGTTTTCTGGATGTTCGGAATCTTCATTATGGGTTGCGGCACGACCCATCTGATGGAGATTTGGACCGTCTGGCATGCCTCATATTTCGCGTCTGGAGTTGTTAAGGCGATCACCGCCGGGGTGTCGGCGGCCACCGCCGTACTGCTCATACCTTTGGTTCCCAAAGCCATCGCGCTGCCCAGCCCGGCCAATTTGCAGGCGTTGAATAGTGAGTTAGAAGCTGTAATAGCTGAGCGTAGTCGCGTTGAAGAAGCAAATAAGAACCAAACCGCGATTTTGCGAGCGCAGGCCCAGCTTCTTGACCTGGCGCACGACTCCATTATTGTGCGCGACATGGATAGCACCATCACATTTTGGAACCATGGGGCGCAGGAAACGTACGGTTGGACGAAGGAACAGGCGATCGGAAGTACCAAGCAAGTTTTGCTAAAAACTTGCTTCCCACAGCCGTTGCCGGAAATTGAAAAAGAGCTATTTGATAACGACCGTTGGGAAGGCGAACTCATTCACACCACCCGTGAAGGCGCAGTCATTGTGGTGGCCGCGAGATGGGCGCTGCAGCGTGATGAGCAAGGCCGGCCAGCGGCAATTCTTGAGATCAACAGAAATATTACGGAACGTAAGCGGGCAGAAAATAAATTCCGTGCACTGCTGGAATCGGCACCTGACGCCATGGTGATTGTGAACCGCGGAGGCCGCATCGAACTGGCCAATGCACGGACGGAAGAACTATTCGGATATAGCAGGACGGAAGTGCTCGGCAACCCGGTTGAAATGCTGATTCCGGAAAGATTTCGGGGAAAACATGGCGGCCATCGCGAGGCCTTCTTTCAATCGCCACGCGGGCGGGAAATGGGAGCCGGCCTGGAACTGCACGGGCTGCGAAAAGATGGTACTGAGTTTCCCGTGGAGATCAGCCTGAGCCCGATCGAGACCGAGGACGGCGTGTTGGTCGCAGCCGCGATTCGCGACGCCACCACTCGCAAGAAAGCCGAGAACAAATTTCGCGCTCTGCTGGAATCAGCCCCTGACGCCACGGTCATTGTCAACCGCCAGGGCCGTATCGAGCTGGCCAACGCACAGATGGAGAAGCTTTTCGGATACCCCAAGACGGAGGTACTGGGGCAACCGGTGGAAATGCTGATGCCAGAAAGGTTTCGCAGGAATCATCCCGCACATCGCAATGATTTTTTCCACTCGCCCAAGAATCGAGAGATGGGCGAAGGCCAGGAACTGTACGGACTGCGGAAGGATGGGACAGAGTTTCCGGTGGAGATCAGTCTGAGCCCGATCGAGACCGAAGAAGGCGTGCTGGTCTCGGCCGCGATTCGTGACGTCACCGCGCGCAAGAGAGCAGAGAACAAATTCCGGGCCCTGCTGGAATCAGCGCCTGACGCCATGGTGATTGTGAATCGCGAAGGCCGAATCGAGTTGAGCAATGCTCAGACCGAAAAACTGTTCGGGTACGCCTTCTCCGAGGTACTGGGGAAACCGGTGGAAATACTGCTCCCGGACCGATTCCGCAGCAAGCATGGCGAACATCGGACGAATTTCTTTCAATCGCCCAAGCACAGGGAAATGGGAGCAGGGCTGGAATTGTACGGGCTGCGAAAGGATGGAACCGAATTTCCCGTCGAGATCAGTCTGAGCCCCTTAGAGAGTCCGGAGGGGATGCTAATCACGGCGGCGATCCGCGACATCACCGAGCGCAAACGGGCAGAGGCGGAGATCCTCACACGCAACCAGCAATTGGAAGACGCCAATCAAGAACTGGAAGCCTTTACCTACTCGGTTTCGCACGACTTGCGCGCTCCGTTGCGGCACATCAGCGGTTTCTCCAAGATTGTTCTGGAAGAATACGGCCGAACCTTGGACCCCGAGGGGCAACGATTTCTGCAACGTATCCAGGAAGGCACATCGCAAATGGGCTTGCTGGTCGACGATCTCTTGAATCTGGCGCGCATTAGCCGCACCGAAGTGCGGTTCCAGGTTGCCGGACTGAACTCGATCGTCGAAGACGTAATTTCCAGTCTGAAGATGGAAAGCGACGGCCGGCAGGTGGAATGGAAGGTGGACAGTCTGCCATTCGTGGAGTGTGATCCCGCATTGATCAAACAAGTTATCCAGAATCTGCTCTCCAACGCTCTCAAGTACACCCGGCCGCGCCCCTGCGCCATCATCGAGGTCAGCCAGAAGCAAGAAAACGGAGAAACAGTAGTTTTCGTCCGCGACAACGGCGTCGGCTTCAATATGAAGTACGCCGACAAACTGTTTGGCGTGTTTCAGCGCCTGCACCGTGCCGAGGATTTCGAAGGCACCGGAGTGGGGTTGGCCACGGTGAAACGCATCGTTCAAAAACACGGGGGCCGGGTATGGGCAGAAGCCGAACTGGATAAAGGCGCGACCTTCTATTTCACCCTTAAAGTTAAAGAACAAATCGAAAGCCGAGGTAAAGCCGCTAGGGCTGGAGATCAATCATGATGTCATGTGAATGTGAAATTTTACTGGTAGAAGATAACCAGGACGACGCCGAATTAGCATTGCACGCGTTACGGCGGGAGAAGCTGGCGAACAAGATCCAAGTGGCCCGCGACGGCGAGGAGGCCCTGGACTTTCTGTTCTGCACCGGAGCCTTCGCGCATCGCTCTTTCGATCATCCTCCCAAACTAGTTCTGCTGGATCTGAAACTGCCCAAAGTGGATGGAATGGATGTACTCAAGCGACTCAAAGGAGATCCCCGGACGAGGACAATTCCAGTGGTCATTCTCACTTCCTCCAAGGAAGAGCGGGACCTGATCACCGGCTATGGGTTGGGCGCCAACAGCTACATCCAGAAACCGGTCGACTTTGATCAGTTTCGGGAGACCGTGAAGCAGGTGGGACTGTACTGGCTGGTGACCAATCAAGCGCCTGTGTTTGTTCCCGAGAAACAAGCAGCGGCAGGAAAGTGAAATGAGCGGCACTGCGGCGGAATACTCCAATCCCGACTTATTGCGAGTCTTACTGGTAGAGGACAATCAGTCCGACGCTGAACTTACGTTGCACGCGTTGCGCAATGGCGGTGGCTTCAACGTCTCCGCCGAGGTGACGCAGACCGCCGAAGAGTTTACTCACCAGGTGCAGACGAATCGCTATGACATCGTGCTGGCGGATTACAACCTGCCGCAGTGGACCGGCATGGACGCGCTGCGAGTGCTGCGCAGTCAGGATTTGGATATCCCTATGATTCTGGTGACCGGCTCTCTGGGAGAAGAAAGGGCGGTGGAGTGCCTGAAGCAAGGCGCGACAGATTATGTGCTGAAGGACCGTCTCACCCGATTGCCGGCGTCGGTCAGAAGAGCTTTGGAAGAAACGCGTCTTCGGCAAGAGCACGCCGAATCGGAAAAAGAACTGGCTCGCAAGGTTGAGGAGTTGGCACGTTCCAATGCGGACCTGGAACAGTTCGCCTATGTAGCCTCACATGATTTGCAGGAGCCGCTGCGCATGGTGGCGAGTTATACCCAACTGCTGGCCAAACGCTACAAGGGACGGCTGGACGCAGATGCTGACCAGTTCATCGCCTACGCCGTCGATGGCGCCAACCGCATGCAGAGCTTGATCCGGGATCTACTCACCTATTCTCGTGTGAACCGGGCAGAAAAAGCGATGATTGAGACTTCCAGCGAAACTGCATTAGAACGGGCACTGGTTAATTTGCAGGGGGCAATCAAGGATAGTGGCGCAGTCGTCAGCCACGGTCCACTGCCCATGGTGGCGGCGGATCCGTCCCAACTGGTTCAGTTATTTCAGAATCTCGTGAGTAATGCCATTAAGTATCGTGGCGCCGAAGTTCCTCGCATACGAATTTCTGCCGCCGAGGGTAGCAAGGGGGAATCGGTGTTTTCCGTAGCGGACAATGGACTCGGAATTGCACCCCAGTACTTTGAGAAGATTTTTCTAATGTTTCAGCGACTACACGGGCGGGAAGAATTTCCCGGCACCGGAATTGGTCTGACCATCAGTAAGAAGATAGTAGAACGGCACGGTGGCCGCATCTGGGTCGAATCCGAACCGGGGAAGGGCTCCGTGTTTCACTTTACCCTGTCCCCCAAGCGGGAGAAGTAATGGCAACACCTGTAGCAAACGTGATGCCCGTAGAAGTCTTGTTGGTGGACGACAGCCCGGGCGACGTGCGCCTTACGCAAGAAGCCTTGCTGGATGCCAGGATCCACCTCAACTTGTGTGTTGCCTCGGACGGCGAAGAGGCCATGGCTTTTCTTCTACGCCGGGGGAAGCATGCCCATGCGCCTCGCCCGGACATCATCCTGCTGGATTTGAACCTTCCCAAGAAAGATGGCCGCGAAGTTCTTCGGGACATTAAGGCGGATCGCAGCCTGGCAACGATTCCGGTCGTGATATTGACCACTTCTTCCGCCGAGGCGGATATCCTGCGCAGCTATCAGTTGCACGCCAACTGTTTCATCACCAAGCCGGTGGACTTGAATCAGTTTCTGGTGGTGGTGAAAAGCATCGACAACTTTTGGCTGACGGTAGTCAAACTGCCGATCGAAACACGATGAGTACAAACTCAACCCAAGTTCTCCTCGTCGAAGACAACCCTGGGGATGCCCGGTTGATGCATGAGATGCTCAGTGAGCCGGGCCCCGGCAGCTTTGAATTGACCCGCGTCGGCCGCTGGAGCGAAGCGGTGAATCATCTCGCCAGCAGTGTGGCCAGCGTCGTCCTGTTGGATTTAGGATTGCCGGATGTTCAAGGTCTGGACGTGGTGCGGGCGGCGCACGCGCGGGCAGTCGATGTGCCGCTGGTTGTGCTGACCGGCCTCGACGATGAAGCGCTTGCGGTGCAAGCCTTGCAAGAAGGCGCCCAGGACTATCTGATAAAGGGCCAGATCGATAGCCATTCTCTCCGGCGCGCGCTTCGCTACGCCATCGAGCGCCAGCGCATGCAGACAGAAAGCGACCATCTCCGCACCCAGCAACTTCAGTTGAAGGATGAATTCCTTTCGCATGTATCGCACGAATTGCGGTCGCCGCTTACCGCCATATATCAGTTTGTAACCATTCTTCTGGATGGCCTGGCGGGCGAGCTAAACCCAGAGCAGCGCGAATATCTGCAAATCACTCTGCGGAACAGCCGGCAGTTGCAATCGATGATTGACGACCTGCTCGAGGTCACGCGCGGCGAAGCCGGCAAACTCAGCATCGAACCGCAATGTATCTCCGTTTCCGAGGTCATCGCCGCTACCCTCGGCACTCTGCAGGTAACCGCTGCGGACAAAAAAATCATGCTTTCTTCAGACATAGCGGCAGACCTTGCGCCGGCCTGCGCCGATCCATCCCGTGTGCAGCAGATTCTGATTAACATGTCTGAAAATGCACTCAAGTTCACTGCTGCAGGGGGTGAGGTCAAGATCCGGGCTGGCAGTTTTGAAAAAGATCCGCGGTTTCTGTTGCTTGAAGTCTCGGATACAGGCTGCGGAATCAGCCCGGACGTAAGCCAAAGAATTTTCGAACGCTTGTATCAGGTTCCTAGCCCATCGGAAGCCGGCCGCAAGGGCCTGGGCCTCGGCCTTTATATCTGTAAAGCGCTGGTGGTTCGGCAGGGAGGCCAGATCTGGGTCAGCAGCGAACTGCAACACGGCAGCACTTTTTCATTTACCCTGCAGGTCTTTTCCTTAGCCGGGTTGATTGCACCGGTGCTTACCAGCAAGAAGCGGCGCATAGATCCAGTCGCCTTGGTCATAGTGGAGATGTCTTCTCCCCATGGCTGGTCTTCGAAAGCGCAACGAGAGAAAGCCTCTCAGGAAGTACGGTCTTTCTTGAAGCGCTGTCTGCATCCTGTTTTGGACGTGCTTCTGCCGAAAATGGACTCCGCCGCCAGAGAGCTTTTCTTTATTGTGGCTTCCGCCAACGAGAAGGGCACGGAAGTGCTGACCAAGAGAATCAAAGACCAACTAGAACGTTTTGTAGGCATTCAGCAAGCCCGTCTCAGTTTCTCGGTCTCTTACAGCTTGCTGGATTTGAACTTGATCGACGCGGATACGCCAGCCGAAGATTTTCCCGAGAAGGTGGCGACGGAAATCCGGGAACTTGTGCACACCGCAACCTTCTCGAGGAGTAGTTGCCATGAATAAGAAGATCCTCATCGTGGACGATGATCCTGATATGCGCCTTGGGCTGCACGTTCGTCTCAAGGCGAACCACTTCGATACCTGCTTCGCCGCGGATGCCATGACCGCGATTAGCGAGGCCCGTAAACATAGGCCTGATCTGGTTATTCTTGATCTCGGTTTGCCCGCTGGCGATGGCTTCGTAGTCATGGAAAGGCTCAAAGCCAACGATTATCTGGCTTCCATTCCGGTGCTTGTAGTTTCGGCCCGCCACCCATACCCCAATCGCGAGCGTGCCCTAAAGGATGGAGCAAAAGCGTTCTTTCAAAAGCCCGTCAATAACGAGGAACTGTTATCAAGCATTCGGCACTTTCTGGGGGAACCTGACGCCTCCATGTGAGGTCGGCATTAGAGGCCGGCGGTAGACAGTTTTCCGCTGTAGAAATCGCTTGCCGGCACTGCCGCCCGCTCGAAAACAGGCTGTCCGTCCTACTTCGCGACCAGCATTTCATGAACCTTGCGGACTAATTCCTGCACGGGAAAGGGTTTTTGCAGAAAGCAAGTGCGGGAATCGGTGACGATTTTTGGTATGGAATCACTGGCGTAGCCGGAAACAAACACAACTTTCAACCCGGGCAGACGGAGTCGCAGGTGTTCGACCAGTTCGTCACCCGCCATGCCCGGCATAATTACATCACTTACCATGAGATCGATCGCGCCCTCACGGTTCTCCACCACTTGGATGGCTTCCTCGCCACTGCCCGCGGACAGAACCGTGTAACCTTGTTCCTGGAGCACCTCGCGCGCCAAACCCCGCACCGCAACATCATCCTCCACCAGCAGCAGAGTGCCTGATCCCTTAGGCGCAGGCTCAAGCGTGGGTATCTCTGCGAGCGATTCGAGTCTTCCCTCGGACTGCGGCAGGTAGACGCGAAAAGTCGAGCCTTTGCCAGGTTCGCTATCTACGGAAATATGCCCGCCACTTTGCTGCACGATTCCGTATACAGTAGCGAGTCCGAGGCCAGTCCCCTTGCCAATTTCCTTGGTAGTAAAGAAGGGTTCAAAGATCTTGGCACGAGTCTCGGCGTCCATACCGATACCCGTATCGCTCACCGTCAGCACGACATAGCGACCGGGAGGCAGCGAGGGATCCCGCCGAAGCAGGCTGTGATCGAGTTCCACATTTTTAGTTTCCAACGTCAGGCGGCCGCCACTGGCCATCGCATCTCGGGCATTGACGGCCAGGTTCACGATCACCTGCTCCATCTGCGCCGGGTCGGCGCGTACTCGCCACAACTCCGCTTCCTTACGGATTACGAGCTCGATATCTTCCCGAACCAAGCGGGGGAGCACACGGTCCATATCACGCAGAACGGAATTCAAATCCAGGACGCGGGGCGCGAGTACTTGCTTGCGGCCGAGGGCGAGCAACTGTTGAGTTAGCAGCGCTGCGCGCTCAGTGGCGTGCAAGACGCGCTCGGCTTCCCGGCGCGCTGGGTTTTCCGCAGAAAAGCGGCGGAGCAGAATTTCGGTGTATCCGTGAATCACGGACAAAAGATTATTGAAATCATGGGCTACCCCCCCAGCCAATCGGCCTATGGCTTCCATTTTCTGGGCGTGGAGAAGCTGCGCCTCCAGACGCCGCTGTTCAGTGACTTCACGCTGTGTCCCCCAAACCCGCACCAAGAAACCGTCTTCTACCACTCCATTGATGTTGTTGAGGAAATAACGGGCATGACCGTGCTCGTCTCTCTCTATCGACTCTCCATTGACCACTTGATATCCGGAGCGTAGGAGCTTTCGGGCGAGTTCCAGGTTTTCGGGTTCAGAGATTTCAAACAAATCGCGTACCGGCCTGCCGCGAAGATCGCCAGCGGAAGCGAACCCGTGAAGTCGAGCCAGAGCATCGTTGCATTCAGCAAAAAAAATAGTGCGGTGCAGATGATCCAGTTGCTCAGCTTCCGGAAGAGAAGTGGAGAGCGGTTCCTGCAACTCGCAACGCCAGATTCCCTCTGTACTCTGGGTAACATAGGCCCGGTAGCGTTCCTCATCGCGACGGCGTTCCTGCTCCGCCCGCTCAAGGTCCGCCAGCATTCGGTTAATAACTCTCGCCAGTTGAGACAGCTCGTCGCTGCCCTCAATCGCAACCCGTGCCGAGAGATCGCCGCCGGAGCCAATAACAGCGACGTTTTTCCCGAGTCCGACTAGCCGGGACAGCACTAATCTCTCCAACAGGAACACAGTAACCACGCTGAACACTAGTCCCACGATCAACGCCGAACCCATGAGGTAAATCTCAGTGTTCCTTCCTTCGGCGTAGATCGTTCGTGGGAGCCGGACCCGAAGCATGAGCGCCGGCTGGCCGTCAACTCCATTGATCAACTCATAACCTGCGATGAGCTGTTTGCTCAATGGCCGTGTCACGATGGGGGTTAACCGCGAAAGCGACCCTTGAATGGCTTGGAAATCGGCGGGGAGTCGGGGATCAGTAAAAGGGTAGACCTGCAAGTCTAAACGCGTTAACAGCGAAAGACGGTGGATTTCATTTGCGCTCAACCGTCGGCCCATGATGAGTGTGCCTCGGGACGGACCCTCGCCCGATGATTTCAAAATTCGGGAAGCCGATATCATCATTGGACCGTCGGACAAAGTAATAATTCCGCTGACAATGTTTTCGGCCAAAGCTGGCCGTATCAGAACACCCGGCTGGAGAAGTTTTTTCTCGAGAGCCACTTGCCGGGTGAGGTCGAGAGGATGATCCGCCAGGCGTTCAAATATCACCTCGCCGGAGGAATTCAAAAACATCACCAAATCGATTCGGAGATCGGTGAATATTGCGCGAGGAAATGGTTTCGAGTTGGGAAATCTCAGTTTCGAGAGCCGTCGATGCTCGCTGTACCTCGCGACGAGTCTGCTGCGCTTCGTATTCTCTCAGCCGCCGTAGCAGAGTCACGCGCGTAAGCACGAAGAACGTTACCAGCAGTCCAAGAAGGGTTGCCCCGATGATGAGCAGTGTCTTGCGCCGCAGAGTCACAAAAAATCCCTCAGGTGCCAAAGCCGGCGCACACTCAGATGCTCGCATCACCGGCGAGGTGAGCCATTGTATTCGCACGCGCCGCAGTTGGGGAACCAACAGTGCCGGTTCGCACACGTGACCAGCGGCTCATCTCCGCCTACTTCAGCACCAAGTCTTGCGTTTGTACTCGCGGTATTGGTCCCCGAATTTCGCCTCCAAGACTTTCGCTTCCTGACGAGCACGAAAAATCTGAATCGGAATAATGATTGCCGGCAGGATCCACAGACTGGGTTTATGCAGAACCACGATCAAACCTAAGATCGCGATCATCCCAAAGACATAGATCGGATTGCGGATTCTGGAATAGAGGCCACGAACGACCAGCTTCTTCGCTTGCGGAGTAACCGAGAATGATTTTCCAAGCTGAAAACGTGCGGTGAAGACAAGCGCCATCCCCACGAGCGTGAGCATGGCACCCGTCCAGCGCGCGGCATTCCAAGGACCCGGCCATTGCCAAAGCAATGCGAGAATTGCCAACATCGCGACGATTTGGAGGAGCAGGAATGAGAGAAACTTGAAGTCCATTCGTTTCACTCCACTAATCGTTGCCGTACACCGTGGATGAAATCAGTATAGGCAGGGGTGTATCCCGCGGCTCGCATGTCGGTCGCGATCTGGCCACGATGGTAGGCAGAGTGCATGATCACGTGCGTGAGAATGTCCGAAACCGAATTGGTCCAGGATTCTCCCTTGCTGTTGGTGTAGTTGACTTCCTGAGACAATTGGGCCGCCTGGATTCCGCCAAGATATTTCTGCCAAAGCCGGGGGAGGTCGATAACCTCTGCTTCGCACTTCACGATACTAAACTCGGGCCACACCGGATACGTTGCTTGGCGCCGCTCAATGCGTTCCAGCCAGAGGCGTTCGGCGGAAAGGATGTGCGATAGCAACTGGACGGGACGCGCGGGTAGACTTCCAGCGGCCTTCAACCCGCTGAGGACTTCGCGATTGGCCCAGTGGTCATATGCAAATAACCGACGTAAATGAGCAAGCATGTCCATGGCGTTCCATATGGCGGCATGCATTCCTTTTGCGATGAATAATGTACGGTGGAAAGATGCAACGGCGCAAATGGATGCAGCAGTCTTCTGGAAACATTAATCTTTCAACGCCTCGCACGCATCTTGACGCGCGAGACCGTTCACATGACCGAGTAGCGTGAGCGCTTGTTACGAGCCATTGCACCTCGCTTGAGGAATCGTTAGCATGCTTAGAGGGCAGTTCGATGCCGCCGCACGAGTCACCTCTTCCCCTAGACCGCGCTCTGCATCCTTGCCGCTGGCCAGGCTTTTTCCGTTTGTATCCGTTGAGACAGCTTTTTTGGGCAGTGGTCGTCGTTTGCGTCGCACCCGCCATGTTAGCCCAGGAAGCAACACACCAGGCGCGGGGGTTTCTGCACAGAGGCCAAGCGGCGCTGGAGGCAGGTGATTTCGAGCGCGCCACTCAATCTTTTGAGCAGGCTCGACAATTGGCCCCCGATGATATCCAAGCCGCTCGCGGACTTGTGTTGAGCTACTTGCAGGACGGCCGTGTCGCTCAGGCGCTCGCTATCGGGCACAACGCTGTAGAACACTGGCCGCAAGATGCGCAGCTACATCATTGGCTCGGTCTCGCTTTCTTCAAGAACGGCCAAAACACTGAGGCGGCGGCCGAATTGACTCGGGCCCAACAGCTAGACGGGCGCAGTTTTGACATCCATTTTGATCTGGCCCTGGTGCTGTTAGCGGAGAAACAGTACTCTCCGGCGGCTGACGAACTGCAAAAGGCGATCAAACTTAAATCCTCGAGTGCACTTGCACATGTGTTGCTGGGTCGGGCGTACCAAAACACAAACCGCACTGTCGAGGCGGTGCAACAATTCCAATCCGCCCTACAAATCGACCGGAACATTCCGCTCGGGCATTACCATCTCGGATTTGCATTCGCCAGCCTGGGAAAAAATCATGAAGCCATTGCCGAATATCAGAAGGAGCTTGTGCGTTCGCCGGAAAACCCGGATGTCCTTTTTCAAATCGGACATACTCAGTTGGAAATCGGCGACTGGAAATCAGCAGTGCTCAACTTACGCCGTACCACCGAAGTAAGCGCGCAAAATGCGGACGCATTTTATGACCTGGGAAAAGGACTGCTTCTCCAAGGCGACTTTGCACAGGGGGTCGCCGCGCTGCGGCAAGCTGTGAGCTTCAGCCCCAGCGACCCCAGCCCTCACTACCAACTTGCGCGCGCATTCGAAAAAATGGGCGATAAGCAGCAAGCCGGTGAGGAATGGCAGCGCTTCGCGGAAGCAAAAAAATCTCAGCGCGAATCCGGAGGAATGGCTACCGGCCGCGTCCACTGATGATCGCCCAACGTGTCAGTAAGCAAGTATTGGCCGGGGTAGTCTGCCTTTTTTTCGTGGCAGCATGGGCTGCCACCTCTCGCCCAGGGCAGCAGAAGCCGAGTCAGCGCAACGCACCCACCGCTCGGCACGCAAGATCTACGTCCTCGTCGCTCGCCGCTCAATTCGAGGATGTCACTCACGCCGCCGGCATTGATTTTCACCTCACCTGCGGCAGCCTTGAGAAACGCTACATCATGGAAGCAATGTGCGGAGGTATCGCCGTCCTTGATTACGACAATGATGGATGGATGGATATTTTCCTGGTGAACGGTTCCACGCTCGAAGATCTCGGTGCGGGCAAGTGTCACTCCAGCAAGCTGTATCGCAACAATCATGACGGCACTTTCACTGATGTGACGGTTAAGGCGGGCCTCGCAACCTGCGCCTGGGGTTTCGGAGTGGCGGTGGGCGACTACGACAACGATGGATGGGAAGATATTTACGTTACCCATCTCAAAGGTGCGTTGCTCTATCACAACAATCACGACGGGACTTTCACCGACGTGACTGCCAAAGCGGGCGTTAG
>WNFF01013264.1_pt1 | contig 12406 bp, 10 predicted proteins | sample 5400441 | NCBI WGS metagenome assembly WNFF01 (sample SAMN13153345, study PRJNA577476) | soil metagenome | isolation source: 120 cm saprolite under Douglas fir tree site 2 hole 3 replicate 1 | place: USA:California | collected 2015-04-18
GAACTCTCCCGATTGAGGCACAAAGGACTGCAAGAGCTGCTCAAAACCGCTTGCACCGATCCATCCCAACCGGATTCGCGGGACGTGGCCTTCGGCGTCGCTCCGCGCATCAACGCCGCCGGCAGAATGGCCCATCCGGCTGAGGCGCTTGCCGTATTCGAGGCGGCGCTCGACGAGGGCACACAGTCAACAGGCTCAATCAATTGAACCAGGAGCGCCGGCGCACCGTGAAGGTACATTTTGAAGAGCTCGTGGAATCGATCGGAACGAACGCTCCAGCTGGCTTGGTGGTATATATCGCGAGATGAGCCCGAAAGGGATCGCTGGCCTCTTGGCGAGCAAATGTGTCCAGAGGTATTCTGTTCCGAGCATCGTGCTTGTCCCATCGACCATTCCTGGTCAAGTCGTTGGATCAGGAAGAAGCATCCCCGGCGTCGACCTGATCGAAACTCTGCGACCGCTTGGCGACACGCCTGTATGAACTTGCTCGCGGCATCGACCACAATTTAGTCATTCCGGACCGGCCAACCAAATCGATTTCCGCCGAAGACACGTTCGAGCGCGATATTCCGTTGTCAGCAACAGAAGAGCCAATCCGTCGCCTCGCGGGCAAGGTGTGGTCCGCACTCAAGAAGGAACCGCATATCGCGCGTACCGTGGTTCTCAAACTGAAGACCCGTGAATTTAGTATCCTCACCCGTAGCCATACTCCTGCCGTGCCGCCTGGATCGTGCGAGGAACTCATTGAGATCGCGCTCTCACTTCGTGAGCGCGTTGACCTTCCTCCGACGCAACGGTTTCGTTTGGTTGGCGTCAGTCTGAGTGGTTTTCGAGAATCGGAACAGTTGAAATCACGCCTTTTCGAAGACAGCGACGTTGAAAGATACGCTGACGGTGAAATTCCTGAGGCACAGTCATCTTCTACGGACGACTCGGCCGGCTACGGGCGAACGTGACAAGACCGAAATTCAGAATGCAATCACAAGCCCGTCGGCTGGGCGAACATTGCGCTCGCATTTCGTGCGAGCAACGGCCGGGATGAAAGGGCGCTTTTGGTACCGAAGAGGTCTGCACGACCGCGTACCTCTTGGTAGCCACATCACCGAGGAATCTGTCGTCATCTGCCTAGCTGGAAAGGGCGAGGGGAATCCGCCGTGCAAAGGCTGTAGAATTTACTTATGCAGGGGGCTTCGTACCCAGATGGAAGTCTGAATGTCACTGGAGTGTGAGTTGAATTTCGACTGGATGAGCGCGGAGAATACGAGACGGGTGGCGCAAGTGCCTATGCTCGAACTATGCTCGAACAGACCTCACCGACCCTCACAGAACTACATCGGACATCACCTCCAGTCCGCCGTAAGTTGCTCTAAACACAGCAAGCAGAGAACTTACCCGAACCAGGCAGCGGACTCAAAATCCGTCGAAGGCAACTTCATGGGGGTTCAAACTCCCCCTCCCGGCACCATCTCAAATACCAATATCCTCTGTGGATTCAGAGTTTTGCCGCGCTCGCTAGTGCGCTGCGTTCGGGGTGTTTCAGGTTGGCAACTGCATTAAGGTACGAAATCAGGTACATTGCGCATCCACTGTTCTTTCAATATCTAGCCTTCGTTTGCGGCGGACTTTATTTCTGCTGGTTCTTCCTAATTACGCTAGATTACGGAATGCGCAGCGGACTTGGTATCCGATCAAGGTCCTCTCAAGGTCCTCGATGTGTCGAGAGTCTTTGTTGCATTGTTCCTTAGCAGGGACGGTTCGCTGTCCAAGTTTCCGCTTTCAGGTATCGATCGCGGACAGAATGGTGAGATGCAGATGCTAACTGCAACTGAGACTTGATCGCGATGTGCTACGCCTCGATGAGTGCATTGGCGATTTTTCACTCGTTGACCAGCGAAACCGAAATTTGGGCCGTGACAGCGATTGAAAACGGCGAGCGCCTCTCAAAGGATGGTCTACTGACGAAGTCAAAGAAACGGTTTATAGAAGGTATGACTTCCTGAACCCGCACTGGTTGAGCAACCGAAACCTAACTTTTCGGGAACAGCCACTTTCAGGAAATTATGATCCACAGTTTCACACCTGTTGAATTGCTGCCATGCGTGCTTTTCGGCTTGCCGCCTCTCCACGTGAGCGGGCGCGATTGATACTGCCAACGGGCGTGGTGTCGGATGACGAATGATGCGTAACATCGAAATAGACCGCTTTCGTCTCTTCAGGCCCAAGGTGCGAACCCCTCAGAAGAGTAAGTCGGGCGATATTGTGGAAAGTCGCTTCCGACTCCTTCCATTCAACGCTGGCATTTTCAATCCAAAAGCTGGCGTCGTAATGTTTGCCCCAATAGGTCATCCTTTCCGCGTCCAGGAACTGAATTCCGAAGTCGAAACTGCTCATCTTGGTATCTTCCTGTACATGTCGGATGAGTTCGTCCTGGAGGCCGTTCGGGTTGCTCTTCTGCAAAGGCCTCGCCAGATTGTCGGGGGACGGAGTAGCTGAATACTTAACGACGTCGATCGGCCCGTGACGAAAGGGCACATTGCTCCCGTAGCGCAGTTGTTGATACGGTTTTATCGTCTGGTGTGACTGCACTTGTACCAACGCGAGGGTTCTAAACACTCTCAGCTTATCCTTGAACGACAGGGACCAGAGGCCGGCGGCCGGGTTCGATGCGGTGAGTAACTTAATGATCGCCAGAAATGCAGGCGAGTCGTTTATGGGGAGAGTTGTTGTGTTTTGCATCGAGAAATCCTGTCGCCCATAGCCTGCGTCAGGAACAACCGTTCCCCCCCGAGTGAGATCGACCGAAAAGGACAACGATCTGACGTCTGCCTTGAAGTCAGAATTTTTCTTTGAATCTGCGTTTCCAAATCGCACAGTAGCGGGATATATGCCAGGCTTCGCGAAGATTCCCTTCGCGAGCCGCGCTGCCAGCGCGGGGTCGCGGCCTTTGGCAACATCAAATATTTCAAATTGGGCTTGGGCGCAGACACCCTTTGCATGAGTTCCACGAGCGAGAGGCCGGTATTGTTCTGTGGCAGCATTTGCCTGCATCTGCAGACTCAGCTTGGTGATCTCCTCGATGTCCGCCTGTTCCCGAGTGAGGTCTCGCTCGGCGTCGCAACCGGTCACTCCGAACCATCTGGTCAAAAACAGCATAAGAACCTCACCCGAGCTTGGAGATAAATTTGAGTGCGGTAATGCTGGGCAGAAAGCAGTAAGCGGCTGCTTTCGTCTTAATGAACGTTGAGAATCCCGTGATCTCGATCGGGGCTGCGCCATTGGCCTGGGGAATCACGAAGATGCTTTCGGCTGGGTCTTGCGTGCCAATCATTGGATCTTTCGATTTGGGGTTCAGCCTGACCGCACCTGCGAACTCGCTGTCGTTTACCCAATGCCCGAGCACGAATTCATATTGGTTCTCGATGCTTGAGTTGATGAAATAGCCAAGAAGTCCGCGTTCGATGCCGTCGTAGGGTTTCGTCGGATCGTAGGCTGGCCCATATGGCAAGCCGCGGCGGATCAGCCGGTGAGTATTATTGGTACCTCCAGGGACTCCTTGTCCAGTAACTGGCTGGCCTCGGGGATTTACACGGCGCATGTGGGCGCCAACGGGACAACGCAGTCCCCTTGGATCGCCCGAGCCGTCGGCGTTCACGTAGTTGAAGTCGTTCAGCTGCTCGGACGAAATCCCGCCTGGAGGATTATCAGTCTCCGGCGACAACATAAGAGGAACGCCGTTGCGCCAGCGTCCACAAATCTTGGCGGCATGCAGCTCAGGATCGATCTTGTCTTTATTTGATTGAAGGTGGTTCTCAAATCCGGCACAATCCGTTTCGATCATCTTGAACACTGCAAAGCTGCCGTTCAGGCCCAGTTCTCGAGGTTCGGGCAATAAGTAATTCTCAGCGTCGTCCTGCAAAACGAACAGCCAGGGTTCGCACGGCTCCTGGTGATCCGGCGGATATTTTTCGGGGCCGCCGCGAATCGTTGTCATGCTGACGCCGTCGGTATAACCAAAGTGGACCTTTGAAGTGAAGGTGGGCTTGCCATCCACCATCTCTGTCAACGCCATTCCATCGGTCCGCCAGATCTCTCGAAAGGCATTGCCTTGGGCAAACAGCGTTGACAGCCGTTCGCTGTAAGTCGTCATGGCCTCGGGGCTCATGGCATGCAGCGTTACCATGACGTGATCGTTTCCGGCCGTAAATGCGCCGATCCAGTTCTTCGGATCACTGGCTCCCGTATCGCCCACCAATCCTGCACGTCCGGCTGCCCCGGCGATGAACGCGCCGAACGACTTGAATGAGATCGTCGGGACGCGATCCTTGATCTCCAGAGCTATCATTCCAGGCCAGGTCATCGCCACGTTAAGGCAATAGTCCGGCTTATGGCGGGGAACATCGGCGGGATTGTCTCCAGGCCCCGGCGCAAACCCGACGTGCCAATCTTCGGCGGTAGTAATTTGCGGCGCGTCGGACTCATCTCCACTGACGAGACGTCCGAGCAGCTTGCGCGCCTCCGCAGGGGTAATAACGGACAGCAAGAAATGCCGCACCATTGGCATTTTGTAACCGCGGAGAATGAATCCCTGAATATCGGAGAGGTCGAGTGTCGATTTTGTCTCGTGGTGGCTTCTACCGAACAGACGGCCAAGGATACCCGCGCCCTCCTTAACTTCTGACGCGACAGTCTTATCGTCCGGGTTTGATGTCAAAAAGCTCACATGATCCTCACTGATGACTACGCTGCTGGAGCGCTGGATTGATTCGAATCCGATTGCGATTTGCTATCGGCGATCAGCGCATGGATGTCCTGAACGCTCAAGCCCGGATACGCCTGGTAGAACCCAATCGGAGTGCGATTCGCTCCCGCCGCGAAGTCGATGAACTCCTGGAGGTGCTTCCGGCAGGGCGACGGCGGCGCGCCCTTGGTGAACTTGAATAAAAGATCGAAGACCGGTCCGATGTTCTTAGTGAAATCTGCGATGTATTTGTCGAAGTCGCCGTCATATACCGTAAAGAAACCAATCTGGTTGTCTTCGAGCGGCACAAACTGTGCGAAGTGTGGTGTCCCGACTTTGTCAAGGTCCGTCGTTGTTCCATGTCCTCTCGCGCGCAGGATCAGTTGAACCTCGATAAAGGCAAGTTTTGATTTTGTCGGCAGGATCACCAGAAAGGGATTGAGTACCCCCGCGCCGGTGATGTCTGCGGCAGCCGCCAATGCCTTGATCTCCTTGACGGTCGCGTCTGGATAAGCTGTATAAAGGTTCACCGCATGGACAAGATGCGCCGCGGACCATTCGACGAAAGCGTCTGCGTGATCGGCGACGGGAGTGGGCGGCGGATCGTCCACATGTTTGAAGATTGCATCAAATATAGGCCCTGCATGCTTGACCAGATCGGCCATTAGCTGGCTGAATTCGCCGTCGAAGTCGCCAAGAAACAGCAGCGTCTTATCGCTCAACACCGTAAAGCGCGAGTAGTGAATCGTACCGATCGTGTCTGCCGCGTTGAACAGTCCCGGCATCAGTGGCGGAAGTTCTTCCGCAATCGCCTTTGCGTCCGCGGGCGACTTCAGAGGAAACGCGAGGGTAAAGTGATTTTGGTTTGTCACGTGATCTCCTTCGCTAAGTGCCAGCCCGGAGGTGGCAGGGAATCATTCCGCATTCAAACATCTTGTTGGCAACAGGAGCGGCCACTTTGTTGATGAACAGCGTACGCATCTGTGGATCGCTGTGCAGAAACTGTATTGCCTTCGCTTCTGCGGGTGTCGGCGGCGCATGCTGCGATCTCTCCGCCCACAATTGTTGGCAGCTCGCTGTCTGGTATTTCTGAATAACTTTGTTGGCAACCTGGTCCAGAATAGGGTGCTGGTTCTGACCCTCTATTCCAATAACACTGGCCAGCAGCACGCAACTCAAAGACAGGACGATCGTTTTCTTCCTCATCGTTTTCTCTCTCTCTCTTTTTAGTGAACCGAGCAAATTCAACTCTTCGGCCACTGGTTGAACATCTTCTGGACGGCTTTTCCTACTATTTGCTGGTTCTTGTTGCCGTTGTTGCTCAGTGTGTCTTGTCCGATGCCTCGCCACACCAGAGACTGGGTTTTAGTGTCGTGCAGGTCGACAATCAAGGTGGCTTCTACGTTCTGTTGCGGTGTGATTCCACCCATTCCGCCACCGATGCCCCGCATTCCCCATGCGCTATAAGAGGTTTCCTGTCTCATGCCACCGCTAACAACGAGGATCAGATCGGGATTCTGTGACGCCTGCACTTTTTGCAGACCCTTACCCTGCAGCGCCGAGTCGATGTCCTGTTGCGCTACCTGCGCCAGGATGGAGTTCTGGATTTGGTTGGCGTTGTTAGAGGCCCAGGTATAGGTGTGATACCCAGAGAAGCTCTGGCTGTGGTTGTAATTCACCGAGACTTGTTGTCCAACGGCAATCGCCGACGTGACGCACATTAGCATTGCGCACAACACAACTTTCGTTTTCATGGGTGTCATCCTTTCGAATTCATGATCTGCTGCCAACGTTGCAACTGGTTGCGGGTCACCTCTGCTCAAGTGCTGATTCAGCGGTAGCGGTCCCTAGTTGTTGACCTTGGCGACTGCTTCCTGCACCTTCTTTTGGTCCTCTGCGGACAGCTGACTCGGTCCGAGATTGTATGTCAGCTTGTCGATTGTGCCGTTGAACCGGAACGGCAGGTCGTAACTGAAGTCCACCGGTGTGCGAGTATCCACTCCAATGTCAAAGGTCTCGTCGACGGCCATGAGAAGCGGAATCGTGTGCGCTATCGTCTTGCGGTCTACTTCCTTGCCGTCAACCGACAGCACACCGGTCCCGCCTTTACCGGGGCCGGGTCCGTCGTATTTAAAGTCGAAGACGATGGTGTGCTTGCCAGCGCCGAGCGAAGATCCTGACCATCTGAACCGCTCCAGGTCCAGCATGTTGTAAACGAAGATTGGCCTCCCTTTGCCTATTTGCGCTACACCCGTAACAAGTCCTGCAACTAACCAGAATGGAGCCAGTAGTATCAACGCATAGCCGGGCCACGTCTTCCAGCCGGTCCAATGTTTGCTTCTTGCGAACCAGGTGAGAATCAATCCCAAAAGGAACAGACTCCAGACCACAACTTTGAGCACCGTGCTTCTGAGCCACCAGTTGTTGCTCTGGCTGAGAAAGAGGCCGTAGCCGCCGAAGCGCCCGCCCAGCGTCGCAATCATTCCCTCGCCACCGCCCTCTGGGATCGTCACCTCGGCGGTAATGGTGTAGTCCTTGTCCAGAATGCTGGGAGCATTGCCGACGGGAATACCGGCATTCTCACCCGTGTAAGTGAAGACAGTTTTCCCGGCGACCGAGCTCGGTCGCGCCGTTAGCAGGCGCACAAAGCCCGAGTTATCCAATGGGAGTACCTGGTATTTCCCCGCCTCCGTCAGGAACAGCGCCTGCATTTCCTTCAGCTTGTCAGGCATTTTCGCTGCGAGGTCGTTGTACTCCGAATAGTCCTCGCCGATGTTGTAGAGCTCCCAATGGTAGTTGTCGAGGGCAGGCATCGTGCCCGTTCCCAGCTCCCATGACGGTGCGGGCGGTGTCGTGGCAGCAACCCAACCATCGTGATAAATAGCGCGATTGCCGACCATCTCGAAATACTGCGTGTCGCGCTTCGACGGCGCATTGGCATTTGCCTGGTTAAACGTGTAGAGCATGCTCACGCCTTCGATCGGCTTCTGCTTGATCCCGTTAACCACCTCCGGCGCCTGGATACCAGCGGCTTCGAGAATTGTCGGCACAATGTCGATGACATGGTGAAATTGCGTGCGAATACCCCCCACGTCTCTAATATGGCCGGGCCACGAAATGGCCAGGCCCTGCCTCGTCCCACCGAAGTGCGACGCCACCTGCTTGGTCCACTTGAAGGGCGTATCGAACGCCCAGGACCATGCCACCGACATATGCGGGTACGTCTTGTTCGAGCCCCAGTCGTTATAGTGCAAAGCATTCATCGCCAGGACAGGCTTGACCGCCGGTGGGTTAAGGATGCCGTTGTAGGCGGTCATCTGGTTGTACGTGCCGTATACGCTGCCCTCTGCACTGGTGCCATTGTCGCCATCGATGTAGATAATCAGCGTGTTGTCGAGCTTGCCCTGATCCTGGACCTCCTGAATTACCCGACCAATCTCATAGTCCGTGTAGGCGGTGTAGGCAGCGAATACCTCCGCTTCGCGGGCATACATCTTCTTTTCCAAATCGCTAAGCGAGTCCCACCTCGGCAGCTTCGCTCCTCCATAGTCTGCCTGTCCGTCCGGCCACGGCGTCAGCATCGTGTTCGGCGGAACCACGCCCAACTGCTTCTGGTTGGCGAGGATCTGCTCGCGCAACTTTTCCCAGCCCATGTCGAACTTGCCGTGGAACTTGTCGATCCATTCCTGCGTCGGCTGGTGGGGTGAATGAGAGCCGCTGGGCACGTAATAGACGAAGAACGGCTTGTCTGGCGCGGCTGCGTTCAGATCCCTCATGTACCTAATAGCGTCGTCCGCCAGGTCGGTGGTGAGGTTGTAGCCGGGATGTCCGACCCACGGGTAGACCTGCGTATGATCACGGAACAGATACGGCTCCCACTGATCGGTCTCCCCGCCCAGGTAGCCGTAGAAATACTGAAAGCCCATACCCGAAGGCCATTGATCGAAGGGCCCGGCGGTGCTGCTGTACTGAAAACCAGGTGTGTTATGGTTCTTCCCAAACCACGACGTAGCGTAGCCGTTCTCTTTCAGGATCTCGCCAATAGTGGCGCTCTCCGCACCGATGACGGAGTCATAGCCCGGGTAGCCGGTGGATAGTTCGTCGATAACGCCATAGCCGACCGAGTGGTGGTTACGACCGGTGATCAGCGCGGCCCGCGTCGGCGAACAAAGCGCAGTGGAGTGGAATTGCGTGTAGCGCAGCCCCGCCTTGGCGATCCGATCCAAGTTGGGCGTCGGAATGACACCGCCAAAGGTACTCGGGACGCCATAGCCCTGGTCATCGGTCATGATGAGGAGTACATTGGGCGCGCCCTTGGGCGGCACGATGCGAGGCGGCCACCAAGGCGTGGAGTCCTTGGCGCTTTCCTTAATCACTCCGCCGAACTTCGACGGCGGTGCCGGGAGTTGCTTTCCATCGATGGTGGTCGTGGCGTCGGCCGAACCTAACTTGCCGGTTACCTGTTGCGCAGCGGTCGGTACGACTGACAGCGCGGCAGCTATCAGAAATGATGCCGCTTCGCCCAGGAGGAATATTCTTTTCGAGTTGCATCTCATGCGTTGTACTCCGTTGCTGACAAGAAGAAGGTCGTAAAACAGGCCGTGAAAGCTGGAGGACGCAATATCCGCCGTGCCGAGTTCGAAACAATCTGGAGTTATTTCCACTCGTGTAGCTGGAAATGAGTTGCTCTCCAGGATCAACCAAAAGATGTTCGCTCCCGGTGAACAGGCGCGATCCAACGGATCCCTGATGGTGCTAGAAAGGCTAGCCGCTAGACCACGCCCAGGCAACTAACAGAAGTAGTAGTGCCGCGTCTTTTTTTCAGTACGGCTGGACCCCGCGGGGTACCGCGCAATATCACAGGTCCCATCACTCGCATCAGTTTTCCCGGAGTCTCTCGCTGGAACACCTGCTTACTACTTGCGACCAAATCCGATGTTGAGCCCGACCATATACCTGAAGTTGTTTTGAGTTGCCTTGATTTGGTTGGCGCTGAATTGAGTCAAAAGATAGTCGACCTCAGCCGGGCGAATCGACACATGCGACGTTAGTGGAATGTCCAGCCCACCGCCCAACTCCATCGCGAACGCATTGTTGCTGTTGCCGGCACCTACAACTCCGTGGATGCTGTTGTAGATCGATGCATAAGCTCCGCTGTGTCCCGCTCCGAACAGAGCCTCGCCAAATGGTTGAAATCTACCCGAATGCTTCTTGATTTGTGCCCGAACAGATAAGTAAAGAGGTTTCCACTTACATTTCCGTTATAGCCATGCGCCCTCAATTACGCACCACCGGCGCCCGTGTAATCCATGAACTCTGCTTTGATCCCGAATAAGGGCGTTGCGTTGAATACAAAACCGGCACCGCCGCCATTGATGTTATAGCTGGTAATTGGCGGTAGTTCGGGATGAACGTTGATGAAGGAATATCCAAATGCTATTTCAGCCTTTGGAACTGTTATTTCTGAATTTGAGGCCGTCTTCTGACCAAATTGACGTCATCGAAAACGACAGGCTGAGGAGGGAAATGAGTATTTTGCTCTTCATGAGATGACTTCCTTTTTTATAGAGTGAACGTCACGTTGCTAGTTGGGGAGGGAGCTACTACGAATAATCCTTCGTCGCAAATGGAATCTGAGCAGGGTCACCGGCGAAGAGGGACGGTCGCTTCGACTCGCGTGCCCCAGCCGCGTTTAGAGACGATGGCAAATTTCCCACCGACCAGGTAGAGTCTTTCGCGCATGCTAATCAATCCGAGTCCATGCCTTTTGCTCTGGGCAGTCGGAGCGAAGCCGACTCCGTCGTCCGCGATCTCGAGATGAATTTTGTTGCGATTTCCGATGACATCGACTTCAACGTTTTTGGCGTGACCGTGTTTGGCGACGTTATGCAGTGCTTCCTGCAGGACTCGAAACAGGCAGAGCGCGACGTCAGCGGATAAGTTATTGAACACACCAGAGCAATTACATTGGGCCGGTACGAGATATTGCTCCGCGAACTCTCGGCATAGACCTTTGACTGCGACAACGAAGCCAAGCAGCTCCAGATGCGATGAGTGAAGTTGATGAGAGAGGTTTCCGACGATCCGGCCTAGATCATTGAGTTTGCCGCGGAGGTGGATCAATCTTGAATTGCTGTCAGCGCGCAAATCAGCGAGGGTCAGTCGTGTTTTTTTCCATCGTGTATGTGCCGCAATACAATCCCACCGTCATTTATGGCACTCCCTACGTGGTTCCCAGCTATAGCACTGCAGATGTCGTGGCGGCAGGCGTTATGACCTTCGGGCTCGGATTGGCCATGGGAGCGATGATGAGCAGCAGTTGGGGATACAGTTACTGGCAGTGCGACTGGTACGGTGGCGCGGCTTATTATCACGGCGCAGCCTACTACGGAAACGACGCCTGGCATGGCGGCTACTACGGCACCAGTGGGAGCGCCTATGGTGCATACGGCAGCGCGCACTATAGCGAGGACTATAACCCCTCCACGGGGACGTATGCACGCGGCGCGTCAACTTCCACCGCGTACGGCACTCAAAACGTAGGACAGGCGTACAACCCATACACCGGGCCTCGGCCGCCACTCATCAAGGTTCCAATGCTTACTCGAGCTGGGGAAGCTCGACGGCCTCGAAGGACGGCACGACCGTCGACTCGCAGCACTACTCGGACGCTAACGGAACTGTTGGGACAGCTGAGAGCTCAAATGGGAACAAGTATGCCACCGCAACGGCACACGGTTATCGAGGGAGCAGCGGGTATTCGGGATAGCAAGCTCATAGCGACAGCTCGTCGTCATTCAGCGGCTGGGCCAGTCACTCTGACGGCTCCAGTGGTGGATGGGGTGATCGTTCATCGAGTTCGCGCGGCTGGGGCAGTAGCGGCGGCGGCGGCGGATGGGGTGGTCGTAGTGGTGGTAGCGGCTTTGGTGGCGGCGGGAGGCGGTAGCGAACGAGTTCGAAACTGGTAACACGAGGAATCACGTCCATCGGAGGATCAGAATGTTTCATTTAGTCCGTAATCGCACCGTTTTTGCGCGGTCCTTCTTGTTCCTGACGCTGGGTGTCGGGCTGCTGCTTTCTCTCACGGCCTGCAACAAGAAGGACCAGTCGACGCCTGCGCAGGCCGCGCCCAAGACCTTCGCTAAGCCCGAAGACGCAGGCAACGCGCTGGCGGACGCTGCGAAATCGCAGAGCCAGGATGAGGTTCTCGCCGTTTTAGGACCGGGATCGGCGGATATCGTCTCTTCTGGCGATGCCACTGAGGACAAAGCTGCCTTCGCCGGATTCGCGAAGGCATACCAGGTAACGAACCGCTGGCGGAAACTGAGCGATACCAGCAACCTGCTTCTGGTGGGCGCCGACAACCAGGCATTTCCCGTCCCACTAACGAAGAACGCTGCTGGCCAATGGTACTTCGACGTACCCGCCGGAAAAAAAGAAATCCTGGCGCGTCTCATTGGCCGGAACGAGATCGCCGCCATCTATATTTGCGGAGCACTGGCGCAATCCCAGGCTCAATACTTCTCCCAGAAACATGGCGGCGTTAAGCAGTACGCGCAGAAGTTCATCAGCGATGCAGGCCAGCAGAACGGCTTGTACTGGGAGAGTGGGCCGGGCGCTCCTCGCAGCCCGATTGGACCGCTTGTCGCATACGCGTCGGAAGAGGGA
>WNFF01015595.1_pt1 | contig 12401 bp, 12 predicted proteins | sample 5400441 | NCBI WGS metagenome assembly WNFF01 (sample SAMN13153345, study PRJNA577476) | soil metagenome | isolation source: 120 cm saprolite under Douglas fir tree site 2 hole 3 replicate 1 | place: USA:California | collected 2015-04-18
ATCCGCAGCACCAAGGTGTGGGGCACGATGTGCTTCGTCGGCGAAGGCGGCGACGTCCATATCGATGTCAGCCCGCATCTTCGGCGTCGCCAAAGATCATGAGCTTGTCCTCGCCTTTGCTGAGGCGCAGCCTGTCGCGCGCAATGCCGGCGAACGGCTTCCGACCCCGTTGTCCGCCGGCAGTTCGAACAATGGCAGTTCGCGGCGTAGGCGAATTCGTCCGCCACCGTGTAATGGACCGCGCCGCACAGACACTTTCCCGCCAGTACACGGCCGCGGGCCTCTTCCGGATTTGTCACGGGCTTCTCCCAAGTCATCTGCCAAGTCATCTCGCGCGTCATCCCCGTGGCGTTATCGACGAGTTCATGGCAAAATTCAAAACCGGACAGGCCTTGTGCATATTGAGGGAGGACAAACCGTGAGCCATGACCGTTCCAGCGTCGAATCCGTGGTCCAGCACTATTTCGACGCCCTCTACGAAGGCGACGCCGACAAGCTCGGCGCGGTCTTCCACCCCTCCGCCGACCTGCGCTCGCTGGAAAAGGGCGAGCTGAAGGTCCTTACCATGCCGGTTTTGGTTCGCTTATCGCGTCCCATTCAAGAGCTTCGCTGAGGTGGGTAGTCAAAGGACTGTCCGCCCCATTTCAGGTGGGAAAGGCCAAGATTACTGCACGACCCGACATAGCGGAAGTGCTGAAATCATCAGGTCAGTTCGTGGATCTCGCCGGCGCCGATCCCGCCGAGGCTATCATTGTCGAGTCAGACGATGGCCTCACGGTCGTGCGCCAAGGAGTGAGTGCTAAGCTAAGTTGGGCCGAACTGATGAGACCAGTAAAGGTCTCGGTTCAATTGTCCCACCCGAAGCGAGGAAGTATTTTCCTGGTCGGCGGAATCCTTACATCTATGTGCATCAGCAGGACGGGGCCATCGCAGGTCGATTAGAGTGAATCTCGATAGGCCTTCACCTGCTCGCTATGTTCAATTTCACACGGGCGGCGACATTGACATATACGGCAAACCGCTACCCGTATCCTTCTTAACGGAGTGACACAGCACCTGCTCGTCGGAAAGACCGACCTGCGTTCAAAAGTTTGTATGGCAGCTTTTTACGGACCGCGCTGCAGAGGCTCGAGCTGAGTACACGCCTCTTTTGGATGACCTGACGAATTTGCCGTTTTCCGGCCAGAACATACTGTGGTCGTGAATCGGGTTCGCGTTTCCGGCCCGCGCGCGATCGTCATCACACTGCCCGGGGACTCGGTAATGCAATATGATCCCGTACTTGGCATGATCAGACCCGTGTTTCATCCAGGCACTAGCATGAACGTAGGTGCCTCAAGGAGCGGGCTTCTCGCGTTCATGAGGAAAAGCACGGCATCGCCGTGGCTCCGCTCCAGGTACTATTTCTGACGCGCCTTGCCGCGGAGGAGACGCCGACGCTCAGCGTCACTCAGCGGAATTTCTGTCGTCGATCTTAGCCTTGGCAAAATCATAAGTCTTCGATGCGACGCCATGAATGCTGCACGCGACGACCCTTCTCGGTGAACGCGAAAAAGTAACCACCACCAGCTGGTTGGTCGCAGGTTCGATCAATCGCAAAACCAAAATAATGACAATACAGGAGAGTACCGACGCCGCCGTGGCCGATAAAGAGCACATCGCCGGGTCTATTTCGAGCCAGGACGTGTTCGACCTCACGAACAATGCGCAGTTGGGCATCAATCGCTCGCTCCCAGCCCCGAATGCTGATGTGGGGTCGCGCGAAAAATTGATTAGCCACTGCCTCAAACTCGTCTGGCATCAAGAAGCCTGTCGCCGATCGATCGTTTTCGTGCATCGCTTCCCGAACCTCTACGTCGACATTCAATTTTGCGGCAATAATCTCGGCTGTCTCAATCGCCTTCCTCTCTCCGCTTGAGATGATCTGCGTTGTACCTGAGAGCCGTCCTGTGCTCGCTATTGCTTCCGTGCGTGCTCTCCCGACCTCACTTAGGCCCCAGGACGGCACAGGGATGACCGGATCAATCTTTACCTGAGGATGTGTAAGATAGCGTACGAGATTCGTCATGATTGAATGATCACGCAATCAAGGCCTGTCTGCAACCGGCCCATCGCGTCGATATTGGTATTCTCTGCTTATACTCCACGCTTCGGTGTTAAGCGAACATGATCCATTTGTGAGTACACCGTCTAGAGGTTGTCTTCACCAAGAGGCCGCAGATAGCCGACAAAGCTCGTAATCTTCCACGCGTCATCGCGCTGGGCGCAAAAATACAAGGTCTGCCAATCGAGATTTTCCGATCCGCCGTCAACCCTGGCGATCACGCCATTGAATTTCTTACGCGCGACGGCTCGCTCGCCCACAATATCGATGACGCTCAGGTCAGTCGCGCGAAAGATCGCCGGGCGCAAAGGCTCGGCATAAGCGACGTTCGCCGTCTCATTCGCCTGTCGCAGCCATTCGTCGCGATAGCGTGGGAGCTCTGGAAACGCCATGATCCAATCGCCGGGCCGCGGTTTGAACCGCGCATGCAGTCCGAAAAAGCCCTCGGCGATGAAATCATCTTCGACCATCGCCCAGTCGCGGGCGAGAAACGCATCGATGTCGCGCTCGACCAGCATGGTCCAAATCGCCGAGCAGTCGGGGTCGTGCGGAAAGGGTTGATCATCGTGCCCATAAGATCCTCGCTCGGACGCGGCCGCAACAGCAATAACCATTTCGTCCCCCGGAGATCAGCGTCACGTCCGGAAGCGACGGAATCATCGTGTCGACTGTCGCAAGTATTCTGTCCGTGCCGCTTAGATTGACGCCGGGTAGCAATCAGCAGCTCAGCCTGATTGTCGCGCGGCACCCGCGCGCGATACATTCAAGCGCGTCGCTACAGGCGCACGAGTTCGCCGCTTCGAACGCTCTCGTCGGCGGCAAAGATGATGCTCAGCGAATTGATCGCGGCCTCGTGATGCTCGGTCAGATCGATCTCGCCGCGGATCGCCCTCAGGAACAGCCACTGCTCCCGCTCGCAGAGGTCCTGATGGCCGGGTTCATCTTCGGTCGAGATGAGTTCGTCCGGCTTCGCGAAGCGGCCGTCCGCGTCCAGAGCCGCGTGATGGATGCGAAGTGCGTTCGTGTGCGTATGCCTGTCATGGTCCGCGGAACTCGCGTTCGCGTCGGCGCACTCATTCGCAACAATAGACACGCTGCCGTTCGGCCCGATCATGTCCTTCACAAAATAAGCGGTCTCGCTCATCATCGGCCCCCACCCGGCCTCGTACCACCCGACCGATCCGTCTTCGAACACGATGTGAAGATGGCCGTAATTGTACATGGCCGGCGCGATCTCGCTGGTGAGCCGCGCCCCGACCGCGTGCACCGCGACAGGACGCGCGCGTGTCACCTGACACATGATGTCGACGTAGTGGACGCCGCAATCGACGATGGGCGAAGTCGACTGCATGAGCTTCTTATGAACCTCCCAGAAGGAGCCAGCCGACTGTTGGTTGAGATTCATGCGCATCACAAGCGGCTTTCCGAGCGTCCGGCCTATCTCGACGAAGCGCGACCATGAGGGATGGACGCGCAGAATATAGCCGATCAGCAGCGCCTTTCCGGCCGTGCCCGCAGCGCCGACGACGCGCCTGGCGGCCTCCAGTGTGTCGGCCAGCGGCTTCTCACAGAAAACGTGTGCGCCTGCCGCGAAAGCCTGCAAGGCCATGACGGCGTGATGCTCGGTATAGGTGCAAATCGCGACGGCGTCGGGACGCAGGGTCGCGAGCGCCTCGTCGAACGTTTCGAAACGCGGCAGACCGGGAAACTCGGCTTCGAGGTCATGGCGGACGGCCGCGCGAGAGGTGCAAAGGCCGACGAGTTCAAACTCTTCGATCGCTCTGTAGGCGCGAGCGTGGCTGGTTCCCATGGTGCCGAGGCCAACCACCAGAACGCGGATGCGTTGCGCAGTCGAAGTCGATAGAGAAGACATGGCTGGATCGCGTCCCTCAGTCAAACAACGCCCGCCAGATCATTGCGCCGGGAGCCGTCGGCGGTCGGCCGGCCTTCGATCCATGTTTCGAGCACCCGCAGCTCGTCATCGAGATGCACGAGGCTCGCGAGATGGCCCGGCGCGATGCGGCCAAGCTCGTTGTCGCGCCGGAGAAAAGTCGCCGGAACCCGCGATGCCATCGCGAGCGCGTCGCCGAGATCGCCCCAACGACGTTGACGACGTAACGCACTGCTTCGTCCATTGTCAGAACGGAGCCCGCGAGCGTTCCATCCTCGAGCCGCAGGCAGCCATTTGCGCGCGTTACGCGGCGGCCCTGCAGATCGAAATGATCGGGCCCGCCGGCCGTCGGCGGCATCGCGTCGGAAATTAGCATGAAACGGTCGTGCCGCTTGGCCGCGAGGGCGATGCGCAGGTTCGCCTCATGCACGTGGTGGCCATCGGCGATGATGCCGACGAATGCGTCGGCAAGATCGAGCGCGGCGCCGACCATGCCCGGCTCGCGTCCGACCGACGCGCTCATCGCATTGAACAGGTGGGTGAACGCGCGCGCGCCCGCTTGGATGGCGGCGCGCGCTTCCTCGTAGCTCGCCTCTGAATGGCCGAGCGAGACGAGCACGCCGCGCCGCGCGAGTTCGGCGATGCTCGCCGCTCCGACGCGATTGGGCGCGAGCGTCACCATGACCGCGCCGCAATCCGCGTCGACGATTGTCTCGACGTCGCCGGGTGCAAGGTCGCGGATATATTTGAGTTCGTGCGCGCCCCTGCGGCGCGGGTCCAAGAAGGGCCCTTCCAGATGGAGGCCGAGTGTCGCAGGGGTCCGACGCCGCGCCTCGCGCGTCGCGGCGATGGCGGCGGTCATCACCTGCGGCGCATCGGTCACGAGCGTCGGTAGCAGGCCGACGGTCCCGTGTTTGCGATGCGCGGCGGCGATGCGGGCGATGGCCTCGGGTGTCGGGTCCTCGTTGAACAGGACGCCGCCGCCGCCGTTGCCCTGCACGTCGATATATCCGGGCGCAAGCAGGCCGCCGGCAAGATCCCGTGCGGCGCCCTGATGTCTCTCGGCGTAAGGGACGATTGCGGCGATGCGCTCGCCTTCGACAACGACCGCGTGGTCGAGGAGAAAATTTTCGCCGTCGAAGATCCGCGCGCCGGAAAGAACGATCATCAAACGGTCTCCGTCACTTTGCACAGGTTGCGCGGGCGGTCAGGATCGCGCCCGAGCCGTAGCGCGAGCGCCTCAGCAAGGCGGTAGAATCGATGGATCATGACGACGGGCTCCAGAAGCGTCGCCTCGACCTTCGCCGCGGCGAGACGATTCGCGTCGTCCGCCCCGCCCGCCTCGATCGCGATCACCGTCGCGCCCGCATCGGCAAGCCGCGCGAGCGTCGCCAGCATACCCTCTCGCGCCGCGTCGGACGGCAGGAAGGCGATGACGGGAAAGCCAGGGTTCACAAGCTCGGCCGGGCCATGCAGCACCTCGGCTGCGGAATAGGCTTCGGCGTGGAACGCGCAGGTCTCCTTGAGTTTCAGCGCAGCCTCGGCAGCGATCGCGAGCGTCGCACCGCGGCCGAGCACGAAGGCGCTGCGGGCACTCGCGAGCCTCTCCAGCATAGCCGCGGGCGGCGGCGCGGTCTGCCCGCGCAAAATGTCCGGGAGGCCGGCGATGGCGTCTGCGAGCGGTCGGTCCTCGCGCCAAGCCGCGACCAAGCTCGCACCCGCGACGAGGCCGGCGATCATCGATTTGGTCGCCGCGACGGAGCGTTCAGGACCCGCGCACAGGGGCAGCAGGGCCTCGGCCTCTTTGGCGAGCGGCGAAGCCACTTCGTTGACGAGCGCGACGGCCAGCGCGCCGCCGCGACGCGCGGCGCGCTGCATCTCGACGATGTCCGGACTACGTCCCGATTGTGAGATCGCGACGGAAACGGCGCCCGGAAGCCGCATCGGCGCGCGATAAAGCGTCGCGATGGAGGGGCCGATGGAGGTGCAGGGCACGCCCGAAACAATCTCGACGAGATATTTCAAATAGAGCGCGCAGCAATCCGACGAGCCGCGCGCGATGGTAGCGACAAGCGGCGGATCCAAGGCCCGCAGACGCGTCCCAAGTTCAGCGAGCAGCTCCGCATTGTGGCCAAGCTGACGCGCGACCGCGTCGCCTGCCTCGCCGATCTCCTGAAACATGTGGGTCGTCATCGGCGCGCCTTTCGGACCGGCGGCGACAGCGCGAGTTCGGAGACGAAGTCGTAGGCGTCGGCGCGATACAAGGATTTCGTGAATTCGACACAAGATCCGTCGGTTAGATAGGCGATGCGCTGGATGTGCAGGGCCGGACTGTTGCGCGCGACGCCGAGCAGCTCCGCATCCACATCGGAGACAAGGGTCGCGCGCAAGCGCTGCAGGCCGCGTGTCGGCTTGAAGCCTCGCGCCGAGAGCGCCTCGTAGAGCGAAGCGCCGACCGAGTCCAATTCCGGCAGATAGCGCAGCGGCACGGCGGCGCGCTCGATCGCCATGGGCAAACCGTCAGCGAGTCGCAAACGGCCGAGCCGGAACACGCGTTCGTTCGGCCCCGCGCCGAGCATCATCGCCTCTTCCGGCATCGGCAGGAACACGCCGCGCTCGAGTTCGCGCGAGCTCGCCTCCAAACCGCGCAGCCGCATGTCTTCCGTAAAACTCGTCAGGCGCGACGAGGGCTGATCGACGCGCGGCCTCGCACGATGAATGAAGGTGCCGGCCTGGCACGGCCTCGACCGTCATGGTCATGGTGAGCCCTCCGCTTCGTCGAGCGTTCCGCCCGCGAGCAGAATCGCGCCGTCCACGGCGTCACGCCGGGGCCGGACGAGGCGCTTGGCGACATCTGGCGACAAATAGGGGCGCAAGGGCTCGCCGAGGCCGCCGACGAGCGCGATGCGCTCGGCGCCGAGCGTATTCAGCGCGTTCGCGAGCGCCGCAATCGCCTTGGCCGCTTCGCCGGCGATCTCGCACGCACGCGCATCTCCGGACTTGGCGAGGTCCAGAATTTGGGGCGCGAAGGCGCCGTAGTCCCTGGGCTTCGCTTCCGCCGCCCAGCGCGTCATCCGCAACGGATCGCCGCCGAAATGGCGCCCCAGCGCCCGCGCGAGTTCGCTCATCGGCTCGAGGCCGTCGAGGGCGCGCAGCGTTGCGCGCAGCGCCGCTTCGCCGAGGCGCGCGGCGGATCCGTCGTCGCCGAGCTTGAACCCGCGACCGCCGATGATGGTTGTCGTGGCTCCAACACGCGCGATACCCGCCGAGCCCGTTCCTGCGATGATAAGGCCGCCATCGCCGAGGCCATTGGCGCCGACGCAGGCCGCGACCGCATCATTGACCACGATGACGCGCGCAAAGTCGGGCAAGGCGGCGGCAACCCGCTCCGCTTCCCTGTCTTCCGAAACTCCGGCGAGGCCGAGGCCGACCGCGATCTCTTGCCTCGCCGCGCCCGCGGCGATTGCGGAATTGATGGTTTCACGCACGACCCGCATGGCAGCGTCGAAATCGATATAAATGTTTGAGGCCGGCCCGACGCAGTGCCGCAGCTCGCGGCCCGACGAATCGCGCAACCTTGCGCGGCAGTGCGTCGCGCCGCCGTCCACGCCGAGGAAGAAACGTGCCGCCGCCAAGGGGCCTCCTAAAAATTTCTTAACACCTCTAGACAAGTGGTATGTCATCCGCCTAAAACAAATACAAGAGGTATCTACGATTGGTATTCCGATGCGGACGCAGCTGAACTCGGCGGAGACGGAAGGGGAAAAGTGGCTTGAAGCCGGCGGCGGCCTGCCGAGCGCCGAGGCCCTGTTCGCCGACGCGCTGCTCGCATCCTACCGGCGAGCGATCGAGTCCGTCGCTGCAGCCCGCACCGACATCCGGGCCGCCGCGCACCGCCTCGCCGCGATCTGGCGTGCAGGCGGGCGGCTGGTCTACCTGGGCGCAGGTTCTTCCGGCCTTGCGGCGGCGGCGGACGCGGCCGAGCTTCCCGGCACCTTCGGCCTCGACGAAAGCCACATCGCGATCATCCTCGCCGGCGGGACCGCCGAACCGTTCCGCATTGATGCGGCCGCGGAGGACGGCGCCGCGGCCGGTGAGCAGGCTATGGCCGCGTTTGGCGACCTCGCCAGCGACGCCGTGATTGCCGTGTCGGCCAGCGGCTCCACCCCCTTTACCGTTGCCGCCGCAGCGGAGGCGCGCCGTCGCGGCGCCTTTGTGATCGCCATCGCGCATCGCCCGGGTTCACCTCTGCTGTCCGGCGCCGATGCGCCGATCTTTCTCGAGAGCGGCGAAGAGGCCCTGCGGGGCTCGACACGGCTGGCGGCCGGCACCGCGCAAAAGGCCGCACTCGGCATGCTCTCGTCACTGATGGGGTTCGAACTCGGCCACATCCATCAGGGCCTGATGGTCAATCTGAAGGCCGACAATGCGAAATTGCGCGACCGCGCGCTCGGAATCGTTGCCATGATCGCCGGCGTGGGCGAGGCCAAGGCGGAAGCCGCGCTTCGTGAGGCCGGCGGCGAGGTCAAACCGGCGATCCTGATCGCCCGCGGCGTCGTCAGCATGAGCGAAGCCGTGGCATGGCTCGCAGCGACGGAAGGACGGATTGATGACGCGTTGCGCCTTTCGCGCGCCGCGACGCGATAAGCGGATCAACCAAGGGCGAAGGCCCGAGCAAGGGAGCTAAGCATGAAACGAACATTCAAAAGTGCAGTTGGAGGCAGCGTCGCCGCGGTGGCGTTGCTCGCAGGACTCGCGGCGGCTGAGGCAGGCTCGCTGAAGATCGAAAGCTGGCGCAACGACGACGCCGACATCTGGAACTCGAAGATCATCCCCGCCTTCAACAAACATCATCCCGACATCAAGATCGAATTCGCACCCTCTGCGCCGAAGGAATACAACGCCGCCCTCAACGCGCGTCTCGACGGCGGAACCGCCGGCGACCTCGTGACTTGCCGTCCGTTCGACGCCTCGCTCGCGCTCCATCAGAAGCACCAGCTCGACGGCCTCAATGACCTCAAGGGCATGGACAATTTCTCGGACGTCGCCAAAGCGGCATGGCAGACCGACGACGGCAAGACGACGTTCTGCGTCCCGATCGCCTCCGTCATCGCCGGCTTCATCTACAACAAGGAAGCCTTCGCCAAGGTCGGCGTCTCCGAGCCGAAGACGCTCGAGGAATTCCACGCCGTGCTCGAGAAATTTAAAAAGGACGGAACCTACGTCCCACTCGTGATGGGCACGGCAGACCAATGGGAAGCCGCAACCATGGGATTCCAGAACATCGGCCCCGATTACTGGAAGGGCGAGACCGGCCGCGCCAATCTGATCGCGGGCCAGGAGAAGTTCACCGACCCGCAATATGTCGCGGTGTTCAAGGAGCTCGCGACCTGGGGCCCCTATCTGGGATCGGGCTTCCAGGCGCAGACCTATCCCGATAGTCAGAACCTGTTCTCGCTGGGCAAGGGCGCGATCTATGCGGCCGGCTCGTGGGACATCTCAACCTTCCGCGGCCAGGCGAAATTCGCCATGGGTGCGTTCCCGCCGCCGCTGGCCGCCGGCGCGAGCGGCTGCTACATCTCCGACCACACTGACATCGCAATGGGGGTCAACTCGGCCTCGAAGAACAAGGAAGACGCAAAGAAGTTCCTCGAATGGCTGACAACGCCGGAATTCGCGGCGATCTACGCCAACGCGCTTCCAGGCTTCTTCTCGCTCGCCAAGACACCGGTGAAGGTCGACGACGATGTCGCCGCGACGATGGTCGGATGGCGCCAGACCTGCAAGTCGACGATCCGCAACTCATATCAAATTCTTTCGCGCGGAACGCCGAATCTGGAAAATGAACTTTGGAACGTGTCCGCGCAGGTCGTAAACGCCAAGCTGACCCCCGAAGCCGCCGCAAAGCAACTGCAGGACGGCCTCGACAAGTGGTACAAGCCCGCGAAATGACGCCAGCCCCCTCTTCGCGCTTTTGCGGGGAGAGGGTTAGGAGTCTTTCTTAGGGCCTAGCCCCTGCCTTCGTCGACAACTGCCGCGCCACACCCGCCCCTCACCCCCAACCCTCTCCCCGCAAGCGGGGGGAGGGAAAACACGGCGCCGAATTTCCAATATGCCCGAACCTGTCTCCCAGATCGTCGCCCAGATGCCCCGTGGAAAACGCGCGGGCCTTTTGCTGCTGTTTCTCGGACCGGCGGTCGCGATCTACACCTTGTTCTCGATTTACCCGCTCATCGCGACGATGGGGCTCTCGACCTACACGAGCGACCCGTCCGGAGCCCGCCATTTCGTTGGGCTCGCTAATTTTGAAGTATTGCTTGGCAACTCGCTGTGGTCGAAACCGTTCTGGAACGCCTTCGGCAACAATCTGATCTTCTTCGCCGTGCACATGTGCGTGCAGAACCCGATCGGCATCGCGCTCGCAGGATTGCTGAGCCTGCCGGGCCTGAAGCTGAAGGGCCTCTATCGCACCGTCATGTTCCTGCCGACGATGCTCTCGGTTGTCATCGTTGGATTCTCCTGGAACTTGATCCTCTCCCCGCTCTGGGGCGTAGCCGCGGGCGCCTTGAAGGCCGTGGGGTTGGGTTCCCTGTTCGCCCCGTGGCTCGGCCTCGAATCGAGCGCGCTCGTAACCCTGTCCCTCATTTCGGTCTGGCAATTCGTCGGCATTCCGATGATGCTGATCTATGCCGCGCTGCTCAACATCCCCGAAGAATTGATCGATGCGGCGCGCGTCGACGGGCTCGCGCATTTCCGCATTTTCTTCCACATAAAACTTCCACTCGTCCTGCCGACGATCGGCTTGGTCTCGGTGCTGACCTTCGTTGCCAATTTCAACGCCTTCGATCTGATCTATTCGATCAAGGGCGCGCTCGCGGGGCCCAATTTCGCGACCGACATTCTCGGCACGTTCTTCTACCGCACCTTCTTCGGCAACCAGCTGCAACTCGGCAATCCGACGATGGGCGCGGCGGTCGCGACCGTGATGTTCTTCATCATTCTCGTCGGCGTCTGCCTTTATCTCTTTCTCGTGCAGCGGCGCATCCGCCGTTACACCTTATGACGGGGCCGACATGACGGTCGAGCAGCGCGCCAAGAGCCTCGGCGTCCATCTCGTCCTGATCGCCTATAGCGCGCTTGCAGTCGGGCCGCTCCTGCTCGTCGTGATGAATTCGTTCAAGGCGCGCAACGCCATCTTCGGCGCGCCGCTCGCCCCGCCGGACGCCTCGACGTTCAGCCTCGTCGGCTACGAGAAGGTTTTTCGCGCGTCCAACATCCTGACCTACTTTTCAAATTCGCTGATCGTGACCCTCGTCAGCATGGCGCTCGTGCTGTTGTTTGGCGCGATGGCAGCCTGGGCACTGACCGAATACCGCTTTCGTGGCTCGACGGCGCTCGCACTCTTTCTATCGATCGGCATCATGGTGCCGATACGGCTCGGCTCCGTCGCGATCCTCAACATGATGCGATCTGCTGGCCTGAACGACACGTTGACGGCCCTGATCCTTATCTATGTCGCGCAAGGCCTGCCGATGTCGATCTTCATATTGAGCGAGTTCATGCAGCAAATCCCCACGGACTTGCGCGACGCCGCGCGCTGCGACGGCGTGCCGGAAACCCGCATCTTCCTCGAAGTGGTCGCGCCGTTGCTGCGCCCCTCCATCGCGACTGTCGCCGTCTTCACCATTGTGCCGATCTGGAACGACCTTTGGTTTCCGCTGATCCTGACGTCCAGCGACTCGACGCATACGGTCACGCTCGGCGTGCAGCAGTTTCTGGGTCAATACATCACCGACTGGAATTCCGTGCTTGCGGCGCTTTCGATGGCGATACTGCCGGTCGTCGTGATCTACGTGATCCTCTCGCGCCAACTCATCGCCGGCCTCACCTCCGGCGCGGTCAAATAGGTTTTCAGGATGGCCAATCTGCGCATCGAGCACCTCAACAAGCGCTATGGTGCGGCGACGGTACTCAACGACGTGAGCCTGAGCATCGAGGCCGGAGAATTTGTCGTGCTCGTCGGCCCTTCGGGCTGCGGCAAGTCGACGCTTCTGCGAATGATCGCCGGGCTCGACGGCGCGTCGAGCGGCGACATCCATATCGCCGGCAGGCTCGTCAACACGCTCGCCCCCGCCGAGCGCGGCATCGCAATGGTATTCCAATCCTACGCGCTCTATCCGCATATGGACGTGCGCAAGAACATGACATTCGGACTGAAATTCACCGGCGTGCCGCCGGCCGAACGCAAGCGGCGCGTCGCGGAGGCCGCACGCATGCTGCGGCTCGAGGAATTGCTCGAACGCTATCCGCGCGATCTCTCCGGCGGCCAGCGTCAGCGCGTCGCGATCGGCCGCGCGATCGTGCGCGAGCCCGCAGTTTTCCTATTCGACGAACCGCTCTCCAATC
>WNFF01021331.1_pt1 | contig 12401 bp, 13 predicted proteins | sample 5400441 | NCBI WGS metagenome assembly WNFF01 (sample SAMN13153345, study PRJNA577476) | soil metagenome | isolation source: 120 cm saprolite under Douglas fir tree site 2 hole 3 replicate 1 | place: USA:California | collected 2015-04-18
CAGGACCAGGAGCGCGACGCGAAGCTTCTTCGCGGCGGCGGGCCCCGTTTTACAGGTACTTCGTCGGCCAGTTGATCGTGCGCCACATGTGGGCCGAGGGACTGTGATCGAAGCCGAGCCCTTCCTTCGGCTGCTTGAAATGGCGGCCGACGACGTCCGTGAACTCCTCGAGCTCGACGCGCACGCTGGGGTCGAACGCGTAGAGATCGTTCACGGTGATCAGGCGCGACGTTTCATACCACTTGTGGTCGAGCGCGTACTTGTAGGCTTCCTGGACGTAGGGCTCCGGCTTGTAGTCGGCGCCGAACAGCCGGATGTACGAGTCCGGGTACTTGTACCCGAAGGACTCGTCCGCGAAGAACCGCAGCACCTGATGATGCCGGATGGCCCAGCTCACTTCCTCGTCGACGTAGGGCTCGACGAGCTGGGCGCTCCAGTACCCGTGATCGCCGCGAATGAATCCCATGACGGAGATGTCGTGGAGCAGGCACGCCAGCACGATCTTCTCGCTGACGCCGTTCTTCTTCGCCAGTCGCGCGCTCTGAAGCACGTGTGCGGAGGGCCCGAAGCGAAGCTTGAAGAAGTCGAACAGGGTCGGCTTGTCGGGCATGCGGGGCAGGCGCGGGTCGTGTCCCATCATGTAGTGCTTGCCCTGGTCCGGCTGCCGCGCGAGCGGCTCCCTCGGATCGCGCTCACCGGAGGTGTAAATCACTGACTTCACGACGATCCGATCGAGCTCCTGGCTCATCGCGTGCTCGGCTGCCTCGGCCCGTTCCAGCGACGTCATTGCCATCATGTCCCTCCGGGAAAGCGAACTTTCGAGCATCATCGTTCTCCGAGCCTCCGACTGTCAAGCTGCGCGAACGGTCCGGCAACGCCGCGGCCAATCAGCCGGTCAGCTCGCTGTTTGACGGTCGATCACAGCTCTCAGGCCATGACCCAGCCGCCGTTGGGCTGGAGCACCTGGCCCGTGAGATAGTGCGCCTCCTCGGCGGCGAGGAAGACCGCGCAGTAGGCGACGTCCTCCACCTGGCCGATGTGGCGCACCGGCAGCTCGCCGATCCGCCGCGCGCGGTATTCGGGCGTCATCACGGCGCGGCTCATGTCGGTGTCAATGCCGCCGGGCGCGATGGCGTTGACGGTGACGCCGTGAGGCCCGAACTCGTGGGCCATTGCGCGAGTGAACGCCTCGACGGCGCCCTTGGTCGCCGCGTAGGCCGCGAAGCCGCCCGTACCGACCGAGGCACGCACGAGCTGCGTGGAGAAATTGATGATGCGCCCGTAGCGCGCAGCCACCATCGGGCGCAGCGCGTGCTGGGTGCAGAGGAACGTCCCCCTCACGTTGATGGCGAACATCGTCTCGTAGTCCGCGACCGCTACGTCGAGAAACGGACCGCGCGTCATGATGCCGGCGTTGTTGACGAGAATGTCGAGCCGGCCGAAGCGGACCAGCACCCGCTCGACCATCGCGCGCAGCTCGCGTTGTAGTTCACGACGAGGTCGGCGCCCTCGCGCCCGAAGGCGAGCGCGATGGCGCGGCCGAAGCCACGACCCGCTCCGGTCACCAGCGCTACGCGTCCGTCCAGGCGTCCCATGTCCCGGGGATGGTAGCATCAGGAGGCATGCACGATCCCCACGACGTGCTCACCAGTGCCCGGCTCGAGCTCGCGCGGTTCCCCATAGTGCTCGACGCGTTGCTGAAGGACCTCGACGCGGCCGCCTGGCGTGCGCGCCCGGCGCTCGCCGAGTGGGCACCGGTCGAGATCGTCTGCCACCTGCGCGACGAAGAGGTCGAGGACTTCGGGGCGCGAATCCGCGTGATCCTCGACGGCGGCGCGAGCTTCGAACCGATCGACCCGGAGCGCTGGGCGACGGAGCGGCGCTACCTGGACGACGACGGACCGCGCGCGCTGGCTGCCTTCCGCGAGCGCCGGGCCGCGAGTCTCAGCTCGCTGGTCGCGATCGCCCCCGCGCGTCTCGCCGCTGCCGTCGCGCACGCCCGCACCGGCCAGCTCTCCGGGCTCGATCTCCTCGCCGCCTGGGTCGAGCACGATCGTCTTCATCTGACGCAGCTCGGAGCCGCGCTGGCGCGTGCCTGGGCCACGCGCTGGGCGCCACTACGCACGGAGTACGCTGGGCCTATTCCGTACGCGAGCTCGTAGCCGCTGGAGCTCGAACGAGAAGCGTCACGGGCCACCCGCAGCGGGTGACCGGTGGGGGGAAATCGGGGGGAGCGGCGTTCGCTCCCCGCCGATGTCCAACTAGAAAACGGCCAGTGGATTCGCCGGCGACCCGGTGCCCCCGACCACCCGCAATGGGGCGACGAGCAGCATGAACTCGTCGCGCTGCTCATCCGCGCAGGCGCGCGCGAGCGGCTCGAGGAGTGCGTTGTCCACCAGCGCCACGCCGTACGCGAAAAGCGCGGCGTGGACCGCCCACGGGATGTCGTAGCCGATCGGCAGGTGATCGAGCATGTCCCACACCAGCACGCTCACGTCGTGGTCGCGCAGGAACGGCAGGCAGGACACGTGGAGCCCCGGGCGCTGTTGCTGCGTGGGGTTGAAGGGACGGCCGTAGGGTCGCTCGGGGTCCTGAGCCTGCCACGCCTCGCGCCCGGAGTAGACGCAGACCGCGTCGCCGGGCTCGAGCCGGATCCCGCGCTTGGCGAGGATGTCGTCGAGCTCCCAGCCGTGCACCGGCCGGTCGTGCGTCACGCAGGGGACGCCGCGGTGTCGGGGGACGTCGAGCATGACCGCGCGGGTCATGATGCCCTCGGCCCAGTGCTCGACGGACCCGAACCGCGCGCCCTCGAACGTGATCTCTTTCTTCGGGTCGCGCCCGTTCCACATCGACTCCTCGTCCCAGGTGTGGCAGAGCGCGTCGATGTGGGTGGAGGCGATGCCATGGTAGTAGATGCCGTAGTAGTCGGCGGAGAAGCCGCCCTTGCCGCGCGCGTGGGTCCTCATGAAGTGGTGAGCCGGCAGCGGGTTGTTCGGGCCCGGCTCCTTCGGGAACGGCCGGCTGAGCGACACGCTGCGCCCGCTGCGGACGAGCCGGGCCGCCGCGGCGCGCTTGGCCGGAGTGATGAGGTTCAGGGCGCCAACCTGGTCGTCCTTGCCCCAGCGGCCCCAGTTGCGGCGCTGCCGGATCCAGCCGAGCACTTCCTGCTCCGTGGGTAGCGGGTGTTCTGGCATCGTGGCCTCCAGGGGTGAATGTTGCCTGACGGCGCGCTATGGTATCAGGCGTGGCCGAGGAGCCCGCCGCGACGTTTTTCGCGCTCACCCCCGACCGCGTCCTCGACGCGGTCGAGGTCGGAGGTCTGCGCTGTACGGGCCGCTGCCTGCCGCTGCGCGCCTTCGAGAACCGGGTCTACGAGGTGGAGCTGGAGGACGAGCGGCGGCTGGTCGTCAAGTTCTATCGGCCTGGCCGCTGGTCGCGTGAGACGATCCTCGACGAGCACGCCTTCCTCGCCGACCTGGCGGCGGCCGAGGTCCCGGCGGTCGCGCCGATCGACCTCGGCAACGGCGGGACGCTGAGCGAGATCGAGGGGATTTACTACGCGGCGTTCCCACGGGTGCGCGGGCGCTCGCTGGACGAGCTCGACGCGGAGAACCGTCGCCGGATCGGCCGGACAATTGGCCGCATGCACGCGGTCGGCGCTTCGCGCGACGCTCCGCACCGGCCGCGGCTCGACGTGAAGCGCTACCTCTCCGAACCCCTCGAGATCTTGATGGCGAGCGGCTTCATCCCCGAGGGGCTGGCGCCCCGCTATCGGGACGTCGTTGTCCGCATCGCCGACGCCGCCGCCAAGGCACTCGCCACGGCGCGCGTCCAGCGAATCCACGGCGACCTGCACTGGGGCAACATTCTCTGGACGCCCGACCCGCTCCTCGTCGACTTCGACGACTGCCTGGTCGGCCCGCCCGTGCAGGACCTCTGGCTCCTGGCGCGGGGCAACTCCGATGAGGCGCGGAAGCTGCGCGAAGATCTCCTGGAGGGCTACGAGCTCTTCCGCGAGTTCGACCGCTCGACGCTCGCGCTCTGCGAGCCCCTGCGCGCCATGCGCATCGTCTACATGTCCGGCTGGATCGCGCGCCGGTGGACCGATCCGTCGTTTCCCCCCGCCTTCCCGATGTTCCGCAACCACAACTACTGGAACCAGGAGTACGAGGAGCTCGTGCAGATCGCGGAGTCGCTCCGATGATCCACCAGCTTCGGATCCATGAGATCTTCGCCGCGTGGCGAGCGTTCATGGGCGACCAGGCGTGGATTGCCGTCAAGCGCCAGACGACGGCCCAGCATGGCGACTTGGTGGGCGCCATCGAGGACCGGACGCTACGCCGGACGGACTACTCGCCAGCGATGTGGGGGGAAATTGGGGGGAGCGGCGTCGCTCCCCCCGATCCTTAGAGGGACTTGAGCACCGCGCGCGCGAGACGCGGCAGGTCGGGATCGCGCGCGCCCATGATGAGGACGGTGTCGCCGGGCCGCGCCTCGCTGATGACCCACTGGCGCGCGGCCTCGTGGTCGCGCGCATAGCCGCACTTGAGAGCCTCCGGGAGATCGTCCGCCAGCACGCGGCTCGAGATGTCCTTCGCGACGGTCCCGCCGGCGTAAAAGATCTCGGCGTAGCAGAAGCGATCTTGAGCTCGAAACGGCGCGCGACGCCGGGGAAGCGCGCGAGCAGGGTCACCACGGTGTTGGCGTCGACCCCGAGCTCGAGCGCCACCAGCGCGGCGGCGGTGGCGTTCAGGAGGTTGTGGAGACCAGGCTGCGGAATGTCCAGCGTCAGGTCGCGGCCCTCGTGCCGCAGCACACCCCTGGCCCGCCTCGGCCCCACGCTCGTGACCCGGAGCCGCGCGTCGGCGTCGGGTGACACTCCATAGGCCGCCGCCTTGAATCGGCGCCCGAGCGCTGTCGCCTCCGGACAGTCCGCGCCGACGAGCAGTCGGCCGCAGTTTCTGGCGAACGCCGTGAACTGCGGGCGAAGCGCGCCCAGCTCGTCGTGGTCGCGGGTGACGTTGTGGATGAGGCCGATCGCCGGATGGTAGCCGACGAGCGTGCCGTCGGACTCGCACGCCTCGGCGACCGCGAGGCCTTCAGCCGGGCCCGCCACGAAGCAGCCGCCCGCGCCCTCGCCCGCGAAATCGGCGCCGCCCAGCACGGTGGCCTGGACGCCTCCCTCACGCAGGAGCCATCCGATCATGCCGACGATGGTGCTCTTGCCACTCGTGCCCGCGATGGCGACACCCGGCGAAGCGGTGTTGACCACCTCGGCGAGCAGCTGCGGCCGAGGCAGACAATCGGTGCCGAGCGCGCGCGCCGCGCGCAGCTCGGGCGTGTCGACCTCGACGGCCGCCGAGTAGACGAAGCGATCGATGGCAGCCGTGACGGCCGCCCCGTCTTGCCGGGCCAGCTCGATGCCCAGCCGGCGGAGCGACGCCGCGATCTCCTGCTTCTTGCCCAGGTCGAACGCGCGGTCGGAACCCTGAACCGCGTGGCCGCGCGCCCGCATCAGGCACGCGAGCGGGCCCATGCCGGCGCCCGCGATGCCGGAGAAGTGATACCGCAGAGTTGTCACAGGCTGACCTGCTTCCGCGGCTCCAGGTGCATCGTCGTCTCCATGTCCCGCGACTCCGTCACCTCCTTGAGGCTCCGGAACGGCAGGTTGAAGACAGGTCGCGCCGCGGTCAGGATCATGGCGAAATTCAACGCCGCTCCCAGCAAATGGACCACCGGCAGCGCCAGGAGCTCGAGCATCTCATCGCTCTTGATATGGAGCCAGTCGAGGTCGCGCCGGAAGTCGTCCATCGCCGCGCGCCAGAACGGCTCGGACCGCATGGCGGCGGACCGCGACGGGTCGGCCTCCGTAAGGGGCTGCCGCGCGATGAGGGCCAGTAACGGGGGCGTTCCGTACTGACCGAAGAGGAACCACGTGAGGCCACGGACGCCGAACCAACCGACCGCGGCCGTCGCCAGCATGGCGGCGTTGTCCCGGGCGATCCACGGCATCGTCACCTCGACCACACCCCGGTACAGGAACAGCACCTCGAAGGACATCGCGAACAGCTCGATGCCGATGATCTGGGCGAGGAACTTGCTGTCCCGCTTGCGGACGGCGTCGACCAGCGCCTGGACGCACGCGAAGCTCGCCATGATCAGCGTGAGCACCAGGAGATACAGAACCGGGATCGTGAACCGCGAGTCGTCCGTCCCGGAGAGATCGGCGACGAGCATCGCGACCCGCGGCTCGAGCGTGTACGTGAACACCGCGGCCTCGAGCCCGCACCAGAAGAGCAGCATCACGAACGCGAGCCACGGCACGCCCGGCTGGAGGTAGCCGCGCATCAGCATGCTCGACATGGCGAACGGTGTCCCCACGATGTCGCGGACGAGCCCGGTGACCAGCCGGACGGCCAGCCGTGAGATATCGAGGACCCAGCCCAGCACAACGCCGACGACACGGACCATGCCCACCCAGTAGAGCCACACCGACAGCGCGGCGTCCCACCACGCGAGGAGGATCAGCGAGACGAAGCGCGTGCGCCCGGAGCGGAAGGGCAGCGTATAGACGGAGAGCCCGGTGCACCAGACGGCGACGACGCCCAGCAACACGGGGAACAGCAGGAACACGTACTTCAGGGCAGCCATCCAGCCGGGCTGCGAATCGAAGAAGAAGCTCATCAGAGTCTGCTGCAGCACCGGAACCCAGGCGATCGGGGCCGCGACCAGCTCGGCTGGCCCGCGCCACGCCTCCGGGAGTTTGGCAATGATCCGATCAATCATCTGACCCTCCTTCATACGCTGCGGTCATGCGAACGCTTCCATAATTTCTTCTGCCCGAGGCTCGCCTCGGGCGGCGAGGCGATCTGATTCAGCGGCGCCGCGCGTCTATGGCCCCTGGCTGTTGGCGCGAGAGGACCGAATAGCCTCCCGGGCGCCGTCGGAAAGATTGGCCGGTGTGGCGGCGACGCTGTGCTCTATCTTCGCTGGCACCTGGCGCTCGAGCGCCTGGCGCTCGGCCCAGGCCGAACGGGGCGAGCTTGGGCTCGGAGTCGGACTCGGAGTCGGACTCGGACTCGCCCACGTGAACCCGGGATCGATCCGGCTCGTAGTAGCCACGGGAACGACATGCGGACTCACGCTGCTTACTCGCGGCACGAGGTCCGCGCGGCCGATGCGTCGCAGAATGCGGCTGACGTAGCGGCGGGTCTCGCGGTAAGGCGGGACACCCCCGTAGACCATGACCGCCTGCTCACCGGCGTTGTAGGCGGCGAGCACGAGAGGCAGGTTGCCGTGATACCGATCCATCAGTCCTCGCAGATGGCGAACACCGCCCTCGATGTTCTCGTACGGGTCGAAGGTATCCGACACCTGGAGACTCGAGGCCGTTCCCGGCATGAGCTGCATCAGGCCGCGGGCGCCGCGCCGCGAAACCGCCCGCGGATTGAACTCGGATTCGGCCTCGACGATCGCGGCCACCAGGATCGGCGGAATGTCGTAGCGGACGGCGACCTCTCTGATGTGCGCCTCGATCTCGACGATCTCGGGGACCTCGACGCTCGAGTCGGAAGCTTCGATCGCCTCGCGCGCCATCTTCATGATCTCGGAGTCCGGCTGTGGCCGCGACCCGAAGTAGGCGTACGCGGGAACGATCGTGAGCAACAAGACTCCGAGCCCCAGCGCGTGGCGCGCGAGCGGCGAGAGCGGGTCTCGCTCGAGGCGTCGGATCGTCGCTTTCGCTTCGTCCAAGAATTTTTCCTCCGGGTTTCGTGCCTGGCAGACAGCATTCTGGATGGGTTTATATCCGTAGCAACCCCCCTAGAACGCAACCCAGATGCCAGACGTCAAAAATGACAAAGAGTATGTTTTCCTGAACGTTAGAAGTGATCCATGTGCCTGGAGCGGTGACGGCCCCCGTCAGTGACTCGACACGGACGTGTCATCCGGTCCCGGGCGCTTCCAGTAGCCCCCACGCGGCTCAGACGTGGTCGCGGACCGAGCCCGGAACCGACGCGCGGCTTCGCTCGGCGCCGCCCCAGCTTCTGAGCCCGAGATTTGCGCATTCGATGAAGCAATCGAGGGCCGTCGTGAGCTCTGCCCGGCTCTTCGGCCGTACGAGCTCGAGGGTGACGTCGCTCCCGTTGAACACGGCATTGGCCGCGCGGAGGACGCTCGAGCTCGCGTGGCCCTTGAACGTGTTGATCCAGGTCTGGTCGGGCGAGCGATTCACCCGGAAGCGGACGAAGACGCGGTTGTCGGACCGCTTCCCCTCGAACGTGGGATCGCTCACACGTATGATCGCCATGACGACTCCACACAACGGCCGTGACGCCCGAGCCCTTCGCCCGGAGGCTCAGCGCGGGAACGCGATCAGCGTCCGACGCTGCGCCTGAACTGAGGACCTTCGCCGTGACCGACCGATGGCCTACCGAGTGGTAGGAGACGAGAACCCCGAACCACGAGGTCAGAAGTATGGAAGCATAGGTCAGCGAGTGTGTCCAGAGGCGCTTTCTTGGTAGGCTAGGACGCCGATTCTCAAGAATGAGAGGGACGGAGGGCTTCGATGAAGCATCGTATCGCGGCGATTCCCGGCGACGGGATCGGCAAGGAAGTCGTGCCCGAGGGCATGCGCGTCCTCGACGCCGCCGGCCGGCGGTTCGGCTTCGACATCGAGTGGACGACGTTCGACTGGAGCTGTGAGCGCTACACCGAGACCGGCCGCATGATGCCCGAGGATGGCCTCGACCGGCTCCGGCAGTTCGAGGCGATCTTCCTCGGCGCGGTGGGCTTCCCCGGCGTGCCGGACCACGTCTCGCTCTGGGGCCTCTTGATCCCGATCCGGCGCGGGTTCCACCAGTACGTCAACCTGCGTCCCGTGCGTCTGCTCAATGGTGTCAGGTCGCCGCTCGCCGGACGCGGGCCCGCCGACATCGATATGCTGATCGTCCGGGAGAACAACGAGGGCGAGTACTCGGAGATCGGCGGGCGGCTCTACCGGGGGACGCCGGAGGAGCTGGCCGTCCAGCAGTCGGTCTTCACGCGCAAGGGCTGCGACCGCATCATGCGCTACGCGTTCGAGCTGGCCATGAAGCGGCCGCGCCGCCACGTGACGTCGGCGACCAAGTCGAACGGAATCATCCACAGCATGCCGTACTGGGACGAGCGCTTCGCCGCCACCGCGAAGGACTATCCGGCCGTCAAGACCTCCCAGTACCACATCGATATCCTGACCGCGCACTTCGTCCAGCACCCCGACTGGTTCGACGTCGTCGTCGGCTCGAACCTCTTCGGCGACATCCTCTCCGACCTCGGCCCCGCCATCGCCGGCTCCATCGGGCTGGCGCCGGGCGGCAACATCAACCCGGAAAAGGAGTATCCGTCGATGTTCGAGCCCGTCCACGGCTCGGCCCCCGACATCGCCGGCAAGGGGATCGCCAATCCCGTCGCCCAGATCTGGACGGGTGCGATGATGCTCGAACACCTCGGCCACGCCGACGCGGCGCGCGCGGTGGTCGCGGCGATCGAGCGGCTGGTGGAGGACGGCAAGACGCTGACGCGCGACCTCGGCGGCCGCGCGTCGACCAGCGAGGTCGGTCAGGCGATCGCCGGGCTGCTCTAGCGATTCGCGGCGCATGAACTTCTTCGGGCACACCGTGCTGGCGGTCCGGCGGGGCGGGGATCCCTCCTTCGTTCTGGGGGCGATGCTGCCCGACTTCGCCACGATGATCCGGGCGCGCCCGCCGCGCCCCGAGCACACCGACATCGGTTCCGGGATGCAGTTTCACTGGAGAACCGACGAAGTCTTCCACCGCTCCGCGGCATTCCTGGCGCTGACCCATCAGGCGGTCGCCTGGTTGTCGGCACGCGGCGTCCGCAGCGGCAGCGCGCTCGCGGCAGCGCATCGCTTCGACGGGCTCCGGGCCCGACTGCTGGCGCGAGGCGCCGTCAGGGGCGACATCGCCCCCGAGACCGTCGCCGAGCGTCTCCGCTCGGCGCTGGCCGACCGTCCTCGGCTCGCGCTGGACGACGCCGCGGTGCTGGCCGTGGGGGACTGGGCGCGTGTCGCCCGCGCCAGCGTCTCGGCCTGCGCCGCGCCGCTCGTTCACGAGCTCGCGGCGCAGCTTCTGTGACGCGCGGCTAGCGCTCGTTCGACAGGACGAGCGTGCCGGCGGCGGAGAGCATGCCGCCCATACCGTTCACGAGCGAGAGCTTCGCCTTGGGGACCTGGCGTGCGCCGCACTCGCCCCGGAGCTGGCGCGTAGCTTCGATGATCGGGAAGATGCCGTACATGCCGCTGTGGGTGTAGGAGAGCCCGCCACCGTTGGTGTTGATGGGGAGCTTGCCCCCGGGCGTCGAGCGCCCCTCGGCGAAGTGGTGCACGCCCTCGCCGCGCTTGGCGATGCCAAGCGACTCGAGCATGAGGGGCGGCCCCGAGGTGAAGGCGTCGTAGAGCATGATGTGATCGAAGTCCGTGCCCTTCACGGCCGCCATCGCGAACGCCTTCTCGCCGGAGAGACGCGTGGCCTCGCTGAACGTGAGGTTCCGCATCTGCGTGAGCATGACGTGCTCGCTGCCCTCGCCGGCCCCGCGCACGTAGACCGGCTTCTTCGCGCAGTCCTTCGCCCGGTCGGCGCGCGTCAGGAGGACAGCGCCGCCGGCATCGGTGACGAGGCAGATGTTCAGGATGTTGAAGGGCCAGACGACGGGGCGCGAGTCGAGCACGTCCTTCACGGTGAGGGGCTCGCGGTTGCGCGCCTTGGGGTTGAGCGTGGCCCACTTGCGCGTGGAGACGGCCACCTGCGCCCACTGCTCGAGCGTGGTGCCGTGCTCGTGCATGTGCCGCGTGGTGATCAGGCCGAAGTAGGTCGGCGCGCCGCCGAAGCCGTAGGGGAACTCGAACTGGCCCGAGAGCGCGGTGTCGCGCCGCGGAGAGACGCCGACGCCCGAGCGCCCGGACTCGCCGTGACAGACGACCGCGACGTCGCAGAGGCCGTGGTGGAGCGCCAGCACCGCGTGGCCGACCATGATGATGAACGAGCAGCCGCCGACGGTCGTGCCGTCCACGTAGCGCGGCACGACGCCGATTGCTTCGCCGATGGTCGCCGGCGAGTGCTGGCCGGCGGTGAAGATCCCATCGATGTCGGACACCTTGAGGCCGGCGTCGCGCGCGGCGTTGGTGATCGCCTCGATGTGCAGGGTGAGCTGGCTCTTGCCGGGGAGCGTGCCGATCTCATCGCTCTCGTCCACCCCGACGATGCAGACCGAGTTGCTGAGCTCCCGTATCCGTGCGAGGTCGCTCATCGCGTACCTCCCGTGACGGGCCGGAACATCGGCAGGCTGACCTCGTCCGTGAGCTTCTCGAAGCAGACCTCCACGGGCATGTCGCAGCGGATCTGCTTCGGGTCCGGCTCGATGCCGACCAGGTTGGTCAGGAGACGCGGGCCCTCTTCCAGCTCGACCATGGCGAGCACGACGGGTGTCTTCACCTTGAACGCCTTGTTCAAGATCTGGTGGGCGATCTCGAAGGAGAAGAGCCGGCCGCGGCCGGTCGCCTGCACCCAGCCGATGTCGCGCGAGGCGCAGAACGGACACGCGACGCGCGGGTACATGAAGGGCTTCCCGCAGGCGCGGCACTTGGGGATCATGAGCTTGCCGGCCCGCGCGCCCTCCCAGTAGGGTCGGCTCTCGGGCGTGATCGGATTGGGGAGTGGGCGTTCGAGGTCCATGGGCGAGGATTCTAACGCAAGCTGAGGTAAAGTACCGGCCCGAGGAGACCCCCCATGGCCCGGAAGCAGGACGCGCCCAAGCCCCGGCCCGTGATCCCCGACGACGTGGACCCCCGCCATCGCTGGGACCGGCCGCTCCAAGCGCCCGGTCACACGCAGGTGGACTTCGAGGAGCGCGTGGACTTCCGTCGCCTGCACGCCTATCGCCTGGGACGCGCCCGCCAGGCACTGGCGCGCTCGGGGCTCGGCGCGCTCCTCATGTTCGACCAGTACAACATCCGCTATCTTTCGGGCACGGTCATCGGCGAGTGGGCACGTGACAAGCTCACGCGCTGGTGCCTCCTGACCGGCAACGGAGAGCCGTGGGTGTGGGACTTCGGCTCGGCCGCCCGCCACCATCGGCTCTACACGCCGCAGATCCCGGCCCGTCAGTCCCTCGCCGGCATGGTGGGCATGCGCGGTGCCGTTTCGCCGAAGGCGGGGCTCTTCGGGAAAGCGGCGGAGGAGATTCGCGACATCCTGCGCGCCGAGGGCGTCGCCGGGATGCCGCTCGGCATCGACCTGGTGGAGCCGCCGTTCCTCTTCGCACTTCAAGAACTGGGCGTCGAGGTGCGTGACGGCCAGCAGGTGATGCTCGAGGCGCGGATGCTCAAGAGCCAGGACGAGCTGACG
>WNFF01014918.1_pt1 | contig 12400 bp, 12 predicted proteins | sample 5400441 | NCBI WGS metagenome assembly WNFF01 (sample SAMN13153345, study PRJNA577476) | soil metagenome | isolation source: 120 cm saprolite under Douglas fir tree site 2 hole 3 replicate 1 | place: USA:California | collected 2015-04-18
CCTGCTTTCAACGCCGCCGTCTGCCCGAAATTCCGCCGCAGCTGCACTACGTTCACCCGGCGGTCGTGCTCGTAGATGTCGGAAAGCACCTTGAAGGTGTTGTCTTTGCTTCCGTCATCCACAAACACCAGTTCGTACGGCTCGCCGATTCCATCCATTACTTCGGTCAGCTTCATGTACAAAGGCGGGACGTTTTCCTGTTCGTTATAGAAAGGAACGACGATCGAGAATTGGATGGATGAATCGCTTCTCATTCCGATTCCTGAAACCTGCTTCATGCTTCCTGGGTGACGAAGCCATAGTCTATCAGGCGAATCCCCTGGGATGCGACAAGATTTCGAATCCCGGTATCCGTAAGTATCTCCAGCTCTTTTTGGCGCGAAGCTTGCAGTCGCGTCGCGGTTTTTTGCAGAGCTTCGTCGGCATATCCCGGGTGGCACATCAGTTCGGTGGTGCCATCGGGCAAGCTCTTCAGCAATTGCTCAACGCCTTCGCGTGTCAGTTCACCGGTTTGCGCGATACCACAGAAATAATCCGCGGTCGCAATCCCTGCCCGCGCGGCCTGCTTCCGTGCATCGCGCGCCAGCAACTTTAGCCCGCGCGCCTGCACGCCCTGTTTCATCACCACTCCCGCGCGGTGCTTCGCGCCCGAAGAAAGGGCCGCGCGCAGGCTCGATTCCTCCAGCGAAACGCGTATGGCCTCAATGCCATGCTTCTTCGCCAGCCGCAGCGCAATCTCAAACAATCCAGGCAGCATGTGCACGTGCTTATGCCCGTCGAGGTGCGTCGGCTGGATGTCCGCGTCACGCACCTTTTGAATTTGCGCGTCCCATTCCTCTTCCACTTCATCGAGAACCAGATCGCGCCTCGCCCGCTTCAGCAGCAGACCTTCTGGTCCCTCAGCGAACTTCCCGTCGTCGTTCAGGAGACTCGTCACGCTTTCGCGGTCCGCCACGGGCGCCCCATCGCTGAGGTTCAAATGCACGCCCACTCCCAGCCCAGGCGCGGACTTCGCCTCCTTCACTGCCCCTGCGAATGCCGCACCGTTCGCCAGCAGGGACGTGCTGGTGACGATCCCTCCTCCAAAAGCGTCTAAGATGCCCCGGTTCACCCCGTCGGTCCAACCCAGGTCATCCGCATTGACGATCAGGTTTTTCACACCCTGTACTTTTCCCGCGCGCAGGCCTGTCCTTTCGTACAGCTACTCATTGGCGCGTTCGCTCTTCGCGTACCATTGACCCTTTCTCCCACCAACTCTAGCATGGCTTCTAGAGGCAGAAATGTCAGTCAAATTGCGTGATTCCAAGCAGGTCGTGGCTCGCTACCGCGAAAAGCGCCGCGGCCGCCGCATGAACTCCCGCGTTCCAGTGCGCCTGGAGTGGGAAAACGGTGGCGGCAAGCGCATCAGCGTCGAAGCGCACACCCGCATCGTCAATCCTTATGGCTGCATGGTCGTCCTGCAGCAGGAACTCGCGCTAGAGCACCGCCTGGCCCTCACCAATCTCGCCACCAGCACCAGCAACGCCGCGGTTATCGTTTGGAAGGGCGCTCCCCGCCCCGACGGCTGGGAATACGGCGTCGAACTCGTCGCGCCCGAAATGGATTTCTGGGGGATTGAGCTTTGAAACCTCTAACCACTCATAGGCCCTTGACCGGCGCCAGGCCTGCGGCCGCGGCCAAAGTCGTTTCTTCGCGCCCGCCGACCACCGAAGAGCGGCGCCGCGCTCAGCGTGCCTTGCTCAGGATTCGTGTCCTCGTGCACGTCGTCGGGAAGCCGGCCCCCCTCGATGGCGTTACTCACACGGTCAGCGCCGCCGGCGCCATGCTGATCCTTCCCGATCCTGTTCCTGATGGAACCAAGGTCGTCCTCGAGAACCCCAAGGTCGGGATCAAGGTCGAAGCCAAAGTTCTTCGTCCTCCTCAGGTCACTCACGAAGGTGCCCTCGTCGTCGTCGAATTCCTTTCTCCTTCGCCCAACTTCTGGGGCGTCTTCTTCCCCCCCGCGCTTAACTAGCCCCGCTCCGCTCCGCCCCTCTGAATCTAGGTGCGGCTTTTCCATTGCGTCTCAACTCGCAAACTTTTCCTAACCAATACGCCGGCCCAAAAAAAGAGCGGCCTCGCTCCTCCCGGCGCCGCCCTGCAATTGTCCTGACTGATTTTATTATTGTACGGTGACCGTCGTTGTGCCTGAAGAGGTCGCGTAATTGCCGTCACCGCCATAACTCGCGGAGATGGTCAGGGTCTTTACTTGCGGAGTATTGCTCCCGCCCCCGCATCCGGTAATCCCAGCGGCGAGCAAGCCAAGCGTAACCACCGCTGCATACGCGTACGCATACCCTCGCCGCTTTGCGGCAGGCATTCTCAGCACAAAATATCCAAACACAAGCAAAATCACGCCAACGAGCATGAAGACCGGTCCCACCGGCACATTTGGCCTCGGGCGGTCCGTGAACTGCGGAATTCCCATGGCCGTTAACGTGGTCGTCAAAGTCGCGGTTGCCGACGCCGCAGTTGTCGCTGTTGCCGCGACGGGCTTGACCGTCACCGTGCCGTTAGTCACTGCCGCTCCGTTCACCGAAAACGTAACTGTACCTGTCGGCCCGGCTCCATTGCTCTGTGTTCCGATCGTCGCCGTCAACGTCACGCTCGTCCCAGAAACAATCGTCGTTGCGCTCGACGCCACTGTTGTCGCCGTCGTCGCCTTGGTTACCGTCAGGGTATCCGTCACCGGCCCGCTTCCGTTATAGCTGCTGTCGCCCGAATAGTTGGCTGAGAGCACGTGCTGTCCCGGCGGGAGTTGAATCGGCTGGTCCTCCGCGTGCCCCAGGCTGTTGATACCAAATGGTCGCAGCGCTGAACGTGACGATTCCGATCTGCAGGCGGCTATTCTCCTTGCTTACAACCACCGGCACGGCGTTCGAATCGCTCGCCGCAAAAGTCCCATCGCCCGGATAGTGGGCTGTGACGTTGTAGCTCCCGCCGGGCAGGAAGGTCGTCGTAAACATCGTGGTACCCGCCGCCAATGTGTGCTCGTCAACGCCCGAGTTGGTTGTTCCCGGTGCTCCTGCCTGCAGCGAAACGTCCCCGCTGGGCGTTCCCGCGGGAGGATTAGAAGCCACCGTAATGGCTGCTGTCACCGAGGCCCCGTGCGTAATAGTGATCGGCGACGTTCCCCCGTTGAGCGTAAGGTTTGCGGACGTGGGCTTAAAGCTTCCTACCGCAGTTGGCCAGGCAGCGGCCAGATTCCCAACGTTTACAGAGCCCAGTCCCGTCGCTAGGTCGTAGCCCGTGCCCGTCGTCCATGCAGGCGTTGTCGGATGCGCCGGATCAACAAGCACTCCGTTTGTGCCTGCCGTCGTGCTGCTGCAATTTGGCGAATTACCCGCGCATGGAACAGAATTGTCGCCCTTTGTCACATCGTTGAATGCGCATCCCGCTGGAGGCGGTACCGTTGGATCCGTCCGGCTGCTCGAATTGCAAGAATTAGTCGCAGTCTGCGCGATCTTGTACAGTACGAAATTCGCGTTGCCCTGGCGCTGCCCCGTCGCCTGATTGATCAGCGCCATGATTCCTGCAAACGTTGGCGCTGACGCGGACGTTCCTCCCACTGCGAGAAAACTAAACGAACCAGTGCCTGCACAAGATGGATTTCCTCCCGTGGGAATCGCGTCGGCCTGGCAGACTACATAGAAGCTTTTGCTTTGCAGCCCGTCGCTGGCGAATAGCGAAACATCGGGGATGTCCCGGTGAGCGTCCGCGGGCACTCCTGGGCCAGTCTGCCAGGGTGGTTTCGCATAGACTGCGCTTGGTCCACCACTTCCACCCACAATGTTTTGCAAGCTCGCGGCGGGACTGACGCAGGACGTCAAGCTCCCTGTGGTTGCAGTGGCTGCGCAAGAGTCATTCCAGGTCGTCTCGGGAATATATCCTTTGGCCGATTCGCGCGTGCCTGGAATGTTTGCCGCATTCCAGAAACTCGCTTGGGTGCCCACATCGTCAAAATCGGTGCCGCCTACCGCCACGTTGAACGGCGTCGAGGCTATTCCGCTCACGGCCAGGCCGTGCGTCGCAGCTCTTGAGGTATTGAAATTGTCGCATCCCGCGGACCCCGGGTCTCCGGCTGACACCGCTACTGTGATTCCCTGCGCCGCCGCCTGCTCCCAGAGCGCGTTGAAAAAGGCATTCCCTGCTGTTCCGAGGTTGGTTTCGCATGACCCAAAGCTTTCGCTCATCGCCGCGGCTAGATTGTTGTCGATGATGTATAGCGCGGACAAATCGACTCCCGCGGAAGTTTGAGTATCTTCTGATACCACCAAATCGATTTTCGCCAGCGGCGCTACCGCGCCTGACCACTGCACGTCCAGATCCGCTTCGCCTTCATCGCCTGCCATCCCCGAACTGATCCCCGGGTCGGGCCCGTTCAGGATGATTGTTGGCGGATTGGCAGGCAATCCGAATAAATTTCGAAAATCCGTCACGTCCTGCGGGTTGATATTAGAATCACCGACAATGGCCACAGTTACGCCCGCGCCAGTCATCGTCGCCGGGATGTTGTAGATGGTCGCGAAATCCGCAGGCCCAACCGCAAAATTTCCTCCCGAAGTCGTGAACTGCGGATTCGCGCTCTTAACCTCGCCCGTCGAACTCGATCTGGAGAACTCTCCAACGACATGCCGCATCGGCCGCGGATGGAGATTGTGCAGGGATCGTATTCCCGCAACCACCGGGCTCAACGCCGCTGGAATCTGCGGATCGCTGACGTTTGCCTGGCGCTGCTCGCCGTCCACGACAAAGCGGTGTATTTCCGTGTGCAGTGCGTTCCGCACCTGTCCCACATTTCCGCTGAACTCGATCACCGTCCGGCCAGGGCCCACCTTGATGTTCTGGAATCCCTGTCCCGTCAGCCACTGCGTCACCGCTTGAATGTCGGCGTCGGCAGGGCCAAATTGCTGCCCGAATTGCTCCGGCGTCAGCCACTTGTGAAAATTCGGCGAGTCTTTGCTCTGTTGCTCGCTCATCAACTGCTGGAGCGCCACCCCTTGTTCCGGGCTGCGCTGCAGGAGCAGCAGCATCCGGTTCATCGGCTGCGAATCCGCCACCACGCCCTGGTCGAATTCCGCGCGCGCCAGCGGGTGCACGTTCCCGCGCAGTTGCACCAGGTTTTTCTCATCGATGGCCTGCGTGACCCGCGCTGCGGCGGGCTTCGTCTGCGCCGCCGCCGGCAAGGTCGAAAAAACAAAAATCCCGCCAAGCAACACGAGGGCATTGCGAACAATTAGAGTAGTGAGTTTCATAACCCGCCCGCGCACCAGATTTGGATTGTCTTTATCAAGCTATTTTCGGCCCGGGGAGCGCAAACCATATCGCCATGAGAATCAATTTCTCCGGAGAATGGTTGCCTGTGGCAGGGACGCAGGCCAAAAACATGATTATCCCGATTACATCGATAGCCTATCACGAGCCCCTGCGGTCCGCTGAAGTTCCCAATGTCGCATTTGTTATCTTATCGACACAACGACATTACTGGCTCGATTGCAGAAGTGAATCCAGGCGTCCAAGCTTTCGCTGTCTCGCGGACCTTGGCGGAATCAACTCGCACAGGGAGCGAGCAAACCTGATGCCCCGTCTTTCTCTAGACCGTCGCTCGCTAGCTGTTATTCCCCGGAACCCTTGGCGAAGTTCCCTGGTTTTTCTCGCGCCCCTCAGTGAAGCAGCTTTTGCAGGAACGTTTTTCCTTCCGCGTCGGTTAGCACGCCCTTGCGAATCAGCGTGATAATCAACTCGTAGAGCACGTAATGCTGTTCGTTCTTCGCATTGGTCTCTTTCGGCTCTGGCTCTTTCTCGATTGTCAAATTAGCGCTGGAAGGCGTGGATCCGGCCAGCTCGGCGATCCACTTCTCCAGTACCTGATATTGTGCTGCTTCCGCGGAAGTAAACATCAGGCCCATTCCCATTCCCACCATCGCGTAGACAACTTTGGCTTGGGCCTCGAAGGTTGCGCTCTCCCGCGTGATGCGAATCTTCACCAACGCCCCGACAGGAAAGGGGCTAATCGTATCCACAAAGCAGCCGCCCCGGCCCACATCCGCGGTGCGTCCATTGCTCCGCGCGCCCGACCCCATATCCACCACTTCGGTCGCCGCCGTGCACGCATAGCGCGGATGGTTGCGCCGCTCTGCGTTCGCAAAGGTGGCACGGCCAGCCGCGGCTTTCTTATGATCTTCAAACATTTTGAAGCAACGCTCTCCGCCGGGCAGTCCAATTCGAGCGTCTGAAGGAAGGGGGGGATCAGACTCTATAAGCCCACAACTAGGATCAGTTTGCATCGACCCGAGCCGCCAGACAAGAGTTTCCGGCGCACACATGCACTCTCTAAGACAACACCCCGTCACATCTTGTAAGGGTTGGGAAAGTCTGATTTTCCCCGATTGGTTTTGATCGTCAGCGAGCGGTTTCTGCAATTCCTTAGGAGGTGGCGGCTTCAGCCGCCACGTTCAAGCGCAAACATGATGGGCTTTAGCCCCTGAAGCAAGCCGTCTCTTCGCGGATTTTGGGGGTTGCAGCGGAACCTGTCCCGAGCGAATCCGAGGGAGCTCCGACATAACGGCCCACTTCTCTCCCATTGTCATCCCGACCGTAGCGGAGAGCCTGCCCTGAGCGAAGTCGAACGGGGATCGTGGCAACACTGATCCACTCCCCAATCGATGGAACAACTACAAGACTCCCCTCCCAACGCTGGCGCCGCCTGCCCCATCTTTTGGGGGTCGGAGCTTTAGCTCCGACATAACGGCTCACCCACCCCCACTGTCATTCCGAACGGAGCAAGCCGACGCTTTTTCCTCCCGGCTCGCTTCTGCGAGGCGGTCGGTTTGCGCAGAGAGGAATCTCTCTTCATCTTGCCGGGCCGCGGGGTAGCGCAGGGAAAGTCTTCCGGGAATACATTTGGCTAGATGAAGGCGGGTAGCACATATTTCTTCGCTCCTTTGCTGCTTGGCGCAACCGCGTGACCGAGGGCACCAGTGCATGTTTCACACCAGCTAAGCCGTGAGGGTGGCCTTCGCTCTTATCGAAGGCCACCCTCGCATCTGTACTCTGCGATGAATTCCAACAACGGTATTCTCTCATCGTGTCATGCCCTGAAGAAAAACCCAAATGAGAAAGGCTGCGCCACCCGCCAGGCCGCTCGGTTACACGAGGCAGCATGGCTAGGACTATCGTACAACACGCTTCGGCGTCCCGCATTCCACTACGCGGAGGACGCCGATGATGTTTCAGTTCCCATTTCCCCCGCCGCCTGATATGCCTCTCGATCCCCCCGGCGTGGTCTTCCAGATTTTCTTGTGTGTTCTCGTGCCGCTCTTGTGGTTCGAGACTATCCTGCTCTTCCTGCCTGAAAAGTGGCGACGGAAAGTATCCGCGTGGCAGTTCGGGGCACGCTGGGGACGCCGTGGATGAAACGCCCCTTACAGCCGCCCGAAGAACTCATAGACCCCTGGTTGGAATTGCAAGCAGATTGCCATTTTTGTTCATGCGTCGGTCGTCACAAGTCCAGTATTCTCATGTTCACCAAAGGAGCCTTACAATGTCACACCGCAAGATGCTTCTCGGTTTAGTGTCACTGTTTTCGGTCTGCGTGTTTGCATCCCAGTCCTTACGAGCGTCCCCGCCGATTGGGGCAGTAGTCCAGAGCTGGCATTACGACGCTGCCAAGAGCGCCATCATCCTGCGTATCGTCAACGCAACCGACAAGGACATCACTGGCTGGAGCATCAAAATTAAGGAGACGTACGACAACGGTCAAATCAACGAACACGAATACTCCACAGACCTTTTGCAATTGATGTTGAATGTACAAGAGCACGCCGGAACGGCTGACGGCGAACGGCTGCGCCAGCAGTTCGGCAACGGCACGCTTCAAGCCGGGACCAGCCGCGACGAAGCAATCCCCGTAGTGCATGCAGTCAAAAATTGCGAAGCCGCCATTACGGTGGTTCTCTATGCCGATAAAACGGCGGAGGCGACAGACCAAGATGCTCTGAATCGTGCGATCTCGGCCCGCAAAGCCGCCGCATCGACAATGCAAAGCACAACCGAAATCATCAAACGCGCACTGGCGAATACCCAAGATGCATCTCCCCATGAAACCGCCGCGAAGGAGATCGAAGCACTCCGCGTAAAATGGGAAGCCCAGCATCACGCAACCCCCTTCGATGCGGGGGTTTTGCAAGCCGTGTTGACCGATCTAAAGAATGTCCCAAGCATCTCTGCCAAACAGAACATAAACGCGGCGGCCTATTTGAGCGATTACGTCGCAAAGAAAGGCCAGCGTGCCACCGTCTTGTTGGAACACGCCACACCGAAAGTGGGCGTCCAGTGATCTATCGTATCCTCATTGCGCTCGCGTTCATTGTAGCCTGTTCGCTTACTTGCCAAGCGCAGACATCAAATTGCAGCACGGGCAGCTACACGCTCACAGGGTCGGTGTATGACCAACCCGCTTGCAATAATCCCGCATCGACGATTACCCAAACGGATACCTACGCGGAAAAGTGCAGAACGACCTACGGAAACTCGACCCCTGGTCAAGTCTATTGGACCATGAGTTCTAGCGTTTCGGGGTACGGGCAAAACTACTGCGCCTTTTTAACGGGCACAACAACCTGCAAACCGTATATGTACTTCTACGAAACAGACGGCGGCACCAGTGGCTCGGACTATTATTCAAACCGCTTCTACAACCAAGCATACGATTACTACGTTGCGACCGGAAACTATTGCGCCGCGAGCGGGGCTTGGCGTCAGGATTTTAAGCAATGCCTAACAGCCCCGTGCGATGCCCCGCCGCCACCGCCGCCTCCCCCTCCAACTTGCGACCCCAGCTTTGACCCAAACTGCCCTCCTCTGATCTCAGGAGATTCACCAATCATTCTCGACCTTAATGGGAATGGCTTCTACCTGACCAGCGCGGCAGGCGGAGTAATGTTTGACATCTCGGGGACGGGCCATCTGATTCAGATGGGCTGGACAGCCCAAAACTCGACCAATGCGTTCTTGGCCCTGCCTAATGCCGATGGCCTCGTTCAAAATGGGAAGCAGCTTTTCGGCAACGTCACTCCACAGCCGCCTTTGGTGGCAATGGAAACGGCGTGATTGACGCAGGCGACGCGATCTTCTCCTCGCTGCGTTTGTGGATTGACGCCAACCACGACGGCATCTCGCAACCGGACGAGCTACATACGCTGCCATCGCTCGGCGTGAACTCCATCAGCTTGACGTACAACTGGAGCGGAAGAAGAGACCAGTACGGGAACGTGTTTCACTACCGTGCTCAGGTAAATCCAGGCGATCCGACCAACACAGGTAGGATGGCCTATGACGTTTTCTTCGTCACAAGCCAGTCTACCAGCAAAAACATTCCACGCAGCTTGAATCCAGCGGGCGCGTACAAGTGCGCTGTTCCAGTTCCATCGAAGGGAGGTATCCTGTCACCGACTGGCAGTTTCTAATCTAGCTAGGAGACCCCCGGAGGGCTTGCAGAATGTTCCTCTTGGATCTCTTTTTGCCGCTCCCGCCCTTTGCTTTCAACACCTTGCAGCCTCTTTTTCCAAATGCGCCTTGTGCATCCCGGACGGGTCTGCGGGAACACCCGGGGTTACATCCTTCAAGCCAAAAAAACTCTCGGTCCCTTCCTCTCTTCCAAATCTCGCCACTCGCCACCAACCGCTCGCCACTAAGTCTTTTAGAATCCGCTCTTACGGACAGTCGCGCCCATAAGTCCTTTAGAATCCGCTCTTACGAAAAACAGGGGGGTGGGGCATACGCCTTCCGAAAGTTGTGGACTGCAACCGTTCACCGTCGACCGGCTCAAAATGGGAGGGAAGACAGGTCGACGTTGCCGCCGGAGAAGATGACGCCGAGTTTGGGTGGCGCACCATCGGATCGGGCGGGGAGACCGAGGGCGGCCACCGCGCCAGGGCGCAGGAGCGGGGCGATGGCGACGGCGCTGGAAGGCTCGATGATAATTTTCATGCGCTCCCAGACGAGCCGGGTAGTGGCAATGATTTCCTGTTCAGAGACGAGAAGGACGCGGTCGACGTGGCGGCGAAGGATTGCGAAAGTACGCGGCGCGAGCGAAGCGCGCAGACCGTCGGCGATGGTGCTGCTGGATTCGAGCGATTGGAGCGTGCCAGTGGTAAGGGATAGGTAGGCGTCGTTGGCCAGCTCGGGCTCGCAGCCGAAGATCCTGACGCTGGCGCGGAGACCCTTCGCTCCCAGGCACGTGCCGCTGAGAAGGCCGCCGCCGCTGACGGGGGCGAAAACGGCGTCGAGGTCGGGAACTTCTTCGAGGAATTCTTTCGCGGCGGTGGCTTGGGCGGCGATGATGCGGTCGTTGTCGTACGGATGGACCAAAGCGGCGCCGGTTTCGGCTTGAACGCGCGCCGCGGTTTCCTGCCGGGAGGTCACGGTCGGCTCGGAGAAGGTGATCCGGCCGCCGTAACTTTCTACGGCGCGGCACTTCGCAGGCGAAGCGTTCCTAGGCATAACAATGTAGGCAGGAACGCCGCGCCACGCAGCGGCGCACGCGACCGCAGCCGCGTGATTGCCGCTAGAGGGCGCGACAACGCCTTGAGCCGCTTCTGCGTCCGTAAGGGAGAAGATGGCGTTGGTCGCCCCACGAATCTTGAAGGAGCCGGTCTTTTGTAGGTTCTCGCATTTGAAGTAAAAGCGAGCGCCAGCCATGGCGTCGAGTGAAAGGGAGGTGAGGACCGGGGTGCGGTGAATGCGGGGCGCGATCCGCGCGTGGGCCTCTGAGATGGTGCGCCAATCGGGCGCCCGGTAATCAGTAGCTTCGGTCTGGGGTGTGGAGCTCATAAGACTCGGTTTGCGGGCCGGAGCGCGGGACAAAGGCCCTTATTTAGGGCACTTCTCCCCGGAATGGAAGTGGCATTATGGCACAGCGAACATTTGTTCGCCCGCGAAGGATAGGCGAAGCGAAGGGACGCGGCCAGGGGACTCAGTTTGGTACGGGATAGTACAACTGATTTGTTACTTGACCGAGGGAGCGTCTCTGTTACGCTTAGGGTACCTCTTCCATACCGTGCAGGTGCCGCGTGCGTCCCCTCCATGCGGGGAGGAGGAATAAAATGTCAAGTTCAGAACGCCGCCAGGGAATTCGCTACAGTCTGCGCACCCCGCTGCGCTTTCGTGCCATTGGGGTCGCCGCGGACAAGACCGAACACTTTACCGAAGCACTGAACGTTTCCAAGGGAGGTTTCTTTTTTGCGTCGTCGGCAGCTTTGCAGATTGGCATGCCGATCGAGGCGACACTGCGGATGCCGACGGAAGTCACAGGCACAAAGCCGGAAGAGACTCGCTGCGTCGCTCGAGTGGTTCACGTGCGGAATGAAACGTACGGGGACGGAAGGATCGGGTTTGGCGCAGAAATTGAAAAGCTGCAAACCGCGGCGGTGCAAGAGCGGTGGACGACCTGAGGTCAGAAGGCGGGCGTCCGACGTTAGAAGCCAGATGGAAAAGCCCGCGCTGAAACAGCGGAGCATGTTAGTTTCCCATCGATAGAACAAAACTCAAGAACATAGAAATCAGGGTTTGGCGGCGAGGACCGTGGTCGTGGTCTTGGCGCTGCCGGCATTCTCGAAGCGATCGTAGGCGCGGACAGCGACGGTGTGTTCGCCGGGTGCAAGTCCGCCGAGCGTAAACTCGTAGCGTTCTTCTGGTGCGTCGCTGATACCGCCGGTCGGAGCGACGAGGATCCAGTCTCCACCATCAACACTATATTGAGCGCGCTCGATGCTGCTGGTGGCGTCGCGGGCGGTAAACTTGACGATGACGGACACGGATGCCGGGCTGCCGCCCCGCGTGACGACCATCATCGCCTCGAGATGGTCGATGACCGGGGGGGTGTTGTCGACTTCGAAGCGTTCGCTCTCGAGTTCGGCCTTAAGGGCTGCGGCCGGGGGATTCGAAGGCGCGTCGGTGGCGACGACCTTCAGGTAGTAGGCGCCATCGGGCATGGTGGAGGTGTCCCAGGAATAAAACTTCTGTTCAATATTATCCTTCAGTAATTTCCACTCACGCTCATTTTCGCCGCGGAAGAAAACGGAGAAGCGCAACTCGTCTTCGTTGTCGTCGTGGGCGCTCCACAAAACAGATTGATAACCCTTGTCGCGGATGCCCTGAGGCGGCTGGTCGAACCTCGGCGGCGTGGTGGTCTGCGAGATGAAGACTCCGGGAGCGTTCGGCGCGCGCGGCATTTTCAGGATGACAGCGGGCGGCTGCCCGGGGGGGATGGGAATGTTGCCCTGCGCGCGCACGCCGGGATCCTGCAAGACGACGGCGTCAATGACCGGCGCGACGTTGCGAGGGAGATAAGCGAGGGCAA
>WNFF01006019.1_pt1 | contig 12398 bp, 12 predicted proteins | sample 5400441 | NCBI WGS metagenome assembly WNFF01 (sample SAMN13153345, study PRJNA577476) | soil metagenome | isolation source: 120 cm saprolite under Douglas fir tree site 2 hole 3 replicate 1 | place: USA:California | collected 2015-04-18
TGCCGAAAACGCGTGAAGCCAACGTAATTACGAACCAGATCCTGCGATCGGCGACGTCGATGGCCGCGAACTACAGGGCGGCAGGCCGGGCCCGCTCAAAAGCAGAATTTCTTGCCAAGTTAGGCATCGTCATTGAAGAGGCGGATGAAACGGTTTTCTGGATTGAGCTCCTGGAAGAAAGCGGAATCGTAATTCCAACAAAGCTCCGCGAGTTGCGCGCAGAGGCAGACCAGCTATTGTCGATCTTTTCAGCCTCTCGCAAAACCGCGAAAGGCTGACGACGCAGCCGGCATCGAACGGTTTTCCGATCACCAGATCACCCGATCACGCGCGATCACCCGATCTCCTAGCTGCGTCCGAACGGCTCCTCCAACGAAGGGCTTTGCGCGGTAAAAAGCTCTGCGCCACTAGACGTGACGTGCATGCAGTCTTCCAGCCGTACTCCAAACTCACCACGAATGTAGATTCCAGGCTCGTCGCTGAAGCACATTCCTGGCGCCATCAGAGTCGTATTACCGCGGACGAGGTAGGTCCACTCGTGTCCGTCCATGCCAATGCCGTGGCCTACGCGGTGGCCGAAGTACTTGTAGTCGGGGCCGTAGCCGGCGTCGGTGATGACCTTGCGCGCGGCTGCGTCGGCAGCCTGGCACTGGACTCCGGGTTTCGCAGCGGCCAGCGCGGCGGACTGCGCGCGATGCACGATCTCCCAGACCTTTTTCATCTTGTCGGTAGGCTTGCCCAAAACCACGGTGCGGCTGATGTCGGATTCGTAGCCTTCAACTTTGCATCCGCCATCCATCAGCAGGATCGTTCCTTCGCGGATCACCTGAGGTTTGGCCGAGCCGTGCGGCAGCGCTGAGTTTTCGCCGATCTGTATGCTCGCGTTACCCTCAAAACCCTGTTGCGCGTGTGCGGCCTCAACCAGATGTCCAAAGTCGTGCTGCGTCATGCCTTCCTTAGTGGACAAGTATGCCGCTTCATAAGCAGCAAGCGTCACCTGATTGGCCAGAGTCAGGAGCTGCAATTCGTGCTGGGTCTTGATCATGCGGCAGCCGGCCGTCACTGGAGTTGCGCTGACAATCTGCAGTCCAGGCGCGGCTTTGGCAGTACCTTCAGTAAAGACATAGCGCACGGTCTCTTCCAGACCCAGGCGTCCGGAAGAGATTCCACGATCTTTCAGTCCCTCCGCAATCCGCTGGTACGGGCTTTCGTCCTCCTGCCACAAACGGACTTCAGCATTCGTCCCGCCCGGGCCAGTGGCAATCTGCTCGCGCGCACGGTCTTCCTCAAACGCCGGACAAACATAAAACGGACTGCCTTTCACCGGCAGCACCATGGCAAATAGCCGCTCGCTCATCCACCAGTGGATGTTGGTGAAGTAAAGCAGCGAAGTCCCGCCGGTCATCAGGATGGCGTCAATCTTATTCTCCGCCATCAGCCGCCGCGCCTTGTCAATGCGCTGCTGGCGCTCTTCCACTGTGATCGGCGACGCTTCCGAGCGCCGCGACTTCAACCTGGCAATGGGCGCTGGCAGGGATTTGGCATCGTTCTGGGCGGCAAGCGCGCTGCCGGGTCGCGCCATGGCGGTGGCCCCGGCGAAACCGATGGTTTGGAGGAAGTTTCTGCGCGTAAAAGAGTTCATTGGACGCTCCTTGGGAAACGCCTAGAGTAACACTTGCGAGTCATGATGATCGCGATGGAATCAATGGGGCGTTTGAGTAGACGGAAGGAAAAGCTCGGCTATTACAAGATTTTCATCGGCTCTCTTAGCAAGATTCTCGAAGGAGAAGACTCCGCCGAAGGACAAATCGAGTTTGCAACTGCGTGCAATGATCTCCTCCTTTTTGCCCCACAGCGAGTAATCGACGCGCTGAAAGCCTTTCGCGACGAAGTGCGAGTCTCCAATCCTAATAAGTCAGCAGAAGAACATGACCAGCTCCTCTCGAAACTGCTGTTTGAAATGCGCCGAGACATTGGCGTTAAACCGCAAGACGATCCCAACACCTTCAAAGTTGTGCTTCAGGGGGCTGGAGTGAGGCCCCGTTCGAAATCTAGCTAGTTTCCTTTTTTTCTAGAAACTTTTCATTTTTTCCTTGACTTTTATATAATTTCGTGGTACCACGCACACTGCAAAAATCGCGCTTTTCGGCAGCTCGTCAGGGTCCACGAACCACCCCAATTCGATCTGGGATCGATCTGGGATATCCCATGGGATGTTTCGACCTAAGTCCTTTGTTTATTGGGATGACCGGGGGGAGGGGGGCTACCCCCCATTTCGGGTGACCGGAACGGCTGAAAGCGCGGCAAACATTAAAAGGAAGGTGACAAAAAATGTCTCAAGATTACATGACACCGGAAGAACGGGCAGAGCACACCGAGCACATGAGAGAGTGGAGCGCTAAGGCTAATCGCGAAAATTGGGCCGAGGGAGAGGCCGGGCGGCTCTGTGAGGAGCTTTACCGGGCCTACCTCAAGTACCAGCAGTACCTGGAGCGCAACCACTTCGCCAAATATCAGTCGCAGGACGTTGAAGCCGTGAGCCAGCAGTTGTACCTCCAGTTGCAGGAGAACCTGGCGAAGGCGCGGGTGGCGGAGCGCTGCCTCCACATCAAGTCCAATGGCAGCCAATGCGGCTCGCCGCGCATGAAAAAGAGCAGGCTGTGCTTCGCTCATACCCGCATGAAGGAGACCCGGCCCCACGCGCTGGGACTTCCCTCCCTGGAGGACCCCAACGGCGTGCAACTGGCCATCATGAAGCTGGTGCAGTTGCTGATCGACGACAAAGTGGACGCGAAGAAGGCGGGAATGCTCGCCTATTTGATCCAAACCGCGGCCAACAACGTCGGCAAAGTGGATTTTTCACCGGAGGAAGAGCCCGCCAAATGAACGGCGCGCCGTCACGCCGCTGATCGCCTCGTTGACGGCGCTCGTCATCGGTCGCATAATGAAAGGTTTGCCACAACACTTGAAATCTAACAAGGAGCACGTGCCGGTTTCATGGCGACTGTAGCCACAACGGTTAAGCGCGGAGTGCCTCCCTTGCGGGCTGGCCAGGGCCACTCGTTCCTTTTACGCCGGCTGCATTCCCTCAGTGGGATCATTCCCGTGGGCGTGTTCCTTCTGGAGCACTTCGTCTCCAACGCTTTCGCCACGAACGGGCCGCAGGCCTACGCGGCGCAGGTAAAGTTTTTGACCGGATTGCCCTTTGTGCCGGTGCTGGAGACGGTTGGAATCTACATTCCTCTGCTCTATCACGCGCTTTACGGCTTCTATATATGGTTTCGCGGAGAATCGAATGTTGCGGATTATCCCTGGGCAGGCAATTTCATGTATTCGGCCCAGCGCTGGACCGGAGCGATCGCATTCCTCTACATCTGTTGGCATACCTACACCATGCGCTTCAGCGGGATCCATTTGCTGACGCATTCCGACGCTGCGTTCCACAAAGTCCAGATGGAATTACAGAATCCCTGGGCTGGCGCCTTTTACGTGATTGGGATCACGGCGGCCTCGTGGCACTTTGCGTATGGTTTGTATTTGTTCGCCGCCAAATGGGGCATCACGGTCAGCGACAAATCGCGGAAATACTTCGGAATCGCCTGCACCGCGCTGGCCATCACATTAATTGTGGTGGGAATGGCGACGCTCACGGCGTTCTTCCGTCCGCAGTGGCGCAATACGCCGGAGAAATTGCCGGCGGAACAGCAGTCGATGGAAAGCACGCGTTAGAAGATTGAGTAATTGGGTAATTTGGTAATTGCGTAATTTAAGCCGGTGGCGCAGGTTTTCAATTACCCAATTACCAATTTACCCAATTACCAAATCCTCAAGGGTTTTATATGGCTCCAAAAATCGTCGTAGTAGGTGGCGGACTCGCCGGACTCGCAGCGGTCATCAAAATCGCCGAAGCCGGCGGACACGTTGACCTCTTCTCCATCGTTCCGGTCAAGCGCTCGCACTCGGTCTGCGCGCAGGGCGGAATCAACGCTGCCAAGAACCTGAAGGGCGAAGGCGACACCACGTGGCAGCACTTTGACGACACTATCTACGGCGGCGACTTCCTTGCCAACCAGCCTCCGGTAAAAGCCATGTGCGAGGCCGCGCCCGCGATCATTGATCTGCTCGACCGCATGGGCGTCACTTTCAATCGCACGCCCGAAGGTCTGCTTGATTTTCGGCGCTTTGGTGGCACGCTCTACCACCGCACCGCATTTGCCGGCGCAACCACCGGACAGCAGCTTCTCTACGCACTTGATGAGCAGGTGCGCCGCTATGAGTCGGAAGGCAAAGTCACCAAGTACGAGGGCTGGGAATTCCTGAGCGCCGTGATTGACGGCACGCGGACTTGCCGTGGCATTTGCGCCATGAACTTGCGTACCATGGAGGTCCGCACCTTCCCTGCCGACGCCATCATTATGGCGACCGGCGGCATTGGCGCGATCTTTGGCAAGTCCACGAACTCGGTTGTCTGCACCGGATCGGCGCAGTCCGCGCTCTATCAGCAGGGCTGCTACTACGCGAATGGCGAATTCATCCAGGTGCATCCGACATCGATCCCCGGAGAAGACAAGCTGCGACTGATGTCAGAGTCCGCGCGCGGCGAGGGTGGACGCGTCTGGGTGCCGAAGAACAAAGGCGACAAGCGTGACTGGAAGAGCATTCCCGCGTCCGACCGCTGGTATTTTCTGGAAGAGTGGTATCCCAAATACGGCAATCTGGTCCCGCGGGACGTAGCCACGCGCGCCATTCATAAAGTTGTCTACGAATATGACCTCGGGATTGACGGCCAGCCCATGGTCTATCTCGACCTGACGCACGTTGACCGCGAGACTCTCAACCGCAAGCTCGAAGGCATTCTTGAAATCTACGAGAAGTTCGTGGGCGACGATCCCCGCGAAGTGCCGATGAAGATTTTCCCCGGCATGCACTACACCATGGGCGGACTCTGGGTGGATTACAACCAGTCCACCAACATCAAAGGCATCTTCGCCGCGGGCGAGTGCGAATACAACTATCACGGCGCCAACCGCCTGGGCGCGAACTCGCTGGTGTCATGCATCTTCGGCGGCTTTGTGGCCGGACCGCAGGCAGTGCAATGCGCCAAGAACAGCGCTAAATCGACAGACGGCGTCTCCAGCACGGCTTTTGACTCCGAGAAAAAGCGGCAGGACGATTTCAATGGCCGCCTGATGAACTCCAGCGGGACGGAAAACCCGTTCCGCATATGGCGCGAGCTGGGCGAGTTGATGACCAAGAACTGCACCGTCATCCGCTACAACAAGAATTTGCAGCAGACAGATGGCAAACTCGTAGAGCTGCTGGAGCGTTTCGGCGACATCAATCTGAGCGACAAAAGCATGTGGGCCAACACGTCGTTCGCTTTCACGCGGCAGCTTTACAACATGCTTCAACTCTCACGCGTAATCGCCCAGGGCGCGGCCATGCGCGACGAGTCGCGCGGAGCGCACTACAAGCCGGATTTCCCCGACCGTGACGACAAAAACTGGCTCAAGACAACCAAGGCCTACTTCGCCGCGGACGCCGATGAGCCCAGATTTGAGTTCGAGCCGGTGGACATCTCGCTGCTGCCACCGCGGCCGCGACGATATGACATGGCGAAATAGGCTTTGCTTTTTTCTGAAATCCCGAATCCCGCGGGTTTTGCGGGTGAGGGACCTATATAGTGACGACAAGGAACGGGTTCACCTTTAGTATTTCGTAGTCATATGGATCCCTCGCTACGCTTCGGGATGTAGTACTTATGGACCAGCGCAACAACAAGCCGGAGTTCTACAGAACGGTCGCAATCGCATTCGTCGTAATCAGCGGCGTTTTGTTTTACGCCGCGGCCACCCGGCATCAGTGGTTCTTCTGGGCCATGGCCATCATCACTTTGATCAATGCACTCATGACGGTACTCAAATATCTGACGGTACGCGGGCAGAACGATAATGTCTAAGACTGTAGTCCTCAAAATCAAGCGCCAGGCCAATCCCGATGCGGAGTCACACTGGGACGAATTTGAATTGACGTGGAAGCCGGGCATGAACGTGATCTCCGCCATGATGGAGATTGCCGCCAATCCGGTCACGCGTGACGGCAAGCCCACCACGCCGGTTGCCTACGACTCCAATTGTCTGGAAGAGGTCTGCGGCTCGTGCTCCATGCTGATCAACGGCCGCGCGCGCATGGCGTGCTCTTCCCTGGTGGACAAACTGGAGCAGCCCATCAGCGTTGAGCCCCTGAGCAAGTTTCCCCTTGTGCGCGATCTCGCGGTCGACCGCAGCGTGCTCTTTGAGAACCTGAAGCGCGTGAAGGCCTGGGTCCCGGTGGATGGAACCTACGATCTCGGCGCCGGTCCGCGCATGTATCCCACGGAGCAGGAAGAGGCATACCCATTGTCGCGCTGCATTTCCTGCTGCTGCTGCATGGAGGCGTGTCCGCAGTTCAATGAGAGCACCGGGTTTGTCGGCGCGGCGACCATCGCGCAGGTCCGGCTGTTCAACCAGCATCCCACGGGCAAAGCGCTGAAACACGAACGCCTACAGGCCCTGATGGGTGATGGTGGAATTCAGGAGTGTGGCTTTGCGCAAAACTGCGTTGAGGTCTGCCCCAAAGATATTCCACTGACGAAAGCCATCGCCGACACCGGCCGCGAGGTCGTAAAGCAGGCGATCAAGGATTTCTTTCGCGGCTAGTCGGATTTAGGTGCAGTTTGGACCCGCAGGTCTTCGCCCGCGGCTCGGGCCCGCTCTTCGAATACTTCGAGCATGCTCTGCTTCATCTGCGCATAGACGGTTTTGAGCGGCTCCGAGTTTAGTTCCCTGGCGTATTGGCGCAGGTCGGCCTTGGTGACGCCGTGATACGTAGCCAGCAGCGAGAGTTGGACGCCCGTCTGTACTTGTGTCCGCATTGAAGTGCGGTAGTCCTGCAATTGCTCTGCGAGTTCGGAGTCGCCAATGGAACCGCTCAACATGCCGCGCATGACAGCAATGATGGAATCCACGGTAAAGTCGGTGAGGCCGCTGCTCTGGTCCAGCGCACTAACTGCGTCAAGACGGTCCTCCGGAGGTGGCGCAATCTGATAAATCTGCGCATATTTCCTGATTTTGTCTTTGCCCGCGGGAGTGGTCGCCTCCGCTTCCAGGGCAAGCATGCGGCCAATAGACGGAGTGCGCAGCCTGGCCAGCGCCTCGCTCATCTGCGCCGGCTTGCACCTGGCGCGCAGCCGCGTTTCGACCGCCTTCTTCATGAGATCGCCGCCAAATTGTTTCGCGACAATCGGCTTGAACACGGCCAGGAACTTGGAATCGTTTTGCGCGACGCCCGGCAGCTGCTTCATGAACTCGTCAGAGTTTGCGGTGCGCGAGAAGTCGTCCAGCGCGAGTGCAAAGCCGCTGACCTGAAGCAGGCTGTGAGACAAGGTGGCGCAATCGCGACTCTGTGCTCCGGCGAGTACGGTCCACGCCATCAGGGCGGCGAAAGTCGATATGGTCTTCATTATTGCGTTTGACGCTTACAGTCGCAGAGTAGTGTAAACCCACGCCGAAAGCAACGTTGCTGTGGCTGCGGACCAAAAGTGTCACTGGGGAAACAGCAGGAAATGAGGCGAGATAAAGAGCCAGCGCGTGAGATGAAAAAACAACGGCGCGGAAAAGCAGATGGAATCCATGCGATCGAGAATGCCGCCATGGCCTTCAATAGTCGCGCCAAAGTCTTTCACGCCGCGGTCACGTTTGATCGCGGACATGGTCAGGCCGCCGGCGAATCCCATGATGGTGATCGCCAGCGACATGAACAATGCTTGCAGCGGAGTAAACGGAGTCATCCACCAGAGTCCCGTTCCCAGCGCGCACGCGGTCGCAACGCCGCCAACGAAGCCTTCCCAGGTTTTGTTGGGAGAAATCGTGGGAGCGATCTTATGTTTGCCGAGAAGCTTGCCCCAGATGTACTGAAACACGTCACTCAGTTGCACGATCATCACCAGGAAGAGCAGCAGCTTGGCGTTTTGCTTTTGGTATCCAGGGATGTTCAGCGTAAGCAGCGCCGGAGCGTAGCTGATGCAGTAGACACACACCATCAGGCCCCAGTGGATGCGTGCCGCGCGATCGAGAAAGCCGGCTGTCTCGCCCGCCAGCACCAGCCGCGTAGGCACGAAAAGAAACGCGTAAACGGGAATCAGTATGACGGCGAGACCCTGCCAGCCGACATACCAGAACAGGTACTGCACCGGAGTGAACACAAAGAACGACCAAAAGAGTGTGCGATGGTCGGCGCGTACCGGCGCGATCAGGCTGACGTACTCACGCAGGGCCAGCAGCGATATGAAAGCAAACAGCAACATCGATCCGCCAGGGCCGATCATGAATGACAGCGCGAAGATGCAGATCATGATCCACCAGGAGCGGACGCGCGCGTTCAGGTTCTCGATGGTAGCTCGACCGGAATCCGATTTCGCGCGGCGGGCGAGAACAAAACCGGCGAGCGTGGCCGCGAGCAGTCCGATGAAGACGCCGTTCGCTATCCATAACATCTGTTGGTCCAGTTTGAACTTCATACGTGTCCCAATGCGGCGAGCGCCTGATACGCCTTGGTCAAGAATGACTCTTTGCTTTCATGCTGCTCCAGTTGCAACGGAGGTCCGAAAACCACATGACTGATCACCGGCACAGGCAGGAATTCTCCTTTGGGCAGGATCCGATTCAAGTTGGAAAGATATACCGGCACAAACTCCACGTCGGGTCGTTTGCACCACAGATGGTAAATGCCGCTCTTGAAAGTGGCGATGTTTTCTCCACTGCCGCGCGTGCCTTCAGGAAAGATGATGAGCGAGTGCCGCCGGCCCAGCGCATGCAGCAGCACGTCGAGCGCGTGGCGCGCGGACTCAAGCTGACTCTGGCCGTTGTGCGCAGCCGCCCGCTCGACCAGCACAGCGCGAAAGACGCCTACGGCAATCCTGTTGCGCAGTCCGGATTGCCAATAATCTTTGGCCGCGACCGGACGCGTGAATCTCCGCAATTCTTTGGGCAAGACCGACCACAGCACTACGAAGTCAAGATGGCTGGTGTGGTTGGCGAAATAGACGCGTTGCCGCGATTCCGGTTTCGAGCCGATCCAGCGCACGGTAGCACCGGTGAGCATTCGCGCTCCTCCGGCGATCGCGCTGGCCAGCAGTGGATGACTCAACGGGCTTCCAGTCCGCGGACAATGTTGATGGTCCGCCGCGCAATAGTCACGATGGAGCCTGCAACAACAATGATGAGCGCTATCCAGAGCAGCCTGCCGGTGCGCAGAAACCTGCTCTCGAAGATCGAGAGCAAACAAGCGCCGGTCATCAACGCCATGCGTTGCTGCTTGGCCATCGGACCGATGAAACTTTGCGCCAGTCCGGCCGCTCCGCCCAGCATGCGAACGTATGCGGTGAAGACGGCAAGCAGCGCCGCGCTCCATCCCAGTTCCATGCCGTAAGGAAGAGTATGCACCGCGTGACCGGCACCAATAAAGATCAGCGAGTCGGCGATCCTGTCCGGCAGGTCGTTGTAGACCTCGCCCGACTTTGTTTTGCGTCCGCCTTCCACGGCAACCATGCCGTCCAGCAGATTGCACAGCAAGCGTGCCTGAATGGCAACCGCGGCGAGCACCAGCATCAGCGCGTAACGCGAAGGCTGATCGGAAGGCGCATACCAAAACGCCGCTCCCGCCGCCAAAGCAAAAAAGATACTGCCGACAGAAATGGCATTGGGCGAAACTCGCAGACGCACAAGAACGCCGGCCAGGGTCCTGGCCCATCCTGTGTCGCGCGACTTGAGCGGCCTTCGTGCCGGAGCGCTTTGCGTCATGGCAGGTGCAATTATAAGATGTGCGTGAAAGCGACGGTATCATCCATTGACCGAGACGGGCTCCATGCTGCTGAAGTGTCTAGCCGTAAGCACTGCNNNGGCCTGGCGACGCTGGCCCTGCTTTATGGTTTGTTTATCACGCATCGGGAGCTGGGCATGGCGCCTGCGGCCGCATATCGTTTTGCCCTGCTCGCGTTTCTGCTAAGCGCCCTGATCTCGCCGATTTACTTCAAGATCAGGGACTCTCGCTGAGATCAGATGTTCTCGTCCAAAGCCAGTTCCTGAAGCATGGTGTCGAGTTGCTGGCGCTTTCCGGTGCGGCCCAGCTCCAACTTGGCAATTTCCGCATGCACAGCGTCCAGCCTGTCTTCCTGGTCGTTGAGTTGGCGCGTGTAACGCTGCAGCAGGGCTTTTTCTTCTTCGCTGCCTTTCAACGCTTTCATGTTCTCGCGCAAGCGCTGCTGGTCCTGATTGATCTGGCTGATCTGCGATTCCCTTGTCTGTATTTGCTGGTCGAGCGCCGCGATCTCATTTTTCTGCTGAATGATCTTGCGCAGCGCCTGCTCAACTTCCGGCTTAATGGCCTTCTCGGTGAAAAGAAGCTTGATCTGGTCATCAGTGATGGACGAGAGCGCGATCGTGCTCTCCAACGGTTCAACTTCATCGAGCTTGAGTTCCGCGGTCTGGTTCGCCGGCACCTTGACGCGGAAACGATAGAAGGACGCCGACGTTTCCTCCGGCTTGGCCTCGCTGGCGAGCTTCCATCCTTCACGCAGCGGATGTTCGATGATCACGTCGCGCGACTGCGTGTCAGAGTTGCGGATGGTGTAAGTCGCATGGTCTCGCTGCTCGCGGGTTTCGATCATGACGCCTTTGGCAATCTTGATGTGCGTGACCGGCAGCGTGTTCTCGTCGGCGTCATATTTAACTCTCACCGCCTGGTCCACGGCGTAAGAAAGCAAACGTCGTTCGGCGGGTTTGAGAGGATCGATCAAACCTTCGCCGGAAAATGCGTTGTCTTCCATCACGTTGAAAGTGCCGCCATCCAGCGTGAGGCCGCTGCTGTTGGTGATCCAGATTGCGCGCAACGGACGCCCGGACGAGCTGCTCCACAAAGTGACTTTCTCCGCGTCGATGTGCGAATTGATGATCGGCACCAAGGCCGAATGGTTCTTAAGGATCGTGACTTTTTCCTTGAGCTTGTACTCGAAAAGATCGCCCAGCTCTTCGCCATTGGCTTCTGGCTCAACGCTGGCCTCGATTTGCGCGCTGGTTATCTCGACCGCTTCAGTCGTTGCGCCAACGTCTAAACGAGCGCTGACTGTTGAGGGATGGCCTGGTATGACCGTTATGTTCTGGACGCTTGCTTTGAACCCGGGCGACTCAATTCGGATCTTGTATTGCTCTGGAGCGAGTTCCAAATGAAAGTTACCGTCAGAGTCGGAATAAGCCGTGCGGCTTTCGCCACGGCTGTTGGTCGCCATGATATGCGCATTGGCAACAACGGCTCCCATTGGGTCTGTAACGTGGCCCATCACGCCGGTGAACTTGCCAGCGAGATTACCGTTCACACTGTACACACCGTCGCCGTACCCGCCAGCGCTTCCTGCTCCCACACCCTGTCCGGAACCGGAACCAACGCCGCTGGCAGGCGCCGACGGCAGCTTGGCGTAGCTCTCCAGGCGGTCAAACTGTGTGCCTTCGTGCGTCTGCGGCGTGAGCATGGCAGCTTGCGGCAGCGCGACGACCGGACGTCGGGTATACAACGGACGCGACAGCTCCTGAATGAAAGACTGCGGCGCTCCGGCCACGAGCGACAACTCCACATTGGTCCAGTCTTCTCCCACCGTGTTGTCCACGATGGCCCAGCCCTGGAGCACAGGCTTGGCGTCCGTTTTATTAGGAAGCAGAATGCGATAGGTGCTCTTCCACACCGGGACTTCACTGATGTAGCTCACGAACACGTTGCGCGCGCCAGCGCCTGTGGTGGAAATAGTCATCTGACGCAGGTCCTGATCGCGCGTGGAACTTACCAGGTTCATGTACTTGGTGATCTCGCTTGTCAGATCGCGGTCGGCGACGCGAACGCCAAGGGTCGGCGTGACCGGGAAAGTCCGCACTTCGCCGCTATCGGTGACGACCGAGAGTTCCAGCGCTTTGGCAGTTTCGCCCTTCGCGCGCTCGATGGTCTTCTCTTCGACGCTGAGCAATCGTCCGGAAGTCAGCGCCGCTCCGTTCCTCACCTGCACGCGCGACCCGCGCAGAGCGTTGAGAAAGTTGGACAGCGAGGCGCTTTGTCCCAGCGGCAAGCGGAGCGACTTGAGCTGTTCGTCAATCGGCGCAATCGAGTTGTAGCCGACGCCGGCGATCTGTCCGCCGTTCAGATCAACCACGGTCAGCGACTTCAGCACATCATTGAGCTGCGCGCTGGTGAAATCAATTTTCAACGCCTGATTCCCCACCACGCGGCCCGTATGCTCGAAGTAACCAATACCGTTTTTGTAGAGAACAACCCGGCGTACCGGGAGCTTTTCCGTGGTGACATCCGCGGCATTGGCA
>WNFF01010554.1_pt1 | contig 12397 bp, 13 predicted proteins | sample 5400441 | NCBI WGS metagenome assembly WNFF01 (sample SAMN13153345, study PRJNA577476) | soil metagenome | isolation source: 120 cm saprolite under Douglas fir tree site 2 hole 3 replicate 1 | place: USA:California | collected 2015-04-18
AGCGTCTCCGCGCTGACCTGGTCTTTCACCTGCTGGGCTTCTTTTTTGGCTTTCACCGCGTCCGCAGCGGCAGCGGTGGCCGCCGCGCGTTGCGATGGATTAAAAAAGGGAATGCGGATGGCGGCGCCTAGCGTCAGATTATGCCGCTGAAACTTATTGAAGAACTGATCGTAATTGTTGTAGCGCGCCAGCACCGCGTACTGGGCCACAAGGTCTACTGAAGGATAAAGCTGCCGTTTCTCGCCTTTTGCGCGGAAATCCTTCGTCTGCGCTGTTTGCTCCGCCACTTTAACGGCCGGACTGTTCGCCGCGGCCTGGGTGGCCAGATCATCACTCTGCGAGACGGCCGGAAGTTGCGGAATGCTCTCGGTCGACGTGATGATCGAAGTGGCAGGCAGCCCGGTGAGCTGCGAGAGCCGCTGCCGTAACTGGTCGGCCGCGGCCTGGGCCTGGTTCAGTTGCAGACGTGTACGCGCCGAAGCGAGCCGTGCGCGCGTGAGCTCAGTCTGGCTGTCGAGGCCGGCCTGCACTCGCTGGCTGACGATGTCTTCCAGCTTTGCGGCCATGTCCTGCTGTTCGTGGAGAATCGTGATGGAAGATTGAATGGTGTCGAGCTGTATGTAATCAACCGCCGTTTCCATGATGGTGTCATTGCGGCGATCGGCATTTTGTGACGCGGTCTGGTCAATCCCCGTCTTGGCGGCTTTGATGTAAGCGCGCTGCGCGGGATTGAAGATAAACTCCTGAATATTCACGTTGAAGACTGACGGCGCCGAACCCTCCAGACTGAGCGGGAAGCCATAAGAAAATGCCAGTCCTGAACCGAGCGTCGCTTGGGGCAGGAATAAGTCGCGCGCCTGCAGGTAAGACGCGCGAGCGCGTTGCAGGTCCGCAGATGCAACTCCGCTCGTTGGACTGTTCTTCAGCGCCAGTTCGATGGTGGTGCGGAAGGGAATCGGCGCCGGCGCTTCCTGGGCGAGCAAGCCAGCGGAGCCCATGACCAATAACAACAAACCTGACTTAATCACACTCATGCAAAATTTCATGATTCACCTGCGGAGTAGATGGCGGTAGAGAGGAAATTCTATCGGGAAACGCGGGCCAGCGCATCCTGTGCCGGCTTGTACTGTGATGCCAGCGCCAGGGACGCGCGAAATTCTCTGGCCGCGCCTTCGCTATTGCCCTGTTTTTCCAGCAACTGGCCAAGGACATAGTGGGCCTGAAACAATGGCCCGTCTTCAATCACGTTTCCCGCCGCAATGTACGAGAGCAACATCTGGACGGCGCCGGGGAAGTCGCGGCCGCCGCGGAGCAACAGGCTGCTGCCGGTGAACAGCACATTAGGATCGTGCGGCGCGAGACCCTGCGCCCTTTCCACCGTGGCTTGCATCTCGTCGAGGCGGCCGGAGCGAACGTAAAATGCCGCCAGGCCGATCCAATATTCAGTGGGATTGCGGCTCTCAGCGATCGCGGCCTTCAACTCTTTTTCAGCGTCGGCCTTGCTCCGCTTTTCTTCGATCCGGGCGCGCATATAGTGTCCCTGCGCAGGATCGCGCTGGCCAACATAATCTGCCAATTGCCTGGCTTTGGTTTTGTCTCCGCCCATGATGGAAGGCGCTTCGGTGTAAAACTCAGCGAGATCGGCGCGAGCGGAGAGATTGTCTGCGCTGAGACTTACGGCGCGCTCGAATTCGGCTTTCACTTTGCGCACCAGGTTGAACGCGCCGATGGGGCCAATGACCTGGGCCTTCAATCCGTAGGCCCGGCCCAGCCACTGATGATATTCGCTGCTGTCAGGCTTGAGCTTCACCGCCTTTTCGGCGGCGCGAATGGCTTCGTCCCAATGCTCAATCTGCAGATACACGCGGCTCATCAGGTTGTGAGCTTCGGCATCCCCCGGGTTCGCCTGGATCCGCGCCTGAAGAGCGGCGAGCGTCTCATCGACTTTTCCCGAGGGAAGAAGAAGGCCGGACGCCTCCCTCAGGGAGAACGCCATCAGTATCAGGAGAATAAGTGAGCACAGAGGCCCGCGAAATCTCACCGCTGTATCACCTTCACTTCCATGCCGCTGTGTAGTGGTTGCGCATTCGTGGCGCCGCGCGCGATGTCCGCGCCTTCGGTCACGCCTTTGAGCAGTTCGACGCGGGTAAGGCTGGAAATGCCGGTCTCCACTTCCTGCTGCTCGAGTTTGTTCTTCAGGATCTGGTAGACGTAGCGTTTGCCGTCCAGATCGTGCACGGATTCGCGCGAGACGGTGAGCGCGTTGTCGTGCCGGGCCGTGACGATGCTTACATTTACGTTGACGTTGGGAAGCAGCTTGCGGTCTGTGTTCTGGATCTCTGAGGTAATCTCGCCCACGGAGCGTGTTCCCAGAGTAGTTATGACCGTAGGCACATGCGTCAGCGTCGCGTGCCAGACGTGTCCGGGAATGGCGTCCCATGAGATTTCAACTTCCTGTTCTTTGGCCAGCCGTCCGATCTCCGGTTCATCGACGAAGGCGCGGACCTGGAGTTTGTCCAGATTGGCCATCTGGACCAGTAACGATCCGGGCGATACATACGAGCCGGCTTTTACGGGAAGCTGGTAGACGGTCCCGGCAAACGGAGCGCGCACATTGGCGTTCTTGAGCAGCTCATCGGCGGCTTCGTAGGCGGCGCGGGCCTGGTCAGCGGCGGCCTGTACTTTGGCGAGGTCTTGTGAGGAGAAGCGCCCGGTCTGGCGTGATTGCAGCATCTGCACCTGGGCTTCCGCTTTGGTGAGCCGGTTCTGTGCTTCCTGGACTTCCGCCGGCGAAGCCGCCCCGCTCTGCTGCAGACGCTTTGTGGCTTGCAGGTTGCGCAGTGCTTCGTCACGCTCAGCCTGGGCTTTGATCAACTCGGAGCGATTGGTCAGCAACTCTTCCTGCGTGCCGCCGGATTGGATCGCGTGCAAGTCGGCCTCGGCTCCGCGCAACTCCGCGCGCGCCTTGGCGGCCTGGGCGCGGGCGTCGGCATCGTCCAATTGGACCAGAAGTTGCCCCGGCTTGACTTGGTCGCCTTCTTTGACCAGCACACGCTTCACGGTAGCCGGCGCGGCGGCATGAGCCTCAAAATTCGAAACCGGTTCGATCTTACCGTTGGTCGAGATGATATTGGCTATCTGCTGGCGCGCGACTTTTTCGGCGCGAACATTGACCGGCCCGCGGCGCAGCATCCATCCGGAGAAGAGAACCAGCGCCACGATGACGAGTATGATCCCGCCCACCAACCGGCTGCGTTCCGCAATGCCATTTCCATTTTTTGTCATTATCGTTCGCGGCATTCAGTATAAACAACGGCCTTGGACCGGGCGCACAAAATCGTCTCACTGCGGACAAAAGCGAGCAGCACGATCGTAATATTGTCGGTCTTGCACTCTTTAGATGCTACACACCCTCGCGCGGATATATTAAGAACCATTGTTACAATGGAATTCCATGCCTAACCGCACCGGATATACGGAAGACCACGCCAAATCAGGTTTGAAACACCTATTCCCCGAGATTGATACATGGCCGAACCAGTTCTCCGCGTATGAGATCGTGGTGGACGTGCCGGAATTTACATCGGTGTGTCCCAAGACGGGATTGCCGGACTTCGGTGTTCTCGATATCCGCTACATGCCGGACAAGCTGTGCCTGGAACTGAAGTCGCTGAAGGAATATCTGCTGGAGTACCGAAATCTCGGGATCTTTCAGGAGAATATCGTCAATCGCGTGCTGGAAGACGTGGTCCGCGCCGCCAAGCCGAAGTGGGCGGTGGTGAGAGGCGTGTTTCGTCCGCGTGGCGGGATTGGCACCACAGTAGAGGCGCGCTGGCCGCGACTGAAAAAATAGGGACAAGAAAACGCATGCGGAACCTGAGCGCCATGTTCGTAGTTGTTCTCTTGACCGGAATCGCCGGTATGGAGGGCCAAACCGCTGCGGCTCCGCCAGCTGAAAAACTCACGTTCGAGAAATTGATCAAGGCCACCAAGAATACCTTGCGCGATTCGGCGGAGCTTCCCATGGTGATGAGAGTTTCTTTGGTGGCTTCCGACACCTCAGGCCGTGTGCGCAGACAAAAGACCAGCGCCTACGAATACGATTTTCACGGCTTCAATCCAAAGTCGAGCCACGCCTCCGCAACTCTTAGCGGAAGCCGGAACTTGATGAATGCGGCCCGGAACAGTAGTTTGTTTTTTGTGGGCCCGGTATTCGTCCTCGACCCAGCGGTAACGGACCACTACACGTTCGATATCACAGAAGCCAACGATACCAATCCATATATTCGGCTCAAAGCCAGGCCAACCGCGCCGGTATGCGGGGCGTTCGACTGGAATATTGGCTACCAGGCGCCAAATAACTTTTGTGGCCGCCGGATTGATATGGATTTTGAAACCGGGGACCTCAGCTTACATCGCTATGTGTTTGAATACGCCGGACTGCCCATCGAGACCAAGGTAGAACCCTTCGGACGAAGTACGCTACTGGGCTATCGCATGGAGGTGGAGCTTCAATCCACGACCCTGCCCGGAGATCCAAAGCCGTTTCTTATTCCTAAACGGTCGGTCACCACGATTGAAACCAGCAAAGGCAAAGTTGTAATCGACACGACCTACGCGCTGCAAAACAAGAAATGAGCGCGACAGCCGCAGCGCTGTCTCACGCTCCGAGCTGGCTGGCAATCTCTTCGAGATGGTCCTCAGCGTGGCGCACGGCCCAGTTCACGAGCCATGTATAGACCTTCAGCGATAGCGCGAGTCCTACGAGACTGGCCACGAGCGGAAGCCATGTAAGGCGCCAGTACCAGGTTGCGAAGATGACTGCTCCGTTAATCGCTGCGATGGGCAGCACGATCAGCAGAGATGCGAAGCCGGAGGCGCTGGAGTTACGGCCACGAGCTTGTCGAGCGGAACGTGTCCCACGGCAAGGATTCCGGCCGCCCCGACAAGAAAAACGGCAGACATCAGGATTCCCTGCGCGAGATTTTTGGAGCGTATGACCTTTTGCAAGGGCATGGGAGAGAGCAGCCAGCGGCCAAAGCCCTCGCGATCCATGCCGAAGGTGTTGTAAGAGAGGTTCGACACCCAGAGGGCCAGAAGTCCGGCAAGAATGCCGAGCAAATTGCCGCCGCCGCTTTGTAATGAGAAATATTTCTTTGCCGGTCCGCCCAAGGCTATGAAACCCACCATCATAAGCGGATACAAGAGAGTGATGACGAGGCGCGAATTCTGCCGGATGTAGCGGATCTCTTTCTCTATGATCGCGCTGACGGATTCATCCAATCCCGGCAGGCGCCAGCCGGGTTTTACCTTGAGCTCGTGCTGGACTTTGAATCTCTCCGCGTAAACCTCTCCCTGGTATACGGCTCGCAACTGCCGGAATTGTATGAGCGCGGCCAGAACCGGATAAGCCAGCATCAAGGCCAGGGAGAGAAAAATCCCGTTGCCGGCGGGCGCCAGCACCTGCACGACAAGGCCAGGCGGAGAGATTTGGCGAATGGCGTTGACAGCCTCGTAGGTCCATGGCGGAAGATGAAAATGGACCTTGATAAAGCCATTGGCCATGAGATTAAACATCTGCGGCACGAACATGAGCAGGAGCAGTATTGCGACGACGGTTTCCCGGCCCCTGCGGGTGCTTTGAAAGCGCTCGAAAATTCCGACGACAATGCGATTACAAAGAACACTGAATACGGCAAAAACCAGAAACAAAGCCGCAGCCGGCAGCGCCCATCCCGGTCGTGCGAACACAATGCCTATCCAGATGCTCAGCAACCACAAGAGCCCGGCGATGGCCGCGGGATCGGAGAGGCCGTAGGCCGCGTTGAGCAGGAAATAGAGCCGAAAAGATACGGGATAGCGCGCTATCTCACGAAAGTTCAGACTGGGCGAGAACCCTTCAAAGAGCACTGGAACAACCTGCCAGAAGAGAAAGACGCCCCAAAGAAGAAACTCGATCCAGGCAGGCTTGCCTTGGTTCAATATGGCAACAGTGCCGAATCCGAAAGCAAAGCTCGTGACCAGCAGGAACAGAGCGCCAAGCGCGTAACCGATCGCGCCCATGGCCAGTTCAGCCTGTCGTTTGCGCGAGCGCAGGGAATTGACGAAGAGCCTCCAGCGCAGCCAGAGCAGGAGAACAAAATGGTTGTTGGAGCCTGCTAGAGCCAGTCGAGCACCTCCGCATCCTGCTTGCTTCCGCCCACCACCTGGAGAAAGATTTCTTCGAGCGTGAGCGCAGACCCTTCATGCCCGGCGACTCTCACGCCGGCGCGAAGTTCTTCCAGAGAGCCTGCGGCTACCATGCGTCCCTGGCGGATGATGCCGATGTGGGTGCAAAGACGCTCCACAACTTCCAGCACATGCGACGTTAGAAAGACAGTCCCGCCATGGGAAATAAAGCGCTGCAGCAGACGCTTGAGCGTGGTGGCGGCAATGGCATCAACGCCTTCGAAGGGTTCGTCGAGAAAAAGGACTGCGGGACCATGGATCACCGCTGCGGCCAGGGCCGTCTTCTTCTTCATGCCGTGGGAGTAGTCGGCAACCAGCTTGTTGGCCGAATCTTTCAAGTCCATGAACTCAAGCAACTCAGCGGTACGCTCGGCCGCGACCTCGCGATCCAGCCCGTACATCCGTCCCACAAAGTTGAGCAACTGCGCTCCGGTTAGCCGTTCAAAGAGCGCCAGACCTTCCGGAACCACGCCGATGCGGGCTTTCACGGCGACGCTGTTTTGCGCCAGATCCATACCCATAATGCGGATTTGGCCGCTGGTAGGGCGAAGCAGTCCGGTGAGCATTTTGATGGTGGTGGACTTGCCCGCGCCGTTCGGACCGAGAAAGCCGTAGAACTGCTGCCGTTCGACTTTCAGGTCCAGGTTATCGACAGCCACCAGCGCGCCAAAGGTGCGGCGCAATGCCACGGTCTCTACAACGGTCTCAGCCATAGTTGCAGTCTCTTTTGTGAGCTTGTTAAGGCTCCCAGTTTATCGCAGTACATGGAGCATAGCGTCGAGTCCCTATGGTCTCGCCATCTTTCGCTCGCAGCAACGTATAATTTCCGTGCCCGATGCAGCCCAAACTCTATCCCCGCCTGATGCTCGCGGTGCTGACCGGGCTCAACATTCTCAACTATGTTGACCGCAATATCCTTTTCGCAGTGCAGTCAGACATCCAGAAAGAATTCGGCGTCAGCAAGACCGAAATCGGCGTGCTGACCAGCGCTTTTTTCTTTACCTACATGTTCGCTGCGCCTCTGGTTGGCTGGATGGGCGACCGTTTTCCACGAAAGAACATTGTCGTCGTGGGGATCATTGTGTGGAGCGGCTTCACCCTGTTGACCTGGTTCACGCACGACTATTGGCAGTTGCTCTTCCGGCATGCCATTGTCGGCATCGGCGAAGCCAGCTACGCGACCATTGCTCCTACTCTGATCGCCGATTCGTTTCCTCTCGGGAAGCGCGGACGCATGTTGTCCATTTTCTTTCTGGGATTGCCGGTTGGCAGCGCGGCCGGTTATTTCGTTGGCGGATATTTAGGGTTTCATTTTGGCTGGCGAATGCCATTTATGATTGCCGGCGTTCCCGGCTTCCTTCTCGCACTGCTGCTCTGGATGCTGCCCGAGCCGCCACGAGGCCAGACAGAGGAGATAGCGCCTTCCAATGTACGGTCTACTCTCGTCGGCTTGCTGCGCAACGGCGCTTTTGTCAGTGTCTCCCTCGGCATGGCGATGTACACATTTGCCGCTGGCGGACTCCAGGTCTGGATACCGACCTTTCTGGTCCAACTGCGAGGCATGAATCTAAAGCAGGCGAACCTCGCGTTCGCAATCATTCTCGGAATCAACGGCATTGTTGCCACGCTGATCGGCGGATGGCTGGGCGATCGCTGGCTCAAGAAACACTTTGGCGCGTATTACTCGTTTTCCGGAATCGCGATGCTGATTGCGGTGCCATTCATGGTGCTGGCCATCTATACCAGGGGCAAGATGATGCTGCCGGCCATATTCGTGGCCGTCTTCCTGCTGCTGGTCGGGACAGGCCCGTCGAACGCCGCGCTGGTGAACTCGGTGGGTCCACGCATTCGCTCGACCGCTTTGGCGGTAAACGTCTTTATCATTCATCTGCTGGGCGATGCTTTTTCTCCCACGGTGATCGGCAGGATCGCCGACTGGAAGTCTTTGCCCGTCGCTTTCTGGACGGCATTCCTGGCAGCCGCGATTTCCGGATTCATTTTCCTCTACGGAGCGCGCTTTGCGCCGAAGCTTGGTTTGGACAAGAAATCCATCTCCGCCTGACGGCGTCCGGGCCAACTTGCGCGTGTCCACAGACATTCCAATCAGGTATGTACTGCACAAAGACCAAATTCCTGGCGATGATCCTGGTGGCTGGATTTCTTCTCGTTACCGGCTGCTCCAATCAGGATCCCGCCAAAACCCGTGAAGAGGCCGCAAAAACTGCCGCCAAAGTGAAGGAAGAGACCAAAGAAGCGACCAAGGAACTGAAGAAGACTGCTGAACAGGCTCGCGCGCAAACCCAGGCTGCTGCGGAGGGCGTTCGTGAAGGGTTGAAGTCCGATGCCGACGCGGTCGACCTGAACCGAGCGTCCAGAGAGCAGCTCAAACGGCTGCCGGGGATAGACAACCGTTCGGCCAACGCGATCATTACCGGACGACCGTATCACACCAAAGACGAACTCTCCACTAAAGGGATTGTCTCGCCCGAGGAGTACGCGAAAATTGAGTCGCTGGTGACCGTGAAGTAAGCTGGCGCTACTTGGTGGGTTCCATCGCGAGCGCATCGTTGAAGCGGTTGAAATAGTTGAAGAGCCCGATGGCGCAGAGCAGCTCGACAACCTGACCTTCATCGAAGTGCTCGCGAACTGCTTTCCAGAGTTCGTCGTCAACCTGCCGCGCGTTTTGCGTGACGCGTTCCGCCAGGCGCAGCGCCACTTTTTCCTGGGATGTAAAGTCAGCGCGCTGTTCGAAGCCGTTCAGATTCTGGATCTGGTCATCCGTCCATCCCAGCCGTCTTGCCAAGACGGTGTGTGAGGCCAGTCAATACTGGCAGCCATTGATCTGGCTGGTGCGGACGATCAGCAACTCTTTCAGCTTTAGGGGGACGGTACCAGTTTCCAGTACGGCGCGGAAATGGTCGTTCAGGGTCCGCAAAATCTCTGGACGATGAGCGACCGCCCGCATCATGTTGGGCACATTGCCACGGACCTTCATGTAGTGGTCGTAGATATGGGCCACTTGATCCGAAACTTGCGACTGGTCCAGCAGTGAGATTCTGGGCATTGGAAAAGGGTCAGCAGGCGGAAGGCCCGCCTGCGCGTAGAGTTATTTGGCGAAAGCCTGGATGGCGACGGCTTCGTCGTCCTTCACGTCGAAGACGGTGTAGAGTTTGGTGATTTGCAGCAGGTCGTGGACTTTCTTGGTCAATTTCAGCAGCTTCAAATCGCCGCCCTGGTTGCGTACGGTGGTAAAGGCGCTGACCAGTTCTCCAATCCCGGAGCTGTCGATGTACGTCACATCACCCAGGTTGAGCAGAATCTTTTTCTGGCCTTTGGCCACGAGATCGCGGACCGTATCGCGCAGGACCACGCTGCCTTCTCCAAGGGTAATGCGACCGCTGAGGTCAACAACGGTGACGCCACCCACTTGCCGGTTGCTTGCTTTCATTGTCACTTTCGTTCCTCCTGGGCATTCGCGGACTTGCCGCCAATATGCTTGATTAATGTAATTTCCGTGCCGGGATCGATTTTCCGTATTTTTACTTCATCCATAAAAGAGCGGATGAGAAAGATACCTCGCCCGGTCTGCTTCATCAGATTTTCCGGGGCCAATGGGTCTGGCAGCGAATCCGGATCCAGCCCATGTCCCTGGTCTGAAATGGTGATGACTAATGCCTCGCCGGTCGTTTCGTACGCTACCAACACTTTCTTTTTGGGATCGTAAGCGTTTCCGTGCAGCACGGCATTCACAGCAGCTTCACGGACCGCCATGCTTATGTGATGCTGTTCGTCTTCATCGAATCCCGCCTTGGCCGCGGCTTCAAAGGCCTTTTGCTCGGCCGTGTTGACGCTCTCCAAGGTCGAGTCCAGCGAATAAGAAACCCGGTTTTTCACGCGGTAGTCCAAAGTCTTTGCCCGGACTGACCCGGGACGTCGAGCGATGTAGGGGCGCATCTCACGAATGGGCGAAGTTGGTAGTTTGCCTAAGCCAGGTTGGAAAGTCAAACGCGAGCTCGATTTGGCCTGGCGATCACCCGCGTGTTTCTGGCCGGCGGAGCACCGTTGCGGGATGAATCAAAACCGCTCTTCCGGACGGCTCATTTTAGTGGCACGCGGAAACTGCATCCGGTATTCTGCCAACAGGACCTCTGAAACCATGAGTGAAGTCGCACTTTCGAGCATTCTTGGCACTCCCGTCCACGATGGAGCAGGGAAGCCGGCCGGATACGTGCGCGAAGTGGTGCTTTCGCCCCAGCACGACGCTTCTTACATCTCTGAAATCATCGTCAAGACTTCTGACGGAGACCGGCTGGTCTCCGCCAAGGACCTGAGTTCATTCGAAGGCGGCGTCCTGACCGCCAGCGGCAAAGCTGAGGAATGGCCGCCGCTGGTCAGCTCGGAAGGCCTGCTTCTGCTGGAACGCGACCTGCTTGACCAGCAGATCATTGATGTCTCCGGGCGCAAGGTAGTCCGCGTGAATGACGTGAATCTTCACCCGGAGCGAAGCAATGGCACCCTGAAGATAAAAGTGGGGCGGGTGGATATTGGATTGCGCGGTGCGGTCCGGCGTCTTCTCAAAGGGTTGGCGCCCAGTGCTGCCGTTGAAGCACTCGCCAGCCGCTTGCCGGAAAAGATCATCCCGTGGGAAGCAGTGAACCTGATTGAGACCGATCCGGCGAGGCGGGTCCATCTGAAGCTGGAATACGAACGGCTCTCCAAGCTGCACCCCGCTGACATTGCCGACATTCTGGAAGAACTGGCTCCCGCCGAACGCGAAGCCGTATTTGGTTCGTTGAACGACGAGGTGGCCGCTGATGCCCTGGAGGAAATCGATCCTAAGATGCAAGTGGAGCTGATGAGCTCCATTGATTCCGACAAGGCCGCTGACATCGTGGAAGAGATGGACCCCGATGCTGCCGCTAACTTGCTCGGAGATTTGCCGGCGGCAACTTCGGAAGAAATTCTGGAAGAGATGGAGCCGGAGGAGCGTCAGGAAGTCTCCGAGCTGCTGGCCTTCGAAGAGAACACGGCCGCCGGGCACATGACGACCGACTACATCGCGTTGCCTCCGAATGCCACCGTGGCCGATGCCATCGAAAGGCTCCGTACCTTTGAAGGCGACCGCGACACCATCAGCAACATCTTTTTAGTGGACGCTAATGAAGTCCTGGTCGGTTCGGTGGCGCTGGTTTCACTCGTACTCTCCGGGGAGAATGCGAAGCTGTCGTCTATTGCGCCCGAGCACGCGATCTATTGCAAGGCCGGCGCCAGCGAAAAAGCAGTTGCGGAGATGTTCGATAAATACAATCTGCTGACCCTTGCGGTCGTTGACGAGCAACAACACCTGACCGGAATCATCACGGCCGATGACGTGATCAGCATCTTGCGCAGCCGCATGTAAATATTCCGCGAAATTTCTTCGCTCGATGGTTGTCCTTCCTTACGCACTCGGTTATTCTGCAAAACTGAGTTGAATTGCCGCATGTGCGCCAAGTCCAATGAGATGGCTCAAGAGCTGGAAGACCCGGACCCTGCTCATCTTTGCAGTAGTTGGTCCAGGCTTTATAACGGCGAATGTCGATAATGATGCCGGTGGCATCTACACCTACTCGTCCGCCGGTGCTCAGTTTGGATATGGACTTCTCTGGAGCCTGATTCCCATCACCCTGGCCCTGATCGTGATCCAGGAGATGTGTGCCCGCATGGGAGCGGTGACGGGCAAAGGCCTCAGCGACCTGATCCGGGAAGAATACGGGATTCGCGCAACGTTTCTGATGATGGGCATGCTGCTGGCCATCAACTTGATGAACGTCGTGGCCGAATTCATCGGCGTGGCCACGAGCATGGGGCTTTTCCATATCCATGGTCATGCAATCTCCAAATACGTAAGCGTGCCGGTTGCAGCGATCTTGGTGTGGTTGCTGGTCACCAAAGGCAACTACAAGTCCGTCGAAAAGATCTTCCTGACGGCATCCTTCTTTTACGTCTGCTACATTATTGCCGGTTTTCTGGCTAAACCTGACTGGAGTGATGCGCTTCGCTCCACCGTGGTGCCCCCGGGCCGGCATGAGTTTTTAGCGAAGGGATACATCTACATGCTGATCGCCACGATCGGCACGACCATTGCCCCGTGGATGCAGTGCTATCTGCAAGCCTCCATGGTGGAAAA
>WNFF01003759.1_pt1 | contig 12396 bp, 11 predicted proteins | sample 5400441 | NCBI WGS metagenome assembly WNFF01 (sample SAMN13153345, study PRJNA577476) | soil metagenome | isolation source: 120 cm saprolite under Douglas fir tree site 2 hole 3 replicate 1 | place: USA:California | collected 2015-04-18
TCGGGTGCCGTCCGCTTGAGGCGCTCAGCCGCGGCGGCCAGCGCGTCGGCGACCTGCACCGGCTCCAGCGTCAGGTGGAGCGCCCCGCTTTCGATCCGCGCCAGGCTGAGCATGTCGGCCAGCAACCGGTTCAATCGCCGGGCTTCGGTGGCGATCCCCTCGATGCGGTAGCGGACGGAGGTGTTCATCTCCTGCGTCCGCAGCATGTTCGTGCTGTCCGTCAGGATGGTGCCAATCGGCGTCCGCAGCTCGTGCGAGATGGTGGCGAGCAGGTCGCGGAGTTCCTGTTCGGCCTGCTGCAGGAGCTGGACCTGCTGCTCCGTGCGCGCCAGGCGCACGGCGGCCTGGGCGGCAGCCGCCTGGTCGCGGTTGAGGCGAACGAGCTCCGCGTTCGCGTTGCGCAATTCCTGGGCGAGGCCCTGGGCTCGGATCTGCGCCTGCCGCCGCCGACCGGCGAGGAAGCCGACCACGCCGGCGGTGCCGAAGAAGATGGCGAGGTTGACGAGATCCTGCTCGTCGGCGATCGTCAGCGTGCGGACCGGGGGGACGAAGAAGTAATCGACCAGCAGGAAGCTGACTGCCGCCGCCAGCAGGGCCGGCCAGAGGCCGCGTAGCACGGCGATCACGGCGACCACCGCCATGTAGATGAAGACGTATTCGCGCTGGGACGTGGTCGTCTTCAGCTGCAGCAGGATCGCGGTCAGTACCACCGGGAGGACGACCGCCGCCAAGGCGACCGCCCCCTCTTCCAGCTGATCCCGCTTGATCACGACCACAGTGTGGCGCAAACGAGGAGCGGGTAGAGTTAGCGAGGCCATGGGCGGAGAATCCGGAGAGCGGCGCACCGGAGGCATCGTCCGTCGTGGCGTGCAGCGGGAAAACGAGGACCGCAAGCTGCTGGAGCGTCCGGAGGGCGCTCCGGAGTTCCTTGAAAGCGACCCCTGGCGCGTGCTGCGGATCCAGGCCGAGTTCGTGGCGGGCTTCGATGCGCTGGCCACGCTCGGTCCGGCCGTAACCTTCTTCGGTTCGGCGCGTGTTCGTCCGCCCGACCCAATGTACGATGCCGCGCGGGCCCTGGCGGCCGAGCTCGCTCGCCGCGGCTTTGCCATCATCACCGGAGGCGGCCCGGGCACGATGGAAGCGGCCAACCGCGGCGCCCGTGAAGGCCAAGGCCTCTCGGTCGGTCTGAACATCGAGCTGCCCTTCGAACAGGGCCTCAACGAGTACGTCAACCTTGGCATCGAGTTTCATTACTTCTTCGTGCGCAAGACGATGTTCGTCAAGTACGCCGAGGCCTTCGTCATTTTTCCAGGCGGCTTCGGGACGATGGATGAGCTCTTCGAGGCGTTGACGCTGATTCAAACGGGGAAGATCGTTCACTTCCCGGTGATCATGTTCGGCTCCGACTACTGGGCTGGGCTGACCCAGTGGATCCGCGACCGGGTGCTGGCTGAGGGCAAGATCTCGCCCGCGGACCTCGACCTCATGGTCGTGACGGACGACATTCAGCAGGCCGCCGACATCGTGCAGCAGTATTACCAACGGAAGGTTATCGAGGCCCAGGCGGAACCGAAGAAGAGCAACGCCCAGTGACGCCCTCGATCGAGGTGACGTTCCTCCAGGACGGAGGACAGCCGGCCGAGCAGGTCGCGGCAGAGCTCGCCGATTTCATCGGCGCGGCGCAGCGAAGTCTCGACATCGCGATCTACGACCTCAACCTGAAGAACGGGCCGGCCGACCAGGTGCGTACCGCGGTCATGTCCGCCGCGAGTCGCGGCGTCGCCGTCCGGTTGCTCTACAACGTCGACTTCCCCAACCCGATCCCGGTGCCGCCGCCCTCGCAGGCCGACACCGCGTTCATCGCCAGCCTGGGCGTGCCGACCAAGCCCGTCTCAGGCATTCCCGACTTGATGCACCACAAATACATCGTGCGCGACGCCGCGACAGAGGCGGCAACCGTCTGGACCGGCTCGATGAACTGGACCAACGACTCCTGGACGCGCGAGGAGAATGTCATCGTCAAGATCCCGTCGACGGCACTCGCGGCAGAGTACGCGAAGAACTTCGGGGAGCTGTGGGAAAACGGCCGTGTCGAGGGCAGCGGAAAGTACGACCTCGCCGGCGTCCCCGTTACCTACCAGGAGAGTCCCGGCAAGGCGCATGTCTTCTTTGCCCCGGGTCGCGGCCGCCAGATGGCGCATGTGATCGCGGATCGGATCGCGCACGCTCGACGCCGCATCCGCGTGTGTTCGCCGGTGATCACAGCCGGGGTAGTGCTGGGGACGTTGGGCGACCTGGCGAAGCGACCGCATCCGGAGTTCAAGGGTGTCTATGACCGCACTCAGATGGCGGAAGTGCTTGGCCAGTGGCGGGTCGATCCCCACGCGACCTGGAAGGGTCCGGCCTTCCAGGCGGTGAGCGCCGCTTTCCCGTTCGCCTCCAAGGTCACCACGCCTTACACGCCGACCAGCGTGCACGACTTCATGCACGCCAAGATCACGGTGGTCGACAACACCGTCTTCACCGGCAGCTACAACCTGTCGCACGCAGGTGAGGACAACGCCGAGAACCTGCTGGCCCTCGATAGCGCGCCACTGGCCGACCGCTTCGTCGAGTTCGTCGACGCGGTCTTTGCGCACTACGCAAAGACCCCGGCTCCTGCGCCAAAATAGAGATCATGGCGCGGCGTCATCGCGCAGCCCTGGCCGCCGGCTCGCTGTTGTCGCTGGCCGCCCTGCTCTCACCGCTCACCCCGTTTGCCGATGGGCGTTTGAGCCTGCGCATGCTGGAGGAGATGGTCGTCCTGGCGGCGGTCATCCCGTTGCTGGCCTACGGCGTCAGTCCATTGCTGTCTGGCCGCGCCGCATCCTGGATGCACCCGGTCGCCGGCATCGTCGCGCTCAACCTGGTGCTATTCGGGTCGCAGCTGCCGGCCGTCGTCGACCACGCGACCAGTGATCTCGTGTTCCGCGAGGCGGTGCAGGCGGTCTTCATGCTGGGGGCCTTTCTTTTCTGGTGGCCGGTCGTGCGACCCGATGGGCTGAGCGCGATTGCCAAGATCGGATATCTCATGGTCGCCGGCGTCCCACCGACGATCCCCGGTATCACGCTGGCGCTCTCCCACCACCTCTTCTATCATGCCTATCGCTCGATCGAGGACCAGCAGATCGCCGGCCTGCTCCTGTTCGGCACCGCGAAGTTCGCGCTGGTGGCCGGGACCTTCGTGATGCTCTGGCGGATCCTGACGCCGCAGCCCGAGCCGCCGGATCGCGACGACCGGCAGATGCCTGCAGGCGACAATCCGCCGTCCGCGCCCGCATGGCTCTGGCGGCTCGAGGAGGAACTGCCAGAGGAGGCCGCCGGTCCGCGCCGCCCGGTCCCCATCGGGCACTAACCCGGCCTCAATCTAGTTCTCACGGAACCGTTACAGCGTCCTCAACGGTAGTTCCGTCTGTCCCTCGTTGTACGCGACACCCATGATTCAGCCGTCGGCTCCGGTTCCAAACCCCTATGGTCCCGCTCCCGCGCCGGCGGGTGGCGGGAAAGCGATCTGGTCGTTATGCCTTGGCCTGTTTGGCCTGATTGCCTGGCTCCTTCCGATCGTCGGCTTGCCGACCACCATCACGGGTCTGGTCTTCGGCATCAAGAGCATCAACGGACCGCGGAAGGGCATGGCGACCGCGGGGATCGTCCTCTGCATCATCGGCCTCGTGCTGTCCGTTGCCAACGCGGCCATCGGCGCGTACCTGGGCGCCACCGGCCAGTTGCATTACCTTCGCTAAGGCTTCAGATCAGCGGCCAGGGATACGCCCAGCGCGAGCTGGGCTCGGGGTACCGCCCCTCATTGGCGAAGCGGCGCGCCCGCTGGGCCAGCGCGCGCAACTCCGCGGTCGAGATCAGTTGCTGCAGGTCACGCACCCATCCATCGCCGGCCGTTAGCTGACTCGCGAGCTGTTGGGCATCCTGGCGGAGATTCGTGGGCACCTCCTCGCCGGCAAATTCCCAGATCACCGTCCGCAGCTTGGGCAGCGCGTGAAAGGTGAGGCCGTTGTCGACGCCCCAGATGTGCCCGTCGCCGTCGAGAAGGCAGTGGCCGCTCTTGCGATCCGCGTTGTTGACGATCACATCGAAGGCGGCCAGCGTGTGGAAATCGCCGGAGCGTGCCGGCATGAGTGAGAAGTAATGCTCGCGGAGGTCGGCGACGACGAACTGCTGCAAAGAGCCGGGTCCCAAGGGGCCGTCGTCGCGATAGACGGTGAACGGCACGACCTGCCAGTTGAGCGCCGCGCTGACCAGGTAAGCCGCCACCTCACGCTTCCCGAGCGAGCCGTCAGGGAAATCGTCGAGCGGCGTCTCGCCCGGTGCCGGCTTGTAGATCGCGAGCGTTTCGGCGCCCGCCTCGCCGCGAACGTGGGCCAGGTAGGTGTAATTGGAGCAGTCAGGCATCAGCCCTCGCGCCTTGATCTGGCCCTCGCGCAGCAAGCGCTGCTGCGCATCACCATCCGGCAACCGCGCGGCGCGCGCCATGATTAATGATGCCCGTTGAGCCGCGGGCAAACGCCGCCATCGTGGTCGATGGGGCCGCCGCACATGGGGCAGGGTGGTCGGCCGGCGCTGATGAGGGCGGCGGCATGGGTGGCGAGCGCCTGCATCTGGGCGAGGCTCGCCTCGAAGTGACCGGTGGCCGGTTCATCGCCCTCGTCGACCAATTCCACCAGCGAGACCTCGAACGACTTCTCCTCCTGGCTGTAGGTCAGTGTCATGAAGCCGACCCGCCACCTGGGGGTGACCGGTTGCTCGAGCGCCATGTCGGGCAGACGGCCGGCCGGCGGCACCGGCACGCGCGAGAAGACTTCCTGCAGCCGCTCGGTGAGCGCGCGCAACTGGTCCTTCTCGAGCGCCAGGCTCACCAGTTGGGCACCGGCGCGAAGCTGGAGGTAGAACTCGCGCTTGCCGGGCTCCCCGACGGCCCCGGCCGTCACGCGCGCGACCTCTTGGTAGTCAAAGCTTTCCGACGCCATCACGTTTTATTCTCGCAGTGGGGTGCCCTTGAGGTTGTTCGAGCGATCGCGAGTCCGCCTGCCAGATCTCGTCACGGTCTTGGTCGCGCACCAGCCTGACGACACGCTTGAGGCTGAATTCATCGGCGAAGGCAGCCTGCCGCCGGACTCGCGTGGCTATGCAGACATGGATACGCTCGTGAGCGCCGTCGAGCGCGCCGTTCTCGACCTCTACCGGTCCTCTCCCACGGAAACGCCGGTGCCGATGGGATTCCAGTACGCCTGGTATCCATGGGGCGAGGATAAGAAAGCTCTGAAGATGCCGGACGGGCCCAGGAAATTCCTCGTATTCGAGATTCGCCAGTCGATCGGCGGCTACGAAGCGTGGCTGCCAGGGGAACCAATCGCGACGGCGAGTCAGCGCCTCGCCGATCTGCCGTCGATCCTCGCCAACAAGACCGTTGAGCGGTGGCCGACATTGGTCGGGCGAGCGATCCCGGGGATGCTTCATTGGAACCGGGAACTGACCGCCGCCGGTTTTCGCGACCTGCCGATCCCCGGGTCTGGATAGGCCCCTGGAGCCCGGTTGGCAAAAAAATGCGGGCCGCTGGGGAAGCGGCCCGCTAAAAGAGGGGGGAGGGAGCGAATGGATGCAGACTTATCTTTACCCACTCCGTGGGCCGGCTAACGGCGCAGGCCATCGGGCGAAGACCTGAATGCGCCACGGCATCAACTGACCGCAAATCCGGGCCGAAAACGGCCTCAGACCGGAGCCTAAAATGAGCTGTGAGACCCTCGTTGGACCCACGGTGGTGGCACCGAAACCTCACCACGTTCCAGAAGGTCGCGATCGCCAACAGCGGCATCATCGCCGTCGGCGCCATCACGGGCCCGCTGATTACCCTCAACTTCTCGGGGCGCACCCGTCTGCCCTTTCTGATTGGTCTGCTCGCGACCGGCCTGGTCGCGATTCTGGTGGCCAACTTCCTGATCCTGCGGCTGGCCTTCAGGCCGATGCGGGAACTGGAGTCCACCATGAGCGCCGTGCAGCCCGGACTCGAGGAGCCGCGGGTCCACGCAAATTTCTCCGACCCCGACCTGCGGCGGATCGCCAGCGTCTTCAACACTATGCTCGATCGGTTGGAGCACGAACGCCACCTCAGCGCGCAACGCGTCCTGCAAGCGCAGGAACGCGAACGCCAGCGTGTTGCGCGCGAGCTGCATGATCAGACCGGCCAGGCACTGACGCACGAGATCATCAGTCTCGACCTGTTGCTGGAACGCACCGGCGACGCCAAGGCGCGTCAGCAGCTCGAAGCGGTCAAGCGAACGCTGGAGGAGACCCTGGAAGAAGTGCACCGCATGTCCCAGGACCTGCGGCCGTCGGTGCTGGACGATCTCGGCCTGGTGCCGGCACTGCGCACCCTGGCGAAGCAGCCCTCAGGATCGGAGGTCTCGCTGCACGTCGATGGACTGCGCGATCGCTTGCCGGCGCCCATCGAGACGGCCCTGTACCGGATCGCGCAGGAAGCCCTGACCAACGCGAACAAGTACGCCAAGGCGTCGCACGTCAACATCGACCTGCGTAGCTTCGACGGCCACATCCGGCTGCGCGTCAGCGACGACGGCGTCGGTTTCGATCCTAAAAGCATCCCGGAGCGCGAAGAACCGGGGCGTGCCGGGCTGGGGATCTTCGGAATGCGGGAACGCGCCACGCTGCTGCGCGGAACGCTCGAAATCCACTCGGCACCGCTCAAGGGCACTGAGGTCGTCGCCCAATTACCACTGGAGGACCGCCATGCAGGTTGAACGCCGCCCCATCCGCGTGATGCTCGTCGAGGACCACAACCTGGTCCGCGCCGGGATTCGCGCCGTGATCGATGGTCAGAGTGACATCCAGGTGATCGCGGAGGCGACCGAAGGGCGCGAGGCCATCCGATTGGCGCGCGTCAACTGCCCCGACGTGGCGGTCGTCGACGTGGCCATGCCGGGAATGTCGGGGATCGAGGTGACGCGCGACATTCGGCGTCTCTGCCCGCAGACCCACGTGCTGATCCTGACCGCGCATGACAACGAGGAGTACTTCTTCCAGACGTTGAAAGCCGGTGCCGTCGGTTACGTGCTCAAAAAGGCCGCCGCCTCCGACCTGATCGCCGCCATCGAGGCGGCCAGCAAAGGCGAGCCCTACCTCTATCCATCGGTCGCGAGGCTGCTGGTCTCCGATTACCTGCAGCGCGCGCCCGAAAAAGAGACCTTCGAGCCGCTCAGTGATCGCGAGCGCGAAGTCTTACGGCTGGTGGCGGAAGGCAAGACCAACCGGCAGATCGCGGACAGCCTCTTCCTCAGCATCAAAACGGTGCAGACCCACCGCGATCACATCATGAAGAAGCTGCACATGCACGATCGCACCGAGCTGGTCAAGTACGCCATCCGCAAGGGCCTGATCGAGGCCGACTCCTAGCCGGCCCGGTCGCTGCGTGGCGCCTCGACATCGAGATCGCGGATGGCGGCGATCGCGCCGACGCGCCCGCGCCGAGCGATAAGGCTGTAGACCACCGGCACCACGACCAGGGTGAAGACGGTGGAGGTGATCAGGCCGCCCTCGACCACCACGGCCAGTGACTGAGAGATCAGCCCCCCGCCGCCGCTCGTGCTGAGCCCGACGGCCACCGGGAGCAAGGCCACCACGGTGGCAACCGCCGTCATCAGGATAGGGCGCAAGCGGGTCGCGCCAGCCAACAGCAGGGCGTCGTGCGTCGGCTGCGCCTCGCGGGCGCGCTCGGCGAAGTCGATCAAGAGGATGGCGTTGCTGACGACGATGCCAAAGACCATCAGTACCCCGAGAAGCGCGGGTAATCCGAGCGCACTGCGCGTGACCAGAAGAGCGGCGATGCCCCCGATCAGGGCCAGCGGCATGCTGACCAGGATCACGAAGGGCGTGACGACCGACCTGAAGAAGATGACCAGGATGATGAAGACGATGGCGACGGCGATGCCGATCGCCTCGAACATCGACTGGAACGACTGGTTGATCTCCTCGCTCGTCCCTCCCGTGTCGAGCTTGACTCCGGCTGGAAGCGGCACGGTCTGAACCTTTGCGGTCGCCCGTTGCGAGATTCCGCTGGTATCTGCGCCGTTGATGATGGCGCTGACCGCGACCAGCCGGGTGCCATCGCGCCGGCTGATGCTGTTGGGCGCGGTCTGGTTGGTGATGGTCGCGACGTCATTCAGTTCGGCTCCTGGCCCGACCGGCAGGTTGCCCAATCGGTCGACCGTCACAAAAGCCGGATCGAGCCGCAGGCTCACTGGCGGACCGCCGCCACCAAGGTTGCCGAGCGACATCGGAGAGAGGGCCTGCGCCACGATCTGGGCGATCAACCGCGGATTGAGGCCGTGGGCCGACGCCTTCTTTGGGTCCACGTCGACCGAAAGTTGCGGCTTGGCCGCGGCCAGGTCGGACTGGACGTCGCTCAGCTCAGCGTCCTGCTGGAGTTTGGCCACGATCAGGTCCGACGCCTGCCGGAGGGACTGCTCATCCTGCCCGCTGGCACGGGCCTCGAACCGGCTGGACCCGGGGCCGAAGGAGGCGGTCTGGAGCTGGCCGTTGCCAACCCCATAAAGCTCGTTGAGTTTCTGCTGCAGGCGGCTGATCACCGCGCTGGCCTGGTGCTTGTCTTTGATCAGGAGCAGCAGTCGTGCCTGGTTGGTCTCGAAGCCGGCGGAGTAGCCGCCGTAATCGCTGCTGGCGATCGTCACCTGGACCAGCTTGACGGCCGGATCGGCCGCCGCCGCCGTCTCGAAGCTCTTGAGCTGCTGGCTGGTCTCCGCCGTCGTCGTCCCGGCTGGAAGCGTTACCCCACCGACCAGCTGGTCGGTGTTTCCAAAATCGAAGAAATTCTTGGCCACCAGGGGCGAGGCGACCGTGCCTACAGCCAGGGCGAAAAGCAACACCGCCGCCAGGACGACGACCGCCTTGGTCAAGCGGGAGGAGAGCGCCCATCCGAGGATGGGCTCGTATACCCGGTGTGACCAGTCGCGACGCCCTTCGGCGGGCGCCGAACGCCGCTCCAAAAAGAAGCTGACCAGCACTGGGATCAGGGTCAGCGCCACGAGCAGTGACGCCAGCAAGGAGATCGTGACCGTGATCGAGAAGGGGACGAAGAACTTGCTGATGATCCCGCCCACGAGCGCGATCGGTAAAAAGACGGCGACGGTAGTCAGCGTGCTCGATATCACGGCCTTGGAGACTTCGCTCGCGCCGTTCAACGCGGCCAATCGGGGCGGCTCGCCCTTCTGGAGATGGCGATAACTGTTCTCGAGGACGACGATGGCGTCGTCGATGATCCGGCCGACCGCGATCGTCAGGCCCGCGAGCGTCAAGATGTTGAGTGAGAATCCACCGATCGCGGTGCCCAGCAGCGCGACGAGAACGCTGGTCGGCAAGGACACGGCCGTGACCAGGGTGGCCCGGAGGCTCCGCAGGAAGAGGAAGATCGCGAAAATCGCAAACAGCGCGCCGAGTACGCCCTCGAGCAAGAGATCGTTGAGCGATGCGCGGATCCCGGTCGCAGTGTCCTCGATGAGCGACAGCCGGTCACTCGGATCGAGGTGCAGGCCGGCGACCCGTGAACGGATGTCGTTCGACAGGCTGATGGCGTTGCCATTGGGATCGCGAATGATCTGGATGCTGAGCGAAGGCAGCCCATCGGTTCGAGCGATGCCGTTCACTGGCGCGGGCGCCTCTTGAACGGTGGCGACATCCCCCAGCGTCACGATCGTCGGCGGCTCCGACCTGGAGGGCGGCGCGGTGCCAACAGGTAGCGCGCGAAGATCGGCCGCGGTATGCAGCGCGCTCAGCACCTCGACCGGCACCACGCGATTGCCGTCGAGCGATTCCCCGGCCGGAAGATCGACCTGTGCGCCCTGCAGTGCCTGGGTCACCTGGAAGGTTGCCAGGCCGCGCGCCGCGAGCCTTGCCGGATCGAGCGTGATCGTGACGGCGTTCTGCTCGCCCCCCACGACCTTGACCTGCGCGACGCCCTGAGCCCCCTGTAGCGCCGGCGCGATCACCGTTTGCGCCTCCAGCGTGGCGCGGCTCAGGTTGCCGTCGGCCGCCGCCAGCGAATAGATGATGCTGGGAGCGGCGCTGAAGGAGAAGGTTTGCACCAGTGGCTTGCCGGTGCCGGCAGGCAGCTGCACCTGGCTGAGTCGTTGGTTGACGGCGTCGAGGTCATCCTTGGTGTTGGAGTCAACATTGAACTGGACCTGGACCTGCGAGAAGCTCTGGCTTGAGGTCGCGAAGATATGCTGCGCGTGGGGCAGTCCGTTCAAGGCGTTGGAGAGTGGACTGCTGATATCGCGGTCGATCACCGCGGGATTGGCACCAGGATCGCCCGTCACGATGAAGACGCTGGGGAAGTCGATGGAGGGGAGGAGCTCCTGGTTGAGCCGAAAAATGCTGAAGATCCCGGCTCCCATGAAGAGGATCGCGAAAAGCAGGACGACCGGCCGGTTGCCCAGGCACCAGACGATGACGCGTCTCAAGCGCTCCTCCTCTTCTGCACTACGACCGAGCCACCAAGTCTAGATCAGCAAGCCCCGGCTTTTCTTGTGGCGTGTTGTACCTATTTCTTCTCAGACATGGCGCTGCGTGAAATTCACCACCAGCTGCAGGTCGAGGAACCGGCCGATATCGTCGACTTCCTTCTCGATGCCCGCCCGGACGGCAGGACCAATCGGTCCGAAGGGTTCGATGGTGACCTGGCCGCCTCGACTGCCGGATTTGCGCAGGCTCCAGGCAGCTACAGCCCGGCCGTTGACGACGACAGCAGGGTGAAGCCAACCGCCACCGCGCTGCAAGCGACGCTGCAGCGGGATGGGCACGGCGAGATCGCGTCGTCGATAGCCGAGCAGGCAGGTGTCGAACGCCGGCAGCAGCCGGACGTCAGTCTGCAGAGGCTTTGGATCGAGCTTCAGGAGCTGTTTCAGCACGAAGCCCGGCCGTCCCTGGATCATGACGTCGGCGAGACCGGCTCTGGCTCCACGCACGGCCGACCTCGCGTCGATCATCGGCAGACCAGACCAGGCACTCAAGTCGTCGACCGTCGCTGGGCCGTAGGCCGCGAAGTAGCGGCGGGCGAGCTCGGCCAGGGCCATCTCGCGGGACGGCATTCGTGTCCTGGGGACCCAATCATCGAGCAGCACGTATGTGGACTCACCATCGTCTCGACCGGGCCCCAGACACAGGATGCCCTGGAGCGCGGCGAGCGCTATCAGGTGAATTGGCGCCTGGGTCTTTGGGTCGAGCGAGACGTTCCGCCTCCACAGGTGATCGACCAACTCGTAGCGCGTTAGCGGTCCGGAATCCGACAGAATGCTGTGGATCGCCGCAACGCCCCGAGCTTTGAGGTCGTCGTCCAGGCCGAGCTGCGCGTGGCGGCGGATCGCGGCCCGCGAAAAGACCGGGCCCAGCAAGTCAACCAACCAGCGGACATCCTCGGCGGCGACAACGTGCAACGTGCCACGCATCAGCCACGTTCGGACGATGGAGCGCTCGTTGGCGAGCGCCCGGTTGACGCTTGCCGCAGAAAGACCGGTGCTGCGGGCGCGCATGCCCAGTGCTGCGGCGCTTAGGACCTGCGCTTGCAAGCCGCCGATCTCATGCAGGATCGCGGCTGGACCCGTCCGAGCGAGCCCGTCCCGGGTCAGCCGCTGGGCCGTGGCACGCAGCCACAGCAAGCGGCTATTGGAGAGGACGCTAGCCGCCGGCCGGCCCTGCGTCGACGCCAGGCTTCGTCATGCGCGAAGGATCCAGCAAACGGTCCAGCTCCTCCGGGGCGAGCTTTGTCTGCTCGCGTGCCACCTGGCGAATCGTCTTCCCGCTGGCCAGCGCTTCTTTGGCGATCTTCGCCGCCGCATCGTAGCCAATCGCGGGCACGAGCGCCGTGGCCAGCATCAGCCCTTGCTCGACCATTTGCGGCCCGCGATCGGTGGCTTTGATGCCTACGATGCTTTGCCGGGCCAGGTTTTGAGCGGACGCTGAGAGCAGAGAGATCGATTCGAGCAATGAAAAGGCCGCCACCGGGATCATCAGGTTGAGCTCGAAGATGCTTCCCGACTGGGCCGCGATCGCGATCGTCTGGTCGTTGCCCAGCACCTTGGCCACCACCATCGTCATCGACTCGATGATCACCGGGTTGACCTTGCCGGGCATGATCGAGCTCCCAGGTTGGACCTCCGGCAGGGTGATTTCGCCCAGGCCGGCGCGAGGCCCGGAGGCGAACCAGCGAATATCGTTGCCGATCTTCCAGAGACTGACCGCCACGGTGCGAAGGGCACCCGCTGTTGACAGCACGACGTCGAGCGTGGCCTGCGCCTGGAAATGGTTGCTGGTCTC
>WNFF01008925.1_pt1 | contig 12395 bp, 14 predicted proteins | sample 5400441 | NCBI WGS metagenome assembly WNFF01 (sample SAMN13153345, study PRJNA577476) | soil metagenome | isolation source: 120 cm saprolite under Douglas fir tree site 2 hole 3 replicate 1 | place: USA:California | collected 2015-04-18
TGGTGGTGTTCCCGAATACCGGCCACGCCCTCAATCTCGAGGAGCCCGACCTGTTCAACCGGGCACTCGCCGATTTCTTTCATCAGGTCGAAACCGGCCGCTGGCCGCGCCGCGCCCCCCGCTCGGTCACCGGGTCGATATTGGGGATGTGAACAGCCAAGCCCCTCACCCCAACCCTCTCCCCGCCAGCGGGGAGAGGGAGCCGTCCGTGCGGTTTCAGCCCCTCGCCCCGCTTGCGGGGAGAGGGAGGGGCCCGCGCCGCAGGCGCGGGAGGGTGAGGGGCCCTCGCCGGCTACTCGGCCGCCGTCACCCGCGGCTGCGGTTGCGTCAGCGCACAGGAAGGCGTGGCGATCTTGTAGAGCCGCGCACAATTGTCCCAGAGGATCTTGCGGCGTTGCCCGGCGTCGAGCGCGAGGCCGAAAAACTGCTGCATCGCTTCGGGAAACGCGCCGTCCGAATGCGGATAGTCGCTCGACACGACGAAGTATTCCGCGCCGATCTTGTTGACCGCGTCGACCGCCGGCTCCTCGTCGACATCGAGCGCGATGTAGCACTGCCGGCGGAAATATTCGCTCGGCAGCATCGACAGCGCGCGCTCGCAGCCCGGCCCGAATTTCTCCCACTGGTCGTCGAGCCGCCACAGCCACCAGGTGAGCCAGCCTGCGGTGCCTTCGAGAAAGGCGGCGCGCAGCTTCGGGTGGCGCTCCAATACGCCGCCCGTCGTCAGGCTGGCGAGCGCGCCCATCAGCTCTACGGGATTGCGGATCGCGTGCGCGATCGGGTGGAAATTGGCGTGTCCGACATAACGCCGCCCGGCGTCGTCCTTGAGCGCGGTGTTGCCGGTCGGATGAAAGCCGATCGGCACGTCGAGTTCTTCGAGCGCATCCCAGAGCGGTTCGCAGGCCTCGTCATGGAGATGCTGGCCGTTGACCGGGTTGGGCGTGCCGATGACCGCGACCGCGCCCAGCTCGGTGACCGAGCGGCGCGCCTCGGCGACCGCCGACGGCACGTCGTGCATCGCGATCTGGGCGGCGAATTTGAGCCGGGTCGGATCGGTCTTGCAGTAATCGGCGGCCCAATCGTTGTAGGCGCCCGCTAATGCCGCGGCGTAATCGGGTGCGAGGTCGTCGTGGCACAGGATCTGCCGTCCGCGGGTGCCGTACATGACCGCAACATCGATCCCCTCGATATCCATCGCCGTTAGCGTCGAGGGTGCGTCGAAGCTGCGCGCCCGGGCGATCTGGAAATGCGGGTGGCGGGCGCGGCTGCGACGGCGCAATTCGCTGCTGGAGACCGTCGCTCCGGTCTGCATGTTGTGCGCCGGAATCGCCAGCCCCTGCACCTCCATGCCCATGATCGTATCGGCGTTGGCCTTGTCTTCCTTGGTCTCTGCGAGAGGCTGCTGCTGGCCGCCGAAGAAGCGCGGCGGGTTTGCCCGATAGGGCTCACCAAGATAGCGCGCCCACAGATCGTCGGGCTCCATCATGTGGAGGTCGCTGTCGAGGATCAGATAGCCGTCGCGTGCCATGTCGTTCCTCCCGGAATGTCAGCGGAGAACCTTGCGTCATATTATCGGCGTCACCCCCGCGGAAGCGGGGGTCCAGGGGCAACCGCTCCGTCGTCGGCCCCCGGATCCCGCTTTGGCGGGAATGACGGTGGGCGCTATTCCACCGGCACGAAGATGCAGTGGCGGATCTTGCCTTCAACCGCCTTCGACAGATGCCCCTTGCCGGAGGTGTCCTCGACGAGGATCACTTCGCCCGCGCCGATGATCCGCGCTTCGCCGTCGCTGGCGGTGATCTGGACGCCAGCATCGAGATTGATGATGTATTGCCGGCGCGGCGCCGGGTGCCAGTCGAGGTCATAGGCCGGCTGCACTTGGCGGAAGATGATGCCGGTCGCCGGCAGCCGCTTTGACAGCTTGCCGCCGGCTCCCTCCTCGACCCATTCGACCTCGATGTCGCGGAAATGCGATTGGCCGCCCGCATCGGCATAAAGATTGTGGATCCGCATCGCGGCATCTCCTTGGCGTGAGCTCAGAGACCCGAGTGTAGCGGCGCTGCAGCGGACAGCGCCAGCGCCGCGAAGCGGGTCGGCTTAGCGCGGGCCGTAATAAGGCGGCGGCGGGTAATAGGGCGGCGGCGGCGCGTAATAGCGCCCCGGCGGCGGACCATAATAGTAGTACGGTCGGAACGGTGCCGAGACGACTGCCGCCGCGGTGCCGACAACCGCGCCGGCGACGCAGAACGGCCAGGTCAACGGAAACGGCGTACAAGGCGGGCCATAGTATTGCGCTTTCGCAGCCGAGAGCGGCAGCACGGCGAGTCCGGCGGCGAACACCGCTGAAATCGCAATCCGTGAGATAGGCATTGGGGGTCCTCCCGGGGGTTGGAGGTCAACGACGATAGCCGGCCGCCAGAGAAACGCAACCGCACCGTCTGGTTATCGGTGGGCGGCGTTGCGGTCATCCCCGCCCAGCCATGCGCCGGAGTTACGGTGGCTTGCGCACCCGCCCGGCGACACCGATGATAACCAGGCAATTTGGGGAGATCCTCGGCGATGGAATTCGGCAGCTTCATGGAATTTCCGCCAATAAACGCCTTCGGCGCGGCGAGCGGCGACAACGCCGCGTTCGATCGGGCGCTCGACGAGGTCGAGACGGCCGAGCGGGTCGGCCTCGACGCCATTTGGCTCGCCGAATTGCATGGAGCCCCCGAGCGCTCGGTGCTGTCGGCGCCGATGATGGTGGCGAGCGCCATCGCCGCGCGCACCAGTACGATCCGGATCGGCATTGCCGTGCAGGTTTTGCCGCTGTCCCACCCGCTGCGCCTCGCTGAAGAGGCCGCCACGATCGATCAGATCAGCCACGGAAGGCTGATCTACGGCATCGGCCGCAGCGGCGTCGTGCGCACCTATGAGGATTACGGCATCTCCTACGCGGAAAGCCGCGAGCGGTTCGCCGAGACGCTGGAGATCCTGCAGCTTGCGTGGACCCAGAAGGCGTTTTCCTATGACGGCAAATATTACAGCTTCAACAATGTGTCGCTGACGCCGAAACCCTACCAGAAGCCCTATCCCGAATTGCGCATGGCGGCGGCGACGCCCGAGACCTTTCCGCAGATCGGCCGGCTCGGCCTGCCGATCTTTGTCGCGGTGCGCCAGGGCCCGTTCTCGCAATTGGCCGAGCACATCAAGGCCTATCGCAAGGCCTACGAAGCGGCGGGCCATGCAGGGCGCGGCAAGGTGTTTTTGCGGGTCCCGGCCTACCTCGCCGAAACCAGAGAGCGCGCCCGGGCCGAGGCCGAGGAAAGCCTGATGAGTTTTTTCCGCTATCAGGCCGAGCTGGGGCGCGATTCGGCGCAGCGCGCCGGCGGCGAAGTTGCCGTGCAGCGGATGCGCCGGGTCGAGCGGCTGGAGGCGCTGACCTATGACGAGGCGCTCGCGACGCAAGTGCTGATCGACGAGCCCAACGGCTTCACGGCGCGGCTGCGCGAGGTCGAGGAGGAAATCGGCCTCGACGGCATCCTCGCCGAGCTGAACTGCGGCGGCCATATCCCGCAGGACCGGGTGCTCAACGCCCTCACGCTGCTATGCGAGGAAGTAAAGCCGCGCTTTCATTGAGCCGCGCCCCTATTTTGCCCTCTCCGCCCTTCAGGGGGGAGAGGGAGGGGCCCAGCGCGCAGCGATGGGAGGGTGAGGTGGGTCTCGACGAGCGCTCTGGAATCCCCCACCTCACCCCAACCCTCTCCGCCCCCAGGGGCGGAGAGGGAGTGTCTTTCACGCCACGCTCGCCAGCTTCTCGCGCTCGCTGACCGCCGCGGGTTCGGGGAACAGCAATTCCTCGTAGAGGTCGATCGTCTTCGCGCACATCGCATCGCGCGTGTAGCCGGAAGCGACCTGGGCCATTGCGCGGCGCGCGAGCGCCGCCCGCTCGGCAGGGTCGAGCCGCAGCGCCTGGCCGATGGCGGAAGCGAGCGCCGCCGGGTCGCGCGGCGGGGCGAGCCAGCCGGTGACCCCGGGCAGGATGGTTTCGCGCGCGCCGCCATGGTCGGTGGCAATGACCGGGCGGCCCATCGCCTGCGCCTCGATGATGACCCGCCCGAACCCTTCGGGGTCGGTCGAGGCGGAAACCACGACATCGGCGAGGACATAGGCCGCCGGCATGTCGCGGCAATCCTCGACGATACGGAACATGCCGCCGAGCCCGCGCCGCTCGATCCGCGCTTCGAGCTCGCGGCGGAAGCCGGGGCGCTGCTCGGCGCCGACCAGGAGACAGCAAACGTCGCGGCGGCCGAGCCGGGCGATTGCTTCGATGAAGTCGAGACCGCCCTTCCAGCGCGTGAGCCGGCCCGGCAGCATGACGACCGCGGCATCTTCGGGCACCCGCCAGTTTGTCGCCAGCGCGACGACCTGCTGGCCATTGACTCGGCGCGGGTCGAACGCGGCGATGTCGACCCCGCGCGGAATGATCCGCAGCCGGTCGGGCCCGACCCCATAAACCTGGGTGACGTGCTCGCCGACGAAATGCGAGATGGCGATGACCCGCTCGCCGCGCGCCATCACCGAGTTGTACCAATGCTTCAGTGGCAGATCGGCGTCATAGGCGTTGTGAAAAGTGGTCACAAAGCGCCGCCGCGTCGCACGCGCCGCCGACCAGGCGCTCCACGCCGGAGCGCGGCTGCGGGCGTGCACGATGTCGATCTTGTGGCGGCGGATGATCTCGGTCAGCGCGGCGGCGTTGCGGCGCATCACCAGCGGGTTCTTCGAGGCGAGCGGAAGCTTCAGATGACGGACCCCGAGGCGCGCCAGCTGGGGCTCCATCGGGCCGCCGGACGAGGCGACGTAGGCGGTCCACCCCGAAGCGGCGAGCGCGCCGGCAAGATCGATCGTGCCGCGTTCGGCGCCGCCGGAGACAAGGCTCGGGATTACCTGCAGCACCGCCGGCGGGCGGCCTTCTGTCGGCGGATCCACAATGCTATCGTCGCGTTCCATTCGCTTGCCGCAACACCTCGATGTCCGCACCCGACAGCGCAGTGGCGCCGGGACACGCGATTCTAGCACGCCCCGACGGCGCCACAATCGCCTACCATCGGCTCATCGGCGAGCCGCCGGGGATCGTCTTCCTCGGCGGCTTCCGCTCCGACATGACCGGCACCAAGGCATTGTTTCTCGAAGATTATTGCCGGCGCCGCGGCCGCGCCTATGTGCGGTTCGATTATTTCGGGCATGGCGCGTCGAGCGGCGATATCGCGCTCGGCACGGTCGGGCGCTGGCGCGAGGACGCGATCGCCGTCATCGATTCGCTGACGACGGGTCCGCAGATCCTCGTCGGCTCCAGCATGGGCGGCTGGGTCATGCTGCTCGCGGCATTGGCGCGGCCGGGGCGCGTTGCCGCGCTGATCGGCATCGCCGGCGCGCCCGATTTCACCGAAGAACTGTTGTGGCCGCGGCTCACCCCGGCCCAGCGCGAGGAAATCATGGGGCGGGGCAGCGTCATCCTGCCCTCCGACTTCGACCCGGCCGGATATCTCTACACACGCGCCCTTATCGAGGACGGAAAGCGCCATCTATTGTTGCGCGCGCCGATCGCGCTCGACATGCCGGTGCGGCTGCTGCACGGCCTCGCCGACGAATCCGTGCCGTGGCGGCTGAGCCTGCGTCTCGCCGAGCGCCTCGCCAGCTGCGATGTCGCGGTGACCCTAGTCAAGAATGGCGACCACCGGCTGTCAAGCGAACCCGACCTCGCCCGCCTCGCCCAAACGCTCGATGCGCTTATCGTCTGATCCAAACAAATCCGTCATTCCCGCGAAGGCGGGAATCCAGGGGCCAAGGACTCCAGCGGCTGCCCTGGACCCCCGCTTTCTCGGGGGTGACGATAAGTCATGACCCCGACGGCGGCTCGGGGGCGGCAATCTCGCGGGTCTCGACCACGCCGGGCGGCGTGCCGAAGGTGAGGCGGATCCGGTATTTTCTCCAATCGCGGCGGTAGGCGACCGGATCGGGCAGCGCGATCTCGGCCGTCGAGACATTCGCCAACAGCTGTTGCTGACCCTGCAGCGCCGCGCCGGCTTCGGGATGCTGCATCGTCAGCGCCGCGGCGGACCCGCCCCCCGACAGAGCGTTGCGCCACGGATCCCCGGCCGTCCATTGGCCGGTGGCGAAGCGCGGCGAGTCGGCGACATCGACGTTGGTCGCCGCAATCGCCGTGCCGTCGGGGGCGACCAGGACGGCCGCGCGCAGCGGCAGGCGCTCGATCGCGTCGATCGCGATCGTGTCGGCGACGCCGCCCTTCGGAAAGCCGGCGCGCAGCTCTTCGGTCGGCCCGAGCGGTCCGGGCGGCGGGGCGCCGCCGCCCGCGCATCCGGCGGTTAACAACAGCGGCAGCAGGGCCAATAGAACGCGGCGCATTGCTTCCCCGCGACAGATCGCAACTCGCCTACCTATGTCATCGCGCGCGGGGCGACGCAATGACGGGCGCTGGCTCAGGCGTTCGTGACACCGCAGACGGCGCCGTGCACAATCCGCGCGCCTCGCCCGGCAAGTCCTTGCCGCGGCGCGCGCCAAGGGAGAACGAAATGACGGACGGAGCCGCGCTGCGCACCGAAGACATCGGCACGGTCGAGGACCGGTTTTTCACGATCCGCGATTTTCGCCTCACCAACGGCACGGTCATGCCCGAGGTGACGATCGCCTACGAGACCTACGGCCGGCTCGCGCCTCATGGACGTAACGCGGTGCTGATCACGCATGGCTTTACCAGCGGCCACCACGCGGCCGGCCGCAACCCGGCGAACGGCAACCAGCCGGGCTCGTGGGATGGGCTGATCGGGCCGGGGAAGGCGATCGACACCGATCGGCTTTTTGTGGTGGCGAGCAACATGCTGGGCTCGTCCTATGGCTCGACCAACGCGGCGAGCATCAATCCGGCGACCGGCGCGCCGTACGGCCCCGATTTCCCCGCGATTGCGCTGCGCGACATCGTCGCCGCACAGAAGGCGCTCCTCGACTCGCTCGGCGTCAGGCACCTGGTTGCCGTCGCCGGGCCCTCCTATGGCGGCTATCAGGCCTTTCAGTGGGCGGTAGCCTACCCCGACTTCATCGATGCGATCGTCCCGGTCAACACCGCGCCCTGGGCTTCCGTCAACACCGACAAGCAGCTTGCCGAGATGGCGGCGCGGCTCGCCACCGATCCCGAATGGCATGGCGGGCGCTATTACGGCAAGGGCGGGGCCAAGACGGTGCTGACCGAGATCCGGATCGATACCTTGAGGCGCTACGGCACCGAGGCGAACCTGACGCCGCGCTACCCCGACCCGGCCGAGCGCGCAGCCGCGCTCCGCGCGCTTGCCGAGAACTGGGCCAAGAACTGGGACGCCAACTCGCTCTTGATCCTGCGGCGGGCGCTCCTCGGCTTCGACACGCGCCCCGAATTCGCCAAGATCAAGGCCAAGGCGCTTTACGTGTTGTGCCGCACCGACGCCCTCTTCCCGCCAAAGATCGCGCCCGCAGTGATGCAGGCGCTCGCCGAGGCCGGGGTCGCGGCGCGCTATTTCGAGATCGACAGCGAGCTCGGTCATAGTTCGAGCGGACCCGAGCACGCCAAATGGTCGCCGGTGCTGCGCGAGTTCCTCGCGCCGCTCGTCCCGCGCTGAGCCGGGACCGCGGCCGTCCCGGCCGCATGCGGGCCGGAGGCCCGCGGTCCAGATCGTGCGGTAGCCTGTTCCGTACTACCGCGCCGCGGCGCGATGGGTGCCGAGCAGGTCGAGCGCGGCGCGCAGTTGAGCGTCCTGCGCCGTACCGATGACTTTCGGATTGATCGGGTGGTCGGTCTCCCCGGTGATCGAGCGCGCCGCCTTTGAGGTCGCCGGCGCGTCCGTCGGCGCCAGCGCACCGGTCGCCTTGAGCGCGCCAAACAAATCGCTCTCGAAGGTAATGACGGCGTTCGCCACCTGCTGCTCCTTGGGTACCGTGACGACCCGGTCGGGGTTTATGCCATGGCCCTGGATCGAGCGGCCGGAGGGCGTGTAATAGAGCGCGGTCGTCAACCGCATAGCGCCGTAGCCCTCGATCGGGATGATGCTCTGCACCGATCCCTTGCCAAAGCTGGGGGTGCCGAGGATCGTCGCGCGCTTGTTGTCCTGCAGCGCGCCGGCGACGATCTCCGAGGCCGAGGCCGAGGCGCCGTTGATCAACACCACCAAGGGCGTTCCCCGGATCAGATCACCGTTCGGCGGCGCTTCATAGATGCATCGTTGCGCAAATCGAGCACAACCCCGGAGAAATGCCCGCCGGCTTGCTGGCGCAGGCGGGATAGCGCGGCGCGCAGTTCGGCCGGAGTGGTCTCGTCAAAGGTGGTGATCCGAACATAGCCGACGCCGCCCGGCTTCAGCGCCGATTTGACCGACTCGACATGAATGATGGCGCGTGTGATCGACAGGTCGAAAACCGGCCGGTTCGCCCGCGCGATCGACAGCATGACCGGGGTCCCGGGTTTGCCGCGCAGACGCCGGACGACCTCGCCGATGTCCATCCCGACGATCGGCTGGCCGTCCGCCTTGACGATACGGTCGCCGGGCTCGATGCCGGCGGCTGCGGCCGGCGTCCCCTCGATCGCCGAGATGACTTGCGGCACCCCCTCTTCGACCGAGATCTCGATGCCCACCCCGCCGAACTGCCCGCTGGTGGTCGAGATCAACTCGCGATATTCGCGTTCCGTCATGTAATCGGAATGCGGGTCAAGCTTGCCCAGCATGCCCTTGAGGGCACCGTTGACCAGCTGGTCGGGCTTTACCGGTACGACATAGCTCTTTTTGACCTGCTGCATCGCGGCCTCGATCAGCCCGAGATCGCCGGCGCCGACCGACAGGTCCGCGCCCGGAGAGCTGCAGCCGTTGACGCTGAGCACCAATAGCAGCAACAGGGTGCGGGGCAGAATTTTGGTCATCGCGATCGATCCGTGCATGCGGCCGCCGGCTATGGTTCGCGATCCGGCTGACGGTCCGGGTCGGCGGCCGCAAACGCGTCGAGCGCCTTACAGTTGACCCGCATGATCGTCGGATAGACGGTGAGGTCGAGCGGGTAGCGATGCGCATTGTAGACCTGCGGCACGAGCGCGATGTCGGCAATTCCGGGCGTCTCGCCATGACAGAATTTGCCGGTGCGCTTGTCGTCGGCGAGAAGCCGCTCGAACGCGTTGAAGCCGCTGGTGATCCAATGGTTGTACCAATGCTCGATGGCCTTCTCGTCATGACCGAGCGGCCCGTGCAGATAGCGCAGCACGCGCAGATTGTTGAGCGGATGAATGTCGCAGGCAACGATCGCGGCGAGCGCGCGGACTCGCGCTCGGCCGGCGGCATCGCGCGGCAGGAGCGGCGGCTCGGGGTGCGTCTCGTCGAGGTATTCGATGATCGCCAATGATTGGGTCAGCCTTTGCTCGCCGATCTCGAGCGTCGGCACCAGGCCCTGCGGGTTGACGCCGAGAAACTCGGGTTTGGTCTGATCGTTTCGGCGCAGGTGGATGAAGGCGTTCTCGTAATCGAGCTTTTTGAGATTGAGGGCGATGCGCACGCGAAACGCGGCGGAGGATCGAAAATAGCCGTAAAGCTTCATGGCAGGCGCCCGTTACAGACCGCTGTGGCCGCGACGTTACTCCGCCCGCATCGTCGCGGGAAGGCCGCGCCAGATTTGGCAGGCCTTATCGCGCCGGCCGGTTATCGCCGCGGCGCCGCGCCGCCGATGAACTTTTCGACGAGGTTGAGGAAATCGCGCAACAGGATCGGTTTCGCCAAATAGGCATCGCACCCGCAGGTCAGGGCCTTGTGCTCGTCGCCGATCATCGCGAAGGCCGTGACTGCGACGACCGGGATAAGCCGCGTCTCCTCATGGTCCTTCAGCTGGCGGACGGCGTCGAACCCCGAGATGTCCGGCAGCTGCAGGTCCATCAGGATCAGATCGGGCCGATTTTCGCGGGCCAGGGCAAGCGACGCCGCGCCCTCCGCGGTGGTAATGGTCGCGTAACCATAAGCCTCGAGGACATCCCGCAAGAGCTTCATGTTGAGCTCGTTGTCCTCGACGATCAGGATCCGTTTCGTCGCGCCGCGCGGGGGCTCATCACCTTGCATATGAATAGGTTCTCGCGCATTTGCGGCGGAAGTCGGGCTGGTATGCGGCGGGCGGCGATGCGAGGAGCCGGCATTTGGACGCGAACTTTGTTAGCAAATTGTTAAAACTCCGGCAATCCCGCCGGAACGCGGCAACACCCGGACGGAGGCTGGCGAGGGCTGTGGCCGCCGGTGTCCTTGGCGGACTTTTGTTGGGCGGCGCGCCATTGGACATGACGGGAGCGGCGCGGGCCCAGGACACCGCCGCGGCGGAGGCGGGGCACCGCGCGGCGGTTCTCACTCGGCTGCCGCCGGACGCGGCAAAGCGGGTGTTCGGCGCGGCGGCCAGCCCCGCCCCCGGACCGGCGCGGGCGATCGGGAGCTATACGAGGGGCTGCGCTGCCGGCGCCACGGCGCTGCCGGCCGATGGTCCGAACTGGCAGGTGATGCGGCCGTCGCGGAACCGCGCCTGGGGACACCCGATGCTGATCGCGTTTCTCGAACGGCTCGCCGCGCAGGCGGCCGGCACCGCCGGGTGGCCGGGCCTGTTGGTCGGCGACCTCGCGCAGCCGCGCGGCGGGCCGATGCTGACCGGCCATGAATCGCACCAACTCGGGATTGAAGCCGATATCTGGCTGACGCCAATGCCGGATCGGCGGCTGGGCGCAGCCGAGCGCGACGAAATGGCCGCGACGAACCTCGTCGCCGAAGGCGGGGACGATGTCGACCCGAAAGTCTGGCGGCCGGAGCACCGGCGGCTGCTCGAAGCCGCGGCACGCGGCGCCGGGGTGGGGCGCATCTTCGTCAACCCCGCGATCAAGCGCGCGCTCTGTCGCGAAGCCGGGGCGGACCGCGATTGGCTGCGGCTCATTCGCCCCTGGTGGGGGCACAATTATCATTTTCATCTGCGCCTCGCCTGCCCGTCGGGCGAGCGCGAGTGCCAGGATCAGCCGGCGCCGGGCGCCGGCGACGGCTGCGGCAAGGAACTCGACTGGTGGTTCACCCCGGAGGTGAAGTATCCCAAGCCGCCGGGGCCGCCCGGCCCACCCTTGCGGGTCGCCGACCTGCCCGCGGCCTGCGCCGCCCTGGTCGGGCGGTAGGGCGCGATCCAAGCCCGGCCAGAGGGCATCTTTTGCCAGAGGGCATCTTTTGATTGATCGTAAACACCATCTCGACCCGGCCAGCGGGTTGGGAGGGCGCACCCGTGCCCGCGAAATCAGTGCAGCTGGGGTCCCTTGAGCAGCCGCGTCCGGTCGGCCGAGGGAATGCGCACCTTCATCTTTTCGGTGTCGCGCATGATCTGCAGCACGACCTCGCTGCCCGCCGGGCCGCTCGCCCAGACCCGGCGCCAGAACGAGGCGAGGCTCGAAATCGGCTCGTCGCGCACCGCAAGGATGCGATCGCCGGGTTTGAGCCCGGTCTTGCTCGCCGGCCCGCGCTCGGACAACCCGGCGACGACGATGGCATCCTCGATCTCGGTGGCGTAAAGGCCGAGCCACGGCCGCGGCGGCCGGTTGGGCCGGCCGTAGGTCAGCAGATCGTCAAGGATCGGCGGCAGCAGATCGATCGGCACCACCATGTTGACGTCGCGCCGCAGCTCGCGGCCGCTGGAATGCTGGACATGCAGGGAGCCGATGCCGATGAGGCTGCCGTCGCTGCCGATCAGCGCGGCGCCGCCCCAGAACGGGTGGGCCGGCGCAGTGAAGATCGCGCGGTCGAGCAGGTATTCCCAATAGCCGGCGAATTCCTGGCGCGCGACGATCGTCGCTGCGACGGCATGGCGGCGCCCGCCCTCGGCAGCGAGGATCGCGTGATCGCCGGCCCCGACCCGCATGCGCGCGCCGATCTCGATCGGTGGAACGCTGAGGCGGCCGAGGGCTTGCACGAGCCCGAGCCCGGTCTCCGGGTCATAGCCCAGGACATGCCCGGGAACCGCGCCGCCGAGGCTCGAGGTCAGCCACAGCGACTCGGCTTCGGTGATCAGATAGCCGATCGTCAGCACCAGCCCGTCCTTGCGGATCAAGACAGCGCTGCCGGCGCGTTCGGTGCCGAGCGTCCCGGCGGTGAAGGCGTCCTGCGGGACCGTGGCCTGTAGCCCGAGCACGCCGGAGAGCGTGCGGTCCAGATCGAAGTCGAAATCCTCCGGCTTCGGCTGGAACTCGCTCGGTATTTCCCATTCCATGGATTGCGGCATGTTCCCGGCTCATCAATGGCAGATCGGTGATTATAGCGAGGCGAGAGTGCCCCTCGGCGACGCCGTTGTCAAAAGCTTGGCCCGTGCCTCTCCGCAAGACG
>WNFF01004894.1_pt1 | contig 12388 bp, 13 predicted proteins | sample 5400441 | NCBI WGS metagenome assembly WNFF01 (sample SAMN13153345, study PRJNA577476) | soil metagenome | isolation source: 120 cm saprolite under Douglas fir tree site 2 hole 3 replicate 1 | place: USA:California | collected 2015-04-18
TTCGCTCGACCGGCAACCGGAAGACGGACGGGTCGAGACGCTCGCCTTTACGCGTTGGGGTTTGGGTCACCGTTTCCGTGGCCACGGCAGTGCTTCAGATATTAGGCGCCGATCTTCCGGTATCGCTGATAGCGCTCCTCGACCAGGCGATCGATGTCGATCGCCTCGAGCGCCGCGAGATGACGGCGGAGTGCCGCGCCGGCAGCATCGGTTGCAACGCCGTAGTCGTTGTGGGCACCACCCGGCGGCTCGGGCACGATCTCATCCGTCAGTCCGAGCCGTTTCAAATCCGCGGCTGTCAATTTGAGCGCGTCGGCGGCCTCGACCTTGCGCGCAATGTCGCGCCAGAGGATGGAGGCGCAGGCCTCGGGCATGGCCACGCTGTAGATGGAGTGTTCCATCATGAGCAGGCGATCACCGACGCCGATGCCGAGCGCTCCGCCGCTGCCGCCTTCGCCGATCACCAGCGTCACGATCGGAACGCGCGCCTGGGAGAGCGCCACCAGGTTGTCCGCGATCGCCCAGGCGATGCCGCGCTCCTCAGCGCCCGCGCCAGGGAACGCGCCGGAGGTGTCGACGAAGGCCAGGATCGGAAACTGGAATCGTTCCGCCTGCCGGATCAGCCGCAGGGCCTTGCGGTAGCCCTCGGGGTTGGCCATGCCGAAATTGCGCATCGCCCGTTCCGCCGTGGTGCGGCCCTTTTGCTGCGCAATCACCATCACCGTTTGTTTGTCGAGGGCGGCAGGCCCGCCGATGATCGCGTGGTCGTCACCGAAGACTCGATCACCGTGGAGCTCGAAGAAATCGCTGAAGATCGCGTGGATGTAGTCGAGCGCGTAGGGCCGGTCTGGGTGCCGGGCGAGCTCGACCTGCTCCCAGGTGGCTGCCGCGACCGAACCGTTGTCGCTCACCGGGGGACGACGGCCGCGGGCGCGGGCGTCTCCGCCTGACGCTGCAGCTCGAAGTCGCCGGCGATGCCGTTCCTCGTGTAGAGGTCGAGCAGTTGGCGCAAGACGGCCGGCAGCTCAGGGCGGGGCACCACGAGGTCGATCATGCCGTGATTCCAGAGGAATTCCGCCGTCTGAAACCCGTCGGGAAGCGTCTCGTAGGTGGCTTGCTGGATGACCCGGGCACCGGCGAAGCCGATCATGGCGCCGGGCTCGGCGATGATGACGTCCCCCAGGGAGGCGAAGCTGGCGGTCACCCCGCCCATCGTCGGGTCGGTCAAGAGCGAGACGTAGGGAACGCCGGCCGCGTTCAGCCGGCCGAGCGCCGCCGACGTCTTCGCCAGCTGCATCAGCGAGAGCATCCCTTCTTGCATCCGGGCGCCGCCCGACGCGGAGATGATGAGAAGAGGCAAGCGGCTCTGCTGGGCACGTTCGATGCCGTTCGTGATCTTTTCACCGGTTGCCGCGCCCATGCTGCCGCCCATGAAGGCGAAGTCGAGGCACACCATGACAAGCCGGTGACCGGCGAGCATCGCTTCGCCCCAGATCACCGCCTCGTTGGCACCCGTGGCGGCGCGGCTCTGCTCGATCCGCTTGGTGTAGGGCTGCGAGTCTTTGAAGCCGAGGATGTCCTTGGCCATGATCCCCTGGTCCTCTTCTCGGAAGGAGCCCGGCTCCACCAGCATCGCGCCCGGCTCCACCAGCATCGCGATCCGCTCGGGGGCGCGAAGCCGGAAGTGGTAGCCGCAGCGATAGCAGACGCCCAGCGCCGCCGTCAGGCGGGCGGGCTCGAGCGAGGTATCGCACTTGGGGCAGGTGAGGCGGTCGACCTCCTCGCCGACGCCCGCTCGTGGCGACGGCAGAGCGACGTAACGCGTCTTGGGACGAAACATGGGTCAGGCCGCCGCCCTGACGGGCGCGCCTTCCCACTTGATGACGCAAGCACCCCAGGTCAGCCCCGAGCCGAAGCCGACCAGGACGAGATGGTCGCCGGTCTTCAGCCGGCCCGCGGCCAGCGCATCTTTGAGGGCGAGCGGGATCGAGGCCGTCGACGTGTTGCCGTAGTTGGCAATCTCGTTGACCATGACGTCGGCGCCCACACCCAGCCTCTTGCCGGCCGCCTCGATGATGCGGGCGTTGGCTTGATGCGGGACGATCAGCTTGACGTCCTCCAGCGGAACGTTGGCCTTCTTCAGCGCCTCGAGCGTCGCCGAGGCCAGGATCTCGGTCGCGAAGCGGAATACCTTGCGACCGTCCATGCGGATCTCCGGCCGCCCGCGTCCTTCTGGACCGTCGACGCCGGGTGCGACATAGATAAGGTCGCCGCCGGAGCCGTCGGATCCCAGCACACAGGACTTGATGCCGGCGCCGTTCGAGCTGGGGCCCAACACGACCGCGCCCGCGCCGTCACCGAAGACGACGCACGTGCCGCGGTCCTTGAAGTTGATGATCTTGGTAAGGGTCTCGCTGCCGATCACGATCGCTTGCTTCGACTCGCCGCCGCTGACGAAGCGGTCGGCAATGCTCATCGCGTAAAGGAAGCCGGTGCACGCCGCCTGCACGTCGAAGGCGGGGCCGTGGGCACCCAGCCGCTCCTGCACGCGCGAGGCGACCGAGGGAAACATCGAGTCGGGTGTGGAGGTGCTGCACACGATGAGGTCGGTGTCTTGCGGGCGCAACCCGGCGGTGGCCAGCGCATCCTTTGCGGCTTCCGCGGCCAGGTCGGTCGCGGTCTCATTAACCGCGGCGATCCGTCGCTCATGGATACCGGTCCGTTCGCGGATCCAGGTGTCGGACGTCTCGACCATCTTCTCGAGGTCGGCGTTGGTCAGGATGCCGGACGGAACATAGCTGCCGACCGACTTGATGCTGGTAAGCATGCGTCTCCCCGGCTAAGAATCTGGCTGACCAGTATATACCGGCATCGGCGGACTGGTTACGCTTTTTCACCGACCGTCAACAGGACCGTTGCTGCCACCAACGGCGCGTGTTTCAGGCGAGGACGGTGACCTGGAAATGCCGCTCGCGCGGGCCGTCGAAGTCGGCGAAGAAGATGCCCTGCCAGCGCCCCAGCGCGAGCCGACCGTTGCGCACCGGGACGGTCTGTGAGGTGCCCACCAGCGTGGACTTGACGTGCGCCGCGGCGTTGCCCTCGGCGTGGCGGTAGCCGTTCTCCCAGGGCACGAGCGTCTCGAGCGTGCTCAGGATGTCGGCCAGGGCGTCGGGGTCCGCGTTCTCGTTGATGAAGACTCCCGCGGTCGTATGCGGCACGTAAACCTGGCAGAGACCGGTTTGGATGCCGCTCTCGCGGACCACCTGTTGCACCCGATCCGTGATCTCGATCGCATCCGCGCGCTTGCCCGATCGGACCTCGAGGGTGTCGGTTTTCGCGGCGCTCGCCATGCACGACATCGTAACAACGCGTCCTCCGGTCTCCCAAGTTGGATACCGGCACCCGATAATGGCGCAACGTGTCACGCGACCTGCCGATCGGGAACGGTGCCCTGCTGGTCAACTTCGATCGCAACTACCAGCTGCGCGACATCTATTACCCGCGCGTCGGCCAGGAGAACCACACCAGCGGCGAGCCCTGCCGCTTCGGGATCTGGGTCGACGGACGGTTCTCCTGGCTGGACGACCCGGCCTGGTCCCGCAACCTCGTCTACCTTCCCGACACCCTGGTTACAAACGTCACCCTTCGTCACCCGGATCTCACGGTCACGCTGACCGTCAACGACATGGTCGATCTGGGGCGCGACCTGCTGCTGCGCAAGGTCACGGTTCTGAACGAGGGGCCGGAGCGCGAGGTCCGGCTGTTCTTTCACTACGACTGGCACATCTACGGCACCGACGTCGGCGACACGGTGATGTACTACCCCGCGGTCAAGGGGCTGGTCGCCTACAAAGGCCAGCGCTGCTTCGCCGCCTGCGGACAGGTCGGTGACCGCATCGGGCTGGACGGCTACGCGTGCGGTAAGAAAGACGTTGGCGGTGCGCAGGGAACCTGGCGGGACGCCGAGGATGGCGAGCTCGGCAACAACCCGATCGAGCAGGGGTCGGTCGACATGACGCTGGCGCTCAAACTGGGTCGCATCGCGCAGGGGCAGACGGGCACGGCCTACCAGTGGCTGATCGCCGCGCGCAATCTTGCCGAGCTGGAGACGGTCGCCGACGTCGTCACGCTGCGCGGACCGGAAGCGTTTCTCGTGCGCACGCGATCGTACTGGGCCGCGTGGGTCAACAAGGAGGAACGCGAGTTCGCGGACCTCTCGCCCCAGGTGGCCGACCTCTTTCGCCGCTGCCTGCTGGTGGTGCGGACCCAGATCGACAGCGGCGGCGCCGTACTCGCCGCCAACGACTCCGACATCATCAAGTTCGCGCGCGACACCTATAGCTACATGTGGCCGCGGGACGCCTCACTGGCGGTCTACGCGATGGACCAGGCCGGGTACGTCGACGTACCCCGCCGGTTCTTCGAGCTCTGCGCCCGGATCGTCACCAAGGAGGGGTACTTCCGCCACAAGTACACGCCGGCCGGCGACCCGGGAAGCAGCTGGCATCCATGGGTCGATGCCACAGGAAAGCCGCAGTACCCGATCCAGGAGGACGAGAGCGGGCTGGTCCTCTTCGCCCTCTGGCAGCACTACGACCGCCATCGCGACTTCGAGTTCTTCAAGGCCTATTACCGGCCGCTGATCATCCTGGTCGGTGATTTCCTGGCCAGCTACATCGACCCGCTCACCGGGTTGCCGCAGCCGAGCTACGACCTCTGGGAGGAGCGTCGCGGGGTGATGAGCTTCACCGTGGCGACCGTCTGGGCCGGGCTGCAGGCCGCGGCCAACTTCGCCGCGCTCTACGGCGAGACGACGCTGGCCGACCGCTACCGGGGCGTGGCGGAGGGGATCAAGCAGGGAACGCTGAAGTTCCTCTTCGATGCGGAACTGAATCGCTTCATCCGCCGCATCTATGTCAAACCCGATGGCACGACAGCGCGCGACCTGACGATCGACTCCAGCGTGTACGGGCTGTGGTACTTCGGCATGTTCACGGCCGACGACCCGCAGATCGTGAGCACGATGAAGGCGGTCTATGAGCGGCTCTGGTGCAAGACCGAGGTCGGCGGCATCGCCCGCTACGAGAACGATTGGTACTACCAGGTGAGCCAGGACATCGCGAACGTCCCCGGCAACCCGTGGTTCATCTGCACCATGTGGTACGGGCAGTGGCTGGTCAGCCAGGCGCGCACCCTCGACGACCTCAAGAAAGCCCGTGACATCCTCGACTGGGTGGCGGGCGCCGCCTTCCCGAGCGGCGTGCTCTCCGAGCAGCTCGACCCCTACAGCAAGGCGCCCATCTCGGTCTCGCCCCTGACCTGGAGCCATGCCACCGTGGTGTCCCTGGTCAACGAGTACGTGCGCAAGCGGAAGGCGCTGGCGGCCTAGGGCCAAGACCCGATGTTTCCCGTCGCCTCGCTTTGATATTCTCGACTCCGTGCACGGCGTGCTGGCGGCGATCAAGGCTGATTTCGGTTGCCTACTCGTCGCCGCGCTCTTCATCATCATCATGGCGTCGACGATCATCTTCGCGACGATCTTGACGCCACCAGCCCATAACCCCTTCGTATGATGGCTTCCTCCTTCAAACGCCTCATGGAAGACAGCCGCGAGATCTCGCGGCGAAGCTTCCTTGCCATCACCGGCTGGGTTGGCTTTACCGCCGCCTCGGCGATCGCCCTCTACCAGAGCCTCAAGTTCGTCTATCCGAACGCCACTTACGAAGACCCCCCGGCCTTCAAGGCGGACGCACCCGGCACCTACGCGGTTGGGTCGACGACGGTCCTCATCGACAAGCGGGTCGTCATCAACCACGATCCGGACGGCTTCTATGCCATCAGCCTGATCTGCACCCACCTCGGTTGCACGCCCCGTTACTTTGAGGACGTCACCAGCGACCTGGTCGCCGCCGGCACCTCGATCTCAAAAGACCCCGATACCGGCCAGCAGGCGACGAAAGCCAACCCGGCCCTGAAGGGTTTCAAGTGTCCATGCCACGGCAGCCGCTACTTCCGCGACGCCATCAACTTCTTCGGGCCGGCGCCCCGGCCGATGGACCGGGTCCACGTCGAGGTGGCCCCGGATGGGAAACTCTTGGTCGACCGCTCTGTCATTGTGGATCGCGCGTTCCGCCTGAAAGTCTGATCAGCTAAGCGGGAGGGTTCATGACCGTTATCCGTGCGGCGCTGGACGAGATGTTCGCCGTTATCGGCCAGATGGTTGGCTCGGTCTTCCGCCACGGTCTTCCCCTCACCGACAAGATCGCTGCCCGCACAGCGCTCACGAACTTCTTCCTTCATATCCACCCGGTCCGCGTCCGCCGCTCCTGGATCCGGATGTCGTACACGCTCTGCCTCGGCGGTCTGTCCTTCTTCCTCTTCATCGTGCTGACCGTCACCGGGCTCTTCTTGATGTTCTATTACGTGCCCTCCACTCAACACGCCTACCAGGACATGCGCGACCTGCAGTTCGTCGTCACCTTCGGCGGCGTCATCCGCAACATGCACCGCTGGGCGGCTCACGCGATGGTGATCACGGTCTGGCTCCACATGGCGCGCGTCTTTTTGACCGGCGCCTACAAGAAGCCGCGCGAGTTCAACTGGGGCGTCGGGACCCTGTTGCTGCTGATCACGCTGCTGTTGAGCTTCACCGGCTACCTCTTGCCCTGGGACCAGCTCTCCATCTGGGCCGTCACGGTTGGCACCAACATGGCGAAGTACGCGCCCATCGCCGGTCCGTACACCCGCTACCTGCTGATCGGAGGGCGCGTGGTGGGTGACAATGCGCTGCTGCGGTTCTACGTGCTGCACGTCGTGGGGCTGCCACTGGCGGCGTTCCTGCTGATGGTCGTCCACTTCTGGCGAGTCCGAAAAGATGGCTTCAGCGGGGGGCTGTAGTTAGGCATGGCCACCGAAGCCCGCGACCGGATCGCCGCCCGCGGGCGCGTAGAGCAGCGCCGCCGCCAGGTGGAGGTGCCGTCGACCGTCCGCGACGACAGCGAGGACGAGATGGTCGTCTCGTTCCCCGAGTTCGTCTTCAAAGAGTTCATCGCGGCGGTCGCCATGACTGTCTTCCTCCTGGTGGTCTCGATTTTTTTACAGGCGCCGCTGCTGGGGCTGGCGAACCCGGGCATGACCCCGAACCCTTCCAAGGCACCGTGGTACTTCCTTGGCCTGCAGGAACTCCTCTCGCGCTTCCCGCCGCTGATGGCCGGCGTCGCTTTCCCGACCTTCGTGATCGTGCTCATGATCCTGGTGCCGTTCCTGGATCGCAACCCAAGCCGGCGGCCGTCGGAGCGGAAGGTTGCCATCATCCTGTTCGCGCTCTACACCACGATCGTGGTGGCGCTCGTCATCATCGGCACCTTCTTCCGCGGCCATGAGTTCATCTGGGACTGGGGCTGGGTGCTCGGCAACCCGCAGACCTGCGGAGGGAAGCCGTGCTAGGGCGCGCCTTCCTCGTGGTGAGCGCCGCCTTCCTGCTGCTGCTCGGCTTTGCCTTCTACCAGGACCTGAGCCGGCCGTGGGCGCCGATCCAGGAGAAGTACGCGGCGCAGTACGGCCAGGACTTCCCCATCCAGGTGCAGCAACTCTTTCCCAAGGTCCAGGTCAACGGCCAGTTCATGGTGGAGCGATGCATCACCTGCCACGTGCCCGACATCGCCAAGATCGGCCCGCAGCAAGCCGCCGGGCGACTTGGTCCCAACCATCCGTCCATGATCACCGATGCCGTCTTCGCGAAGTACGGCCAGGAGACGTTGATCTGCCGGCCGGTCACGGCGGCCGCCAGTCCGTCGCCATCGCCATCGGCCGCCGCCTCGCCTTCGGCGAAGCCGTCGGCGTCAGCATCCCCGTCGGCCTCGCCCTCCGCGGCCGCGACGATGACCGCCGCCAGTTGCCTCGATCCGCGTGCCCAGCCTTTTTATGTGCTCGACACCAATGGAAAGGTCGTCAACGATCCCTCGACGAACAAGCCGGTGCTGGCGCAGCTCACCGGGTTTATCCCGAATGCCTACAAGGGATTGGGGATCGATGAGAGCGGCTGCATCATCTGCCACAACGGCAACCGCCAGGCCACCGACCAGGCGGGCGCGCATCAGAACCTGGTGGCGAACCCCTTTGGGACCTTCGACAAGGCGCCCCAGCTCTACGAGAACAATTGCGCGCAGTGTCACGGGGCGACCGGTGAGGGCGGTAAGGGGCCGCCACTCAACGACCAGAACCGGCTGGGCTTCTTCAACGACGACTATTACTACCGCTGCATCTACCTGGGCAACACGGGCGAGGAACACAAGGGCACGATCATGCCGGCATGGGGCGTCAACAAGCTGCTGCCCCAGCCGGTCAACGACAATATCAATCTGCTGGTTCACTGGATCCGGATGTGGCAGCAGTACGCGGGTCGCCCATGAGACGTCAGCAGCTCAAGAACCTGATCGGGACGGCCCTCGCCTTCGCCGTGCTTGTGGGGTTTACCGCGCTGGTGATCCTGGCGGAGAACCTGCTCGACGTGACCAAGGCCCATAAGGCGGGCGGCTGATGGCGCCCGCTCTCGTCGAGCTGATCAACCTCAGCCGTGACCCAGGGGCCGGCGATTTCTTCTTCGTGCTGATCTGGGCCGTCTGCACCCTGCTGCTGGTCGCCTATTACTGCTATCGGATGTTCCAGCGGTAGCGGTTCCAGCGCCTGTGGTCGAGCTTCATCGTCCCCCGGTCCTGACGGCGCCCCAACCCCGGGCGAGTGTCCGGCTGGCGACCTGGCTCTCGGCGGTGCCGGGCCTGGGTCAGCTTTACAACCGCCAACCGATGAAGGCGCTGATCTTCCTCTTCGGCGTGGTCGGTCTCTTCCTGGTCACGCTGAACATCCCGGGCGCGACCGGCGAGCTGCTGGCGTTCTGGAAGCCGCGCGGAAGCGCGATGGTGCTGCTCTCGCTGCTGCTGGAGATGATTTCTCTGCTGGTCTTCATGGCCACCTTCCTGCTGGCATTGACCCTCTGGTACGACGCCATGCACGACGCCCGCCGGACGGCGCAGGAACGCAACGGCCAGCGGCAACCCGGCGGCCGGTGGTGGCTATTCCACCGATGATGCCGCAGCCGGTCGGTACACTGTCGTGAGCGTGAATCCGCGTCGACGTCTGTTCGGCATCATGCTGCCCGCGCTCGGCGCCATCGCCGCGCTCGCCCCCATCTCCGCAGGCGCGGTCGACGTCAGTCCGCTCAATTGCGCTGGGCCTAATGCGTGCGAGATCGTCAGCATTTACACGAGTATCTTCTGGATTGCGATGACGGTGCTCGTCGTCGTCGGAGGGCTTATCGTCTATGCGGCGCTGCGATTCCGGCGCAAGGACGACCGCGAGCCGGCCCAGGTGCACGGCAACCCTCGCCTGGAGATCGTGTGGACCGCGATCCCGGTGCTGATCGTTTCGTTTTTATTCATCCGCACCACCCTACGCATGGACTACGTGCGGAACGGGCCGCCGCCGCAACAGACCATCCAGGTCACCGGGATCCAGTGGGCGTGGTCATTCAAGTATCCCAACGGCAGGACGAGCGTCACCAAGCTGACCATCCCTACGGGAGAGGTGGTGCGGCTGCAGGTCACCAGCCGCGATGTGCTCCATTCCTTCTGGGTGCCGCGGCTGGGCGGACAAATCTACGCCAAGCCGGGCTTTCAGAACAGCGGCTGGATCGAGGCCAGCCAGCCGGGCCAGTATCTTGGACAGTGCAACGAGTTCTGCGGCCTCGACCACTATTCGATGATCCTTGAGGTGGACGCCGTCTCCCAGGACCAATATCAGGCCTTCTTGAGTGGCGCCCCTCCACCGGGCGCCGGGCCGCCGCCGGCCGAGAAAGTCAACGGCGTTCCTGCCGCTGCCACCGTGGCTGAAACCGATGACCTGAAGTTCCAGCCGTCCAGCGCGACGGTGAAAGTGGGCGACATCGTCCAGTGGACGAACACCGGCAACTCGATTCATAGCGTCACCTTTGATAATCAGCAGGTGCCGAGTCTGGACACGCAAAACGGAGGCGAGGCGTACGAGGTCAAATTCCTGAAGCCCGGAACGTACCACTACATCTGCACCTATCACGTAACCTCCGGGATGACGGGCACGCTTACGGTGACTGGAGGATGAGGGAGATAACAACGAATGGCTAGCGTCGCGCTGCCTCGGACCGCTGCCAGACCCAGCAACGTCGTGCTCGAGTGGCTGACCACGGTCGACCACAAGAAGATCGGCATCCTGTACCTGTACACCACGTTCTTTTTCTTCCTGGTGGGCGGCATCATGGCGCTCCTGATGCGGACGCAGTTGGCGGTCGGTGGCAACGACTTCCTGACGCCCAAGCTCTACAACCAGATCATGACCTTGCACGGAAGCACCATGATCTTTTTGTGGATCATCCCGGTCTTCTCCGGGTTCGGCAACTATTTCGTCCCACTCATGATCGGCGCCCGCGACATGGCGTTTCCTCGCATCAATGCCTTCTCCTTCTGGCTGATCCCGCTGGGTGGCCTGACCATGTACAGCGGCCTGCTGACCCAGACCGGTGCGGCGGCCGGCGGTTGGACGGGTTACGTACCGCTGACCGAAAAGGCCTATGCCGTAGGCCTGGGCCAGGACCTGTGGATCCTCGGGCTACACATCATCGGCATCTCGTCGATCATGGGCGCGATCAATTTCCTGGTGACAATCCACAATATGCGGACGCCGGGGATGAGCTGGTTCCGCCTGCCGCTGTTCGTCTGGTCGATCGAGATCACGGCGGCGCTCTCCTTGCTCGCCAGCCCATTTCTCGCCGGCGTGCTGGCCATGGTGCTCACGGACCGCCAGCTCGGTACCCACTTCTTCAACCATGGCGCTGACCCTCTGCTTTACCAGTTCATCTTCTGGTTCTATTCCCACCCGGCCGTCTACATCATGATCCTGCCGGCCTTTGGAATCGTCTCGGAGGTCATCCCGGTGTTCAGCCGAAAACCGATCTTCGGCTACCGCGCGATGGCCTTCTCGATGGCGGCGATCGGTGTACTTGGCTTCATGGTCTTCGCCCACCACATGTTCACCACCGGATTGCCGCTGGCGCTGCAGGAATTCTTTATGGCGACGACTGCCTTGATCGCGGTTCCGTCCGGCGTCAAGGTGCTGAACTGGCTCGCCACCCTGTGGGGCGGCTCGATCAAGTACACGACCGCCATGTTGTTTGCGGTCGCGTTCGTCTTGATGTTCCTGATGGGCGGCGTCGACGGCGTCTTCATGGCCTCGTTGGCGGCGGACTACCAGATCCACGCCACCTACTGGGTCGTCTCCCACATTCACTATGTCCTCTTCGGCGGCAGCGTCTTTGGGGTTTTCGCCGCCTTCTTTTACTGGTTCCCGAAGATGACCGGCCGCTATCTGAATGAGACCCTCGGCAAGCTCCAGTTCTGGCTGCAGCTGGTCGGGTTCAACGTCACCTTCATGCCGATGCACTTCCTCGGGCTCGAAGGAATGCCGCGGCGGATCGCGATCTGGCTGCCAAATCGCACCGATTGGGCCCCTTGGAACTTGATGGCGAGTATCGGCGCCTTCGTGATCGCGACCGCCGTGCTGATCTTCATCATCAACTTTGCGATCAGTGTGCGAGGTGGCCGGCGGGCTCCGGCGGATCCGTGGGAAGGGAACACGCTGGAATGGGCAACGACATCGCCACCCCCGGCCCATAACTTCGACACCGTCCCGCCGGTCCGCAGCGGGCGTCCCCTTCGTGACCTGCGTCGCGGCGTGAGCACGGCCGCTGAGCACACGTAGCCCCAGGATGAAGGCATTCCGGGCGCTGAGCGCCGCGACCGCGATCGTGACCTACGCCCTGGTCGTGCTCGGTGGCGTCGTTCGGGTCTCCGGCTCCGGCCTCGGCTGCCCGGACTGGCCGCTCTGCCACGGCCGCGTGCTCCCGCCCCTCGACATGCACGCCATCATCGAGTACTCACACCGGACGACCGCCTCGCTCACGAGCGCCCTGGTCGTGCTCACGGCCGTCTTCGCCTGGCTCGCCTGGCGCAAGCGCCGCGACATCGTGATTCCAGCGACGGTCGCTCTGGGTCTGCTCGTGTTGCAGGTGGTGCTGGGCGCGATCACGGTGCGGCTCGAGCTGCCGCCGATGATCGTGCTGGCTCACCTCGCGACCGCGATGGCGCTCCTGGCGGCGGTCTGTGTGACAGCGGTCGCCGCGATCGTTCCTCGGGCAACTGTCTCCGCTGATCGCGGCTCGGTTTTCCTGGCGCGCGCCGCTGCCACCGGCACCTACCTGCTGATCCTCAGCGGTTCGCTCGTGGTCGGCAGCGGCGCGAGCGGCAGCTGCGACGCCTGGCCGCTGTGCGGCGGCGGCTTCAACCTTGCCTTCGGCGGGTCC
>WNFF01003767.1_pt1 | contig 12387 bp, 11 predicted proteins | sample 5400441 | NCBI WGS metagenome assembly WNFF01 (sample SAMN13153345, study PRJNA577476) | soil metagenome | isolation source: 120 cm saprolite under Douglas fir tree site 2 hole 3 replicate 1 | place: USA:California | collected 2015-04-18
TCTCTTACAGCAACGGAGGATTCATCACCGAAGGCAACATCCAAATCCACAAACAGTAACGTGGAAAAACTTCGCGCTCAAGGATAGAAGGCGAGTTCAGCCTGCCCCCGCCCCGGAAAAGCGGTAGCTACCACCGTCGAAATAATGGGCGGTCGAGCTTTGAAGTGCCCGTGGTTTCATGAGCGTAGGCCTGTCATTCGCCAAAACTCTGGCCGACTGTGAAATCAATAACATAGCTGCCGCCGTCCCGCTAGCTTTCTGTTATAACTCCTGGCCATGTTTCGATTCATCCGCCTGTGCCTCGGAATGCTGGTTCGCTTCTTTCGCGTGCGACAGAGTCTGCTCCTCGAGAATCTTGCATTACGCCAACAACTTGCCGTGTTGAAGCGGCGGCGGCGAAGCCCGTGCCTGAGCCCATTCGACAAACTGTTCTGGGTCGCCGTCAGTCGCTTCTGGTCAGGCTGGAAACAAGCTCTTATCGTTGTCGCGCCTGAAACCGTAATTCGCTGGCACCGAGCTGGTTTTCGCTTGTACTGGAAACTGATCTCTAGAGTCGGGACGCGGGTGGGGAGGAAGCCGACGCCGAAGGAAGTTCGAGAGTTGATCTTCCGGATGGTTGTTGAGAATCCAACCTGGGGAGCGCCGCGCATTCACGGCGAGCTTCTTATGCTCGGTTTTGATCTCTGCGAGAGAACCATTTCTCGTTGGATGAAACGGGCGCCGAGAGATCCCGAGCCAGCCAAACGCTGGCTCGCCTTCCTTCGAAACCACAGGGAAGCGATTGCGGCCATGGACTTCTTCAGCGTGCCAACGATCAACTTTGGCGTGCTCTATTGCTTCTTCGTCATCAGCCACGGCCGTCGACGCATCCTGCACTTCAACGTCACCAAGCATCCGATGAGCCTGCGGGTCGTGCAACAGCTGCGAGAATCGTTTCCGTTTGAGTTGGCTCCTCGGTTTCTTATTTTCGACCGCGATGCCAAGTACGGGCTGGAGGTTCCAGTCGCCGTTCGATCCCTGAAGATGAGCCCGGTACGAACGTCCTTCGAAAGCCCTTGGCAGAATGGTGTAGCGGAGCGTTGGGTCGAAAGCTGCCGACGAGATCTGCTGAATCACGTCACTGCCGTGAATGAACGCCATCTGAAACGTTTGCTCTCTGAATACGTCCGCTACTACCACGAGGACCGCAGGCATCTTGGGTTGCGGAAGGGAACCCCGGACTACAGAATTCGCGCCACTGCCTCCGGGCGGGTTCTTTCTCAGGATCGACTGGGCGGGCTGCATCATCGTTACGTTCGGGCTGCCTGATCCAGATCAACTATTTGTCCATCCTTATATATGTATGCCGGATGTGTCCAGGCCCAGGTCCTCGCCTAAGGAGAACCTTCGCGCTTCTCAAAGTAACACTTACCTGAGTCCAGGCTCTCTTTTCGATTCGAGGCACAAGAGGAATCGCAGCATTTTCTACGCGGACGAGATTTTGGCGAGACACACCGTACCTTATCGCAAACTTCCCACAGATTCAGAACTATATGTGCACCTATGCGATGGCCACTACGTCAGAAATCAGCGCGGTCAAAGCCCTCTTCGGCGAAATCCAGAACCACGCCAAGCTTCCAGTCACGCTTCCGGGCATCGCGGCACGTGGCTTTTCCCTTCCTTGGCCAACTCAGGAACGCCGCCATCAGCCAATTCCAACCACCACTCTTTGAGTCCAATCGCCAGTTCTTCAGTTCATGCTGGCCTGTCAGCGTAGATGATTTTGCGGGAGTGCAAGGGAAGCAGTGCCGTCAAATTCAACGAGACTAAAGCGTCGGTCACGTTCTGGATTGAAGCAAGCATAGGGAGCACGTCAACCACCTGGCACGATGTTTCGATTTGTGATAGCTTGCGACCATGGGCATCAATAAGTTCAGAAGGATTATTTTTTCTGCCAATCTATTACTTTGCGCAGTTGGTATCTTTCCTTCGGAAACTCGGGTACAGGGACAACAGATCGTCTGGAGCAATCAGGAAAAGCCAATCCTGGAAGATATCCGGACTCTGCGAAAGCTCTCCGAAGGAAATCGTGCCAAGACAACGAAACAACTCGCGCTCAAAATTCGACAGTTGCCTGCGGGCCTGAACAAGGTACGCCTCGCGACTATGCTGGCTGGCCTGTCAACAGAAGGAGATGCTGGCAAGGATACCCTTCAGGAAGTGGCAACCACTCTCGCGGAGGCACTTCGCGAAAATCCGATTTCGGCAGGTCCGCGTGGGCCGGAGGTGCCGTACTCCGATCTGGCGAAACTGGTGCACTACGAACATGTGCAAGCGAATCTGGATGACCCGCAATATGCGGCAGCCCTCGCGAAGACCGAAGCTGATGATTTGCACCACCAGCAGTCGGATTTCACCTTGACGGACCTGCATGGTAAGGCGTGGGCTTTAAAGGATTTGCGTGGACAGGTGGTGCTCGTGAACATGTGGGCCACGTGGTGCCCGCCATGCCGCAGTGAAATGCCCGACCTTGATTCGATTTACAAACGCTTCAAGAAAGATGGATTGATTGTCCTGGCGATTACGGATGAAGATGCAAGCAAGGCCAGGCAGTTCGTCGATGAATACAGATTGGGCTTTCCCATCCTCCTCGATCCTGACAAGAGCGTGCATAAACAATATACGATTGAGGGACTACCGAGGAGTTTTGTGTATGATCGCGACGGAAAGCTTGTCGCGCAAGCCATCGACATGAGAACGAAAAAACAGTTTCTAGAAATGCTGGAGATGGCAGGATTACATTAGCTCTGAACCGTCCAGGTTCCTGCCACCACCGCACGGATACTAAATTCAATCCCGCTCCCGCTACAAGAAGACACTCATTGTGCACGTAGGTGAAACTCCAGCCAATCCTGCTTGATCTCGTTTGCGAACCCGCGCTTGTCCTCGCCCGATTCGCGCCGTTCTTTCATTGCACCGGACCCGCCTCCGTCAAAAACATCAGTTTTACGGACAGTTCCATGGGCACGACTAACTGGTTGTGATTGCAGCGCCGCGAGACTAAGAATTCGCTAGGGTTTTGTGGACAAGGCCGCGAGAGTAGCCAAGCTCGTCCGCGATCTCTCGTATTGAGCGGCCCTGGACATGAAGGCGAGCAATCTTCCCGGGAAGCGGGTGATACCCCTCAACACGGACGCACTGGCTGCCGTGCTTGAGCTGAGACAGCGTTCGAAGCTACTCTTCGAATGCGAACCTGAGCCAGAGCCAGAGTGGTACGTCCTCCCACACGCTGAAGGATTGCGCAATCCCTGTCCAACGATGCCGATGTCTGGCTGGCGCACTGCGTGGCGCAATCTGACTCGAACAATTCAATGCCCAGCATGCGGCCGGCCGCAGAAGCCCGCAAAGGTCTGTTCTGACAAAAAGTGCAAGACCGATATCGGCAAGGTCGTGAGCCCCACTGCCGGTCTTCGCTTTCACGATCTTCGGCACCACGCCATTACAGAGCTAGCGGAAGGACAGGCCAGTGAGCAAACGATTCGCAGTATTGCGGGGCACGTTTCACAAAAGATGCTGGAGCACTATTCGCATATTCGCATCGATGCCAAGCGCGAGGCTCTAGACGCGCTTTCGCAGAAACGTAGAAGGCATCCAATGACACAAATTACGTCACAAACGGGCGTGAAGCCCCGAAGGCAAATGCTTAAGTTGTTGAGAAGTTTGGTGGACGAGAGGGGATTCGAACTCCCGGCCTCCTCGTTGCGAACAGTGGGGAAAATAAGCTAAGGCAAGGCGCCACAATCACTTAGCTATTTTCACGAGGCCCTGAATTGGCAAACCTGGCAAACCAGGCTATTTGCCTTCTTTTTCATCTTACCTGCGTTGTGGGTTGCCGAATTTTTGCTCTGCCGCTTCAAAATGCCCAGGGCAGAAGGGAATTGACGGGAGCGACGAGATTCGAACCCGCGGCCCTGCCTTCTAAGCGGAAAATACAGTTTACTAAATCTTGCCGGAGCCGACGCAGAGCCGGATGCAAACCGGGAAAGCAGAAGACGCAAAGCTGCAGGACGCAGGAATTAGCCCGAAGCAGTGCCCAGAAAAATGAGCGGCAGAAAAAGACGATGTAACTGCCTCAGCAAGGATCGACGTGAAGACAGGGGCGGCGCACGTCAAGAAAGAACAGCGGCCAAGGCGAGACTACTCATAACGCAGAGCGACCATGGGATCGACGCGTGTGGCGCGGCGGGCGGGAAGATAAGAAGCCGCTAAAGCTACCCCTGTCAGCAATAGGGAGACACCTCCAAACGTCGCGGGGTCAGTCGGTTTCACGCCATAGAGCACCGCCGCAATTACTCGTGTTACGGCAAGCGCGATCAGTAGCCCCACTGCCACACCCACCAGCGTGATGCGCAGACCTTGACCCAAAATGAGTTTGAGAATCTCAGGCTTGTCAGCACCGAGCGCCATCCGTATTCCTAATTCATGCGTTCGCTGCGTCACCGAATAAGACATGACGCCATAGATGCCCACAGATGCTAAGAACAATCCCAGAATGCCCAAGCCGCTCGAGAGCATCGCCCCAACTTGTGAGAACCATACCCAACGCTCCATGCTTTTTCCAAGGGTCGCGGTCGATACTTGAACATTTGGGTCCAATGCTCTCACGACTCGCTGCACGATAGGTGAAAGGCTATCCGGATTTCCATCTGTGCGGATGAGGAACTTCATGCCCATTTGCTCAGTCTGAATCGGCGGGCCTTCTGTAGCCTGCAGAATTGGTAGATAAACATAAGGCTGATCTGCCTCCCACAGCCGCGCGCCTCGCGTGTTCTTCACCACACCGACCACCTCGGTGAATTGAACCGACGGCGGTCCGGGCCTGAGTCGTTTGCCGATGGGATTCTGCCCGGGCCAAAATTGCCGCGCCATGGCCTCATTGATGATTGCCACAGGTGGTCCCAGGCCTGTGTCTCTAGCACCAAAGGTCCGACCCCGCACGATCGGGATACTTAATGCGGCGAAATAGTTTGGGGAGACAACTGAGTAGCCCACAGAAGTTTGTGATACGCCGGCGGGATCGTTGGACTCCGCGACCGTTACGGGCGCTGCCCTGCTAACTCCGCCGAGGGGAGTCAGCGATGCCACACCCACTTCCTTTACCCCAGGCAGAGCTTGCAGTCGTTCGATGAGTTGGCGGTGAAACTCCGCGGCTCGCGTGTTGTTGTAGCCGTGCAAATTCAAGTCCATTGAAATTGCGAGCACATGTTTCATGTCAAACCCGGGATCGATGGTTTCGGCTCTCCCGAGTGCCCGAATTAGCAAGCCCGCACCGAGCAGCAACACTAGACAAACCGAGATTTCTGCACCCACCAACAGACTGTGCATCTGTAATCGACTACCTCCCCCGCCGAAGCGTGTGATCTCGCCCTTCAAGGCTGAGTTTGGGTTCGTTCTTGATGCGCGTAATGCTGGGATGAGACCAAAGACGACTGCCGTACCGAGTGAGAGGAGCATCGTGTAGCCAAGCACTGGAAGATCCAAGACAAGATGAAGGCTAATCGGCTGTTCGTACGGGGGGCGCAAGAGATTGACTAAAGTTCCAGGCAACCACCGAGCCAAAAACAATCCAGCGAATCCGCTCAACAGAGCTACCAACAGGCTTTCAGTTAGCAACTGCTGAATCACACGACTCCGGCCGGCTCCCAACGAGAAACGCACACTAATCTCTCTGTGCCGAGCTGCAGCCCGTGCCAGAGACAGGTTGGCCACGTTCGCACAGGCGATCAGCAAGATCATTCCCACAGATGCCATAACGAGAAAGGCTAGTGAATTCACTTGGCCTCGCACGTCAGGACGGGGCAGGAACGATCCCGCGACAAGGTCAACGCTCACCTTCTGATTCGTTCCGAGGTAGTCGGGGGCAATCCGGTTGACAAGGACATCCATACTTGTCTGAGCTTGCAGGCGTGAAACGTCAGGCTTCAAACGAGCAACCACGTCGAGCCAAAACGAGCCCCGGTCACCGAGTCGGTCATCGCCCGGCATCAGTTGGGCTTGCATCATCATCGGTACCCAAAAATCAGGAGTCTGCGGTTCGGTACCAACAAAGTCCGCGCCTGCAACTCCAACCACTGTCATGAAGATGCCATTGAGCTTGAGACTCTTTCCGACGATCGAGCGGTCGGAATTGAAGTGTTGCTCCCAGAATCCGTGACTTAATACAACTATCGGGTGCGCGCCGCGTGTTTCGTCTTGTTCGGGCAGAAACGTGCGTCCGACCGCAACTTCTCCTCCCAGCAACGAGAAATATTCTGCCGTCACGAGAAGTCCGTGGGCCTCTTCGGCGCCGTCGACCGCACTTCGAGTTGGCGTCTCGATTTCAGCCGGTATCCAGGAATATGCAATGAGTCCAGAAAAAGCGTCGTTAGACTCTCGCAATGCGACGTACTCCGGGTAGGAGAAGGAGCGGTAACCGCCGGCTTCATCTTGAATACGCTGATAGACATTTACGACCGCATTGGGATCTCTTATCGGGAGCGGCCGGAGTATGACGGCATCAAACAATGTGAAAATGGCGCTATTCAGGCCGATGCCCAATCCCAGTGTAAGGACAGCAGCGCCAGTGAAGCCGGGGTTCTTGCGAAGCATGCGAACCCCGTAGCGCAAGTCTTGGGTGAAGGATTCAAAAAACATTCCACCACGCGCATCACGGCATTCTTCTTTGGCTTGTTCGAGACCCCCAAACTCAATCCGCGCGCGTCGCATCGCCTCCTCGTGCCCCATTCCTCCGCGCTTCAAATCCTCGGCATACGCCTCCACGTGAAACCGCAGTTCGACATCCATTTCGCTCTCCAGGCGAGAGCGGCGCAAAATCGCCCAAACCCGGGAACGCAGACGGCTCCAAACCGTCATACTTCCTCTGGCGTGGCGCGCAAGATACCTGCAATGACGTCTGCCATACGGTTCCAGTTCTCGGCTTCTGTTTGTAGCCTGCGCTTACCTGCCGCTGTAAGGCGGTAGTACTTAGCCTTCCGCTTGTTTTCCGACTCACCCCATTCGCTGCTGATCCAACCCTGATGTTCCAGGCGATACAGCGCGGGATAAAGGGAGCCTTGTAGAATTTCCAAGCGCTCTTTCGAGATCTGCTGGATGCGCAGCAGAATGCCGTAACCGTGCAATGGGCCGAGGGAAGCGGCCTTGAGGATCAACATGTCGAGGGTGCCTTGCAGAAGGTCGAGTTGTTTATCCACAGAAGGAACTTCTCCTAGATGAACTAGGAATATAATCCCGGTCTCCTAGACTGTCAAGGAGAACCGAGTGTCCGCGCCCCAGCGCTGCGTGGCCACTCCCTCTGCTCCGGCCTAAGCGCTCCGCCTACGGCTCCGCAGGCCACCACTTCGGGAGTGGCCAGCGAGACGTCGCGGGAAGGAAGCGCGCTATTTTCAGTGCGCTTAGAATTGTGGCGAAGCACGGGGCACAGCCTTAAAACAGGCTTAAAATGGAGGCGCGCATTTTTGGACTTCGTCCTCGATATGCGCGTATTTATTAGAGATTTGGTGGACGAGAGGGGATTCGAACCCCCGGCCTCCTCGTTGCGAACGAGGCGCTCTCCCAGCTGAGCTACTCGCCCACGAGCAGCTCAGCAATTTTAGCAAACGCGCCGGTGGTTGCCAACACGCGTTCTGATACTTGCAAAACAAAAAGTGGCGCCCGCCGCAGCGGCCGCCACTTAGTTGGAGAAACGTATGCCGTGCCTTACGCGTTCTACGGTTGTTCGACCGGGCCGCCCGCGCGCTGGGCTACGATCTTCTTGGCATTCTGATAGAGAGCGCGGGCCTGGGGGATTGCCTCAACCGCCCTCTGCACCTGCGGATCGGCTTCCAGTAAGACCTTGAAGCCCTCTTGCTGTCCGAACGCGGACATGAATACTTCCTGCTTGATCTTCCGTTTGATCCAGTCGAGGCTTTCCGCCATCTCTGGTTCCGTGTAGCGCACCGTGTGCTTGCCCAGATATTCGCGGAAAATATGCATCAGGTTGTCGTCAGGTTCAAAACTCTTGGTGATGGCCGGCTTGGTTCCGAGGTAGAAGCGTGTGAAGCCGCCCACGCCCGTTTCAGCAGGGAAGAAGACATCGTTGCCGTAAAGCAACTTTTCGAACTTGGTCAGCTTCGGCGCAGGCACGGCGATATCCGGAGTGATGCCGCCGCCGCCTGTCACCTGGCGACCGCTATCGGTCAGTTTCACTTCCGTTGGATGTTCCGGCACCTTGCGTTCGTAGTGATATTCATAGAGTGAAACGGATTTGTAGTCCCGCTGAATCAATCGGCCGCTCGGCGTGTAGTATCGCGCTGTCGTGAGAGCCAGCCCGGTGTTCTCGCTCAGAGGCGTCACTGTTTGCACGAGGCCCTTGCCGAATGTCGTCTCGCCCACAATCAAGCCGCGGTCATGGTCTTGCACCGCGCCGGAAACAATTTCGGTCGCCGATGCCGAGTTGTTGTTCACCAGAATCACCAGCGGAACGGTTACGCCCTGATTTCCGCGCACCGCATAGTAACGACGCTCCGGCGAGGATCGTCCGTGATGCGAAACGATCAGTTGGTTCTTGTCGAGGAACATGTCGCCCACTGCGACAGCTTCATTCAGCAGGCCACCGGGGTTCCCGCGCATGTCCAGAATCAGGCCATCCAGCGAAGACGCGTTCAGTTCCTTCAAAGCGTCCGCAATCTCGCGATCCGTCGTTTCGTTAAACCCGGACAGCCGGACATATCCCACGCCCGGCTTCAGCATGAAGGCAATATCCACGGAATGTCGTGGAATTTCGTCGCGCGTTACCGTGAACACCAGCTGTTCCGCGTATCCTTCACGCGAGACGGTGATCTTAACTACCGTTCCTTTCGGGCCCTTCAGCATGTCCGCGACTTCCGTCGTCGTCAGTCCATCCGTGCTCTTCTCATCGACCTTCACGATTACGTCGCCCGGCCTAATACCGGCGTTGTACGCCGGTGCGCCCACGTACGGCGCCATCACCACGGTATGATTCTCGCGCGGCGCAACCACCATCCCGACGCCGTAATACTTCCCGCGCTGGTCTTCCCGCAGCAGTGAAAACTGCTTGGCATCAAAGAAACTGGAGTGGGGATCGAGCATGCGCAGCATGCCCGGGATGGCGCCCTGATAGACGGCCTTGTCTATGTCCACCGTATCGGCATAGTTGTTTTGGACAACATTGAGGACGCGCGTAAAGTCCCGCACGGCCGTCTGATAATCGTCCGCCGAAGCGGTCGTGGCTCGCACGTTGGGGCCGTAAATGCCACCCAATACCGCGGATACCAGCAGTACGGCTACTACAACTACAAGTCCGCGACGCTCTGAATTCATCGTTACCTCGCGTGACAGCTCAATCTCAAATTATAGCACAGCGTATCCGCCAGCAAGTCCGGTTTGACAGCGGCTGACACCCTTTCTATGATGCCCATGGACCCCTTAGACGGCTCCCAAGCGCAATGTTGAGCATTCCTCACATGATTGTGGTGTTCATCGTGGTCCTGGTTGTTTTCGGGCCACAGAAGCTGCCGGAGCTCGCCCGCGGCTTGGGCAAGCTCATGGCCGAGTTTCGCAAAGCCTCCACGGACTTCAAGAGCGCGTTTGAAGAGGAGATGCGCGAAATGGAACGCCAGGCGATGCAGGCCGAGCGTAAGAAGGCCGCGGAAGCTGCCGCCGCTTCGGCCGCAGCAACCGAGACCAGCCCATTACTCTCTCCCTCTACTTCCGCTGGGACGGAGGCGGCCTTGATCGAGCCCGGCGCAGATAACCTCGTCACGGATGACCCGGTAGTCTCTCCGGTGGCCGAATCGGTTCCGCACTCCGCTGAAGAACCGGGGGAAGCCGGGAACGAATCCGCTGCGATCACGAGTTCCCAAGAACCTCCTCATGATCGACGGCACCCGGCTTGAACCCTTGACCGAACCCGAATCCAACTCGCAGATAACGACGCCCACCGAAGAGCCCGCAGGCGCCATGACTTTTTTCGAGCACCTCAGCGAACTTCGCAAGCGCATCATCAATTCGCTCATCGCTGTCGTGATCGGCGCGCTGATCGGCTGGATCCTGGCTCCTCATTTTGTCAAATGGATCGTGAAGCCGATGACCGACGCGTTGAGCAAGGCTGGACTCGAGCCCAAGCTGGTCTATTCTCATCCTGCCGGATTTCTGAACCTCCTGATTACTTTGAGCATTTATCTTGGGATCGTCCTCGCCTCGCCCTGGATTCTTTATCAGATCTGGCTGTTCGTCGCTCCGGCACTCTACAAACACGAGCGCAGCGCCATCACCGGCTTCCTGTTTTCCACGGTCTTTCTGTTTCTCGCGGGGATTGCTTTCGGCTATTTTGTCTCGCTGCCTTACGTCCTCCGTTTCCTGATCAGCTTTCAGGGACCAGTCGTGCCCCTCATCAACGTCGACGAGTATTTCGATCTGATTCTCATGGTGCTTCTCGGTCTTGGCCTCGTCTTCGAACTGCCCGTCCTTATTTTCTTTTTATCCCTCTTTGGAATCGTTACTCCGAAATTTCTCATGAAGAATTTTCGCTACGCCATTTTGGTTATCGCCATTCTCGCCGCCATCCTTACCCCGACGCCCGACGCGACGACCATGCTGGTTTTCATGGCTGTCCTCGTAGGTCTGTATTTCGTCGGTGTCGCTGTGTCCTGGCTGGTGGTGCGGAGGCGCGAACGGCGTCTGCCTGCCGCGGAGGCTCAGTAAATGACTTCGGCTACTAAAATAATCTTGCGAATGGCCGTCATCGTTGGCATCGTTCCAGGCGGCCTTGCCGGTTGCAAAGCCAGTGGCAATGAAGCTCCTGGCGCTTCGAGCCAGCCACCGTTCATGAGCGCGGCCGCTTCCGTTCCCCCGCAGACTGGCGATGACGCGCCTCGAGCGGAGAAAACCGGTGGCTTCGACGGCAAACGAGCCTTCGCTCATGTCGCCAAACAAGTCAGCTTCGGCCCTCACCCTTCGGGATCTGCTGCTATCGCGCGCGTTCAGGATTACCTGCTATCGGAATTGAAAAGCTACGGTTGCAGCGTCGAGACGGATTCATTCGGCGCGGACACTCCCGTCGGCCGGCTCTCGATGAAAAACATGCTGGTGAAAATTCCCGGCGAAAAACCCGGGATCATTCTTCTCGGCACGCATTACGACACACTGTTGATGGACAATTTCGTCGGCGCTGACGACGCCGGTTCATCAACCGCGGTCATGTTGGAGTTGGCCCGTTTGCTCTGCCCTCAGAAGGGAAAGTACGCCGTCTGGATCGCCTTCTTCGATGGCGAGGAAGCCATGAAGCACTGGAGCGAAACCGACAGCCGTTATGGCAGCCGCCAGATGGCCGCGAAGCTTGCGTCCAGCGGCGACATCAAGAAGATCAAAGCATTTCTGCTGGCGGACATTGTTGGGGGCCGCCAAGCCCGATTTCCACGCGAATCCAGTTCCACGCCGGCTTTGGTCGATCTCTTTTGGGAAACTGCCGCCAGGCTGGGCTACTCTGCGCTTTTTGTGAATGACAGTTCATCGGCCGAAGATGACCACGATTCCTTCTTGAAGCGCGGCGTGCCCTCGGTCGATGTCATCGGGGACTTTGTGAACAACGGCTACTGGCACACACCGCAGGATGCTCTCGACAAGATCAGCGCCAAAACCCTCGCCGTCACCGGCCACGTCTTTCTGGAAAGTGTGAAGCAACTGCAAGCCAAATAACCTCAGCGGCTCTCCGGCGTACGCGCGTGGGCGCACTTTTACGTCTCAAACCTCACGTCTTTGCCTTTTTGCACTGTCGAGTGCTTCCCAAAATCCTCGTCATTCCGAAACGCGAAATCCGAGCGGTAATGACTGCCGCGGCTCTCTTCCCGCGCCAGCGCCGAGCGCGCCATCAGCAGCGCCAATGCATGCAGGTTTCGAAGCTCGTGCGCCTCGCGCGCAGATTTTTCCGATTTCGGCAGCTCCAGCGGTTCCAGTTGTTTGATGGCTTCCGCCAACTCCTTGCCGCTTCTTAGAATCCCCACTTCGCGCCACATCACTTCTCGAATCTTCGTCAGCGTCGCGCAGGCCGGGGAAGGTTTTGCATGAGGTTTTGATGTTTCCTTTTGCGCCGACGAAGAATTCCCCGGCATCGGCGCAGGACTCCCGGGCAGCGCCGCTCCGCTCCGCTTCCCGACCGGCGCGTCCTTGATCATCGCTTGTCCAGCGCGCGCTCCAAACACCAAACCTTCGAGCAGGGAATTGCTCGCCAGCCGGTTGGCGCCGTGCACGCCAGTCGCAGCCGTCTCGCCCGCCGCGTAGAGTCCGGACAAGGAAGTCCGCCCCCACAGATCGGTCTTCACCCCGCCCATCATGTAATGCGCAGCCGGGCAG
>WNFF01008155.1_pt1 | contig 12386 bp, 14 predicted proteins | sample 5400441 | NCBI WGS metagenome assembly WNFF01 (sample SAMN13153345, study PRJNA577476) | soil metagenome | isolation source: 120 cm saprolite under Douglas fir tree site 2 hole 3 replicate 1 | place: USA:California | collected 2015-04-18
ATGACCTCGAGGCCCATCGACCGCGCCGTGCCTTCGATCATCTTCATCGCGGCCTCGGTCTCGAAAGCGTTGAGGTCCTTGCGCTTGGTCTCGACGATCTGCCTGACCTGCTGCCTGGTGACGCGGCCGATCTTCTCGCGGTTCGGCTTCGCCGATCCCTTCTCGACTCCCGCGGCGCGCTTGAGCAGGTTCACCGTCGGCGGAGTCTTGAGCACGAACGAGAACGAGCGGTCCTCGAAGATCGTGATCTCGGCGGGAACAACGTCACCGGCCTGCGCGGCCGTGCGCTCGTTGTATGACTTCGTGAACTCCATGATGTTGATGCCGTGCGGTCCCAACGCCGTGCCCACCGGTGGAGCGGGCGTCGCCCGCCCAGCCTGCAGCTCGAGCTTGAGCACCGCGCGAACTTTCTTCTTCGACACTAATGAACCTTTTCGACCTGCAGCAGGTCGAGCTCGACTGGCGTCTCACGGCCGAACATGTTGACCAGCACCTTGAGCTTGCCCTTCTCCGGGTTGATCTCGTCGACCTTGCCGTGGAAGTCGGTGAACGGCCCGTCGACCACGCGCACGGACTCACCGACCTGGAACTCGACCCGGATCTTCGGCGCTTCCTGCTTCATCTGCTTCTGGATGGCCCGAACCTCTTTCTCTTGAAGGGGGACCGGGCTGTTGGCGGAGCCCACGAAGCTCGTCACGCCCGGGGTGTTGCGAACCACAAACCACGAGTCGTTCGACATGACCATCCGGACCAGGATGTATCCAGGGAAGATCCGCTTCTGGACGTGGCGGCGCTTGCCGTCCTTGATCTCGATCTCGTCTTCCATCGGGACTAGCACCTGGAGGATCTTGTCCTGCATGTCCATGGACTCGATTCTCTTCTCGAGATTCTTCTTGACCTTCTCCTCGTGTCCGGAGTAGGCGTGGACCACGTACCACTGCGCGTCCTGTTCGGGCGCGGGCGTCGGTGCGGGTGACGCGGCCATCAGTGCGCGACTCCGTTGTAGATCACGCGGCGCGCGACCTCGCCGAGCAGGTAGTCGGTGCCGCCGATGAAGACGCCCAGCACTATGACCGTGAAGATCACCACCAGCGTGTAGCGATAAAGCTCGCCCCACGTCGGCCAGACGACCTTGCGGAGCTCATCGAACACCTCACGCAGGAATTGGCCGATGCCACCTTCGGCGGTCGGTTCGGAGCGCTTTCGAGCGGTGACTGCCATGTCTGCTACTTGGTCTCCTTGTGCGGCGTGTGCTTCCGGCACCACCGGCAGTATTTGCTGAGCTCCATGCGGTCTGGGTCGTTCTTCTTGTTCTTCACGGTGGTGTAATTGCGGCGCTTACAGACGCCGCAAGCGAGGCTGATGATGTCTTCCATAGTCAATATTCCTGGGCTGAGAAAGAAAAAAGCCTAGGTTACCTAGGCGCTGTCAATAGTATACGAACAGGACGGGGGCCCGGACCTGGGTGGGCCCACACCTATCATTTTCGGCCATGAACCCGACCGTGGTCGTCCTCCATGGCGACCAGACCGGCGAAGAGCTCCTGCAGGAGGCGGTCCGGCTGCTGGAGCAGGACGTGATCGGCTTCAAGGTCGACCGGCGTGACTTCGACCTCTCGCTGGAGCGGCGCCGGCAGACCCGCAACCAGGTCGTCCTGGATGCCGCCGCCGCCCTCCGGGAGTGTGGCTATGGCCTGAAGGCGGCGACGATCACGCCCGAGGGCTCCGGCGACGTCGGCAGCCCGAACGCCATCCTGCGCAAGCAGATCGACGGCCGGGTGATCGTCCGCACCGGGCGGCGGATTCCGGGCGTGAGGCCGCTGGCCGGGGTCCACGCCCCGATCTCGGTCATCCGCATGGCGGTGGACGACGCCTACGGCGCCAAGGAGTGGCGCGAGGGTCACGACCTGGACGAGTGGGCCTACCGCACGGAGAAGATCAGCCGGCGCACGTCCAGGATCGTCGCCGAGTACGCCTTCACCCACGCCAGGCGGATTGAGGCCAAGGTGTTCGGGGGCCCGAAATTCACGGTCAGCCCCGTGTACGAGGGCATGTTCAAGGAAGAGCTCGACGCCGCGGCGCAGCGCCACCCAGACGTGCGCTACGACCCGCAGCTGATAGACGCCACCTACGCCCTCCTGCTGACCACGACCGGCGAATCGCTCGTCATCCCCGCCCTCAACCGAGACGGCGACACTCTGTCCGACCTGGTGATGCAGATGTTCGGCACGATCGCCGGCGCGGAGTCGGTGCTGCTCGCCTTCGACGACGGCGGCAACGTCGCGGTCGCCATGACCGAGGCCCCGCATGGGACCGCCCCGTCGCTCGAGGGCAAGAACGTCGCCAACCCGATGGCCATGATCCTGGCGGTGGCCTCCCTGCTCGGCTACATGAAGGGCGACCAGGCACGCCAGGCGTCTCGATCGATCTACGAGGCGGCTCTGGAGACGGTTTCCGACGGCATCAGGACGGCTGACCTGGGTGGGCAAGCCTCCACCACCGAATTCGCCGACGAGGTCATTCGCCGGGTGCGTACCAAGATCGACGTCTGGAGCGCGTTAGCAGACGTAGAGAGGTAGGTTCCCTCCCCGTCCGGGGGAGGGTCAGGGAGAGTGCTATGAGCTCGCAGATTCGGTACTTGGCGTTGGGCGACTCCTATACGATCGGCACCGGCGCGTCGGACGAGTCGCATAACTTCCCGTCGATCGTGTCCGGCCTGCTGTCAAAAGCCACGGGCGTGAGGGTCGACGTGACCAATCCGGCCGTCAACGGATTCACCACCCTCGATCTCATCGCCAAGGAGCTGGCTCTCATCGACCGCATCAAGCCGGATCTGGTGACGGTTTTGATCGGCGTCAACGACCTGGTTCAGAACCGGTCGGTCGACGAGTACAAGGCCTCCCTGGTGACGATCTACGATCGCATCCGCGGGCTCGCGCTCGAAGACGGGCGCGTGGCCGCCATCGCGATTCCCAACTGGTCAGTCGCGCCGGCCGCTCAGCAGTTCGGCGAACCCCAGTTCATCAAGGCCGTGACCACCGCTTTCAACGCCGCGGCCAAGAGAGAAGCGCTCGAGCGCGGCTTCACGTGGGTCGACGTCACGTGGGTCAGCACCTACCGCTTGGGTTCTCCCGGCTGGATCGCGACCGACCAGCTCCACCCCGGCGACTCCCAGTACGCGGCCTGGGCCGAGGTGATCTGGGACAACGTCCGAGATTCCTGGGCCCGCGCGGCTAAACAGTTATCCGCTTGAAGGACTCCGCGTAGCGGTAGCCGGCCTTCTTCCCCACCTCTCGGTGCCGCTTGCGCATGAACTTTTCGAAGTCCCATTCGCGGCCGGGCTTGGCGACCTGGCTCTTGTGCTTCTTCAGCGCCTCGATCTTGAGGTCGAGCGTAGGAGTGATGTCGACCAGGTAGTCGCCTGAGGTCCAGAACGGAATCCAGACCTCCTTGACAATATGCGGCTCGTAGCCCTCCTTGAGGAGGCTCCGGAAAGCGCGAGGGTTGCGCGAGTCGGGATAGACGGCGGCCATCGTCGCCTCTCCAACCGCAAGGTGGTCCGGGTGAGAACCGCCCATCGGCATGTCGATGGCCCGGCCCGGTAGGTGGGTGATCACGAGGTCGGGCTTGTGCTTGCGGATCATGCGCACGATGTCGTGGCGGAGCTTCAGGTCCGGCGCGAGGTGGCCGTCCTTGTAACCCAGGAACTCCACCTTCTTGACGCCGAGGACTTTCGCCGCCGCGAGTTGCTCCTTCTGCCGGATCGCGGCGAGCTCGGAATCCTTCTGCTTCGGATCCTCGCCGCCCTGCGAGCCGTCGGTGACGATCACATAGGTGACCTTCGCCCCGCCCTTGGCCATCTTCGCCACCGAGCCCCCCGCGCTGAACTCCGGGTCGTCGGGATGCGCCGACACGACGAGCACGCGGTCGAACTTCGGGACTTTCCCGTTGCTCGCTCCCGAGCGCCTGCTCGCGGTCGTCTTCTTTTTCGCCACGAGCTCAGATTAAGGAATTTGGCGTCGTGACTTCGTGGCCGCGCCCAACGACGCGAGCGGGATCGCGGCCTGGATCGGGCGCCACAACACCTCCAGCTGCTCGAAGCTCAGGCGTGCCCGCGAACCGATCACGCGCCCGCCGAACGCCGCCGTCTTCGCAGCCGCCCAACCCTGGCTTCCTTTCACCCGCATCGGCACCGTCACGACAGCGGCCAGCGCCGCCGCCTCCTCCGCCGTCCGCGCGCCTCCCTCGGCGACCGCCTTCGACAGGGCGCTCGAGACGTCGTCCGCCATCTGCCAGGGCTGCGCCAGCAGGGCGCACTGGTTTGCGCTCAGCCGGCCGACGGCGCTGACGTAGCGGAGGACCGGAGCGCCCAGCGACCTCGGGTTCGTGACCGGGATCGCCGACGCGAACGGTGCATAGGAAGCGGCGAACTTGATGGGCGCGAGGTGCTGGCGGCGCACGAGAGCGGACGCCGCCTGCCACGCCGCGACCGCCTCCTCGTCCGGACGGCTCTCGAGGAAGCCATACAGCGCCCCGCCCGTGTTGACCAGCGGCGCGACCACGTCCTCGTTGACGGCCGGGATGGACGCCGCCACCTTCACCCAATCGCCCTGGTTGAGCGCCGCGACGAGATGTGCGAAGCCGCCCACGTCCACGTAATCGAGCTGCACGATGTCGCCAAAAGCTCCGTAGCCCTGCATCGATTCCTCATGGGTCAGCTGCGCTTTCGCGGAGACCGTCCCGGCGGCACGCTCGACGGCTGCAAACGCGCGGCATCGGGTGAACGTGTCCAGGTCTTTGGTGCCTTTGATGGCGGCGAGCAGCGACCGCACCACGTCGGCGGGCTCCGCATCCTGACGGGTCACGCTCGCGACCAGCTTGCGGCGGTCGAGGACCCGCAGCCACTGGATCGGGGTGAGCTCCACAACCCCCTTGATGAAGGCGGCCACCTCCAGGCTGTTGGGTCCGTAGGGTGCGGCCGGCTTCGGAGGCGAGGTACGCTTCGCCGGCGCCGGCGCCGGCGTGGAATCGGCACGGGGGGCCGGTGGTTTGGTGATGGCCGTCGTCGCCCGCGCCACTGCCGCCCGCACCCGGGCCCGCACCGGCTTGGGCACGTGTTCCTCCAGCGAGTCGAACGGGATCGCCGGTTCGAGCGGAATCCACAAGACGGCGATCTGCTCCTTGGTGAGCTCGGCTCGCGCGCCGAGCACCCTGCCGCCGTGGACGACAGTCCTCACAGCTGCCCAGCCCAGGTCGCCCGTGAGATGGGTCGGGACGGTCCGGAGCGCCAGCAGCGCGGCCGCCTCCTCCCCCTTCAGGTACCGGCTCTTCGCCACGACTGTGAGGAGCGCGCGAGACGCGTCAGGATCGAGGCGCCACCGGCGGGCGAGCACCTCGCACTTCTCACGGTTGAGCGCCTCGACGGCCTTGAGATACCGCATGGTCACCGGGTCGAGCGCGTCGAAGCCGGACACCGGGACGAGCGCGATGAACGGGGCGTAGTGGGCGGCGAACTTCAGCGCCGAGTGGTGCTGGCGCATCACCAGCGCCGACAGGGCCTGCCACGCCGTCGCCACCTTGTCATCGCTCCGCTTTTCCAGGGCGCCGATGAGAGCTTCACCCGCTTTGGACATCGGTTCGGACAGGCGTTCGTCCGTGCTGCGGATGGCGGCCTGGATCGCCTCGAGGGACTGGGTCGTCGGTCCGGTCTCCTCCTTGGTGACCGTCGAGACCAGCCGTCGCGCGGTGAGCACCTGCCGCCACTGCCAGGGCGTCAGCTGGGCGACTGCGTCGATGAACGCGTCCACCTCGGCCGTGTTCTTCCCGAAGCGCCGCGAGGCGTCGTCGTTGGCACTGAGAATTCGGCCCAAGAGGCCGTGGGTGGCGGGCGCCATCGCGAACAACTTTAGTCGGGGCGGAGGCCGGAACAGCCAGCCTTAGCGGTCAGACAATCTCCACTTTCAACAGGTTGGTCTGGCCGGGCCGACCCACCGGCACTCCCGCCACCACCACGACCCGATCCCCGGTGCGCACGAGCCCGCTGCGAAGGGCCGCTTCGGTCGCGTTGGCGACCATCTGGTCGGTGTCCTTGCCGGGACTGACCAGGAGAGGGATGACGCCGGCGTAAAGGGCGGTCTTGCGAAGTACCTCCGGGTGGGGGCTCGCCGCGATGACGGGCACATGCGGACGCGCCTTGCTGCAGCGCAGCGCTGTGGTCCCCGACTCGGTGAACGCGATGATCACCCGGGCCCCAAGCTCGTCCGCGCTGGTCGCCGCCGCATGTGCGATCGCGCTCCCCACCTGCCCTGGCTCCTTCCAGATCTGGCGCTCGCGGCCGAACGCGGGATGGCGCTGCGTCGACAGGCAGATCCGCGCCATGGCGCGCAAGGCCTCGACGGGGTGGGCGCCGACCGAAGTCTCCTGCGAAAGCATCACCGCGTCTGTGCCGTCCCAGATGGCGTTGGCCACGTCCGAGGTCTCCGCCCTGGTCGGGCGGTTGGAGGTGACCATGCTCTCCAGCATCTCGGTCGCGGTGATCACCGGCACGCCCGCGCGGTTCGCGCGGTCGATGACCTCCTTCTGAACCGCGGGCAGCTCGCCGAGCTTCAACTCCACGCCAAGGTCGCCGCGAGCCACCATCACGGCGTCAGCGACCTCGAGGATCTTGTCCAGGTTGCGAATGGCCTCCAGCTTCTCGAGCTTGGCGATCACCGGAGCTCGGCAGTCATGCGCAGAAAGGTGCTTCTTGCAGGCGAGCAAGTCCTCGGGATGGCGCACGAACGACAGCGCGACGTAGTCGACGCCGAGCTCGACCGCGAACTTCAGGTCCTCAATGTCTTTCTCGGTCAGGGCCGGGAGCGGCAGCGGCCGCCCCGGAACGCTCACGCCTTTCCGCTCGCCGAGCAGGCCTCCGCGAACCACCGAGCACTCGGCTCGGCCCTTCGACTTCGCGCGGACGACGAGCTCGATGCGGCCGTCGTCGATCAGCACCCGATCGCCCGGTCGCAGCGCATCCACGAGCTCGGGATGGCTCACCTCGATCTCGTCGGCGGCGCTGCGCGGCCCGCCTACGAGCACGACCCGCCGGCCTCGGGACAGCCGCATGAACGCGGAATCCAGTGGGCCCGTCCGAATCTTCGGGCCCTGGAGGTCCCCGAGGATCGCCACCGGCCGGCCCACCGCCTCGGCTGCGGCGCGCACGTCCTCCGCGGCCTGCCGGTGCGTGGGGTGGTCGCCGTGAGAGAAGTTGAGGCGGGCCACGTCCATGCCCGCCTGCACCATCGTGCGCAGGATGGTGGGGGATGAGCTCGAGGGCCCGATGGTGCACACGATGCGGGTGCGGCGAATCATTTGGCGTATTTCTGCACGCGCCGGCCGAGCTCCTCCTCCGCCTCGATCATCCTGCGCTCCAGCTCCGTCGCGCTGACGACGGCGCCGCCCATGCCCCGCACCATGTCGCTCTGCGAGTGATCGGAGGTGGCGACCGTGACCAGGTCGCCCGCGCCAACGGCCCGGTATGCGAGGCGCTCGATCACCTGGTCGGCCGAGTGTCCCTTGCGCGCGAAAATGACTCGCACCCCCTCGACGATCTGCTCCGAGTTGGTGCGCGAGGCCGCCCGATGTGCATCGAAAACCACAGTCACCTCCGCGCCGGTGACGAGCCCGTAGACGGACAGCCGCTCGACCAGCTTGTCGCGCGCGGCCTCGAGCGAAACGCCGAGAAGTCGCTTGAGCGACGGCCAGGCGTGGATGACGTTGTAGCCGTCCACGATCAAGCGTTCCATCCGGCTAAGGCCGCATGTTCTGAAAGCCGTAACCGATGAGGCGGGGATCGATGTTCACCAGGTTGGTGAGCTGGAAGGCGAGAGAGTAGAACGCGTCGCGTGCGGGGGCCACGTTCCAAAGGACGATGAACAGGCCGATCATCGCCAGCTGCGCGTAGCGAACGGAGAGCACCTGCATCGAGTATGGAAGCCACGGACGCAGGATGCCGAAACCATCGAAGCCGGGGATGGGCAGCAAGTTGAGCAGCAGGGCCACCACTTCCATGAAGCCGAGGAACGAAAGCGCTGCCCAGAAGCCACCGTTCGTCGACGTGATCCAGTCATCGTGGCCGGGGACAAGAAACGGAACGGAGATGAGCAGCGCGCAGAGCAGCGTGCCGGCGGGTCCGGCCACCGAGACCAGCGAGTCCCAGATGCGGCTGCGGATGGCGGAGTGGTCGATATACACGGCGCCGCCCGGCAGCGCGATGCCACCAAGCACCAGGAAGACGACGGGAAAGATGATGCTCATCAGCAGGTTCGCGTAGCGGATCGGATTCAGGTCCAGGTAACCGGAGGCCTTGACCGAGCGGTCACCACCGAGGTATGCGACGACCGCGTGGCCGAACTCGTGGATGCAAAGCGATATGACCCAACCCGACACGACGAAGACGATCGTCAGCACCCAGGGCGCTGCCGGCAGCACGTCGAACCACAGGCTGATGCCGCTGATGGCCGTGATCGCCACCAGGCCGCCGAAGACGGGGCTGATGCCAAGCGCACCGCGCAAAGACTGCAGCGGCTTTCGGCGCAATTTGCGGTCTTTGCTGGTATGGACGCCGGGCGCGGGCAGGGGCGCAGCACTTTCTTTATTGGCCGCCTGCGCGGAAGTGCCATCCGGTTGGGCGGCGATGGTTTGCGGGTCGACGCCCAGCGCCCGGATCGCCTCGTATGCCGAACACCCGCGAAGGGACAGGATCGCGTTGAGCACGTCGACCGGCCCCGCCTGTACGCCTCCCCGATCGGAAGCGAGCGCCGTCGCGCGCGTCAGCACGTCGCGCGCGTCGCGGTTGAGCGGGATGTCGGCGGCGGCCCTTTCGAGCTCGGCGGTAGCGTCAGGCAATCTGGTGGTACAGAAGTCTAGGCGCGGGTGCTGCCACGCCTTTCCCTCTGACGCATCACCTCGTACAGGAGGGCTGCCGCCGCGGCCGATGCGTTGAAGCTCGAGATGTGCCCAGCCACTGGCAGGCGAAGACGTACGTCGCACCTCTCCCTGACCAGCCGGTGCACACCCTCGCCCTCGCTGCCGACCACGATGCAAACCGGCTGGGTGAGGTCGAAATCCCAGGGCGACACATCGCCGCGCACGTCGAGAGCGGCGGTCCAGATCCCTGCCCGCTTGACTTCGGCGATCGCCGACGGGATGCCAGAGACCTGCGCGATTCGGAGCAGCTCGCTCGCGCCCGAGCTCGCTTTGACCGCCGCGGGCGACAGCGGCGCGCTGCGATGCTCGGGGATGATCGCGCCGTCGGCGCCGGCCACCTCCGCGCTGCGCAGGATCGCGCCAAGGTTCTGCGGGTCCATGATCCCGTCCAGCGCCACCAGCAGCGTCGGATTGGTGGCGAGAAGATCCTTGATCGTCCACAAGCGCCGGGGCTTGAGCTCGGCCGCCACGCCCTGATGCACCCCCGTCGCGATGACGTCGAGACGCTCGGGCGGGACCACCTCGATGGGCGCGAGCCGGGCGAGCTCGACGAGGCGCGGATCGTGGCCGAGACCCGAGGCCTGGAACACCTTGACCACCTTGCCGGCCCGCGCAGCCTCGAGCACAGCGTTGCGACCATGGATCAGCGCCGCGGGCGCAGGCGCGGGACGCTCGTAGCGCCTCGAGCGGCCTCTCATGCGGGCGTCACCCGGCGCCAGCGGACTCCATCGCGCGAATCCTCGAGCGCGATGCCGCGCTCCCTCAGCTCTTCGCGGATTCGATCCGCCCGGGCAAAGTCCTTCGCCGCCCGCGCCGCCTCGCGCTCGGAGATCAGCCGCTCCACCTCGTCCGCGAGCCCCGGCTCGTCGCCGCCCATCACGTCGAGGTGGCCGTCGACTTCCTCGAGCAGCCCGAGCAGCGCGCCACGTGCGCTCGCCCCGACCCTCCTCTCGTCGAGGGCCGCGTTGGCCTCGCGGACGAGCTCGAACACGACGCCGATGCCCTGGGGCAGGTTGAGGTCGTCGTCGAGCGCCCCCCGGTATGCGGCCCGCGCCTCCGTGATTCTTGCGACCAAGTCTTCATCTGCTGCCGGCGCCGGGTCGGTGCGGCGCACCCTCTCCGCAAAGTCCCGCAGGCGCCGCACCTGCTCGGCCGACGCATGCAGCGCCTCCGTGGTGAGGCGGATGCGCTGACGGTAATGCGCGTTGGCGATGAGGAAGAAGCGAACCGCGAGCGGGTCGTGCCCGGCGGCGATGAGGTCGCGCAGGGTGGTGAAGCCACCCGCGCTCTTCGACATCTTCTCGCCGGTCGCCTCGGCCAGGTGCTCGGAGTGCAGCCAGACCCGCGCGAACCGTTTGCCGTTCGCCGCCTCCGACTGCGCGATCTCGTTCTCGTGGTGGGGGAACATCAGGTCGATGCCGCCGCTGTGGATGTCGAACGTCTCTCCGAGGTAGTGCTTGCTCATCGCGGAGCATTCGATGTGCCAGCCCGGGCGCCCGAGTCCAAAGGGCGCATCCCACGCCGCGCCGAGCTGCTCGTCGCCGGGTTGGGCCTTCTTCCATAGAGCGAAGTCGCTGACGGATTCCTTGTCATATTTGTCGGTCGCGACTCGCGCGCCGGGCCGCAGCCCGGAACGATCGAGGTGCGACAGGGCGCCGTAGCGCGGGAAGCTCTCGATGCGAAAGTACACGTCCCCGTCGGCCGCGTACGCGAACCCTCGCTCGAGCAACGTCGTGATCATCGCGACCATCTCCGGGATGTGCTCGGTCGCCCTGGGGTAGTGCTCGGCCGGCTGGGCGCGCATCGCGCTCATGTCCTCGAAGAAGGCCGCGACATATGGTTTGCCGTATTCGGCGATCGTCGTCCCCGCATGCATCGCCTGATCGAGGATGCGGTCGTCGATGTCGGTCAGGTTCATCACATGCGTGACGCGATATCCGCTCGCCTGCAGCTGCCGGCGCAGCAGGTCGTAGAACATGAACGCGCGCAGGTTGCCGATGTGGGCGAAGTTCCACACCGTCGGGCCGCACGTGTACATGCCGACGTGTCCGGCTTCGATGGGTTCGAAGACTTCCTTGGTCCCAGTCAGCGTGTTGTGGAGGCGCAGCGTCACTGGTCGATCAACGCCACCGCTTGCGCCGCGATGCCCGCGCGATTGCCCAACGCTCCGAGGCCCTCTGGCGATGTCGCCTTGACGCTGACCAGCCCGCGGTCGACGCCGATGCGCTTGGCGATGTTGGCCTCCATCTCGCTCAGGTGCGGCTGCAATCGCGGCTCCTCGGCGACCACCGTGCTGTCGATGTTGACCACCCGGTAGCCCGCGCGCTTCAAGACCTCGCTGGCGGTCGCCAGCAGGTCGAGGCTCGATGCGTCCTTGTATCTGGGGTCATCGGCTGGAAAGTGGTCGCCGATGTTGCCGAGCGCCGCCGCTCCCAGCAGCGCATCGATGACTGCATGCGTGAGGACGTCCGCGTCCGAGTGACCGTCCAGTCCGAGCCCATGGGGTATGCGGACGCCGCCGATGATCAGCTTGCGACCCGGTTTGAGGGGATGGATGTCGTAGCCCGCGCCGATCCTCAAGTGGCGGCGGCTTCCTGCTCTTTGATCAGCGCCTCGACCACGTCGAAATCCTCCGGCGTGGTGAGCTTGATGTTCGCAGGCTCGCCCTGCACGACCGTGACCTCGTGACCGGTGGCGGCGACGAGCTGCGCGTCGTCGTCGCCGACCAGGCCCGCGTCGGCCGCCTCACGGTGAGCGCGCGCGAGCAGCTCGTACGCGAATGCCTGCGGTGTCTGCGCCAGCACGATGCGTGACCTGTCAAGACTCTCGACCAGCCGGTTGCCCTCCACTCGCTTCACGGCATCACGCGGCGCAATGGCCGGGAAGGCGGCGCCCGACTCCACCGCCGCCGCGAGGACGCGCCGCACGAGGGTTGCGGTCACAAGCGGGCGCGCGGCGTCGTGCACCAGGACGAAATCGCATTCGCCGAGTGCCGCCAGGCCGGCTCGCACGGACTCCTGCCGGCTGTTGCCTCCCGCACGCACTGTGACCGGCTTGCGGGGAGCAAGCGACACCACCTCGCGTTCCGCGTTCTCGAGGCGGCTCGGTGGGCCCACGACCACGATCCGATCCACCTCGTCCAGCGCCAGGAAAAGCTCCAGGACCCGCGCGAGGGTGGTCCGGCCGTTCAGGCGGACGTACGCCTTGCTCCCGCGGCCCAGACGCGAGCCCGACCCCGCGGCGGCGACGATCGCGCCGACAGTCGCCACGCTCAGGTGTCCTCTTCGCGCTTGGGCCGGCTGTTGCGCTTGCCGTCCTGGCCGGCGGGCTCGGCGAAGATCATCCTGCCCGCCGAGGTCTGGATCACGGACGTCACGACCGCTGTGATGGTTTGGTTCATCAGGCGCCGCCCGTTCTGGA
>WNFF01003770.1_pt1 | contig 12383 bp, 15 predicted proteins | sample 5400441 | NCBI WGS metagenome assembly WNFF01 (sample SAMN13153345, study PRJNA577476) | soil metagenome | isolation source: 120 cm saprolite under Douglas fir tree site 2 hole 3 replicate 1 | place: USA:California | collected 2015-04-18
CAGTATGAGGTGGCGAAACATCCCGGCCGAATCGAGCCGCATGAGTCTGAGTCCACAAGCGTCCTCGAAGGCAGTCAGGCGCTGATGGAAGCGCTGTCGCCAAAGATCGAAGTTGGTGTGCGAGGACCCTCCCTGCGATGAGAAGAACTTAGCCTTAAGGCCGGACTGTACTGGTGATTCTTGCTGCGTAGTCGCGTAGAGCAGCGCGTCCGTGCGCCAGTATTTTTGCTCCGCGAATTGCTGCCGCCGTTCCTCGTCAATCAGTTGTGCAGCGCGGGATGGAAAGTGCCGCTCCGGATACTCGATGGCCGGCCGCCGCTGAAATATACACTGGAGCATATCGTTGCTGCCGAAATGCGAGATCGCGCGGCCGAGTCGCTGAGCCTGGGCCTCCGTCTCCTGCTGCGACGACCCCTCGACGCTCATGCCGTGCATTGCGTAGCCGACCATCAGCCCCTTGCCGCGCAGATAAATCTCGCCGTCATCGACGAAGTGCCCGTAGGGCAAGACGGCGGCGAGGCTCCGATCGATGGGATGTAGGCTCAACTCGCTGCCTCCTTTACTTCACCCATTTCGGAAATGGCGGAATTATCGGGCGCGGCTTGGCGTCCCGCGTGTGAGCGTAGCCGTGCGGTTCCCGGACCAGCGGATGACGCAGTGACCTGCCGTAAACCGCGAGCCACTGCGGGTCGTGCTTCGCGGCCTGGCGCAATATCCACTGACCGGGCCAGTAGAAAAACGCCGCGACACCAAATACCCACCACGCATGAGTCATCAGAGCGGTGACGAGCATCAGCAGTGCGAACAAGCCATTGACCGTGGTGAGCTTCCACTCGGCGCCACGTTTCAGCTTGGGGCGTATGAGTGCCAAGTACACCTGCATTGGGGTCTACCTCGGAAAGGCCTTCGCCGGCGTCTACCGGATGAGCGCGCCAGCGAGGGGGAACAGGAAGGTAGCCATCGTCTGAATCTGCGAGCAGAGCACCCCGCCGATAGCCAGCGCCGCCAGGGTGACGAACGCGACCTCGAAGTTCCGGCCCAGGAAATAGATGATTCCGGCGCCCGCAAAGCCCGCAATGATCAGCAGTAGGGCGATGGGCCCGCTCACAATCTGCATGACCTGTGTGGCGACCGTGTCCAATGGCGTGCCCGAGGTCGCGGCGAATGCGGCGGTTGCGCGGGACAGCACCAACGGCGCAGTGACGGTTAGGACTCTACTAGTTCTCATTGTGTGATCTCCTTCAAAGATATCGTCTGCCACCTGACGTCCTTCATCTTTCCCCTGACTTCAGCGAGTGTGATTTCCTTCACAGCTCTTTGATTTCCGTGACGACTCGACGGCCATCGGGCATCCGTTCAATGCAAAGCACGAGATCAATTACCTCATGAATGAATTCCTGATCGCACCCGGCGAGGCGCGCTAGGCGCGCTAGCGCTTCTTCACAACCGTTCGCATGGATGGTCGATAGTCCCGAGTGACCGGTGGCGGCCGCCTCCAGCATGTCTCTGGCTTCGCTGCCGCGAACCTCGCCGATTATTATGCGGTCGGGCCGATCACGGAGGCCTTCGAAGACGTGCCGCTTCAAGTCAGCGCCAGCGGTGGTAAAGCGCCGTACCACGTTACCCGCCCTTGGCTGGATTTCGCCGGCGTCCTCGATGATCAGAAGGCGTTCGGCAACCGGAATCAGATTGATGACCGCATTGATGAGCGTGGTCTTGCCGCTGTTGGTGCGGCCGGCGATGATTATGGTCGACTGCCTTTCGATGGCCGCTGCCATGAATTGCCCTTGCTGAGCCGACATAAAGTCCGAGAGCGGCCGGATCATTCGCGCGTGCGCCCTAATCGAAAAACTCGGGCCGTCGGTGAGCTTCGGCCCGCCGCAGAGCTGCGATAAGGCTGCGTGAAAACGAAAGCCGTTCCGCAACACGCAGCTCAGGAAAGGAGCGCTGGGCTGCATTGATTGGCCGTCCTGCGTCGCAAGTAACCGCGTCACCGTGATTATCGACGCAGGCGACAGCGTGGCCTCGATCGCGCCCATCGGGCCTTTGCCGAAGTCGGCGAACAGGCGGCATGCCCTGGTTGGCTGGTCGTAATTCGCCGACACTTCCTGCACCATCGGGTCACGGAGCAGCTCGAGCACGGTGGCTCCCAAGAGGCGCGTAATTTCCGCATCAACCTTTTCGTCTGAGCAGAAAATCATGCGGCCCATCTTGGTCGGCGTTTCGAAACTGTCATTCATAGGATCAACCGCGTCTCAGCGTCTACGCATATTTTCCCTAACATAGAATACACGAGACCGCAAGCGCCTGTACCTGGTTCAGGTTCAAGCGCGGCCGCAGCTGGCAAACCCGTGAGCTTCGCAAGAGTCGCCCGCGATTTACGCCTTGTGTGCGCACTTGTCGAAGAAGCCACAAAACTTTTTCGCCGCTGCCAGGAGCTCACACGTCCCGTCACACCGCCGCGCGTGCCGTTGAACGTGAAGGACATTTCCGACGAGGTCCGGCGCGGATTACTGCAAAGTTCATGGGTGTCAGAAGAAATTTACTTTGCGATTATCGAGTGCGTCAGACTGCATGAGGCGCTGATCAGCTTCGACACCCGGTGCATTACCACGGGTAGCGGGAAAAAGATCGCCAGGTCATGGCTGCGCGAGCGCAACGCGCCGCTCGACTCGACGAATCGCGAAAAATTCCTGAGTAGGTTCCTTCCGATACCTGAGGCTGCTGCACCATTTCCACAACCTGCGACGCAACCGCCGAATAAGCCCTCCGCGGAAACATCGCTGGGCGTGGCGGCGGTGGAGCCGCACGAGCCGTCGCCATCCGAGCGCTCGCGCATCGAGCGACGCGATCATCGCAAGGAGCGCCGCGCGTGAGAGGCCTGTTTGCGATCCTGGTCACTTTTTATCCGAAGCTTATGAGGTGCGATTAAAAAATGAGGTTAAGTATGAACGCGCGAAAAGCCGTTGATCGAGAATGGAATGAGACAATCAAACCCATGCTCCGGAGCCTAAACGTAGGCTCATACAGGTACAGCGGATTACCCGCCTACACTGGCTTTTCGCCTTTTTCGGCGGCCCCACGTCGAGTGCGACGCGAGGCTCATGCGACGCGCAAGACGTTGGACGATGCGGCGGGCGATGCGACCTATTTCATCCAGCCGGGGAAAGCAGCATCGATGGGCGCACTGCTCGGCCTCAGGCGCTATGGGTCGCTGACACGCAGGAAAGCGTGGTGAGCGCGAGTCGCTGACGCCGAACGGATTAGAGGTTCGTGTGCCGGACACCGGACGGTGGGGGAATCAGCGGGCGAGCCGATGGAGAATCTGTTCGAGGGATGCCTCCAGGCTACGGTCGGCCGATTGAGAATGACCACACGTAATCATGGCTGTTTACATTTACTCTGACGGTGTAGTGCGCTCCCGGAGTGAGTGGCTCCTGAGGAATAATCACCACAGCACCGTAAGCATCTAATATGCTTCGGCCCCACGCTTGTTGCGTAGAGTCCGGGTTTTGATACGTCGACCCGGTAAAGGCGCAGTCCAGCGTTTCGCGCCCGCCTTCGGTAAGCGAATGGTTGATTAGATTCGCGGACACACCGCCTCCGAGTTCAAGAGTAATCGGGAGACCGGTGGGAGTTCGAAATCCCTCGCAGCCAGCTATTGGGTCCGGCCACTCCACCATAAGCGAACGTAATGGCACGACGCTTCCATCCCCTGGAAACAACACGGGAGAATCGAACTGTCCGACTCTCGCGCCCAGACTAATAGCATGCGCCTTCAAACCGTCTCCGGCATATTCGCCATACCCGGCGCGCCTGAGGCTGGGCTTCAGAATCGACATGCGGTGAAAAGGTCCAGTGATCCAAGAGTCTATGGCTTCGACCGGAGAAAGCTGCTCACAACCGGGGCAGGGTGCCATAAGATCGCTCGTCGTAGCCGCAACCAGACCTTCCGGGGTAAACCAGGGATTGGTCGATTCTTCTGAGTGTGCTCGTCCGTCTGCTGGTATGCGATTCTTAACCAGGTATCGGGCGTGTTTAAGGTCCCCCTCACTGAGCGTTGAATCCTCAATGACTGGCGGAAGTTTTGCAATCGCTCGGTAGTAATTGAGGCGGTCGAGCCAACTCATTTGCGGCGGCTTTGGCCCAGAGGGACGCGACACAATCTCAAGCACAGTCACTGGCGAGGGGTTGGCGGATGCTATTCTTCCAACAGGCGACCGGGTGCCCGAGTGGGCGGCTCGGATCAAGACTGGCGGCGGCGTGCTTGTCAATACTGATGACACCGTAAATTTAGCTTGCGGCGTGGGCCGTATTTTGGCCACCGACGCCTCTTCAAGCTGACTCCAATTCTGGACGAACGTAGAGAGGAGAAACCCCAAAGCGCCGAGTGTCAGAAGCAATGCCGATATCTTGGTGTTGTGGTTGAAGCGCCACGGTTTGAATTTGCTGACAACCGCTAGTTGCGCAGCACCGAAACTTAATTTATCGCCAGACTTGATAATGGAGCTCTGTTCTATTCGACGGCCGTTGACGTAGGTTCCATTAGTCGAGCCAAGATCGGTCACAGCATACCGCCCGAATCGCCTTCGGATAAGCGCGTGCTTACGAGAAACTGTCGGGTCGTCGATGACAACGTCAGCTTCTTTTCCGCTGCCAATAATCACCCGAGGCACCGCGATAGGGTACTCGCGCGTTTTCGAGACATGTACAGTAATCAGTCGCATGGTTCCCCGGTGAGGATAATGAACCATGTCGCGCTACCGCGGCATAATCAAGCCCACCGTGTTCCAAGTGTTGCTGTGGCGAACCACGCTGACCGGCGGATGAAATTATGGAGATCGGCCACGCACGCAGAGATGATGCTTGGATGGCTGTTGTCTTATTGCGGATTCGGGAAGCGCGCGTGAGAGTTAAGGTGTTTTCGTCAAGTGTGCAAATCCCGATTGATCGAGCGCGCCCGTCGGCGCTTGGGGCTCAGTGTGAGCTCCGCCTGGCGATTTTATCTGCCAATACCGCCAGCAGCAGCCCGAGCGTGCCGTAGCCCATAATCACTTCGAGCGACACCAGTATCTCACCGGCAGGTCGTTGGGCTTTACATCTCCGAATCCCAGTCGTTTTCAGAGAGATAAGATCAGGGCTGCGGCTTCGTTATTTTTAACAAGAGTTCGAAACCAGCATGCTGCTCGTGGCTGAAGGGGCAAGATCACCAGAACGCAAACGGTTCGTCGAGGATTGGCAGGCGGATCGCAGGTAGAATCATTCTTGACGTTTTGCGTCAGGTGAGCGTCAAGTCTCGCACGAATGAGGCGCCCAGAAAACGGCTGAGAGATGGCAACGCGAGAGCGTTTCAATACTCGGCAAGTTTCAAATGCTCCGCCCGGAGTCCGCTACCCGCTGGTAGCGTAGCCGACATTTGTGGTGTTATTCCCTACTTTGAGCATCTGCTTGGGCTTATTGCGCGGGATGGAGTTCACGCTGAGCTATTCATCGCGGCTAGCGTACTGCTCAGCCCGAATGGAGGTCAGCTTGGTAACCGGATCCCGCCTGCCGAAGACATGCCAAGCTGACGATGAAAAGGTTGCGTATCAGACTCTCCGGGGTATGTTTGCAGCCGAGGATGAAGCTGGCAAGTAACGAGTGCCGAGCCCGTCGCAATTTGATCGCTGGCCAATTCTGCTATTCTGGCTCGGACGGGCCGGTTCTTGGTCGGAATCGCTTTATCCAGACGCGGTACCATTGCTTGCGCGCGCTGTTGATAGGTCCCATAACGGCGATCTGCCGCCTCTTTGTACCCAATGGGATGTCGATCAAAGGTATGCGTTTCGGCGTCATAGCAGAACGGTTCAATAGTCAAATGCCAAAAGCCGAAATGGTCACGGTAAGATATGGTCGCCCAGCAAGTAGCATAGAGTTCGCCATTGGCCACTTCTCCGGCTCTAGGACGCGCATTCGGGAAATTAAATCGTGTCCTATAATCGGTATCCGGCGGCAACCCATGCCCTGATAGGGGGTGCGCGGTATTTCGTCAAGGTTCGTCGGGGTGTCCTTCCCGAATGGTTCTTTCGAAATTTCGCCACCTACTTGAATGAGTAGATTCTTCGCTGGGGTTCTTCCACTATTGCGGACGACGAACTCGATTGGCGAGAACGCTGGGTCGGCCAAAACGGTTGGTGGGACTATTTCAATACTATTAATGCCCACGTAGGCGCGCTGAGCGACTTGCAGGGATTGACGCATGGAAAACCACTGCAAGTAGGCGAAAATCGAATAGACCACGCCAACAATAACCAGACAGATTTGAAGAACGACAGGTGGGGAGAGGTAGCTTTCCTGATAGGCGCGTGCCTGCTTTGCCTCTTTTACCCGCTGTGCCTCTATGGCGTGGATCGCTTCGCGGAGAGAGATTTTGGCGTCGTGCAGGGCGGCAGCAAGTATTTGTTGCTCGTCAGCGGCGCGGGAGGGATGGCTTTGGGCACTATCCTGATGTTGATCGGCCCGTCGATTCTGTGATGCGAGATTTGGACTTGCGCCGCTTAGGAGTAAGGCCGACGCGATCAGGATTACTAGGAATGAGCGCTTCACTTAGTAGTTTCCGTCTTCGCCTTTTCAGCCTTATGCCGTCGCGCGAAGCGCTGCTTCTGCGCGCGGTAGTGCGCCTCGTCTTCAGTTCGTAGTCCTTACAGGCGTAGCAGTAGTAGTGCAGAATCTTCTGCGGGTGCTTGACAGTCGGACATTAGCTCCTTGCCCCAGACATCGCTGATTCGGTTCCACAGGTGGCGTCAACTACCCTTCGCACAGGCAACATCTTCGCCATGGTGAAATCAAGATGCCACGGCACAGACACCGGGAGTGCCTAAAAGCAGGTTCGAAAACGAAGCCAGCGAACCCTTCCTTTTGGAAACGACCATGAATCAAGACAGCTTCACGGACCGATCTCTCTGAACGAAGTAGACCGGGATTCCTAACGAATCGATGGCCGACTTGACCTGACCCAGATATTTACGATGCAGACGGGTATCTGGGAAGGCCACGCCAACGAAATCGCCTGAGCCATGATGCTCATCGTGAAAGCGGGCAGCAGTGCGGAACGCTTCTGCGACGTGAACTTGCACTTGAGCGCTATCAAACGGCGTGCCGTAGCCTTTGGTTCTCGGGTCCGCCGAAGTTTAGCCCTTAGCTTCTATCAATAGCCGTCCAGGGCCTTCCGGACGCTTAGCAATGATGTCTGTTCCCTTCTGCTTAGTGTGAGAGCGTCGGAGGATTTTGTATCCGGCAGCCACCAGATAGTCGCAAGCCGCATCTATGACATCGTTCTCCGTGAGCACGGCTAGCCCTCCTTAACACCAACCGGCGCGGGCTTCAGTGGGCTGAAGACGACGCCAGCGAGCCGGTCCAATTGGAATTATTTCCACGGCGCGATGTCCCCTAGCTCGATGTAAACTTGCGCCGGATCGTCGTCTGCTTTTAGAATTTTGCTGCGTTTCGCGGGCAAGCGGATCCTTATAAACGCGTTAAGCAAAATTTCTGCTTCTTGATTTGCGTATGTTTCCCGCCAGTATTTGGCCGTTTGTGTATCATCGGGATTCTTCGTCGGCGGTGGACCCTCCGGCCAAGCCGCTCGGATAAGTATGTAGGGTCTGATCGTAGGAGTCGGAGTAGGGGTAGCGTCTGCGCTAGTGAGATCCACCCATGGCGGCTGTGCCACGTCGCATCCCGCCCCACTAGCAAGCTCTTCTAGTTGCGCATGAAAGACATTATTTGCCGGCGTGGACGTTATACTCACGCGGCATGTCTCCGACGGCTTCACTGTGTCGCCCCACTTCGCATCTATGAACGCTCGCCTTGCGGTTTTGAATCCGTCCAGTAGCGTAACGGTTTGGTCCCAGGATAACTCCTGAACCTTTGGTGACGACGATGAAGTGCTGCTTAGCGGAGTTACGGCTTGATCTTTAAGATCGCGAACATAAATGTCGTAGCCGACGGCCATCCAAGTCGCAATCGCGAGAAAGGCGATTACAATGGTCGGACTCCGCGTGGCAGGCGGCGCTATTCTGGATATTGGTGCGCTGGCGAGTCTCATTTGTCGATCTATCAACAAGAGGGCTAAGAGACTGCCCACCGTAAAAATAGGACCAAATATCCAATTCTTGTCTTTAAGCAGATCGAGGCCGAACAGGAAGGTCGCGACTGGCACCGCGCTCCACAACATTGAACGATTTTGTATCTGCCACCAATGACGCTCGCGTTGCTCGCTTTCGTCATCGTGCTTTGGCGTCTGCTGAGATTTGTCCAATAGCGTCCCGCGTACGCGCGCGGCGGCAAAATCAAGAATAAGCTTGAATCGTCTGCGTCCTTCTTCAGAAAGGGGAATAGCATCGGGGTCTGCACCCCAATGGCTTTCTGCATGCGCACGTGCGGTTCGTGGAATAAGCGGCGTGCCACACTCTGGGCATAAACCGAGAAGCATTGCTTCGTCGGGTGAGAGTGATTTGCCGTCAACGTTCGGCATAGAGGCACCGTCGCGTCGGGCGCATAGTACTGCGCTTGACGACTATCCAGCCAGCGCCGCAAACTGACGGCAGGGGCCGCCCGTCTACGCTCCAGAGATTCTTTTTTTACTGCCGCCCGTGGGGAGAGTACAACGGAACGGATTTTACTGTCTCACAAGTCCGAGACGTAAGGATCGGGCTGGCAGTCGATCATCAAGAACACGCGATCAAATGGCCCCCCGCCGCCAAGCTTATGGAGTAGACTCTTCGCCTTGCTCGCAACGCTATCCTGACTCGCCTTTCGGTGCGCTCCGTAACCGACTTCCATCCCGAGTTCGAGCAGAGGACCGTTGAATACCCCTGGTGAACTGTAGTGGATTACCAGCCAGAGTTCGGACAGCCCAACCCGCTGCTTTTCCGCGCGGTAAGTTCCGGCCTTCGTAATAATCTTTGCTTCAAGCGTTTCCGCGAGCGACCGCAGGGCGGAATCTGATCGCACCGGCTGCCCAGCGTCGAACGCTTTTGTCAGCGGCACGCCAAGGTTCTGCGCGGGAAAACCGAAGAAAGACAAATGGGTGAAGTGGGCGGACAGACATTGCGGCAGTCGTGAACCCGATACGCTGATAATCCCGTGGGGTCGGTATATTTCCGATTTATGGTTCCTCTCGAACTCGACCATAAAATGAATTAGCTCGTCGACAACTTGCTGCTTCTCGGTTCGGCTAGGCAACTGATCAACATAAACCTGCACCGTACATCGAGGGTCGCGTCCGCCAGCTTGGAACTGGACAAGGCCGCGCTTTTCGATTTCTGACTCTATCTGGTCGCGAAGCCGGTCTCTCTCCGCGACCCATTGCGCTTGCTCCCTGTCAAGCCATTCACCCAACTCGACACCGATACCGCCCTCGCACCAAATGAAGTCAATGGGCGACTTGCCGTTTCGGTAGTCCCAATTGGCAGATCGCATTTCCCAGCTTCCAGTTTGCAGAAAAGCGTTAAAGACCTTTAATTCTTGTTCGGCTTTTGGTCCGATGTTGTTTCGTATAGGCATCTAATGGACTACGTCAGTGTGCCCCCTCGGTTCCTGCATGTCTCCAAAGGGCCAATTCTCACACCATAATTCATTTTGCGATCCTCCGAATCAGTGGCGGACTATTCAACGGAGAAGTCACTCCCAGGTTCGAGTGCGGCAACCATGGGTATGCAGATATTGTTGACGATCAAGTTCGCGTTCAGGTTCGTCTCAACGAAAAGACCACCCCCGGCTAATACCTGTGCATATCTTCCGTGGTCGAACAGATCACTCTTAGAGTTAGAGAAATATAGTCGCTTGCGTCCACTAAAGCGCTGCGCTGTCTCGTCGAATTTCCTGCCGTGCTTGGCTCGCAAAGTGTTCGAGAGACTAACGAGAAGATCCCTATACGATCTCACCGGAGTGCGAGTGCCATTTAAAAGATATCCGTGGATTGGCCGATTTGAGTAATTCTGGGGTGCCCCGTTTCCGCGCGGAGAGCTCGGGGTCGACGCGCGATTTGTGGCTGCGCCATTCTGCTTAGTCAAGGTCTCAAGTCTTTGCTCCCATTCTTTCTTTCTCGATGCGATGTCGTTTGCAATTTCACTCAGAACTGTGAGCGCGTGTGTGTCCTTATGCGCCATTGCACGCTCCATGTCTTTCCAGACGGCCTTCTCGATCTCGTCAACGGTTGACATTGTTTGGACCTCCACTCTCAAGTGTTCACTAATGTAAGCCAGTTAAGTGTTAAGTGTCAAGCGTGCACTGTTCGAGCGTCTTGGGTTGCTCAGATAGTTCCCTCCTTTTTTTTTCGGAGTAACTTCCAGCCGGGCTTGAACGGACGATAACCTGGCCTGTGTCGGACACCAGATGTGATCAGTCCCGCCCAGAGCAATCGCGGGCGAAACGGCAAACTCACTTAGCAAAACGATGCGGAATTTTGCAGGACGGTCGGGCTACGGTCGGGATCATCGCGCCGGTAGATGAGGCCACCGGGAGATCCTTGCCTGCGCAGAAACACGCTCGCGAAGCCACAAGAACAATAACGAACAGTAGAACCGAAACCCTCCAGTGAAAAACACCTGACCCGTACCGTAACGCGGCTGTGGGGCTGAAGCCCCCCATCGCGGTCAGCGAGGCCCCGGCGAAAAAGCGTCCATGCCGAACCGGGCACGCAGTTTTCGAGTGCATGCGAGGGCGGGTCCAATGCGAGGGGGTTGAGTGGGGTGGTGGCTGGGGAGCGCGAGGGCGACAGACCAAAAGGGGCGAAGAAGGATCTGGATTCAGCGTTGAAGGCGCGTCAGCGGGCATCCAACGGTTAGCGAAAGGGCTTCCTCAGTGGATGTCGCTAAGGCGAGTTGTCGGTCAAGGTGGACGCAGCCGAAGCGAGTTCATTTGCACCAGTGCGTTTACATCACGTCTACATCGGGCAAATGGCCAAGTCGATGAGTTTCATAAACGCCTTGATTTCTTGGCGCGCCCTGAGGGTTTTGAACCCCGACCCACAGATCCGTAGTCTGTTTAAATGGGTGTTCAATCGGTCGCCATCCGAGAAAGTCGCGCAAAATCAAGCTATTTGAGAAGCGCGATTGTGCGGATTGCGACCGTTCGCGACCGATAGTCGAGCACAGTTCGAGCACAGTGCCGCCTCCGTCAACCGAAAAAGGGCTTGAGAGATAGAGGCCCGATTTTGTTCACACCTCTCGCCCTGGGGACCCGGACGGTCACGGCCCCACTTTGAGCAATTTGACAACCATCGACACCGGGCGGAATGATCAGTCTGGGGGTGGGAGCGTGGAACGGAAGCTCACTGCCATACTCTGCGCCGATGTCTTCGGCTACAGCCGCCTCATGGGGGAGAACGAGGAGGCGACCCTCCGCACCCTGTCCTCACATCGCAAGCTAATCGATTCGCTCATCGATCAGCATCGCGGGCGCTTCGTTAACTCCGCCGGCGACAGCGTCCTCGCCGAATTTGTCAGCGTCGTGAATGCGGTCCAATGCGCCGTCGAGATCCAGACCACGCTCAAGTCGGAAAACGCGAATCTGCCGCCCGACCGCCGGATGGAGTTCCGCATCGGCGTCAACCTTGGCGACGTGATGGTCGACGGCGAGCAGATCTACGGCGACGGCGTCAACGTCGCCGCCCGCCTCGAGAATCTCGCTGAACCCGGTGGCATCTGCATCTCCGGAAAGGTGCACGATGAAATTCGGAGCAAGTTGGCGCTCGGCTACCAGGACCTCGGCGCGCAACAGGTCAAAAACATCACCGAGCCGGTGCGGGTGTTACGGGTAATGCTGGATGGCGGGGTCGCGACCCACACAGCGGCAAAGACGACAGAGCGGTCCCTGCGAAAACACTGGCGCGGAGGCGTGTTCTCGCTTTCGGGATTGGCGCTCATCGCCGCCGTGATTGTATTCGTACAGCATCTCTCCTTGCGCCCTCCGACTACCACCGCATCGATTCCCCCCGCGCAGAGTCCGGCTCTGACATTGCCCGACAAGCCCTCGATCGCGGTGCTGCCCTTCACCAACATGAGCGGCGATCGCGACCAGGAATATTTCAGCGATGGCATTACCGATGACCTCGTCACGGCCCTTTCCAGGCTTCCGGTGCTCTTCGTCATCGCCCGTTCCTCCACCTTCACTTACAAGGGCCGCGCGGCAAAGGTTCAAGATGTAGGTCGCGAACTAGGAGTGAAGTATGTGTTGGAGGGCAGTGTGCGCAAGGCCGACAAAGAAGTACGAATAACGGCCCAACTGGTAGATGCTGCCAGTGGCGAACATTTGTGGGCTGAACACTACGACCGGCCCTTGCGCGACATCTTTGCTCTGCAGGACGAGATCGTCCGAAGGATCGTGACCACATTGAATCTGCA
>WNFF01004781.1_pt1 | contig 12381 bp, 12 predicted proteins | sample 5400441 | NCBI WGS metagenome assembly WNFF01 (sample SAMN13153345, study PRJNA577476) | soil metagenome | isolation source: 120 cm saprolite under Douglas fir tree site 2 hole 3 replicate 1 | place: USA:California | collected 2015-04-18
ATTCTCGCCGGAGAACCAGGCCCCCGCCGCGACATCGTTATAGCCAACGCCGCCGCCGCGCTCGTCGCCGCCGGACGGGCCGTGGATTTCCTCGAAGGCGCGCGCTTCGCCGCCGAATCCATCGATTCAGGCGCGGCCCAGAAGAAACTTGACGCGCTGATCGCTTTCACACCCAGATTTTAGCGTTACACCTATCTTACGACTATATACATGGAACTTATCGCTTTGCGTTGTCATTCCGAACCCGCTCCTGCGGGTGAGGAATCTCTCTTTCTTGCTTTGCCAGCCAACCCCCCGGAGAGATTCCTCGCTGCACCTTCAGAGATGACAACAAAAGGGCCAATTTTGCGGCCGAACAGGAACTGTCGGCGCTTGACCCGCCGGGCAATCCGTCAAATAATCGTGCCTTCGTATGGAGTCTGAATCTGTGCCGAGTTTTTCGCATAGCAAGCTAGCAACGTATCAGCAGTGCCCGCAAAAGTATAAGTTTCGCTATATCGACGAAATTCCTCCTCCCATACGAAGCATCGAGCTTCATCTTGGGGATACTGTTCACAGGGCGCTCGAAAAACTGTACGCAGACGCCATGCAGGGGCAGACCCAGTCGTGCGATGAAATTCTCGCGTTCTATCAACAGAAGTGGGATGAAGGCTACACGCCCCAAATGCGAATCGTCAGATCGGGGACGACTGCCCGGACATATCTCGAATTTGGGCGTCAAATGTTGCTGACGTACCACCGGAGATTTTACCCGTTCACGGAATCCACGACTTTGGAGTTAGAAGACAAATTCTTTTTCCCGCTTTCTGAAGGATATGAGATTCGAGGCATCATCGACCGGCTGGCAAAAGCAGGAGACGGGTCGCTTGAAATTCATGACTATAAAACTTCACGCAGATTCCCCAGCCCATCACAAGCGGGCAGTGATACCCAGCTCGCGCTCTACGAACTAGCCGTGAGGCATCGTTGGCCTGATACCCAACGCATTACCTTGATTTGGCACTATCTGGCGTTCGACACAGATATTTCGATTGCGAAGACGCTCCCGCAACTGGAAACGGTTAGGCAGAAAACTTTGGGCCTCATCAAACGGATCGAATCAACGACGTCCTTCCCAACGCAAGTGACACCCCTCTGCGACTGGTGCGAGTACAAAGAGATTTGTCCCGCCATGAAGAAACGCTAGCCCGCAAATTTCACGACGACTCGTGTCGGTCGGACGAAAATGATCGCCACTGTCGCGGGATGTGGGCTCTTGGTAGCGCTACAAGAGCCGGTTTGAGGCCCTCCTCGGTTGTGGGCGCGCATAATAGCGAAGCCCCATGAGAAATACAGACTTGATCCGGCAGGCAATACGGATCTGCTACAACGAGAGGAAATTCTGCAGAAGCTGCATTCCCACGTCCGTGAGGACCGATTCGGGGTGGAACTGCACGCCCTCGATGAGGAGTTTGCGGTGGCGCAGGCCCATGATGATGCCATCGGTTTTCGCGGAGATTTCGAGCTCATTCGGAAGCGTTTTTTCCTCGACAATCAGCGAGTGATAGCGCGTGGCGGCGAAATCCTGCGGCAAATCCTTGAAGATCGTCTTGTCGTCGTGGTGGATGCGGCTGGTTTTGCCGTGCATGATTTTCGGTGCGCGGATTACGCGCCCGCCAAAGGCGTAGCCGATCGCCTGGTGGCCTAGACACACGCCGAGAATAGGAATTACTCCGGCGAAGCGGCGAATCACGTCCACGCAGATGCCGGAATCTTGCGGCGTGCCGGGACCGGGAGAGATCACGATACGTTGCGGCTTTTTTTCGGCGATCTGGTCGAGCGTGATCTGGTCGTTGCGATGCACTTCGAGCGTCTCGCCCAGCTGGCCCAGAAACTGCGCCAGGTTATAGGTGAACGAATCGTAGTTGTCGAGGAGCAGAATCATGGCTCGAGAGTTGGCATGTTTCCTTTCAATGTCAGCGCCTAAACACGCATTGCCGCGCGGAGAAATTAACCTCAATTCGACTCTACTGTTTCTGGCACGAATGGGGCGCCGGTTCTTTTGTAGCCCGCGTCTTCAGACGCGGAGCCTTCCTTCGATGCCAAGGAAAACCCTCGCCTCTAAAGAGGCGAGCTACAACAACCCTGCCCCCGAACCGGGGAATACGTCACTTCAAGGCATACATGGAGTCACGCAAATCAATACGCCTGTGCGCGAATCGTGTTGGGGTCCTCTTCTTCCTCATCACGCCCGCATTTTTTGCGCGTTTCGGCGACGTAGTTGTCGAGCTTGCCTTGTTCGCGCATCTGGACCAGCTTATCCAAATGCGCCCAGCGCGAGGCGGTATCCTGCTTGAGAATTGCCTGATAGGCCTTGAGCGCGCCGAGCAGGCCTGAGAGGGCCACGGCTTGTTCATTCTTGGCCTTGTCGGGGTGCTCGATCATGTACGCTGCGCTCGAAAGAACCATTTGTTTTGTAATTTCCCCTGAATGCCCTTTCGGAGGGTCGGGAAGAGTGCCGAAGTATTCGAAGCAGACATCCACGGTAATGTCGGGAATTTCCACGATCCACTGAATCATCCAGTCACGGTGTTCTTTTGCGTCCTTGGCGAGCGGGTCCTCTTCAAGCTCGTGCGCCACTTTTACGGCCCGTGCGCGCTCCTCTGGTGTCGAGGGTCCTCGTGTCTGCGCCCGGCCGGGGCGCGGCGTAAGAAATCCTATCAAGAGAGATGAAATGGCGATGACTCGGACAGCGTGCTGTTTCATTGGCGCTCCCCATCGGCGCATACCGCGCAATTGACCCCGATTCCCCCGAAAATCTATATAGCACGAATTACGCGACGACGCGAATTTGCGTAGCACAGGCTTCAGCCTGTGTGCTTTTCGTAATTGTGAAGCCCGACAGGGCACAGACTGAAGTCGATGCTACTCCACGGCCCGTCGCTCAGGCGTGTACAATGAACGTGTTGGAGAAAGGCAAAGCGAAACGGAGCCGTTTGGAACAAGTACGGGATTCCCGAAGAGTTTTGGAAAGGGCCCATGCCAAAGTTCGAAAGACACATTTTCATATGCACTAATCAGCGGCCGGAGGGACACCCGCGCGGGTGTTGCAGTCCATCGGGCGACGGCGAACTTCACCGCTTGTTCAAAGCGAAGCTGTCCGAGCGCGGAATTCGAGGTAGCACAGTCCGCGCAAACAAAGCCGGCTGCCTCGATCAGTGCGAGATCGGCCCGACGGTGGTCGTGTATCCGGAGGCAGTATGGTACGGCCACGTGACTCCGGCGGACGTCGATGAAATCATCGAGTCGCACATTGTCGGCGGCCAGCCCGTCGCGCGTCTGATCGTTCCGGACTCCCTGCTCAACAACACCCAGCAAAAAGACGCGGCGGACAAATCTTCCGAACGCGGCGAGACAAGAAAAGAGTAGTGTAGTTTGGTGGAACGTGCGCGCGCTTACTTTGCTCTCCGGCGTTTCACCTGCGGGTGACCACGCGGCGAGGGATCCGATCCACGATGAGCGATTTCAAGCGCCGTAAGCAGCGCGCGCGCCTTGTTGACCGTCTCCGTGAACTCTTTCTCGGGGACCGAGTCCGCGACGAGGCCTGCGCCGGCCTGCACATGTGCCACGCCCTTCTTGACGACCATCGTGCGGATCGCGATGCAGGAATCGAGATTCCCCGTGAAATCGAGATACAGGATCGCGCCCGCGTAGATGCCGCGGCGGGTGGGCTCGAGTTCATCAATGATTTCCATGGCGCGCACTTTGGGCGCGCCGGAGAGCGTGCCGCCGGGAAAACAGGCCGCGAGCGCGTCGAAGCAATCCACGTCTGCACGCAAGTTCCCGCGAAGCGCGGAAACCAGATGCATGACGTGCGAGTAGCGCTCGACGAACATCAGTTTTTCGACGCGCACGGAGCCGTACTCCGAAACGCGGCCCAGATCGTTGCGGCCGAGATCGACGAGCATGATGTGCTCGGCGCGCTCCTTGGGATCGGCGGCCAGTTCGGTTTCCATGTGCTGGTCTTCTTTTTCGTCGCGGCCGCGCGGGCGCGTGCCGGCAATGGGGCGATAGAACGCCTCGCGTCCCTGCACCTTCAGCAACATTTCCGGCGAACTTCCCACGACGGCGAGATCATTCAATTTCAGAAAATACATGTACGGCGAAGGATTGACGACGCGCAGAGCGCGGTAAATCTCAAATGGATCGGCGTCAGTGCGCGCGGAAAACCGCTGGCTGATGGCCACTTGAAAGATATCACCCGCGCGAATGTATTCCTTCGACTTGCGCACGGCATCGAGAAAACGAGGGCGGCTAAAATTGGACGTCACTTTGAACGGACGGCGGCGCCGGCGCTTGGGATGCTCCGCGGCCACGGGCTCGTCCAGGCGTTTGCGCGTGGCGCGAATTTCGCGCACCGCGGCGTTGTACTTGGCGCGAAGGCTGCCTTCGCCGTCGGTGAAGACGTTGCGCACGATCCACAAACGGTGTCGAACGTGATCAAATACGACGAGCCCGAGATAAAACATCATCACGGCGTCGTCCATGCCGACGTCGTCGCGCGCGGTGTCCGGAATGCGCTCGACCAGGCGCACCATGTCATATGCAAAATAGCCGATCGCGCCGGCCACAAGCGGCGGCAAGCCTGGCAATCGCACGGGACGATAGCGCTCGACGCGATTGCGCAAATAATCGAGAGGATTCGATTGCACCCAAGAAACGCGGCTCTCGCTTTCGAGGACGCACGCGCCGTTGACGTAGCGAAACACCTCGACGGGATTGGCGCCCACGAACGTGTAGCGCGCGATTTTTTCCCCGCCCTCGACGCTTTCGAGCAGGCAGGCGTATCGCGCGTCATGCGCGAGGCGCTGGTAGGCGGAAACGGGCGTGAGCGTGTCAGCCGTGAACGTGTCATAGACGGGCACGAGATTTCCCTGCCGGGCGAGCTTGCAAAAGGTCTTGAAATCAGGCTGAATCATCTGTTCACCGGGGACGCTTACCGCGGCCCTGTCCCAGAGATTTTTCTTCCCGCTCAAGCACAGAAATTACCGCATGGCGCACAGCGGCCTCCGGCGCGCGCTCGCCCGTCCAGATTTCATATTGCGCGAAGCCCTGCGCGAGAAACATTTCAACCCCGGAAACGGTCTCGATGCCCCGGCGGCGGGCGATCCGCAGCAATTCCGTCGTGCGCGGGCGGTAGACCATATCCATCACCAGCCTGCAATTCAGCTCCGTGCTCTCAAGCGGCGAACCGCCGCGCGGATGCATGCCAACGGGAGTGCAATTCACGATCGCGTCGAAAAATTCCCGGTTTAGATCGGCGCGCGCCACGACCTGGGCGCCGACAACGCGAGCGAGTGCCCTGGCACGCTCCAAACGGCGCGCCGAAAGACACACGACCGCCCCAGCCTGTGCCAAGGCGAAAGCGGCTGCTCGCGCCGCGCCTCCGGCTCCGAACAGCAGAATACTACTTCCCGCGAGCTGCATGCGGCGCTCGAGGCTGCGCAGAACTCCGACGTAATCTGTATTGTACCCGTACAGCCGGCCTCCGCCACGCACAACCACGGTATTCACTGCACCAATGCGCTCGGCCAATGGATCACAGTCGTCGAGACGCCGGAGAATCCCTTCCTTGTGCGGGATCGTGATCGCAAATCCGGCAATCCCCAATGGCTGGATGGAACGCAGGAAATCACCCAGGTCTCGGACCAGAAACGGCACAAAGACGGCATCGAATTTGTTCGCACGGAATGCTGTGTTGTGCAGTAACGGCGACAGCGAATGGCCGATGGGGTTGCCGATGACGCCGTAGACGCGAGTCCGGCGAGTGATTTGCGCGGCGCGATAGAGGTGCTTCATCGCGTCAATGGAAAGCTGGCCCGGCGCCGTGGCTTGCTCGACAGCGGCGTAGGCGAGTGCGCTGCCGGCGCGTAACGCAAGAATGCGCCCCGCCAAGCCGGCTTCACCCATGGAAATCGCGACGATGTCGCGGCGGCCCCGAGCCTGCTCGCAGATTCGAACACTATCGGAGACGGAATCGCATTGGCCCGCAATTTTTGCGATTTCTCCCCCCGCACGCAGAAGCCGCCGGGCGACGCTTGGAAGATTCCGCGGCGTGCGGCGGAAATCATGATGAGACACGATCAACCGTGCAGGAAAAAGCGTGCGCCGCAGGTCTGAAGGTGAAGTGTGCTTCGCGGTTTCAATTTCGATATCGCACCATTTGCAGCCCGATCGCACCGCTTGCACCAGGGCCTCGAGTTGCGCCTTTTGGTTGCCACGAAACAGACCCCCTCCCTGGCGGCTGCGGCATGTCGCGATCATCGCCGCTTGGGGGCGCTTCCGGCGTAGCCAGGTCAGAAAGGAAGTGCGCTCTCTCGCGTTGGGGAGATAATCGAGGCGGAGCTCAAGCGTCTGGGTTGATTTGAGACCAAGGCGCATCTGGGAGATCATCTCGCGCGCCGTACCCGCGGCGATCACCCCGCATACGCAATCTTTTCCGAACGGGCTCCCCACGCGATCTCCCCCAGCCAAAAGCTAAACTTATGCCTTTACCATGCGGGTGATAAGTATGTAAAGCGGTAGAGCGTGCTTTCTTGACGGTCACTTTGGCAGGTGCTAGCTTGGGATGAAAGGCCCTAACAGGTCAAAAGAGCTTTTCTTAGCGCAGGAGGAGTAGTTTCCATGCGTACATCGATCGGCTATCGTTTTCTGAAGATGGGACTTAGATTGGGATTGGGCATGCTGCTGGCAACCGGCCTCGCGCAAGCCCAACAATTTGGCAGAGCTCCCTCGGAATCGGATCTCTATTGCAGTGGGCTGGCGACCAACCAACCCGTCCCTAACGACGCGTACTTGATTTCGGGTGAAAATTCCCGCTACAAGAATGCGTTCCAGCAGGGCGACTATGTGTACATTAATCGGGGCGCCGAACAAGGCGTAAAGGTCGGGGACGAATTTGAAGTCATTCGCCCGGAGCGCGATCCGCTGGAAAATAAGTGGTTCAAGTGGCAGGAACAACTGACTCGTGCCATGGGAACCATGTACGCTGACATCGGGCAGGTGCGCGTCATACGCGTGCAGGCAAAGACCTCGATCGCAGAATTAAAACTGACCTGCGATTTGATGCAGCGCGGCGATATTGTTCGGCCGCTTGCGGTTCGGCCAGCCCCCCCGTACCACGGCACGAAATTCGATCCTTTTGCCGTCCCCTCCGGCAAGAAGACCGCCATGATTGTATCCACTAAGCATTTCGGGCAAGTGGCGGGAGCAGCTTCGATCGTGTACGTGAACCTGGGCAGCGCCCAGGGCGTGCAAGTGGGAGACTATTTCCGTGTATTCCGGTACCAGGGAACGCATAACGACATTATCTACCAGGTCCGTGACATGTCTTACAAGGTGTATGGGTATGGGAGCACGCCGGTCGCATACCAATGGGACAATCTTCCCCGGCAAGTTCTAGGCGAAGGAGTCGTCCTGCGCTCCGGGCCAAACTCGTCGACTGTCTTGCTGACAACGGCCCGGGAAGAAATATTCGACGGAGATTACGTGGAGATCGAATAGCTGCCCGGAAAAGTTCCTTCACTCAATCCGCGGTGGAGACAAGGAGGCCCTGTTCCGAATCACGGATCGGGGCCTTTTTGCGTTCGGCCAACACCAGGATACCCAGGGCCGCAATTCCCTATCGCGAAGAGAGGGTACCCAAACCCGAGATTTTATGAGCCGGAGAATACTCCAAGGTTGGTGTCGGAAAAAACTTCAGCCGAGAACGCAAAAACATGCGTGGAAGGTTCACGCCATGCCTCACGCGGCAGACCTGCCTTGACGCAGGTTTCCTCGAGAAATCGTTGCGAGGACCATCGGCGCTCGCTGGCAACTTGAGGGAGGAGCAATCCTCGGTGTTCGCCTTTCACTACCAGCAGACCGTCACGGCCCACGACGACTGTTTCCGGTGCGATGGGCTCGGGACGTGAAAGCACCGAAATTTCGATCTCAAGACTCCTTATCTCATCGGCCTCAACCACGGGAAATCGGGAATCGTGCAGGGCGGCGTTGATAGCGGAGCGTGCAACCGTGTCCGCCAGAGGATCGGGGGATTCCACTTGACCTACGCAACCGCGGAGTTGGCCGTCTCGATGAAGTGTTACGAATGCGCCTGTGGGCTCTTTCAGGGCCGCGGGGAAAGGAGGTAAATCCAGAATCCGTTTCTCGATGACGGCGCTTGAAATCGCTTGGCGCGCGAGATCCAACAATGCGCGGCAATCGTCACTGGAGAGTCGGGACATCTTGCGCATTCTTGCGCCGCTCGAGAATTCTCAGGCGGCGCCGTTGTTTCACGCTGCCGTCCACGCGGCCCCAAAACTTCTGAAAATACTGGACCGCCGAAACGACCGCGCTTCCCACAACCAGCCATAGCAATAAGACGCCGAGCGGCCGGAAGATCGCGTGCTTTGCCGCCAGTATCACGGCGCACACGGCGATGACCTGCAGGACCATCTTCGTCTTGCCAAGCGCCGAGGCGGGAATCGTGAAGCCTTCGGCGGAAGCGATGTTGCGTAGACCCAGAACGACAATCTCTCGCCCAATGATAATCACCGCCATCCAGCCTTGCACCAGGTGCATTTCGACGAGCGAGATAAAGGCCGCGGACATCAGCAGCTTGTCCGCTATGGGATCGAGCAGGATACCGAGTGTCGTAACTTCGCTGCGCCTCCGGGCGTAATAGCCATCCGCCCAATCCGTGGCCGCTGCCGCCAGCAGGATCAACACGCCCCAAACCGCAAAATTAATCGGCACGCCAAAAAAAACAACATTGGGAGCGCGCGTCAAAAGGACGACCACCAGCACCGGAATAAAAAAGATCCGTAAAATCGTCAGGCTATTCGGCAGGTTCATGATGCACCTGGGGGGCTCCCCTGTGCAAAAGCAAGTGTCCGCCCAGTCGCGAGGCATTCCTACTATAGACGCACGCTTGCGGGCCGTCAACGATTGCTCCAAAGCAGGTTGGATGGCTGCGCTCATGGCTCTTTTTCGTGAATATGCAGGCGCCATTTTGTAACTGATAGTACACACGAATGCTGCAAGCCTGTGCAAATCAGGACTTTGCGGCTGATGGGGGCTCAGGGAGCTACGATGCTGCGGTATGTAGCAAATTAAGTCGCAAACTGCTGTATCTAAAATACTTGTGTAGAAGCAAGATGGAAGGCAGCGCCCGGAAATTATCTAATCAGCTAATCTTCTGCGCTCTCCTAAAATCCGATTTCCACAACATTTTCCACAACTTACCGGGTGGGCTTCCCGCTTTACTTGACGCGTTCAGCGCAAAAGTAACCCCAGCACCCCCAGGCCTGCCCGAGAATCGCAGGGGCTCCCATCGAACTGAGTGCTTGCAATGGCGCAAATATCTGGTTTTTGAAGGGTCATGAGGGATAACACGGGCCGGATTTCCGATAGGTGCCCTGACGTTCCGGAAGTTGGATCCCGGATCAAGCCACCGCAGGTTCGGGGCTTATTCTGAGTCGGCGAGCTATGGAGGTGGGCAACTCGGCTTCCATGGCCATCACTGCGTCGTGTACTTCTGAGTGAAGTACGCGGCCGAGAGCGTGAACCAAAGCGATCGCTCGGCCATCCTGCAGCGGAAGTTCGAATCGCAGGTGCAAGATGGGATCGACGGGCATCGCCGCGTCGATGCGGCCCAGAAGTTCTTCGAGGCCCGCACCCGTCAAGGCGGAGACTCGCACCGAATTGTGATTCCCATTTAACGCGGCGGCATATTGGGGCGTCAACTGATCAACCTTGTTGAGCACATGCAGACGAGGGCGATCCGCAACTCCCAATACCTTCAGAATTTTTTCGACCTCGGCATCCTGTTCGGCATGGTGCGGATTTGAAATGTCCGTGACGAGCAGGATCACAGCGGACTCCTGCACCTCCTCGAGTGTGGCGCGAAACGCAGCGATCAGGCCTGGCGGAAGATCGCGGATGAAACCTACCGTATCGGAAAGCAGGACACGCCGGTTCGACGGCAGACGCACGGCGCGCACAGTCGGATCGAGCGTCGCGAACATTTTTGAAGAGACGAGCACACCGGCGCGGCTCAAAGCGTTGAACAGCGTCGATTTCCCGGCATTCGTGTAGCCCACCAGCGCGACGGCGCCCAGCGGCACTGCCTGGCGCGCTTGCCGGCGCTGCGAGCGCTGTTTACGAATCGATTCAATCGACTTGGTTACTTTACCCACGCGATCGCGGATGCGTCGCCGGTCAGTTTCGAGTTTCTGCTCGCCAGGGCCGCGTGTGCCGATCCCGCCGGCCTGCCGCGAGAGTTCCTTCGCGCTTCCGGCGAGGCGCGGCAGCATGTAGTTGAGTTGGGCAAGTTCTACTTGTAGCTGCCCTTCCCTGCTGCGCGCATGCCGCGCAAAAATGTCGAGGATAAGCTGGGTGCGATCGATCACGCGGCAATCGGTGCCGCTCTCAAGATTGCGCAACTGCGTCGGGGTCAGATTGCGATCGAAAATCACGAGCGGCGCTTTATGAAGCTGCGCCTCGATCTTCACTTCTTCGATCTTGCCGCGGCCGATGACGGTGGCAGGATCGATCTTATCGCGCATCTGGAAGACGCTTCCGGCAACCTGCGCGCCCGCACTGCGGGCTAGCTCAGCGAGTTCGGCAAGTGACGCACGCTCCGCTTCGCCGGCGTCCACGCCCGGCACATGCGAGGCCCGCTTCAAGCCCACACCAACCAACAATACTCGTTCGCGTGATTCTGTCGGACGTGTCGTTTTCATTCTGCAGCAACAGTGGTGAACAGGCTCAACCGAGGAGGACGCGCGCGGTCATGCAGTTTCACAATGGCATTATACACCTTCGAAGGAGGTAGCAATAAGGTGGTTGTAGATACTTCGTCATTTTTGTCAAAGCCTCTGGCGGAAGAAATATCAAATAGACGATTGAGCAAATAAAGCGGAAGGCATGGCGAAAATACCTGGTCCTAGTACCTGTTCGGATGCGCGGACTACTCGCGGGCACTGCTTTTGAACGGGTTAAAGCTCTTTCGATTGGCACCGAATGCGGGCATCCACGACGGCCGGAATTGTTCTGCGCGTTTTTGGAATTATTTCATCGGCCGGTCAGCGAATCGACTACACGACACAAACGGTGTCAGCCCGGCGATGGAGATGGCATTAAGTGAAAACACAAACACTCAGGGAGGTATCGTCATGAAAAGAAAAAAGAGATGGATTATTTTTTTGGGGGGAATACTTGCATTCGCTCCGGCCTCGTTCGCAAACGGACCTGATAACGCAAAAGGCGAGAGGGATCGTCTGCAGAATGCGACCACAGTCATGCAGGAAATCCTCAACGTCCCCGATAATATACCGCGAGATCTGCTCGACAAAACCCGCTGTGTGATCGTGATGCCGTCTGTCCTGAAGGCCGCCTTCATCGTTGGCGGGAGCTATGGACGCGGCACGATGGTCTGCCGCACGGGCAAGGACTTTTCGGGCGCCTGGGGTGCACCGGCGATGTACGCACTCGAGGGCGGCAGCATTGGATTCCAAATCGGCGGCGAAGCCACTGACTTCGTTTTTCTCGTGATGAATGATCGCGGGGCCCACAGCCTCCTGCATAGCAAAGTCAGACTTGGCGCCGATGTATCCGCGGCGGCCGGTCCAGTAGGACGGTCGGCGTCAGCGGACACCGATGCTTATATGCGGTCGGAAATTCTCAGTTACTCACGGGCACGGGGAATCTTTGCCGGCATTTCGCTGGAAGGATCAACGTTGCGGCCAGATAATGGCGCCGACCGCAATCTTTATGACCGCCGGGTAAGCGCTGCTGAAATTGTCAACGGCTCGGAAGTCCGAATCCCTGAATCTGCCCACGGACTGATCACCATGTTGGAAAAGGCATCGCCCCAGCTAAAGCATACCTAGTGCTCCAAAAGGAGGCGGACCGGGAATCCGCCTCCTTTCTTCCCTTCAAGGTGCTTCCCGACGTTACCGGACAGTGCATGGCGGTGATTTCAGCGGACACCTGTACCTTCGTGATAGGCAGGTAACGCGGTCGCCAAGGAATCACCGCGTATCGTCCGCACTACGTCCTGGCCGAAGTCAAACCTTTCGCATCATCGTCAACCACTAAGGGCACGACAAGGTTGGCGACGAGTTGCCCTGAGCGTAATCTTTGATCACTTCGCAGTAAACATTATATTCGTAGGAACCTTTGGGCAGTTTCTCCTTGACGTCGAAGAGCAGCTCGCCTTTCGTGGAAACATCAAACGGCATTATGAACTTATGGACCCTGTGAGTCTCCGGGTCTTCATGCTGCTTAAGGAAATGATCCCCATTGGGGAGCCAAATCGTGACGGGGCCGCCGGTCTGGTTGACAAACTCGATGGTTTTG
>WNFF01011098.1_pt1 | contig 12380 bp, 7 predicted proteins | sample 5400441 | NCBI WGS metagenome assembly WNFF01 (sample SAMN13153345, study PRJNA577476) | soil metagenome | isolation source: 120 cm saprolite under Douglas fir tree site 2 hole 3 replicate 1 | place: USA:California | collected 2015-04-18
GTGCGGAATTATATCCCAACTGGCGCCCTCGGCCCCAACTGAGGGGCATCGTTCCATCGGAGACGACGCGGAAGGAGAAAGCGAATGCCGTCAACCCCGGACGTCGATCGGTGGCCTGAGTTGCCTTATGCGGCTTGGAAGGAGACCTGCGAGACGCTCCACCTGTGGACGCAGATCGTCGGCAAGATACGCCTGGCGCAGACGCCGTGGCTCAACCATTCCTGGCATGTGGCGCTGTACTTGACGGCGCGCGGCCTGACGACCTCGCCGATCCCGCACGCCGGGAGCTCCTTCCAGCTCGATTTCGACTTTGTCGACCATGTGCTGTGGGTGCGAACCAGCGACGGACACGTCCGTCAACTCATGCTCGCGCCAAAGCCGGTCGGGGAGTTCTTCAGCGAGCTGTTCGCGGCGCTTGCCGAACTCGGCATCGAGATACCCATCTCGACAATGCCGTGCGAGATCGCTGATTGCATCCCATTCGATCGGGACTTCACCCACGCCGCCTACGACCGCGACTATGCCAACCGTTTCTGGCGCGTCTTGCTCTCGGCGCACAACGTGCTTGCGCATTTCCGCACCGGCTTCCTCGGCAAAGTGAGCCCGGTGCATTTTTTCTGGGGCAGCTTCGATCTGGCGGTGACGCGCTTTTCCGGCAGGAAGGCGCCGCCTCATCCGGGCGGCGTGCCGCACCTGCCGGACGCCGTCGCCCGCGAAGCTTATTCGCATGAGGTATCGAGCGCCGGATTCTGGCCTGGCGGCGGCGGGCCGGTGGCCGATGCGGCGTTCTATTCCTATGCCTACCCGGCGCCCGAGGGCTTTGCTTCTGCCGTGGTGCGCCCGGCCCGGGCCTTCTTTTCCAAGGACTTGGGCGAATTCATCCTGCCCTACGATGCGGTGCGCACCGCACCGGATCCCGAGGGCACGCTGATGGAATTCCTGCGGAGCACTTATGAAGCGGCGGCCGACCTCGGTCGTTGGGATCGGGCTCTATTGGAATGCGCCCTGGGCGAGATTGGGCGGCCACGGTCGGCTTAAGACCAGCTCACTTCTTCCCGTCAATGATGATGCGCTCGAGAGCTTGTGCGTTCGGCGGCAGCTCCCGCTGACCGTCGGGGAAGCCGTTGGTCGCGAGGATGTGAGCGATGACGTCGGCATAGCCCTGCACGCCGAGGCTGCCCGGGCGGCCGACCGGCATTTGGCTCGATGCAAAGGTGAAGAGGGTGCCAACCGATTGGTCGCCCCAGCGCTTCATGAAGGATTTTCCCGCAAGCTCCGGACTGTCGCTATCGCCCTGCAATTGAGAGCCATGGCAAACCGCGCAAGATGCAAAATAACGCGTCTTGCCCCGCGCCGCCTGCTCCTTGGTATAGACCCCCTGCCAGACCGATATCGCCTCCTCGGCCGCATGCGGCGGCGCTCCCGGGAATGGCGCGCAGACCATGCAACTCGCGACGGCAACCAGACGGGCAATTGAATTCTTCAACAACGTCGACCCCCGCATAACGGCTCGGCCAAGCGGCAGACCCCCCTACCGTAGGCGGACTTGCCCTCATCCGCAATCAATCGGCGGGGCCGGCGGATGGCCTCTTTGCCTGTTGCGCATGTCCGACCTTCCTCCCGGTTCCCGTTTTTTGGTCGTCCCGGATTGTGCTCAATCCGGCAATAGGGCACGATTGCCGTCATGGCGACGTGCGGCAGTGCCGAAACACCGCCGCGCGAACGTGCCGGCCGCAACCCGGATCGGAGCGGCGAGGCATTTGCCTGCGCCGCCCGCGCAGCGCCGATGACAGTCAGGCCCTGACCACAGCTCACGGGAGAGAGTGAGACACGCGAGAACGACTTACCAGAACGCAACTGAACAAGCGTCCAATCCAAGGGAGGAAATGATGACACACCGGCTCAAGCCGTGCCTGCTCAGTATTGCTCTGTTGTGCACCCTCGGCTCGATCGGGCATGCCCAGAACCTGCCGGGTGTGCTTCCGCCGGGGGCTCAGAACAACCCCGCGCAGCCGACGCCCGCCGCAACGCCGCGCACCGTCCAGGGCTTTGTGCCGGTGACCGACGAGATGTTGCGCGCGCCCAAGCCAGAGAACTGGCTGATGCTGCGCGGCAATTATCAGGGCTGGGGCTACAGTCCGCTCGAGCAGATCAACAAGACCAATGTCAAGAACCTGCAATTGGTGTGGGCCCGCGTGATGGAGCCCGGCATCAACGAGTCGACGCCGATCGTCTACAACGGCGTGATGTATCTGGGCAACTCGAACGACGTTGTCCAGGCGATCGATGCCACCAACGGCGACCTGCTGTGGGAATACCGCCATCCGTTGCCTGAGGCATCGGCGTTTCACGGCATGCTGGGGCAGCGCAAGCGCAGCGTCGCGGTTTATGGCGACAACGTCTATTTCGTGACTTGGGACAACTTTGTCGTCGCGCTCGAGGCACGGACCGGAAAACTTGCCTGGCAGACCAATCGCGGCGGCGATCTGTTCGTCAGCAATTCCACGGGACCGATTGTGGTCAACGGAATGGTCATTGCAGGCAGCACCTGCCAATACGCGGGCTTTGGCTGCTATGTCACGTCTCACGATATGAAAACCGGCGAGGAGCTGTGGCGCAACAGCTTCATCCCGCGCCCGGGCCAGCCCGGCGACGAGACCTGGGCTGGCTCACCGTTCGAATCGCGATGGATGACCGGAGTGTGGGGGCAACTCACCTATGACCCCGAACTCGACCTCGTCTTCTACGGTACATCCGCAGTCGGCCCGGCCTCCGAAACCCAGCGCAACATGCCGGGCGCCACCATGGCCGGCACCAACACGCGCTTCGCGGTCAAGCCCAAGACCGGGGAAATCGTATGGAAGCACCAGGTCCTGCCGCGCGACAACTGGGACCAGGAGTGCACCTTCGAAATGATGATCATCAATACGACGGTCAATCCCGACGCCGGCGCCACCGGCATGATGTCGGTCAACCCGGACGCCCGCCGCGGACCGCGCAAGACGTTGACCGGCGTGCCCTGCAAGACCGGCATCGCGTGGAGCTTCGATGCGGCGAACGGCGAGTTCCTGTGGGCGAAGTCGACGGTGGAGCAGAATCTCGTCGACAAGATCGATGGCAAGGGGTTCGTCACCGTCAATGAGAGCGTGGTACTCAAAGAAGTCGGCAAGACCTACCACATGTGCCCGACCTTCACGGGCGGCCGCGATTGGCCGAGCGGGGCCTATAATCCCAAGACCAACGTCATGTTCATGCCGCTGCAGAACCTCTGCTACGACACCACGCCGCGGGCCGATCGCGATGCCGCGCCGCAGTTCGTCTACAACGTCAACAACGTGGCGAAGTTCGCATCCGGCAAGGATAAGGCGGGCCGTGTCGACGCGATCTCGGTCGAGACCGGCAAGACGCTGTGGAGCTATGAGACGCGCGTGGCGAACTTCTCGCCTGTGCTGGCGACCGGCAGCGGGCTCCTGTTCAACGGCGGAATGGACCGATACCTGCGGGCGCATGACACCGACGACGGCAAGGTCCTGTGGCAAACCCGGCTGGCCTCGCAAGCCTTGGGCTTCGCGGTCACGTATGCGGTGAATGGCCGCCAATACCTCGCCATCGCGGCCGGCGGCGGGTCCAATGTGGCCGCCCTGCGCGTGACGCCAGAGGCGGACACTGTTACCGGCGGCAACGCGGTGTACGTGTTCGCCCTGCCGCAGTAAGCGTTTGCGGCGGCGCCTCTGCTCCCTCTCCCCGCTTGCGGGGAGAGGTCGGGGTGAGGGGCCTCTCCGCAGGCTCAGACTCGCCCCCAAGCTCAGGCTGCGGAGGCGCCCCCTCACCCGGAATTTGCGCGAAGAACACGCAAATTCCGGCCTCTCCCCGCAAGCGGGGAGAGTGAAGACCGTGGATGAGGAAATCCGCGACCATGCCCATCGCCAAACCAACGGCCAACCTGTCATGGCGACGAACCATGATGACCGCTCTCGCAGTGGCGGGACTGGCTGCTCTGCTCATCACAAACGTCGGCCTCGCCCTTGCACAGTTCGAGGACATGCCGCCGCGTGACGTGTACCGCGAGCGAGGCCGGACCCGCGGTAACCAAATCGCACTGTGCGTAAACGGCGCCGCCATGATGGCGTCGTTCGACAAGGCGCTTGGCGAGCAGATCGCATCCCGCTTGCTGCTGACCCCGAACGTGATCGAAATCAAGACATGGCATCCGACCGAGCCGCTCGACTACCGCATACCGCTGTCGTTCGAGGAGATTTACATCGAATTCGCGGAACGGTGCGACGGCTTCATGGGCTTCACCCTCGCGCAAGGCTATCCGTCGTGGCTGATCATCACGCGGCCTTATCTCAGCACCCGCGTGGTCCTTGCCGCAACGGCGCCGGAATTCCGCAAGCTCGCCGACATCCCGGTGAACCGCCCGATCGGCACGCGTATGCTGGGCGGGGTCGATAATCAATTGATCGTGTATCTCCAATCGCTGCCGGAGAAGAGCCGCTGGCAGCGGCTTCCGTATTTCAACAACAAGATGCTGCTCGACCGGCTGCTCGACCGCACGGTCGCGGCCGCCTTCGTGTGGGAGCCGGCGCTTTACCGCGCCACTGACGGCGATCCGGAGAGCAAGGGCATTCATGTGATACCGCCTCCGTTCGAGCTGTCGCAAACGGAACTCGGCATCGGCTTGCGATCGAACGATGCCTACCTTGCAACGACGTTGGGGCAAGCGATCGACTCGCTGCGTGCGGACGGAACGATCGACCGGCTGCTGGCTGAGCACGTCCTTGCGCCCAAGTCCGCGTCGGCTGAGAAACGATAGATGCCGATCCCAGGGAATCCCGATACCAGGCTTCCGACGTTACGCGCCTGCCTCAAGGCGGTACGAGTGCGCACGCGCATCAAATCCATGCTCCGGGGCGCGGTTTTCAGCCTCGTGGCAGCGCTCGCGTTGCTTTGCGGGCTCGAAATCTCCGGGCTCTACTTCGAGATGGCGACGCCTGCCGGTTCGCTCGCGCTGCTCTCAGAACATCCGCTCTCCTGTCTTGCCTTCGGCGCCGCCGCGCTCGCGTGCGCGTTCGCACTGGCAACTTTTCTGGCATTCTTTCGGACGCCTGATGTAGCGGTGCTCGCACGCAAAGCTGATCGTGCGCTCGCGCTTCAGGAGCGGCTGAGCACCGCGCTGGAAGTGGACAAGAGCTTGCCGCCGGATGCCGTATTGGGTCCGGTGCCGTCCGCGTTGCTTGCCGACGCAGAACGGCACGCCGCCATGATCGATCCGCGGCAGATCGTCAGGCTCGACCTGCCGCGCGCCATTTGGGCGGTACCGGGTTTGATCGCGGCGGCCCTGCTTATACAACTGGTGCCACCCGATGCGCTTGCGGTCGCGCGCGGGTCGATTGCAGGCGCCGAGCGGGATCAAGCCGGTTTCACCGGCCAACAAAGCGCAGAGGCCGCCGCCAATTTGCGACGCATCGCCGAGCTTCTCGGCAAGGACGCGCAGGAACGCTCTGATCCTTATCTACGCACGATTGCCCGGACTTTGGAGCGTCTGAGCGCCGACGCCGAACGCCCGAGCGTCGACCGGCACACGCTTGCAGGCGCGCTCGAGCAGTTGCTCGCACACGCTCGGCGGGCCTATGGGCAGGCAACCGACGCGGCCCGCGAACAGGCCTCGCGCGATGTGGTGCAACAACTCCAGACGGCGCTGGACGACATCACCGGCAACCGCCAAGCGAGAGCGGCGGCGCCGCCCGAGGCAGGCGGTCGCGACGGCGCCGGCAACGTCGCGACGGCGGAGCGAGGCCAGACGGGTCGGCCGGCTCAACCGTCGGAGCGCAAGACGGCCAGCGTCGGAACGCCGCTGCAGACGGCGGTGCTGGGCCGGCAGCCGACTTTGGACGATCTTCTCAAGGACCTTGACGATTACGATCCTGTCGACCCGCGAGTCGAGAAAGAGCGCGCTTTCGCCGATCAGCAACGGCGCGCCAGAGCAGCAAGCCAATCGGTCGGCGCTGCCCAGGATGCCGGGCAAGGAGACGGCGACCGTGCCGGTGATGGCACGCGTCCGCTCGGAAATGGCGCCGCCGCCGCAGCGACCGAACTCGCACCCGGCGTTGAGATGTTGCTGCCCGATCAGGCTGCCGCCAATGGCGGCCGTATCCGCATCGAGCTTCCGCCGGAGATGGCGCGGTCCGCAGTTGCGCCCCCGACGGCGGGGACCGGCGGCGAATGGCAGCGAGCCCGGGAGCAGGCGATCACGCGCGCAATGCCCGGCCCGGAGGATCGCAAGGTTATCGGGCGCTACTTCTTGCGTCCTGCCGAAGGCCGCGGTCCATGAGCCTGATTGCACCGGCCTGGTTGTCGCTTGCTGCTTTCGGGATACTCGTGCTCATTCTTCACGTCCGGCGACGCCGGACCTTTGAGGTTCCCAGCATCCAGCTGTGGCGGCTCATGGATAGCGGCACATTGTCCAGGCGCCGCATGCGATTGCCTTCGCCAAACCTGCTGCTGCTGCTTCAGCTCCTCATCGTGGCACTGGCCGCGCTGGCGCTCGCACGGCCGGTGCTCGGCCCAGGCGCCAGCTTTGTCCATGAGATCGTGGTGCTGGACGCTTCGGGCAGCATGCGAAGCACCGACATTGCGCCGAGCCGTTTCGACGCTGCCGTCACGCATCTCGCCGCAATGGCCGCAGGCCCGATCCGGGAAACGGGCGCGCGCGTGTCGGTGATTCTGGCCGGCGCACGCCCGCAGATTGTTGCGGCCCGGTTGGCCGATCCGGGAGGAATCCAACTTCAAGGACTTCAAGCGGGCGATGGCGAGGCCGACTGGGCCGCCGTCGTCCGTTTGGTGTCGAGCCTCATCAAGGACAACGAGCCGACACGACTCACCCTCATCACCGACGGCGCCGATTCTGCCCGGCTTTCCGCGGCGCTTCCGGGCGTGATTGTCGAGGTGCGGATCGTGGGCCGCACGGCCGCCCCCAATGCCGCGCTTCACGCCGGTTTGCGCGCCGTCGATGCACCGGCCGGCAAATGGCGGGCCGAAGGCAGCGTTGCGTTTTCCCCCGGTTTTGCCGGCTCGACCACTGTCACGGCTCTGGTGCAGCCCGAGGGCAGCGCCGGGTTCCTGCAGTGGGCCAGCGCCGAAGTCGGGCCGCCGAGCGGCGTTGCAGCCGCTCCCGGACGCGCGACCGCAGCGACGTTTGCGCTCGACCTCGAGCTGCGGGTCCCAAGCGTCGTCGTGCTGCGGCTGCCGGATGACTCAGGCCCGCACGACAATGCCGTTAACTTCGTGGTGCGTCCCAAACCCCGCGTGCTCAAGGTGCTTCAACTTGGCGCCGTAAACGAGCCGCTCACGAGGGCCCTCAAAGCTGCGGCAGAGATCGAGCTATTTGCCGCCGATACGCTGCCAGGCGATGTCAGTGCCTTCGATCTCGTTGGTGCGCAACCGACGCGGTGGCAATCCGACCACCCGCTGTCGCGATCGATTTTGTGGAGCGGGATCACGATCGGAGCCGCTTACGGATTTTCGCATTTGCAAGGCGCCGAATCGATCATCGAGGCAGGTGACGTGCCCTTGATCGAAGCGCGCACCACGCTCACTGGGCGGGAGGTGCGCCTCGCGTTTGACATCGGCCGTTCGAATTGGCCCGATGAGCCGGGCTTCCCGGTCTTCGTATCGAACCTCCTCCACTGGATCGCACCGGACCTCGGCAGGACCATTGAGCCGCCCTGCATTGTCGGAGCAAGTTGCGTGCTCGATCCCCGCCTGCTTGGCGCTGAGGTCGTTCCCATCGCGGTGGGACCGGACTCGGCCAATACCGCTGTAGCGGCGGGACGGCCAGCCCCCGTTTTGCCCGCGGTCCCGCGCGGAACCGGTTTCCTGCCGCCCGGCTATGATGCCCAGTTCATTCCGGATCGCGCCGGCATCTACCGTCTTCGACGGGACACCTTGACGCGATTCGTCGCGGTGAATGCGAGCGGGAGCGAGACCGTGCCGCCGCCGGCCAACACCGTGCCGGCTGCCGCCACCAGCATTATTGACCGTCCTTTGCTGCGGTGGTGGCTGCTCGTCGCGCTGTTGGGCTTGCTGTTGGCCGAAGCCTGGTTCGCAGGACGTGGATCGGAGCGGTTCTTGCGGCGCACTGCACTGGCGCGCGGCAATCCGTTGGCGGCGCGCCGGCGTTTCCTGCTCGTGGCGCGTTTGGCGGCGTTGTCGTTCATCGTCTTGGCCATCGCCGACGCGCCGTTGCCGATGCTGGACAGAAGCCGGAATATCGCAGTGGTCACGGCGTCGAAGCTCGGAGCGGGCGGCGGTGAGTCGGAGCTCACCGACCGGATCTATGCCGCCGCCACACGCGACAAGGCGAGCGGTGGAGATCCCCGCTTGGGCATCGTGACGATAGGCGCAAACGGCCATGTCGCGGCCGATTTGAGTGACGCGTCCAACCGCAATCCAGTGGCAGAGCAGTCACCGCCTCCACTTGCGGCCGACCTAGAAAATGCTTTGGCGGTCGCCGCCGCGATGCTGCCGGCCGATGCGCCCGGACAGATCGTGGTTACCTTCGACGGCAACGAGACCCGTGGAAATGCGGCTCGCCTTCTGCCGGCCATTATCGGGCGCCGCGTCAAGGTCGACGTCTTGCCGATGACCCGGCTTGCCGCAGGCGAAGTACTGGTTGAGAAAGTCACTGCGCCGGAGCGGGTCTTTGCCGGCGATACATTTCCGCTCGAGGCGGTGATTTACAGCTATGGTCCCTCCATGGCGACGATTGAGGTCGTCAAGGACGGCGGCGTGATCATCGAGCGAGCACTCGAACTCGCCGGCGGTCGCAGCCGCATCGAGACCATTGTCCCGGCCGCGACACCAGGCCGGTCGCGCTACGAGGTTGTCGTCAATGCACCCGGCGACACGTTTGCGCAGAACAATCGCAACGGGGTCGCGATCGACGTGGCGCCGGCGCCGCAAGTCCTGATCGTCGCGGCTCAGCCTGCGTGGGCCGACGTCTTCGCCAAGGCCTTGGCGGTGCAAGACATCAAGACCCGGATCGTCGAGCCGAAACGCGCACCTTTCTATCTCAAGGATTGGCTCGCCTATTCGGCCATCGTCCTGATGAATGTGCCGGCCATCGATCTTGCCACGCTGCAGCAGGAGCTGATCGAAAAGGCTGTGGCCGAGCACGGCCGCGGCCTCTTGCTGCTCGGGGGCGAAAACAGTTTCGGCCCGGGCGGATACTACGAGACGCCGCTTGAACGGGTATCGCCCTTGTCGAGCCGCGTGCCGCGCGATGCGCCGCGGGTGGCGCTCGCGTTCGTGCTCGACCGCTCCGGCAGCATGCAACGCAACGAAGGCGGCGCCACCCGCCTCGACATCGCCAAACAGGCGACCGTTAGCGCGATCGGCCTCCTGCATCCGGAAAGCCTGATCGCCATCGTGGTTTTCGATTCCGAAGCGAAGGTGCTGCTGCCGCTTCGCCCGGCGAAGGATTCGGCCGGTGTGGCGCAGGCCCTGCGGGCGCTGGAGCCCGGCGGCGGCACCGCCATCTATCCGGGGCTGGTGGAGGCGCTGCATCAGCTTCAAGGCATCGACGCGATGGCGAAGCACATCGTCGTGATGTCGGATGGCCTGACGCAGCCCGGCGACTTTCCCGGAATACTGAAGGCGATTTCCGACCAGGGAATCTCGGTGTCCACGGTCGCCATCGGGGACGGCGCGGACCCGCTTCGGCTCGAGGAAATCGCCCGTATCGGCAAGGGCGCGTTTCACGCAACACAAGACTTCAAGGCGCTGCCAAGCATTCTCTCCCAAGAGGCGCTCCTGTTGTCCGGAAAGCCGGTCGAAGAACGGTCGGCAACGCCTCTCTGGGTCAAGCGGAACGCGGAATTCTTTGCCGGTGTGCCGGAGAAATTGCCGCCGCTCGGCGGCTACGTACTCACGACCCGCAAGCCGGCGGCCGATCTTCACCTCGTCGTCCCCGATGAAAAGCAGGAGCCCGTTCCGTTGCTCGCGTCATGGCGCTACGGCAACGGCCGCGTCGTGGCGTTGACGACGCAAGGCGCCGGGGCCTGGACCACGGAGTGGCAGGCTCTGGCGGAATATCCGCTCTTATGGTCGCAAATCGTGCGCCACATCCTTTCCGGCCCGGGCGATGCCCTGTCGCCACGGCTCACGCGACACGGCGATGAGATCGAAGTCGATGTGGACGCACTGAACCCGGAGGGTATGTCGCGCGAAGGGCTCAAGATCACGGCGTCGCTGGCCGGCCACGGGACGACGTCCGAGGCCGCAGCGCCGCTCTCGCTCTCTGAGGTGTCGCCGGGACGATATCAAGGAAAGTTGACATTAGATCGGCCTGGCGAATTCACTCTGCGTGTGGCCGCCGATCAGGCCGTCGCCGAGAAGCCGCTTTTCGTGGGCTATCCGGCGCTTTATGAATTCACGCGCGCCGATCCTCGTCGCCTGGCAGCGCTCGCGGCGGCGACCGGCGGCCGGGTGCTTGCATCGGAGGAGCAGATTTTTACGGGTGGCCAGTCACGATGGGTCGCGCGCGCCGCATGGCAGGTTTGGGTTTTGGGTCCTGTTCCTGGCCGACCTGATTGTCCGCTATGCTTCCGGGCTGATCGGCACGCGGCGGCGAAGCGCGGCCTGAAGGGGGCGGGATGTCGGTAACCAGAACGTTGAGCGCCGATGCAACCGTGGCGATATCTTCGGCCAATGCGATGGACGCGGCGGCGCTGGAGCAACTGCTCGACGCCCTTTCGCGTGCGCGCGCCGAGATTGCAAAAGCCGTGGTGGGCCACCGCGCCGTCGTCGACCAGTTGCTGATTGCGTTGATCTGCGAAGGTCACGTCCTGCTGGAGGGCACCCCGGGGATCGGTAAGACGCTTCTGGTGCGGACACTCGGCGCCGTCACAGGCCTGAGCTTCGCACGCATCCAGTTCACGCCCGACCTGATGCCGGCGGACATCACCGGCGGGCTGGCGCTGGCGCCCGACGAGCAGGGACGAACGCGGGCGCAATACCAGGCCGGGCCGATCTTTACGCAGTTGCTGCTGGCGGATGAAATCAACCGCGCGACGCCCAAGACGCAATCCGCCCTCCTGGAGGCGATGCAGGAGCGCACCGTCACGGCGGCCGGCCGTAGCATGGACCTGCCGCGCCCGTTCTTCGTGCTGGCGACGCAGAACCCCATCGAGATGGAAGGCACCTTTCAACTGCCGGAAGCGCAGATCGACCGATTCCTGTTCAACAGCGTGATGGCATTCCCGAGCGAGGAGGAGCTTGACGGCATCCTCGACTTGACCACCGGCGTCACCCGCGTCGTCCCGGCGCAAGTGCTCTCCGCCGACGATATCCTGCATGGACAGGCGCTTGCGCGTTCGGTGCCGATCGCAGGTCACGTCCGTCGCGCCGTGGCGCGCTTCGTCCGCCGCACGCAGATTGACGGCGCGGAATCTCCCGCCGACGTGAAGCGATATGTCCGCTTCGGCATCAGCCCGCGCGGCGCGCAATGCCTGGTGCTTGCCGCCAAGGGCCATGCATTGCTGCAACACCGCTACAACGTCAGCCTTGACGATCTGCGCACCGTCCTCCTGCCGACGCTGCGGCACCGCTTCCAGCTCAATTACGCTGGCGAAGCCGATGAAATCGACGCCGAGGCACTGCTTTGCCGGGTGTTCGAGGAAGCAGTCCGGGAGGCGCAATGATCCCGTCTGCGGGCCTCATGACGGCGCTGATGCGCTCGCGACTGTCGGCGAGGCATGCGCACGCAACGATCGGCATCGGCGAGCGCAGATCGGGGGCTAAGGGTTCGGGCATGGAATTCATGGATCATCGCGAATATCAGCCCGGCGACGATGTGCGCCACCTGGATCCGCATCTCTATGCGCGCACCGGCGGCTATTTCGTTCGCCAATATGCGGTCACCCGGCAGCTGCCTATCGCCATCATCGTTGATGGCAGCGCGTCGATGAATTTCGGAACTCCCACCAAGTTCGATTTCGCCCGCGGGCTTGCGTCGGCGCTTGCCTTCGCGGGACTTGCCGGCGGCGACGTGATCGAGGTCGGGGTCTATGCGGGAAACCGGTTGTCGTGGTCGCCCCGCGTTCGCGGCATGCGTCGGGCGCCGGTGATTTTCGACTGGCTCACCGCGCAAAGCCCCGGTGGCTCCGGTTTCGTCGGCGGGCTGGGCGAAGGCCTGCGGCGGCTCGCCCATCGTGGACTCGCGATCCTGCTGAGCGACTGGTGGGTCGATGATGCCGAAGCAGACCTCAAAGTTTTGAGTTCGCTGCGCCAGGAAATCATCGCCGTGCACATTGCTTCGCCGCAGGAGCTTGATCCCGTCCAGCTCGGCGCCGGCGAGGCCCGTCTGGTCGACTCCGAAA
>WNFF01013823.1_pt1 | contig 12380 bp, 11 predicted proteins | sample 5400441 | NCBI WGS metagenome assembly WNFF01 (sample SAMN13153345, study PRJNA577476) | soil metagenome | isolation source: 120 cm saprolite under Douglas fir tree site 2 hole 3 replicate 1 | place: USA:California | collected 2015-04-18
TGGTCGCTGAAAACCGTTCGCATGAGCCTGAGGGTCTCCGGTTTCTTTCGAATCCCAAAAAAATAGACTTGTTTCGTGGAGTCCATCGACGGGCTCGTTTGCATCGAAGCGAATTCTCCGGTGAGCAGCCCAAGCGCGTCCGGCAGGGGCATGCCGAGGCGCGTCTGCGCAACAGTGTCGAGTAAATCGACGTTGCCCTGCTGAACCTGGGGAAATGCGGCGCGGGCCACGCGCTTCACGGTGTCGTAGATGCCCTGGAAATTCAGTTGCGCAGACGTGTAAGAAACTGCATCTGCAGGCACGAATGAGAGAGAAGCTGGCGACGGCTGTCCCGCGGACCAGATGTCAAAGAGTGTTCCGGTGGCCGCATCGCCCACGATCGCGGCCTGCACGTGTGTTTTCGCCCCTTCGAACGTGATGTGGCCGCTGAGAGAGTGCATGGCGTCGAGCCTGGCGGCATCGAGGAGCGGGCGGACCTGGATCGGTCCTGCTTTCGAATCAGCCGCAAGTTTTTCCAGGTCGGGAATGCGCAGAAAAAATTCGAGCAATCCACTGCCGAGATTCGCTTGCGCTTCCTGATATGCGGCGGATTGCGCCAGAGTTGCCGCTCCGGAGACTTTGCCATCAAGGCGGCCCAGTATCTCTTCCATGACCGCTCGCTCACCGGCGCTGACCGCGTACTTGCCATGCTCGGCCCAGTAGGTCACCCTGTTTTTCCCTTCCGCCTTGAGGACCTGTACGCCTCCGATGGTGAGTTGCGAAAGGAGAGGCGCTTCCTTTTCCTCAACGCGCAAGCGAAGAATCGCCTTCGCAAGCAGGCCTTCCTTTCCGGTGCGGTCATAAACGAAAAACATGCCGTTCCACGGCGGATTTCTCCTATCTGCTACAACGGCCCCAGTCGAAAGAGCTCTCCTTGCAGGCTCGCTCACGTACCCGAGCGTGAACGAATTTTCCAGAAGCCCGGCAAATTCCTGCAGCTGCTCGCGCGTGAGCTTCGGCTGATCCGGTTTTTCCGTGGAAGAGTGGAACACGCCCGCCGCAATCGCCGAACGCACTGGAGCAAAATCCGCATCCTCCCACATTGCCAGGACGGCGTTGGCCTTTCGAACGTCGGTTGGCGGAGCGCCGCGCCAAACCAAGTAGAACACCGTCCGCGGGGACATTTGCGCGGGCTCGAGCGGAGCTTGCGCGCGCGCCGCGTTCGGCCCGACTGTACACAGCACTGCCGCCATCGATAAGAGGATGCGAAGGCTCGGAACTTTCATCGGGGTGCTCCACAAAAAATGGTCGACGGAAAGGGCTAGCCTTTTAATGCTAGCGCGGCGGGCGAAAGGGCAGAAGCCCTGTCCCGCGCTGAGTTTCCAGAACACGGAACAGTGCTTCTTTGGAACGAAAATCGAAAACGCTATCTAGGGTTTAGTGGACACGGCGGCAGGCGCCGGTGTTGCAGCGGCGGCCGGGGGAGCGCCAGCACCACCCTCCTTCGGTGTCGCGAGGTAGCCGGTGATCTGATTCTTGCCGACGTCGAAAACGACGATTTCGTAAGGGGCCATGCGGGCGCTGCCTTTTACATAGAACTGAACGGGCTCGCCGGAAGTCTTGTCCTTCTTTTCGATGGTCTTGTCGTCGGCGACGACGGTCAGCGTGTACTTTGCTTTTTTCGGATCGGTTTTGTTCAAGGTGACCTGCACGGGGCCGACGCGCTGCGGCGCCTTGGATTTTTGCAGAGTGAACTCGTAGTAGTTGCGGTCGCCGCGGCGCCTGAGATCTTCCAGGTCGTCACGATTGTGCGCGATGAGGCCGCTCATGACGTTCATGTCGCCCAAGCTGCGCTCGAGTTTACCCTTCGTGGCTTCCAAGTCGGTCTTCGTGGCTTCGATGTCTTTCTTGGCGCCACCGACTTCGCTGGCCACCGCGCCGATCTTTTCTTCGCTTTCCTTCTGGACCTGGCCCAGTTCCGCGGTGAGTTTCTGGTCGGACGCTTGCTGCTCCTTGCGGATGGTTTCGGCGCGGCTCTTGGCCTGCGCGAGCTCCGACTGCGTCAAGCCGACTCTCTGCGTGGTGACCTCCATCTTGCTCTTCAAATCGGCGATGCGTGAATTCGCCTGGTCGAGCTGGGCGGTGAGAATCTTGTTCTGATCCTGCTGCTTGGCGAGGTCCTGGCTCAGGCGGGACTGCGTGGAGTAGCCGGCATAGCCCAGCACGGCTAGCGCGGCGATCACCACGCCAAATAGCACGGCGATCCACCGCGGTGTGCCCGTGGATTCGTATTGATACGATTCCTGCGGGCTCGGTACGTTTGGAGAAATGCTCATTCCCCCTCCTCTGAGATAGGCGCCATCGGGAACCGTAGCGCCGAAGGGGAATTATCCCCTGCAATTGCGAGTCTGTCCACCGCGCGAGGGGAGTGGCGGGCTTTTAGCCCCGTCCTTCCCGGCCCTTGTCTGCTCTGACAGTGAAAGCACCCCTGGCGCTCGAACTTAGCACTACTCAACCCTTCGATGCCATGCCTGCCAAAAATGACGCGCTCGCCGTCTTCCCGTCCCGCATCTACTCTTCTTTTCAGCCACTTGCACAATGCTCCTCCCGCAACCCCTTTCTTTTGATAACCTTTCGGAAGGAATTCAGCCGGCCACGCGCTTTACTCGTGCAGGACAACACTTAGGAGGGAGCTGTGGACCTGAAGTCCGCCATTGTAATGAATGAAGCCCAGTTTCCTGAACTTGTTCATGAAAAAATTCACGCGCGACCGCGTTGTGCCAATCATTTCCGCCAGCATCTCCTGCGATACTTTGGGAAGCATCTTTTGCGGTTGGGATTCCTTGCCGTAGCGAGCGAGCAGCAATAGAGTGCGAGCCAGCCGTTTCTCGCTGGAATTGAAAAGCTGATCGATCAAATCCTCCTCGATTCGGATGTTCCGCGAAAGCATATAAGACACGAAGCGGTCGGAGAAAGCATGTTCGGCGTGGAGCAAGCGAATCATCTCGTTTTTCTCAATAACGAGTACCGTCGTGGGCGTAATCGCGGCCGCTGTCCCCATTCGGACAGGCTGACCTGCGATTCCTCCCTCACCAAAAAAGTCACCTGGTCCCAGAATCGCCAGGACCGCTTCTTTGCCGATCTCATTGACGACGGAGAGCTTTACACCGCCTTTTTGAACGTACATCACGCTCGTAGCGGGATCACCTTGAGAGTAGATCTTCTGCAGTCTTCGATATTCCACAACGCTTCTCGCTACGCCGGCAGAATCGAGAAAAGCCTGAGCATCGAAAGCGCACTTCTGCGTGGATTTTCTTTTGGATTTAATGCTGGTTGAACTCGCGATTTCTTGCATGACACCACCGCTTGTCAGCAAGTTTCACATAATCTTGAGGCTCAAAGCAAGATTAATGATTGGCTGGTGGCGCAGTGTGAATCGGCGGTTCCGTGGAACGTGTTCCAAAATGGGTGGCACTACTTCTTAGAAGCGCGGCTTTGAAATGGCTTTCAACAGCTTGCGCGGAGCGATTCGCGCAGCGGCTAGATTTATTTCCCCTTCGCGCGCGGACTTGGACATGCGCGGCTTCGCCATTTCTTTCTTGACGCTGGCACGTGTCGCTTCGCCGAATTCTTTCTTGGCTTTCTTCTTCATCGAATATCCATGATGACATCAAGACCGAAGCAATACGATTCAATCTAGAACGGTGCCAACAATCCGCGAAAGACGCCGCCACGCCTGGGCCGGGCGTCCCGTCCGCGCGCCCCGGCCAAAGTAAAAGTTCAGGCTGAAGCCTGAGAAATGGATCGAACGCAGCCCGCCCGGAAAACTCTGATGCAGACGACGAAAGTCCACCATACCGCCATAGCCTAAAGGACCCACCTGCACGTTCTGAATGTAAAGCGTGTGCTGAAAGGCGTCCAGTTGTAGCCGTCCGCTCCAGAGTTGGACGAGCGGCAGGTTCGACTGCGTGAAAAAAAAAGTCTTACTCGCTTCCATCGGGGGAAGGCGCTCCAAGCTGTGGTCACGTTCATTAGCTCCCGCGAACAGGCGACTGAAATTAGCGGGGGATATTCCGGGATCCCGGTACGGCAGGAAGGAAGCGGTCGGCGAAGGGGTCGATACCGTTCGAATCATCGTTATGGCCGGAGCAAAATGTTCTTGCGCCAGAACGATCTGTGGTGCGGGTGTTTGTGCTGCCGCCGGCGCGAAGCTACCCAGAAATATTCCGAGCAGCATAATAAACCGTTTGTACATCACCGAATTTCTCTTCTCTAATTCTTGCTCTTCACCGATGAAGTGAAGGAACAGAATTCGCCGGCCTCCAGATCCCTCTCGCCATCGCCGGAGAATAAGAGGCCGGAGTTCGCCTGGAGAGGAACCAGACTGCTGCGAATGAAATAAGTCTGTCAGGGTCGGGGTTGGCGGGTCTATCCCAATACGCACACGATTAGACCTGTTCACTTTCGCACAGACGCGCTACTCATGACGGGCTAGTCTATCCTTGGATCTTGATTCTGCGGGATCTTCAGTTTCCTTCGAATCAAAATGCAACTCCTGGCCAAATCCCGAATCGGAACGTTCTTGGTTGTGGTAGCTGCTTCATCCGCACTCTTCGCTAAAGATAGCGGAGGGGACAAGCATCAGAATCAGGCAAGCGTCCCGGACGCCCGTCAGATCGTGGGCCTGTCGGTGGCGGCCACCGAGCGCAGCTGGCAGGCGCGCGACCATTACATCTACATGGAGCGTGATGAGGATCGGCGCCTGGACTCGCTGGGGCAGGTGAAATCGGAGAATATCGACGTCACCAGAATGACTCTGGTCAACGGAGCTCGCTTCGAGCAGCTCATGGAACATAACGGACAGCTTCCATCGGCCGGGGAAAAGAGGAAGAGCGACGCTGATCTCGAAAAGCTGAAGCACGAAACGCCGGAGGAGCAGACCGCGCGGCTCCGCAGGGACCAGGAAAACAGGTCTTTCCTTCGCGACATTCTCGAAGCCTTCGACTTCCAGCTCATCGGCGAAGAGGTAGTCGACGGCAGGACCGCCTACGTGCTTCAGGCCACGCCGCATCCGGGCTATCACGCGCACGGCAAGTTCGGCAAGATGTTCTCCAAGGTGGAAGGCAAACTTTGGGTGGACAAGCAGGACTTGGGCTGGATCAAAGTCGACGGCGAGGTAACGCAGTCGTTTTCGATGGGATTGTTTGTCGCCCGCGTGCAGCGTGGCTCGCACATCATTCTGGAGCAGACTTGCGTCGGTGACGCAGTCTGGGTGCCGAAACGCCTCGAAATACGGGCAAGCGCCAGGATCCTTTTCCTGAAGAGTCTCAACTTAGACAGAATTCTTACTTACTCCGACTATCGCCCGACGGTGGACGGCTCCTATTCCGTGAGCAGATAGCGGCGGCACTTCCCTAGCGGCTAGACTTCGATTGCCGCGAGACGGAGACAGCTCGACTTCATTTCAACTTCACTTCGTTTTGTTGTTGCCGGGAGACGCTTTTGCGGGATGAAGCTTGTTATAGTCTTTTATATACACTCGCAGGCCGGAGTCCGGCGTAAGTTTTGCATAGCCCGCCGAAAGCTGTTCTTTGTAATGATCCAGGAAGAAATCGAGTGGATCATTTGGGTCCATGTCGATGAGGATCAAATCCGCATCGTTCATGACCAGCTTGCCGAAGCGGAGACGATTGTGCTTGTAGGACATGTAATTTCCGGTGCGGATATTTTTCACCGGCTTGGCGTCCGAACCGCCGAAAACCTGAATAATGTTGTCGGCTTCAATTCGCACGTGCCTTCAATATGAGGAGGCGGCAGGATCTGCTCAAGGTCAAGGATCAGATCGTCCTCTTCGGCCTGCACACCCGGAACCTTGCCCTCCTTGATCAACCCGCCTAAATCGATACCGAAGAGACCCATCAAACCCTTTACGGGAACATGCATGGCCTTGATTTTCTCGCCGTGCAGCCGAAGTTTTCCGTCAACGGTGGGGGTGAGAATTCCCTCGGTCTCGAACGGGATATCCCCCTTGTCATGGAGCTTTCCCTTCACTTTCAGGCGCCCCTTCTCAACGATGATGGATAGCTCTGTTAAAGGCGAATGCGGACGCGCAAAAACATAAGAATTGAGAACGTTTGCCAAATTTGATGAATCAATGGCGATCTCCGCCGTGCCTATGCGCAGGTTAAACGAGTCTTTGTCGTCGAAGACGGGGAATTCATTTTTGCCGAGGGGCACGAGCACACCGTTCAGTGATTTTATTTCCACCGCCACGGTTTCCGAAAAGCGAAACGTGACGTTGCTCATCTGCGCGTGGACGGTGCCCTCCTGTTTATCGTTGGCCGGAGAATTCTGCCCGGCGACGATTTTCGGCGCCGCAGCAGCGCAAAGGAGAACGAACAGAAGGCGGGAAATCAAAAGTGGCAAAGATGTGTGGAACGGCGAAACCAAGTTCCTTACGAATTGCAATACTTCACCTCGAACAGATCTTAATGCTTAACCTGCGCAGGTCTCCCAGTGCGCTTGGTCCAGCGGCGATCCGAAGAAGTATTTAAGCCAGATTTTCCGCTTTGACTTCTCACGCAGGTGGCATGGCACGCCGACTTGCTTTCTCTCGGTCCGTCGTGCGAACGCCTGCCCTCCGCGCCCAGAAAAGACCACGCTCACTGAAGCGTCCCGATCGTACCGGCGTCCTTCAGATGGCGATTCAATCGCGCAGGCTGTCCGGAGAATGAGCCTAGACGACGGTGCCCGCGGCTAACGAGCTTGAAACACGCTGCTCTCTATCGGTCTTTGTTAATCGTTGTCCGGATGACTGTGGCGCCAATTCCAGTAGTGCCGCTGCGCTCTGTAGTGCTGCCTGTGGTACTCACGATAACTCCTGTGTTGTTCTGCCAGGTAACGCCGGTAGGCGCGGTCTTCGCGGTCGTCCCAGTCATGGTAATCACGGTGATCCCGGTCGTAGACCCGGATCTGGACTCTATGTTCTTGAGGTTTGGGGCCGGCCATGATTGCGGTTGGCGCAGCAATGGCGGCAACCAAGATGAGTGAATTGATGCAGCGATCTATGTAACGCATGATGTAGTCCTCCAAGCCCGAGATACCCAGATTCAGAACCCCGGTAGCCATGACTATGTACCTTTGACTGTGTACCTCCGGCGTCGCGATGTATGTACCGTACAGCACGTATGTGAAAACAAAATCAGCGCCGAAATCAGCCTCGCTTTCCTTTGCCTCGAAATCGGAGAAATCCTGAAGCGCTGATAAAGCCCGCGGTCAAGCGGTGACGTTGATGTGACCCAAATCGCACAGAATCCAAACTCCGGATATGCGAGGCTTGTTTCTTCAAACAAGAAGGCACCGGAAGGTTGCGCGAAGTACGGATCAAGAACCAGGACATCTCGCGCTCTGGCTGGAAGCAGTTCACATGCTCAGAACAAAGTTACTTTTTCTACGGTTCCCTTGGACCTTTCACAGAATATTTTCCAGCCTCCGGAGGGTTTACAAGACGAGCCGCTTGCTTCGCATAGCGTCCATGCTCGCTGCCGTCCCCCTCGTGTTAATCCTGTGCGGGATTATTTACATCAGCTACAACCGAGTAGATTTGCCCGATTTAGACGCGTTCCTTCGCTTTGAGCCTCCCACGATGGGTCACATCTATGATGCGAACGGCCACGTTCTCATCGAATTGGGAAGGGAGCGCCGTGAAATCATCCAATATAAGAATATTCCTGACGTCCTGCGGGAGGCGATCCTTTCGGCTGAAGATGAAAACTTTTTCTCACACGCGGGAGTGGATTATTCCGTCTTCCCTCGATTGCTCGGCAAGACAAACATTCACGCCCTGATGGCCCGCGGCGGGAGCCCAGGCGGCGAGAACGTCGGAGAGCGCGCAGCGGTGTTTCCGCAAGGCGGGTCGACGATTACTCAACAGCTTGTGCGCGGTTACTTCCTGCAAAAACTTACAACCACGAAAACCAGCAATACACTTCAACACGAGGGTCTTTTCCCGCACGTTCTGGCCTTCATCATCGGTGTGCCGGGCGCGAACAAAGTCTTGCTGAAAGTAGAGGAAATGCGCCTCTCGTTGTGGATTGAGGGAGAGATGCGGAAGCGCTACGGATCCAAGCGCAGGGCCAAAGAAGAACTACTCGCGCGCTACGCCAGCTTCATCTACCTGGGAAATGGCCGCTATGGCTTCGCAGCGGCTTCACAGTATTATTTTGGCATACCGCTGGAAGCGTTCACCGCGGGTGACGCCGACAAGGCGGCACTTCTGGCAGGCATCACCAAGTCGCCGGGCGAGTATTCCCCGACGTTGGCAGACAATCAAAAACCGATGCGCAGGCGAAATCAAATCTTAGCCCTCATGGTTAAGAACCATTATCTTTCCGCCCAGGCGGCCCTGAGCAGCCAACAAACTCCCATTCGTCTGGCGGCTCATGCTAATGGCCCGAACGAAGCGCCCGCAGCAGTGGAAAATGTGCTCGACGAGCTTAAAGGACTTGATGCCACGCTCGCCTCCGACATCGGAATGAACCAACTGCTGGAGGGCCGCATCAAGATTTATTCAACGATCGACGACCGGATCCAGCGCCTCGCGAATACCGCACTCGAAAACGGCTTGAACCTATATGAAAGGCGTCATCCCCAGAATACGGGGCTGATTCAGGGCTCCGTGGTTGTGCTGCGGAACAGTGACTCCGCCATCCTGGCCGAGACAGGCGGGCGACGCAGATATAGAAATCACAACGCCACTTACAGCGACTACAACCGGGTAACACAATCGATGCGCCAGCCAGGCTCGGCCATGAAACCGATTGTTTATCTCGCGGCATTTCGCCAAGGCGCCCTGGAGCTCGATACTCCCGTGCCCGACGAACCCATCTCGGTGGCCACGTCGGGAGATCAGCGTCTCAAGTGGATCTCGAATTTCGACAATCAATTCAAAGGCATAATCCCCGTCCGGCAAGCGCTGGCGGAGTCGAGAAACGCAGTGGCCATTTGGATCATTCAACAGATCGGAATCGATTCTGTGTTGAGGGCAGCCCGACACGTTGGCATCCGAACTTTGTTACATCGCTATGAAACTACGGCCCTTGGCGCATCCGAAGTCACCTTGCTGGAACTTGCAAACGCTTACCGGATGATGGCAAGCGGCATCCATGCGGAGCCTTACGTGATTGCAAAAATCGAACGCGGCGGGGGAGGCGTTATTTACAGCCATTCCTTGCCCTGCTGTTCGATCAACATGAACGAATTGGGGCTAACGATGATCCAAGAAGGATTGCGCGGCGTCGTGCGCCTCCCGTCGGGTACGGCGCACGCGCTCGACGCGCGCAGTTTCCCAATCCCGGTGATGGGTAAGACAGGCACGACGAACAACTACCGGGATGCGCTTTTTGCAGGGTCAACTTATGGCCCGGATGGAATTACCGTGGCGGTGCGCATCGGATTCGACGACAACCGCTCACTAGGCGGAATGGAAACCGGCGGACGAGCCGCGCTTCCGGTATTCAGAGAAATCATGCTGAAGACCTATGAAGCAAAGTTAGTTGGGCCGGTGCCAGTCTTTCCCGCAAAAATGGAAAACAACATTGCAGAATATCTGAATGGCAACTTCGCGGCAAAAGAAGCGACGCGGATTTTCCATTCGCCGAGTGCCGGGGGAGCTGAAGCTGAGCGAGTGAGATCTTGCCGCGGCGCCGGTGGGATACCGGCCACTAACGTGTGCGAGCTACCGCTCATCCCAATGCCGGTCGTCTACCAGCGTAGAGATGAGCGCGGCAGAACCGTTTTACGAACGAGTGAAAGACCTTGCGCGGCTTATTGCGTTCACCTAGCTCTCGCCATCAGCCGTTGCTTCCAGATGTGGCCGCGCTCTTGCTGTGCCGAGATTCGTGAAGCGATCTTATTTGCGTCGAGGATTTCCTTTGTTTGATTTGGCTCGGGGGACGATCTCGGGCCAGCGGGCGAAGATGGAGGTGGTGAGGCCGCCGCGGGGCGTGAACTCGCCGCGGACGACACACCACTCTGGACGAACGGCGGCGACGATGTCGCGAAGAATTTTGTTCACGGCGTTTTCGTAGAAGATGCCGAGGCTGCGGTAGGCGAGGAGATACATCTTCAGGGCTTTCAGCTCGATGCAGTCTTTCTTCGGCATGTATTGGATGGTGATCGTGCCGAAATCGGGGAGACCGGTTTTGGGGCAGACGGAGGAATATTCGGGAAAGCGCGTGGTGATGACGTAGCGGGGAAATTGATTGGGCCAGGTTTCGAGTGCGGGCAGTTTTGTTTGGATGCCGGCGCGGGCGTGCTCTGCGGTGTAGTCGGGCATGTGAGTTCCTCAAGCATATTGTATCGCGACGAGGGGCAGACTTACTCTTGCGCAGTTCCGCGCTTTACGCCTACCCTTTTTCTTGAGGAGAGAACCGATCGCCTCGCCATGGCCGTGCAGCAGGCAAGCACCAAGCACGTCTTCGACGGTAGCTTGGTGAAACAACTCCGCGAGATCTCGAAGAACGTTTCCGAGGCGAAGTTCAGGAATCTGTTGGCGGATCTGTCGATTGAGCTTGCAGATGCGAAACTAAAGATCGCCGCACTCAAAGAAGAATTGGCCGTTCAGACCGAGGGAATCCGTGAACTCAAGAGGACACCGGACGCCAAGTCGAAGCCGCCGGGGATGAAATGGGGTTGCTATCAATTCGAAGGCGACGACCGACTGTACTGTACAGCCTGCTACGACACCAATGGGCTCAAGAGTGCCACAAACCGACTAAATACAAAGTTCCAACAGTGCCCTGTGTGCAAGGCACAGATAGGGCCCTGAACAATCGCGATTGAGCGGAAATGGTTGGTAGCCCGGACGGGAATCGAACCCGTAGTCTCCGCCTTGAGAGGGCGGCGTGTTAAACCGATTACACTACCGGGCCACAGTGGACAGTCTATCGTGAAGCGGACTTTTCAGCAATCGTGCTTACCGTAGCGCTCTTGTACTGCCCCACCTTGATTAAAGCTTCTCTCACATCGTCAGTGGTTTTGATGTTGTATCGTTCGAAGGTGGCTGTCCCCGTATGCGGCGGAGAAAGCGCGCCCGAACAAATGTTGCGCTTGGGCAAGCCGGGACGTTGTAATTCAAGCGCAACAGCGCCGATCCGGGTGGGGTCGGATACAATTTCTTTGATTCTGTGTATCAGGTCTTTCGATTGACGGTCGGAAGAGCCACGCGATACCCTATTTCCGGGCCGGCGGGTCCCTGGCCGGCCAAGAGTTTGCCTCTGTGCCTGAGTCTTATCCCATTTTGAGGAGATTCATGTCGAACGAACTGCGCAATTTTCTATCCCTAACTTATGACGAGCTGGAAGAGTTGAATCTGAAGGCCAAGGAACAGCGTCAGAAAAGAGTTGCCGCACACAAGATTCAAGAAGAACGCATCAAGTATTTGACGGATGAAAAGCGTATCAAGGCCGTGACCGTGCTGTTCAGCGACCTCGAAGGCCGTTTGCACATGCTCGATTACGACAAGAAGTTTTTGATCAAGAGCTGGGATAATTTGACGTTCGACGGGTCCTCGATTCGCGGTTTCACGGCACAGCGCGAGAGCGATCTGCGGCTGGCGATGGACTGGGGGTCGTTTTATTGGGCGCCCGCGGATGTGTTTGGATCGGGCAAAGTGCTGGTGTTCGGGCATGTGATCGACAAGGACGGTTCGCCTTACACCGCCGACATTCGCGGAGTCCTGAAGGGTTACGCGGACAACCTCCACGAAAAAAAGGGCTACACGCTCAACGCCGCCAACGAAATCGAAGGATTCCTTTTCAAGGGCCAGAATGCGGAGCGGAATTATAACGAAACCGGCAAATTCGAATACGTCAATACCGGCGGTTACTACCACTCGCTCCCCGGCGATCCGCTGCGCACGTTTATCGATACGACTGCGGAAGTCCAGCGAGCCATGGCTTTCCAGAACGAGAAAGATCATCCGGAAGTCGCGCCCTCGCAATTCGAAATCAACTACGGCTACGGGGAAGTGGTCGCAGCTGCTGACCAGATTCAGCTTTACAAGCTGATTTGCCGCCAAGTAGCCACCAACATGGGGTTCACCGCGTGCTTCCTGCCGAAACCCGTGGTCGGCGTCAACGGCAACGGCATGCACACCAACGTTTCGATCAGCAAGGACGGCAAAAATATCTTCTGGGATCCCAAAGGCGAGGAGAAGCTCAGCAAGTTCGGTTGGGAGTTCGTGGATCGCATTCTTAGCCATGGCAACGATATCTGCTTGCTGATCAATTCCAGCGTCAACGCGTACCGCCGGCTGGACCCGCACTTCGAGGCGCCCAATCAACTGAATGCTTCGGCGGTCAACCGCGGCGCCATGGTGCGCATCCCCATCGGCAACGAGA
>WNFF01003772.1_pt1 | contig 12379 bp, 14 predicted proteins | sample 5400441 | NCBI WGS metagenome assembly WNFF01 (sample SAMN13153345, study PRJNA577476) | soil metagenome | isolation source: 120 cm saprolite under Douglas fir tree site 2 hole 3 replicate 1 | place: USA:California | collected 2015-04-18
GCCACCGACATGAATCCGGTAATGCTGGTGGGCGCGCCTTCGTAAGCGTCCGGCGCCCACTGGTGAAAGGGAATGGCGGCGATCTTGAACAGCAATCCGGTGATGGTCGTCAGCAGCGCGATCACCACCACTGGATTATGCGGATTCTGCGCCGAGACCGCGCGGGCAATGATTGCCAGGTTGGTGCCGCCGGAAAGCCCGTACAACAACGAGAGGCCGTAGGCAAAGATCCCCGACGAAAATGCCCCCAACAGCAGATACTTCAAAGCCGCTTCGTTCGAGCGCCGGTCGCGCCGCAAGAAACCAACCAGCACGTAAGTGGAAATCGCCATCAACTCAAGCCCGATGAAGATCAGCACAACGTCGATGCCCGCCGCCATGCACATCATGCCCACCACGGAAAGCAGCAGCAGCGCGTAGTATTCGCCGTGGTGTTCATCTTCCACGTCGAGATAGTGCACCGACATTAGGATGGCGATAGCCGCTCCGGCCAGAAACAGATACCAGAAATAGATGGCAAAGCGATCTACTAATAGCGAGTTATAGAACCCGGCCGCGCCCCTCGGCAGTGTCGACTGGATTTGCCAGACGCACACAGCCGCGAACAGCACGCCGACAAAGGCACCCAGGGCGTTAACCCATTTCGATTCCCGCGGAACCCACAGGTCAATCAGCAAAATGCCTAGCGCGAAAATAGTAAGTTCCACCATCGGCAACATCAACCGGTAGTCGACTGGGGAAAGGCCTCGCACTTAGTTACTCGCTTTCACTCCAACGACAACGGGCGCTGGTGGAGCAGGCGCGGGTGCAACCTGCGCGTTCACCGGTGCGTTGGCGTTGGAGTTGTCATGAATCGTCTGCACAATCTGTTCGACCGGTTTTTCGAGGATCTGGAAGAACGGCTTCGGATAAACGCCGATCCACAACGCCATGACGATCAGCGGCACAAACATGAGGACTTCGCGGGGTGTAAGATCGTGCAGTTTTTCGTTCTTCGGATTCGTCACCGTACCGAAGAAGACGCGCTGATACAACCAGAGCAAATACGCCGCAGCCAGAACCACACCCGGCGCTGCCCACGCCGCCCACTTCCAGTTCGCGGTGAATGCTCCCTGCAGGATCGTGAACTCGCCGACAAATCCATTCAGCAGCGGCAATCCCATCGACGAAAGAAACATGATCATCGTGATCGTCGCGTAGAGTGGCATCACATTCGAGATGCCACCGTACTCCGTGATCTCGCGCGTGTGCCGCCGTTCATACAAAATGCCGACAATCAAGAAAAGCGCGCCGGTGGAGATGCCGTGATTGATTTGCTGCAGCACCGAGCCAGACAAGCCCAGCGAGTTGAGGGCAAAAATCCCCAGCGTGCAGAAACCTAAGTGGCTGACGGACGAGTACGCCACTAATTTCTTCATGTCCTTCTGCATGAGCGAGACCAGCGCGCCATAGATGATGCCGACGAGCGAGAGCCCGATCATCCAGCTTTGCACCCTGGGATGCGACACCACCGCGGGAAAGAAGGGCAGCGAGAAGCGCACAAATCCATATGTCCCCATCTTCAGCAGAACGCCCGCCAGAATGACGGAACCGGCTGTGGGCGCTTCTACGTGCGCATCCGGCAGCCAAGTGTGAAACGGAAACATCGGAACCTTGATGGCGAATCCAATAAAGAAGGCAACAAACAGCCAGATGGCGTAATGGAATGGAATCAGCGGCGCCGTCTTATAAAGCTCTGGAATGCTAAACGTGAAAACGCCAGTGAGCGTGTGGTGATGGAAGTAGAGGAACAGGATGCCAAGCAGCATCAGCACCGAGCCCAGCAGCGTATACAAAAAGAACTTGATGGCAGCATAGAGTTTGCGCGGACCACCCCAGATACCGATCAGCAGATACATCGGCACCAGCATCGCTTCCCAGAAAACGAAGAAGAGGAAAAAGTCGAGCGCCATGAAGACGCCGAGCATTCCCGTCTGCAATACCAGGAACCAGACGTAATATTCTTTCACCCGGATCTCGATGGCGGTCCACGAAGAGAGAATCGAGATCCATCCCAGGAGCGTGGTCAGCATGATCAGCAGGAACGAGATGCCGTCAATGCCGAGGTTGTAACCCGCGCCAATCGAGGGGATCCAGTTGTTCGGTGTGCCCTCGAGGAACTTGAAGCCGGGCTCGAAACGCTGCGCCCAAAACATCGACACCAGCGGCAGCGAGATCAGGAACCCGCCGAGCGCGAAGATGTTCGCGATCCAGCGAATCGCGTCTTTGTTCTCTTTAGGGACGAACAGGAGAACGAGCGCGCCCACGAGCGGCGTGAAGAGGATGATCGACAGTATGTGACTCTGCATAGAAACCAGTTCTCGAACTCCAGCACTTAGCACTTAGCACTTAGCACTATGACCTCTCGCTGGCGTAGCCGACACTAAGTGCTAAGTGCTAAATGCTAATTGCTTTATTTCCACACGTAATACACGCCAAATCCAAGCAGTCCCGCGACCATGACTAGCGCGTACCACTGCACCAGTCCCCATTCGAACAAGCGCGCCGGATAGGAGATAAGTCGCGCAAGGATCGCCGGAGCGTTCACTCCGAGGCCATCGATGATCCACTTATCCCACCAAGTCGAAAGCGTCGCGACAGCGCGCGTGACCCACCCAACATCGTTGACGGCTCCGTCGATGACCTTGGCATCGAACCAAGAAGCCGCTTCGCCCGCGCCCATGGCTCCCAGGCGGACGTTACCAATCTTGCGCCGTCCGGTGAAAGCGTAGTCGTAGGCCTCGTCAACAAACCACTTGTTGTACAGCGCGGTGTAGAGCGGCGGGGCTTTCACAGCCATCGGCTCGGTGTAGTCTTTGCCAACATTCGCATAGTGGCCATAGGCCCATCCCCCACCCACCATAGCAGCGATGACGGAGAGCGCCATCAGCAACCGCTCCCAGCCGTGATGTTCTTCGCCCGCAGGCTCCAGCGGCGCAACCGGCGCGGCGGAAGCGGCGACATGTTGCGCGAATACCGGCTCCAGAAACTTTCCGAAGGCGTTGGTCCCACCCAAGCTCGAAGGCACACCCAACCACCCAGCGCAGACCGAGCAGATTGCCAACACGACCAGAGGGCCCGTCATCGACTTAGGCGATTCATGAATGTGATGTTCGACTTCGTGGCTCATGCGTGGCTGCCCATAGAAAGTCAGGAAGATGAGCCGCGCCATGTAGAACGCGGTCATCAGCGCCGTGCCAAAGCCGATCAGCCAGAGATATGGAAAGTTACCCTCGGAGGAGCGCCACGCCTGCCAGAGAATTTCGTCCTTCGAAAAGAAGCCCGCTAGGGGTGGGATGCCCGCGATCGCGAGCGTTGCGATGAACATCGTTTTGAAAGTAGTCGGAATGCGCCCACCCAGATCACCCATGTTGCGCATGTCCTGCTCGCCGCTCAAGGCATGGATCACCGAACCCGAACCGAGGAAGAGCAGCGCCTTGAAGAACGCGTGCGTGAACACATGGAAAACCCCCGCGGCAAAGGCGCCGACGCCAAGCGCGAGGAACATATATCCCAGTTGCGAGATGGTGGAGTAGGCAAGCACGCGCTTGATATCGTTCTGCACCAGCCCAATGGACGCAGCAAACACGGCAGTGAGCGTGCCGATGATGGCCACGGTTTTCATCGCCGTCGGAGCCAGCACGAACACTGCATTCGAACGCGCCACCATGTACACGCCCGCCGTCACCATCGTCGCCGCGTGAATCAGCGCCGAAACTGGTGTGGGACCTTCCATGGCATCGGGCAGCCAGACATAAAGAGGAAGCTGCGCCGACTTGCCGCAGGCTCCAACGAACAACAGCAGCGCGGCGGTCGTGAGCACCGGATCGCCGATCGCGAAGTGTCCACTGCGCACCAGCGTGTTGATGTCAGTGAAGCGGAACGAGCCCAGATACCAGGAGAGCGCGAGCGCGCCCAGAATGAATCCGGCATCGCCGATACGGTTCACAATAAACGCCTTGTTAGCGGCGGTCGAAGCGGAGTGGCGATGAAAGTAAAAACCAATCAGCAGATACGAGCACAAGCCAACGCCTTCCCATCCCACAAACAAAAGCATGTAGTTATTCGCGAGGATGAGAGTAAGCATCGAAAACATGAACAGGTTCATGTATCCGAAGAAGCGGTAATAGCCGCCTTCGTGCGCCATGTATCCGGTGGAGTAAATGTGGATCAGCATGCCCACGCCGGTCACGAAGAGCAGCCAGATGGAAGAGAGCGGATCGAGCAGGAACCCGGCGTCGGCGTTGAATGAGGCGAGCGTTCCGTCGCGCTTAACGAAGTTCAGATGTCCGTCGCCGCTGCCCAGCCACGTATAAACAATTTTTTCGAATGGCCGTCCCGTGCCATGCGCAAAGTGCGTGTACTCAACGACCGTGACGCAGGCCAACAGGAATGCGAGGACGACCACGCCGACGCAGACCGCGTCAACCGTGGCCTTCTGCAGTCGCCGTCCGAAAAAGAACATCATCGCGGCCCCGAAGGCCGGGAGAAGTGGGATTAGCCAGATGTAGTCGAGAAACATGTCGTTAGTCGTTGGTCGTTAGTCGTTCGCTATTCATCAGTTCGCTCGCAACTCGAGACTCTAACTGAAAGCTGAGAGCTGATGGCTGATAGCTGCCCTTCTACCACTTCAACAAATCAATCTCATCCACATTGATCGTCTCTTTATTCCGGAAGAAAGCGATCAAAATGCCGAGGCCCACAGCGGCTTCGGCGGCGGCGTCTACCGTAACAAAGATCGCGAATACCTGCCCGTGCAGGTTTCCCCACATGCGGGAAAACGCTACCAGGTTCAGGTTCACCGCATTCAAGATCAACTCGATCGACATCAGCACAATCACCACGTTGCGGCGCGTAAGCACACCGATCACACCGAGCACGAACAGTGCCGCGGCGACGACGAGATAGTGCAGCGTGGTAATGGGAACCATAAATTCAGTCGTTGGTCTTTAGCCGCTGGTCGTTCGCAGGCCGTTGATCGATTCCAGCTTACCGAGCGACTAACGACCAGCGACCAACGACTAGATTTTCTTCTTCGTCATAATTACCGCCCCCAAAATCGCCACCAGCAATAGCAGCGAGGCGATTTCGAAGGCGAACGTATATTCACCCATCTTGCCAGCTTCTCCGTAGAGCATGGCGGCGATTTGCTGCGTGTTCGACGATTCGGGCAGCGACATCAGGCGATCCCGAAACATGTCGTTGCTCGCCTTGCCCTTCACGAACGCGGACACGAACAACGCCATCAACGCGCAGGCCGCCGCCAATCCTGCCGGCCACATGCGATTGAACTGCCGGTCCTTGGACGAGCGTTCGATGTTCACCAGCATGATCACGAACAGGAACAGCACCATGATTCCGCCCGCATAGACGATGATCTGCACGCCGGCTACGAACGAGGCATACAACATTAAGTACAGACCCGCCACCGAGAGCAGGGTCACGATCAGCGCGAGGGCAGAATGCACAGCGTTCCGCCGCGTGATGACGAGCACGCCGCTAATGATGGCCAACCCCGCCAGCAGATAAAAGAAGAACGGCGTCGCGACCGGGGCCATGCTTTCATTGATAGCGCTGTTCAAAGTGGGGTTCATGAAGCGACCACCCCCACGATCGCGGTAAGAATCAGCACACCGAGCGAAATCGGCAGCAGCACTTTCCATCCGACCCGCATCAACTGGTCGAAGCGGTAACGTGGCCACGTAGCGCGATACCAGATGAACAGATACATGAAGACGGCGACTTTGAGCACAAACCAATATACGTAGTCGATGCCTTCGCGGAACCTCGCCGCCAGGCTCGTATCCGCGGAACGGCCTGCTACCGCAATTACGAGCAGCAGCAGCGCGATGAAAGCGAGCAGCGCCGCGAAACCGGCGAGCCCGATGCGCTGAATCCTGAAAAATGAATGCGACGGCATACGCACCACGCCCACCACGGCGATCGCCGCTAGTCCGAAGAACGTGAGCGCGGGAAATAGCGAGAAGATAAAATCCCACACCGGCGCGTGCAGCAGGTTCGGAAATGGACGCATCCATCCGCCAAGCCAGAGCGCGACGGCGATCGAAGAGACGGCGATCATGGCCGCATATTCCGCGAGCATAAACAGTGACCAACGCAGCCCGCTGTATTCGGTGTGATAGCCGGCGGTAAGTTCCGACTCTGCTTCGGCCATGTCAAAAGGCGCACGGTTAGTCTCGGCGACCATGGCGATGGCGAAAATCACGAACGCGATCAGGCCGAGCGGGAAGAATTTAAAGATGAACCAGACGCCCTGCCGCTGTTGTGCCTGGACAATCCCGATCATGCTTAGCGTGCCGGTGCCTTGCTCGTTCAGGCTGGTCATCAGGATCGCCGAGACGACGGTCAGTCCCATGGCGACCTCGTAGGACACCATCTGCGCACTCGACCGCAGCGCGCCGATCAGCGGATAGTGCGAGTTCGAGGCCCATCCAGCGACCACGATGCCGAGCACGCCGAGCGACGAGACGCCGAGCATAAATAGGATGCCGATGTTCATGTCGCTGACGGCCTGCGAAGGGCCGAACGGGATCACGGTATAAACCGTGAACGCAGCGAGCAGGCCGATCAGCGGCGCGACCCAGAAAACGAACTGGTCGGCTTCGGTGGGGATGATGTCTTCTTTGAGCATCAGCTTGAGCGCGTCGGCGATGGGTTGCAGCAACCCGTGCGGGCCCACGCGCATGGGGCCAAGGCGAATCTGGAAGTGTGCCAGCGCCTTGCGTTCCAGCCAGTTCATGGCCATCACCGCCACTGACACTCCCGTGAAAATGATGAACACATAAATCAGCGCCCAGAACTGGCTTCCCGCTCCGCCAGGCGTTATCGCATCCTTACTGTTGAGATACGACATGATGAAATTAGGCATCAGCGGTCCACCTCGCCGAGCACGATGTCAATCGTGCCGATGACCGCGATCACGTCGGCGACGAGCAAGCCGCGCACCATCCGGTCGAGCGCCTGCAAATTCACGAACGACGGCGGGCGCACGCGCAGGCGGTAGGGCTGCGTCGAGCCGTCGCTGACGATGAAGTATCCGAGTTCGCCTTTCGGCGCTTCGATCGAGTGATAGATTTCGCCCACCGGCGGCTTGATCACCTTGGGCACTTTCGCCATGATCGGGCCTTCGGGGATCCCGTTGACGGCTTGCTCGATGATGCGCAGCGACTGGCGCATTTCCGCCATGCGAACCAGGTACCGGTCGTAGGTGTCGCCGTTCGTGCCGATAGGAATTTCGAAATCGAATTCCGAGTACGCTGCGTAGGGCTGGGCTTTCCGCAGATCCCACTGCACGCCGCTGGCCCGCAGCACCGGACCGGTCACACCGAGCGCAATGCAATCGGCGCCCGAGATCACGCCGACATTCTTTGTGCGCTCAAGCCAGATGCGGTTGGTGGTGAGCAGCGCTTCGTATTCGTCAATTTTGGGCGCAACGAAGCTCAGAAAATTCTTTACGTCTTTTTCGAAGCCGGCGTAAGTCTCATACTGGCAGCCGCCGATGCGAAAAGCATGCGTGGTGAGGCGAGCGCCGCAGTACCTTTCGAAAATCTTGAGGATCTCCTCGCGATCCCGGAACGTGTAGAACAGCGGGGTCATCGCTCCGATATCGAGAGCGTGCGTGCCCAGCCAAAGCTGGTGGCTGGCAATGCGATTCAGTTCCGTCAGGATCACGCGAATATATTTAGCGCGCGCGGGCGCCTCCACATTCATTAACTTCTCGACCGCTTCGCAGTAGCCGAGCCCATTTGAGACGGCCGCGACATAATCCATGCGATCGACATACGGATTGAACATCGTGTAGGTGCGGTTCTCGCCGATCTTCTCCACGCCGCGGTGCAGGTATCCGATGACGCACTCGGTGCCGAGAACTTTTTCGCCGTCGAGCTTGAGGATGACGCGCAACACGCCGTGCGTCGCGGGATGTTGCGGTCCCATATTGATGATGAGCTCGTTCGAATCGAGATAAGGCGTGGCGGGAGCGTCGAGATCGAGATTGGAGCGGTCGTTCATAGAAGAACTCATTGTCCGCTCTCGATTCCAAGGTTGATCTGCACCCATTCTTGGTCTTGCTGCAGGATGCCGTAATCTTTGCGCAGCGGGTGGCCTTTCCAGCCATCGGGCAGCAGAATGCGCTTCAGGTCGGGATGTCCGTCGAACTTGATGCCGAACATGTCATAGACCTCGCGCTCCAGCCAGTTGGCGGTCGGCCAAATCGAGACGCTGGACGGGATCGAAGCGCCGTCGGCAATTTGTGTTTTCACGCGCACACGCTCATTGCGCGCAAAAGAATACAGGTTCCAAATCATGTCAAACTGTTTTTCCCGGTTCGGATAATGCACGGCGGTGATATCGACGCAGTAGTCAAATTGTTCTTCGTCGCGCAGCAAGCGCAGGATGTTGGGAATTAGCGAGCGCTCAACCGTAAGGTAGTTCTGCCCCAGATAAGTCTGCGCGTCGAGGCCCGAGCCGTACTGGCTCCGGTATTTTTCAACCAGCGGCGAGGTCCACGGCACCGGGACAGGACCAGCAGGCTTGGCTGGAGCAGCAGGTGTCGCGGCGGCGGGAGCGGTCGGCTTTGTCGGAGTGGCAGGCACAGCGGGCTTCTCGACCGCGCTGGGAATAGCGGCGGCCTGCGCTGGAGGGACTGCTTGTTCCGCCGACGGCTTCTTCTCACCTTCCGGCGGTGGTGGAGCAGGCGATTTGACTTCCTCGGCCATGCTAGGGTCTGTCGTTACAAAAGCCGCGCAAGTTTGGAAACCTTCACTTTTAACAGTTGGTTGCGGTTAGCGTCAATGACCGTTATCACGGGCGGATTCATTGTACGAGCCCGTGGTTGATTGGGTGGATGTTAAATTTCCCGTTTTCGTTATCCACGGACACTAGACTACCTTCTTCGATTCTTAGCATACCGGACAACCATTCGGGGATCGTGATTTTCAGGTATTCTCCCTGTATTTCCGAGATGCCCTTAGAACATTCTATGAATTGATCGCCGCCGGGCTCGAGAGGGATCAGTAATGTAAGCTTCCCGTCGATCTTCTCAATTGGCCCCTGCAGTGAAGTCACGTTGTCCATTATTGCCGTTCTCCGAGTGCCACGGCGCGAGACCACCCCGCGCGGCAGAAGCCTTTACGCTAGTGCCGTGCCGCCTGAAAGCCTTCGACCAAGTCGCGGATGCGCAACGCGTCAGCTTTGCGATGGCCGTGACTGGTGATCGGATCGGTCCCTCCGGTCGATTCAATCAGAATGTCGGACCAAAGGATTCCCGTCGAAATTTTCACCGAAGCTACCTGGGAAATCGAAATGCTTTCCTCGTTGCTGCCAAACAGACGCCGCTTCACGCGGCTCACACGCAGCGGGCTGACCACGATGCGCGTCGGGAACCACAGGTTCCCCCTGGTCCAGCGGCTCGCGGTGAAGGTCTCATCGGAAGCGGCGGTCCCTGAGTTAGCCGAAGTTGGATTTGGATTGGCCGGAGCTACACCCATTCGAGCGCACCCTTCTTCCAGATCCATACGTAGCCGACGATCAGGATGCCGAGGAAGACCAGCATCTCGATCAGCCCGAAGACGCCGAGCGCCTTAAACTTCACGGCCCAGGGAAACAGGAAAATGGTTTCCACTTCGAAGACCACGAACAGTATAGCGATAAGGTAAAAGCGGACAGTGTAGCGTCCGCGCGCGCTGTCGTAAGGATCGATGCCGCACTCGTAGGGCATCAGCTTGACGCGGTTGGGACTTTGCGTGCGGATGACTCTGGCCACCAGTAGAGTGACGGGAATCAGGGTGCCGACGACCGCCAGGAAGAGGAAAATGGGAACGTAATTTTGCGGCATGAGCCCTCGAAAAATCGCGATAAGAGTGAAATCGAATACTAACGCCGATGTGGCTTGGCTTCAAGGAGGCACGTGCCAGGAGTCACGTCTCTGGTTTCAAACTGCGAGATCACAGGCCCTGATCGGGGAGAACGAAGGTGTGGCGGGCCAGGTCGGAGTCTAGCGTCTCTTGGCGGTAGAGGGTTCCGAGCACGCCACCCTTCCAGATGAGCAGGTCGGGGTTGCGCTCGGCGAATTCTTCCCAGGTCTGGCTGCGGCCGGCGCGGGCGATGCGCTCGCGTATCAGCAGCAAGTAGGCCCAAGTGATGGTCTCGTGATAGAGCTGCGCTTTTCCCTGCGCCGCGGCAAATCGCTTCAATGCATCCGAGAATCGTTGCAGCGCTTCGAGGACCGAGTATCGGCACAAATACTCAAACGCCAGCCGGACGTGGTCAGCGTGATGGAAAGTGTCGGCTGGAGTAGCGCCGTCCTCGAATTGTTCGATCAGCTCATCGCCCGTCATTTTCCCTTCCCTGACGTTCTCTTCCCTGTCGCGGCCTTCTTGCCCGCGGATTTGCCCTTGATTTCGGTAAGGCGGTGGCTGGCCTTGGAATCGAGATCGAGGGCATAGAACTTTTTCAGGTCGTGAATGCGCTTGAGCGATACCGAACTGAAGGGAGTTTTGCCGTCGAAGGCGTGGAGCACGATACCTTCGAGCAGATCGCCCAGGGACATGTCGTGATATTCGGCGAGCGCCTTGAGAACCTTGAGGAGGCGTTTTTCCATGCGGACGCCGGTCTGGACGCGCTCGATCAGGAGTTGCGATTCGTCGGTCATGGTACAAATGTACCATAGTACATACATAACAGACAACCCTGGCAACGGTTTATTTGCCGTTGTCGGGTTCCAGGATCAGAACGCTCTTCCCGTGGACGCTGCTCTTCTTGATTTTTAGCTTGCCGTGTGGGCTGTCCATGGTTTCGCCGTGGGCGATCTGGTGATGGGAGGTGAGAGCGGACTGCGCGACCTGGAACAGGTAGTTGACCATGAGCGGGGCCGCATCGGGCTGTTGGGCCAGGCAAATTTCCGGCGCGGCGAACTGAGCCATGCCATTGGTTTGAAGAGCGCCGGCTTGCGCGTCCCAACCGACGGCGACCCACAACTTGAGCGGGTAAAGGCCGGTGCCAAACATTTCGCGAGCGGTGCTGACGAAGCTCTCGGCAGAGTTCAACGCCGGACCGTTGAGCCAGCAGACGGCCAGCGAGTCGGTGACCGGCAGCAGAGAGGCAACGGCCTTGGTGAGATCGCAGGCCAGGGTTAGAACGTCGCGATTCTCGGCGGACTCGACCACAGACAAGTGCGCCTTGTGATGGGCGAGCGCGGCGCCGGCCATCGGCCAATGCAGGGTGGTGTGGACGAAGGGCTTGGTCACCTCTTGCGGGACGGGCGTGTGATGAAGTTCAAGTGCGAAGTCGGACTTGCCCACGCGGAACAGGGCGCGGTGTGGTTCCTTGCCCGTCTTCTGGAGTAACAAATGCGGCCAGCTGCGGTGAAATTCGGCGAGAAAGTCAGGCAGGTGAAGCGGCCGGTTGGTGGCAAGATAGATGACGGCTCCGACTTTTTTCGCTTCGAGCTGGCTTTCGGCGGACATGGTCCTGAATCAGAGTATCGCCCGTAGCGGAGGCAGGCTGCGGTCGGAAGAGACCCTTTGTAAGACACGAAGGGTGCGGTCCACTCAGCCCGTGAGAAAATGTCATAGGGTTTGCTGAGATCGTCCTGGAGGTCTTGCCGCATGTGCCGGAATATCAAAACCCTGTTCAACTTTGATCCGCCCGTCACCGACGAGGAGGTTCGAGCCGCTTCGCTTCAGTTCGTCAGAAAGATCACCGGTTTTAACAAACCGTCGAAGGCGAACGAAGCCGCGTTCTTGGCCGCGATCGATGAGGTCGCCGCGATCTCGGCTCGTCTTCTCCATTCGCTCGACACGAACGCACCGCCGAAGAATCGAGAGGAAGAGGCCGCCAAGGCGAAAGCGCGCGCCGCCGAGCGATTCGGCGCCTGAGCGCGGCGAGCCGGCTTGCCAGCTTCCGGAGCCTTCGAAGCAACCAATGAACTTAATGTGGTAGACACCCCACAAACGGCCGATTGACTCCCCAGCCGCGCTGGGCTATGCTTTGCGACGGCTAGGCTCTGCCACGGCTGCTCCGGGAGGCCGCTTATGCGAGCTCGCATTCTATTCGGGATCGTGTTCTCCGTTCTTCTTGGTGTCCGCGCCGCCTTTCCGCAGGCGGTGGCGGAGTCCGCCATGGTGCACGCACACTCCGCCGCCACCACTGCCAAAGCCGGGTCTGCTCTGGGCGATGCATTGAACAGGGCCACCAACAACATTGCCGGGCAAATCCAGACGGTCCCCAGGTCGACGGCCGCTAACGGCAGGATTCAGCACGTCCGGCAGCAGAAGACTCAACCTGCCGGTGCCGCGACTGCACCTGGTTCCGCCTCTGG
>WNFF01003774.1_pt1 | contig 12379 bp, 11 predicted proteins | sample 5400441 | NCBI WGS metagenome assembly WNFF01 (sample SAMN13153345, study PRJNA577476) | soil metagenome | isolation source: 120 cm saprolite under Douglas fir tree site 2 hole 3 replicate 1 | place: USA:California | collected 2015-04-18
TGGGCACGGTGCACATCGCGCTCTCGCATGCCGGTGGCATCAAGGAGCGCGGCGTACTTTTCCCGGGCGACCGTGAAGCGGTGCGCTGGCATGCCTCGCAACTGGCGCTCGACATGGTGCGCATCCATTTCCTCTACAACGGCGGGGAGCCTCCGTCGCGCGGCGCCAAAAGGTCCTGACTTCCCATGCGCCTGTTTGTCGCGCTGGAGATTCCGGCTGTGGTGCGGGGAAATCTCGCGGCGCTGATCAAGTCTCTTCGCGGGGTCTCGCCGCAAACGCGCTGGATACGTCCGCAGAATCTTCATGTGACGCTTAAATTCATCGGGGAAGTGCCGGAAACAAAACTCGCGGCCATTCGAAACGCTCTTGCTGGCGTGCGTTCTGAGCAACCTGTCGCGCTCGATTTTCGCGGACTCGGGTTTTTCCCCAACGAAAAACACCCTCGCGTTTTCTGGGCGGGGATCGACGCTTCGACGAATCTGAAAACTCTTGCCGCCAATATCGATGGGGCCACGGAAAAAGTCGGCATCCCGCGTGAACAGCGGCCTTTTTCGCCGCATCTGACGCTCGCGCGGTTCGAGCCACCTCGCCTGCCGGAAAAACTTCGCGCGGCGATTCAGGAAAACGCGGCGCGCGAGTTTGGTTCGGTGCGCACCAGCCAATTTCATCTGATCGAAAGCAAGCTAAAACCCTCCGGCGCGGAGTACACTACGGTCGAAAGTTTTCCGTTTGCGGCGGTGGAGGCCTGACGGGGCATGTTTGAAATTTCGATCACTATCCTCCTGATCCCTTTCGCCGCGTATCTTCTTGGTTCGATTCCCTTCGGGTTGCTGCTCGCGAAATTATTTGGCGGCGCGGACGTGCGCAAAGCCGGCAGCGGCAACATCGGCGCAACCAATGTGGCGCGTGTCGCGGGCCCGCTAGCGGGAATTCTCACGCTGGGCCTAGACACAGCGAAGGGTACAGCAGCCGTCTGGCTCGCCGGCCGTGTCACCAACGAAAGCGCCGCCTGGATGATGATCGCCGCGTTCGCAGCGCTGCTCGGACATTGCTTCCCAGTATGGCTTAAATTCAAAGGCGGCAAGGGCGTGGCTACCGCTCTCGGAGTGTTTCTTGCCCTCTGCCCGCTGGCAGCGGTGAGCGCCTTGTTGCTCTTCGTTCTTTGCGTAGCGTACTGGCGTTATGTTTCGCTGGGTTCTGTTGCAGCGGCCGCGGCCATGCCGCTGCTCATCTATTTTCTGTGGGCGCCGCGTCATGCGCCGCCAATCGTCATCGACGCGGGAACGCTGGCCATAGCGCTGCTGGTGATTTATAAGCACGATAGTAACTTGCAACGCCTCGTTGAAGGCACCGAGCCGCGCTTTTCGTTTGGGAAAAAGAAGGAAGCGGAATGACGAAAATCGCCATCCTCGGCGGCGGAGGCTGGGAACGGCGCTGGCGATTGTGCTTTCGCGCAGCCACAAGGCGCACGAAATCTCGCTTTGGGTGCGCGACGCCGGACTGGCTGAATTGATCCGCCGGGAGCGCGAAAATAAAGCGTACCTTCCCGGCTCGAAACTGCCAGAGAGCATTCGCGTTCATTCTGAACTGGAAGCCGCGGTCCCCGCCGCGCAGGTCATCGTCGGCGCGATGCCCTCTGCCCATGCACGCGAAGTTTATTCTGCCGCACTTCCGTTTGTTGCCACAGGCGCGAGCTTTGTTAGTGCGAGCAAAGGACTTGAGCCGGGAACGCACCTGCGGATGAGCGAAGTGATCGCACAAGTCGTCCCTCCGAGATTTGCGCCTCGCATCGCCGTGATTTCCGGGCCATCGTTTGCGGCGGAAGCCGCTCGTGGCGAACCTACGGCCGTGGTTCTGGCTTCGCGGGACGCTGCGCTCGCCGCGGAACTGCAGGAAGAGTTTGCCGGACCGAACTTCCGTCTCTATACCAACGACGATGTCCTCGGCGTGGAGCTGGCCGGTGCGATGAAGAACGTGATGGCCATTGCCGCAGGAGCGTGCCAGGGGCTTGGGCTTGGTTCGAATGCGCTCGCGGCGCTGATCACGCGTGGGCTCGCGGAAATGGTTCGCTTGGCAGTGGCGCTGGGGGCACGGCCGGAGACCCTCAGCGGGCTGGCAGGGCTGGGCGATTTGGTTCTTACCTGCACGGGTTCGCTTAGCCGCAATCGCTTTGTGGGCATCGAACTCGGCAAAGGACGTTCCCTGAGCGAGATCATGGCGAATATGCGCATGGTAGCCGAGGGCGTGAATACCGCTGCGCCGTTGCTGGCACTGGCCCGTGAGCATCACATCGAAATGCCAATTACGGAGCAGGTTGACGCCATCCTGCACGCGGGGAAGTCTCCGAAGGTTGCCATTCGGGACATCATGGAACGGCCCTTGAAACGAGAATAAGGGCGGCCGGTGAAAGTTCAATTTTTGCGCCTCTAGTACTAAAGTCCCAGTTGCACATGCGCGACGCGGGGCACGGCCGACCGCCGTACCCGCCCAGCTTCTTCTAAAATGAATGTCGAGATGTCGCCTGATGCCAAAGCTCGGTGGGAACGTCTGCGCGCGGGGCGCGTACGCATCCTCTGGCTCGTTCTAGGCGCGCTTCTGCTGGTCAGCGCGCTGCCCATCGGTTTGTATCACCGCCAGGTACTGCAGCTTAGCCAGGACAAATTGGTGGACCAGGAGCGCGTGCAGCAAACGGATCTGACCAGGTCGCTAGCGCAGGAAATCCAGCAGTTCGAATCCAGCGTGACGCAACAAATCCTGAGCGAGCGCCAAATTCTGGTGCTGACAGGGCTGATCGACAACGTCGAAGATCCGGCCGCAGAGCCCAAGGTCACGCGCCTGCTGGAAGATTTCGTCGAAAGCAATCGCAACACGTTCATTTACCTGACGGCGGTCGGCAAATCCGGAAAAGGCACGAGCGCGTCGCAGGGAAACTTCCGGGCCGAGCAGGATCCGTTCGTTGCGAGAGCGCTGCAGCGGGCCTTCGTGACCTGCTTGCAGTCGCAGCAACTGCAGGTGGTCAAGTTCCGCAGCGATCCGATTGCCTTGGCGCCTGACAACCGTCCTGCGTTCGTCGTCGCCGTGCCCTTGAAAGACGTGAACGAAAATTTCACGGGGATGCTGGCGGCGGTCATTTCGCTGGACCCCATTCTGCATCGCCTGCAGGAAGCCAGTGTGCGGGAACGCACTGTTTTTCTGGTGGATCACAACGGCCGCTTGGTGGCGCACCGGGACACAAAAAATTTCGTGCCTGGCGCGGACGTGAGCAGCAATTTCCTGGTGGCGCAAGTGAAGGCGCTGCCGCAGGAGCTTCGCAACACGGAGACGGTGCGCTTTTCCGAGACCGTCAAGAAACACTCCGTGGAGATGATCGGGACGTATAGCACGATTCCTGAATTGAATTGGGTGGTCATTGCGCAGCGGAGCCTCGATGAGGCGCAGAGCGACACGGGCGTCACGGATCTGAACCGGCAGGCCCTGGCGTTCGTCAGCGTCGTCATTCTGGCCGCCATTCTGGTCGGATATTTCTTCGCGGTGGGCATCAGCGGACCCATTCGTGGGCTGGCGGCCTCTACGCGCGCCATCAGCCGAGGCGAGTTTCATCAGCGCTCGCCCGTTCGCGGCGCTTCGGAAATCAGCGAGCTTGCTGAAAACTTCAACAAGATGGCCGGCGACATCGAGGAATACATCGAGCGGCTGAAAGAAGCGGCCGAGGAAAATCGCGAGCTGTTTATCGGCTCCATTCGAATGCTCGCCGCGGCCATCGACGAAAAGGATCCGTACACGCGCGGTCACTCCGGCCGCGTGGCGAAGTATTCGGCGCTGATCGGACAGGAACTCGGCCTCACGACGGAAGAACTGGACAAGTTGCGCATTGCGGCCTTGTTGCACGACGTCGGAAAAATCGGTGTCGAGGACCGGGTGCTGAAAAAGCCCGGCTCGCTGACGCCCGAGGAATTCGGCTTGATGAAGCAGCACACCGTGAAAGGCGCGAACATCATGCGCCCGGTTTCGCAGTTGAAAGAAATGCTCCCGGGCATCGAGTTGCACCACGAGCACATGGACGGCCGCGGTTACCCCTACGGTTTGCAGGGCCAGCAGATTCCGCTGATGGCGCGCATCATCGGAGTGGCCGACACTCTCGATGCCATGACCACTAACCGCCCGTATCAGACGGCGATGGAGCTGGATTACGCGATGAACCGCATTCGCGCCCTGACCGGCTCAAAATTCGATGACGTGGTGGTGACCGCTCTCGAATCCGCCGTCAATGCCGGCAAGCTCCGCCTCAGTGCCGTTGAAGTCCACGTCTAGCTAGAGGCCTGTGATGACCGCAAGCCGGATAAATTGGGCTTTTGTCGCAACTGGGGCATTCCTCATCGTCTCGGTCTTCTCGAAGGGGGATTTTTATACTGGGAGGACCCACAGTGCCACTTCGAAGCCAGTGCCCAAATGGCTAGGAAGATCCTTTTTCATAGCGATAGGATTGTTCCTCATCTATCGCCGACTATCTGGATTGCATATATTGAATTTCTTTGGAATCTTCCGCTAATCGCACGCCCATTCCGGCGCTTTCAATGCTCTTCTGTTAGAATTTTAGGTTGCGCGTGATTCGCATCGTGCAATCTTATGATTACTCTCTTCGGCAAACCCGAACCAACTCTCGCGGAACGCCTCAAAGCTTCCGTCAGCAAGACTAAGGCGGCGCTCTCCGAAACCGTCGATACGATCTTTCTGGGCGAGCGGAAGATCGACCCTTCGATCCTGAAGGATCTGGAGACGGCGCTTCTCTCGGCTGATTTGGGCGTCAAGCCGACGCGCGAGATTCTGGATGCGGTGCGAGAAAAAATGGACCGCAATGCGCTCGCCGATGTCGCGCAGCTTAAGCGCGAAATCAAGTCGCACATCATCCGAATTCTGAACGCGCCCGTCCGACCGGATGTGGCGGTGAGCGGCATTTCCACTTCACAGAATGGCAGCGGCACGCGCGTGATTTTCATTGTCGGCGTCAACGGCGCGGGCAAGACCACCAGCATCGGAAAGCTCGCCAACCGGCTGCGCCAGGAAGGCCGCAGCGTGGTGCTCTGTGCCGCGGACACGTTTCGCGCCGCCGCCGTCGAGCAACTCGAAATCTGGGCGCAGCGTAACGGCATCGAAGTCATCAAGCAGAAATCCGGCGCCGATCCCGCGGCAGTTGTTTACGACGCGGTCGCCGCCGCCAAGGCACGCTCGTCCGACGTCGTCATCGTGGATACCGCGGGACGCCTGCACACGAAATCAAACCTCATGGCCGAACTCGAAAAGATGAAGCGCACCGCCGCGAAAGTGATTCCTGGTGCGCCGCATGATGTTTTGCTGGTTCTTGACGCCACCACGGGGCAGAACGGACTTGCTCAAGCGCGCGAATTCACTTCCACGGTTGGCGTCACCGGAATCATTCTCACGAAGCTTGATGGCACCGCCAAGGGCGGCATCGTTGTCGCCATCTCGCGCGAACTGGGCCTGCCGATCCGCTTCGTGGGCACCGGCGAGCAGATCAACGACATGATTCCCTTCGACGCGGAAACCTACGCCAACTCTCTTTTCGATTAAATCGTGGACGCACACGACATCCGCTTCATGCAGCACGCACTGGCGCTGGCCCACAAAGGCGCCGGCCTCGCCAGCCCGAATCCCATGGTGGGTTGCGTGATCGTGCGCGAAGGCCAGATCGTCGGCGAAGGTTTTCACCAATACGACTGGCGCGACCACGCGGAAATCGTCGCGCTAAAATCTGCCGGCGAACAGGCGCGCTGCGCGACGCTTTACGTCAATCTCGAACCCTGCAATCACACTGGGCGCACCGGGCCTTGCACCGAAGCGATCATCACGGCTGGCATTCAACGCGTCGTCGCGGCGATGGACGATCCCAATCCCGTCAATTCGGGCCGGGGCTTTGAGAGGCTGCGCGCAGCAGGCATCGAAGCTCTCACTGGCGTTTGCGAAGAAGAGGCGCGCCGCCTCAACGAAGCCTTCGCGTGCTGGATTCAAACTAAAAAGCCATTCGTCACTCTGAAGTCGGCGATGACGCTTGACGGCCAACTGGCCCTCCCACGGTCCGGTAAAAAGACCGGCAAGAATTTTGGTAAACGCCGCACTTGGATAACGTCGGAAGAGTCCCGCGCGGAAGTCCATCACATGCGGCATGCTTCGGATGCGTTGCTCACGGGAATCGGCACAATCCTCGCCGATGATCCACTGCTCACTGACCGCAGCGGACTCCCACGCCGCAAGCGTCTTCTCCGCGTCATTCTCGATTCGAAGCTGCGCCTATCGCCAAAATCGCGCATCGTGAAAACCTCGGACGACGATCTCCTGGTATTCACCACTGTTCCAGGAAATTCCGCGAAGGCACGCAGACTGCAAGACTCCGGCGTCGAAGTCATCCGCGCAAAAAGAAAGAGTGGCCGCATCGAGCTTGCTTACGTGCTAGCAGAACTCGGCCGTCGCGAAATCCTCAGCGTCCTCCTGGAGGCCGGCTCGACGATGAACGGCGCGGCGCTCGCCGCCGGCATCGTCCACAAACTTTTTCTCTTCTACGCGCCGAAGATTTCCGGCGAAAATTGCGTCCCCTTCGCGCTCGCTCCGAAGCTCAACCTTCCTCCGCTGCGCAACGTTCGCACAGAGCAGTTCGGCCCGGATTTCGCCGTTGAAGCCTATCTGCAAGACGTTTACAAGAAATAGGCCGGGCTACCCGGCTACGCGAAGGACCGCGGCGCCGGGTATGGCGTCATTCTTCAGCGCATTGAGCGCGCGGTTGGCTTCGCTCAACGGAAAAATCTGCACGTGCGTACGAATCGGAATGTCAGCCGCGACGCGCAAGAAATCTTCACCGTCCTTCCGCGTATTGTTCGCCACGCTGCGAATCACGCGCTCCTGGTACAACAAATCGTAGCTGAACGACGGGATCGGGCTCATATGAATTCCGCCGAGAACCAGCGCGCCTCCTTTTTTCAGCGCCTTCAATGCTGCCGGAACGATCTCCCCGGCTGGCGCAAAGACAATGGCGGCGTCGAGTTTCTTGGGGGGCTCATCGAGCGTTCCGCCCGTCCACACGGCCCCCAACTCCAGCGCCAGTTTCTGATGACGCGCGTCCCGCGTGGACGCATAAACTTCTACACCCCAGTGCCGCGCCACCTGAATCGCCACATGTGCCGCCGCGCCGAATCCATAAAAGCCTAACCGCCCGCCCCCTTTGACCCCAGAGAGCCGCAACGACCGGAAGCCGATGATTCCCGCGCACAGCAGCGGCGCTGCCTGCTCATCGGGGAATCGCTCGGGGATCGCATAAACAAAATCTTCCGGCGCAACAATAAATTCCGCGTAGCCACCATCCACGCTGTAGCCCGTGAACAGTGGGTTGTCGCAGAGATTTTCCGCGCCGGACCGGCAATATTCGCACGTTCCATCCGTTCGATGCAGCCAGGCGATGCCGACGCGGTCGCCGATCCCAAAGCGCCGCGCGTTCTCCCCTTGCCTCTCGACGACGCCCACAACTTGATGCCCGGGAATCACCGGCGATTTGCGCGGCGGCAATTCTCCCTCGATCACATGCAAATCGGTTCTGCAAACGCCGCAGGTGCGCACGCGCACCAACACTTCACCGCTTTTCGGTTGAGGTGTTGCGGCATCCGCGTATTCCAGTGGATTCGTCTCAATCGCAGCCGGCACGCGCAACAGGCATGCTTTCATCGTCAGACCTCAGCGTTATCTCAGCCCATTGGATGCAGCCTAGTCTAGTGTTTTCTACCTTGCACGCGAAATACGGTACACTCGGATTCGAGAGCGATGGAATCACCATGTTCACGGGAATCATTGAGCACACCGGCACGATCGAAGCGCTCGTCCTGAACAACGACGGTGGGCGTGTCACCATCCACGCGCCTTCCGTCGCGCCGTCGCTGGCCGTTTCAAGCAGCATTGCCGTGAACGGGTGCTGCCTGACGATTGTCGATCTGCGCCACTCGCGGTTCAGCGCCGATCTTTCCGGAGAAACGATTCGCAAGACTTCCTTCGGCGCAAAGAGCGGCCCGCTCGCGCAAGGCGCACGCATCAATCTGGAGCAGCCGCTCACCGCGGGCAAGGAATTTGGCGGGCACTTCGTCCTTGGCCACGTGGACGCGGCAGGCCGCGTAACGCTGCTCACCGCCGAGGGTGAAAACTGGTGGTTTGGCGTGCAAGTCCCCGCAAACTTCGCTCGCTATGTCGTACCAAAAGGCTCAATTACCGTTGACGGCATCAGCCTCACTGTAGCCCGCTGGCAGAACAACATCGCCGAAGTCGCCGTTATCCCGTATACCTACGAACATACCAACATCCGCGACCGCAAGCCAGGCGACGCGGTCAACCTCGAAGTAGACATTTTAGGAAAATACGTGGAGAGCTATCTGCAACAACGCAACGTCGCGGCACCGGCGGATTCTCACCTCACGGTCGCACGCTTGATCGAGGAAGGCTTCTAGTCGCCCGCCGCTATCGCTCCTCGGTTCTTCTCGCGCGCCCCGCGCCAATACAGCGTCAATCCCAGAACAATCGCCGCCACGGTTCCACCGACAAGCTTCAGTTCGAATCCCAGTTTGTCCGCCGAATCTCCCGGCGGCACCAGCGAAACCAGGATGCCAATCAGCACGATCGCCAAGCCCGTTCCGGAGACGATCCACACGCCCACTCTGCCTCCGGGGATGAGCACGGCATCTTTGTTGGCGCGCCGGTCTGGCCGCGAATACAGCTTGATCGCCGCCGCAAACATATAGACGAACGGGATGAAATACAGAATGATGGTGGCATCCACGAGAAACTGATACGCGCCGCGTGTTGTCTCGTTGATCTGGCTAATCAGCAGAATCGCGCACGATGCGACCGCTTGTACCAGAATCGAAATGTACGGCGTCTTCCAGCGCGGATGAATCTTCCCAAACGCTGCCGGCAAGTAGCGGTCAATGCCAACTACGAAAGGCACACGCGCGATTCCGGCCACCGTGCTGCCGACCCCGCCTGCGTTGCCAACGGTCACCACGACTGCCGCAATAATCCCGAGCACGCCGATTTTCAGCGCGAGCGACCCCACCGTGATCGCGTGAAACACTCCGCTGGTCGTGGACACTTCCGCCGCCGGAACCAGCGCCAGCACCGCGACCGTCGCCACGATGTACATCCCTGCAATAAGCACTCCCGATGCGTATACCGCCCGAGGCAGCGTTTTCTGCGGGTTGCGCACTTCCTGGCTCATCGCTGAAATGAGCTCCAGGCCGCTGAACGCAAACGCAATTTGCGACCAGAAGTTCACGGTGTCCCAATTCCAAACCGGCAGCATGTTGGCGCGCGTAAACTGCGTCACTGATCCGTGCTTCATCCACAGAATCGCCGCAATGGCCAGCAGCGCCAGCAGCGGCAAATACGTGGACACGCCGCCCGCATTCTGCAACCACTTGCCGATGTTCAATCCAATGATATTCAGTCCAACGGCCACCACGAGCATGCCGACCGACACGGACAGCAAGAATGTCCGGTTCTGCGAAAGCGCTGCGCCGTTTTCTCCGATGATATACGCACTCATCGCCGCGCTCGCCAGTAGCAATCCGGGGAAATAGAACACGGTGTAGATCCAGTAGTTCCATCCCGCCACGAAGCCGTGAAAATCGCCGAACGCTTCCCTGGCCCAGACATACAGCCCGCCTTCTACCGGAAAACGCGATGACAATTCATTGATCACCAGCGCGGAAGGCACGAAAAACAGCAACGCCGCAAGAATCCACAAGCTAATTGATGAGGTGCCGTTGTGCGCCGCTGCCGCCACCCACCGCGGACCCAGCACCGTGGCGATGTTGAAAAGGAGGACGTCCCAGAAGCCCATCTCCTTGCGTAATTGTTTGATTGGATCGGAGGAGCCGTTTGCAGATTGGCTCACAGAGTCACGTCCAGTGCGGGAATCAATTCATCCTGCATGCGGAAATTTTTCAGGAAAGGATCGTCTGAATTCTCAAATTCGTCCCAAGGCCCGAAGAGGGTTACTCGGCCTTCCTGAAGAAAGACGACTACATCCGCGAGTTTTTTTGCGAGATGCGTGTCGTGCGTCACGACGATGGATGTTTTTTGAAACGCTTTCTTCAGCCGCAGGATCAATTCGCCCATGTGTCCCGCCATGATCGGGTCCACCATTGTCGTCGGCTCATCGAACAGGATCGCTTCGGGATTCTGCGCCAGCGCGCGCCCGATGGCCACGGCGCGCTTCATCCCGGTGGAAAGTTCGCTCGGCAATTTGTCCATGACGCCGTCCACTTCCAACATGCTTGCGATTTTCGATACGTATTCGTCAACGTCCTCCGCGGTCAGCCCTGGCTGGTCTTCCAGTGGAAACGCAATGTTCTCCCCAACGGTAAGCGAGTCGAAGAGCGCGCCGGACTGAAAAACCATGGTCACCTTGCGCCGCACTTCCTCGAAGTCCGCTTCCTTGAAATTCGTGACCTCCTCTCCATCAATGAAAATCTGTCCCGAATCCGCTTTCAGGAAACCCATAATGTGCTTCAGCGAAACCGACTTGCCCACGCCGCTGCGCCCCATGATCACGCACGTCTCCCCGCGCTTCACCGCGAAGGTGACGTGATCGAGCACCAGGCGGTCGTCGAAGCTCTTGCACACGTCGCGAAACTCAAAGTAGTTAACCGGCTTCTGTTCGTTCACTGGCGCTCCGCATCCACAATCCGCCGCGCTTCTTCGTAATCCGCCGCCGTATTCATGTTCCAGAACAATCGCTTTGCGCTATCAAATCGTTTCCAGTCCGCCTCGTCAAGAACTTCCGCGCGGAGCAGTGCGATTCCTTCGGTCACTTTGCGCACGCCGCTTTCGAATCCGGAGCGCAGCTTCGCCGCGGCTGCCGTTTGCCAGCAAGCGCACAGGGGTTCGGGCCCTGACGCCGAGTGAGGAAAAACAACCTGCGCTTTGCTTCTGCCCGCACGGGCACAAAGAAGAGCCAGCCACTCGCGCGTCAGGAACGGCATGTCGCAGCTCAGGATCAGATTCCATTCGGGCCACGTCGTGGTCCGAGCGGCGTCTTCAAGCGCGGTGATGATTCCACCCAACGGCCCCTCTCCAGGCCAGCGGTCTTCGACAATAGTTGCTCCGAATGCCGCATATTTGTTCGGTGTCGCAACTATTCTTACTTCTTTCGTGACGCGCCGCAGCAGTTTGATCATGCGGCCCAGCATCGGCGTCCCCCCAACTTCCACGAGCGCCTTGTCCCTCCCAAATCGTGTGCTCCCGCCACCTGCCAAAACATATCCGGCGACTTCCGTGTCGCTTTTCCCGGCAGTCATCCTTCAACTCTCTGTTTCATTTCTCTTCTCTGTGCCCTCTGTGTTCTCTGTGTTAAATCCTATTCCTCTTCTAGAGGCTCGCGTCCCGGCCGTCGAATACCCAATTCACGCAGTTTCTCCTGCAGACTCTGCCGGTGCAACCCGATCGTCGCCGCGGTTCGCGAGACGTTCCAGCGATGCGCGGTCAGTTGCCTGGTCAGGTAGGCCACTTCAAATTTTCGCTTGGCCTCCCGAAAATCCCGTTCGCAGATACCGTTGTCCGGCTCGTCGCCGCGATGCTTGACTGAAATCGTCTCACCGTGCACGACTTCACCGGGCAAATCCTCGACGCCGATTTCGTCGCCGCGAGACAGCACCACGCTCCGCTCCAGGGCATTCTTCAACTCCCGCACATTGCCCGGCCAGTCGTACTTTTCGATTGCCGCCATCGTCTCGCCCTTCAGCCGCGCCGTCCGCCCCAGGCGCGCTCCATGCAATTGCAAAAAGCTTCCTGCCAGCAGCGCAAGATCTTCCTTGTGAGTCCGCAGCGGCGGCAGATCAATGGTCACCACGCGCAGCCGGTAAAACAGATCCTCGCGAAACTTTCCTGCGCGGATTTCCGCCTGCAGATTGCGGTGCGTCGCGCTGATCACCCGAACATCCACGGGAATCGAATGCGTCCCGCCAAGCCGCTCGATGGTGCGATTCTCCAGCACGCGCAGCACTTTGGCCTGCGTCACCGGATTCATATCCCCAATTTCATCCAGGAAAATCGTGCCGCCCGAGGCTAGCTCGAACTTCCCTTTTTTCTGCTGCGCCGCGCCGGTAAACGCGCCACGCTCGTAGCCAAACAATTCCGACTCGATGAGTGTCTCCGGCAGCGCCGCGCAATTCACTGCCACATACGCCTTGGCGTTTCGCGGCGAACGCGCGTGAATCTCCTGCGCCAACAAATCCTTTCCCGTGCCGCTCTCTCCGAGAATCAGCACTGTCGAATCCGTCGCCGCCACGCGGTCCGCCATTTCGAAAGCACGGCGCATCTCCGCCGAGCG
>WNFF01007002.1_pt1 | contig 12379 bp, 12 predicted proteins | sample 5400441 | NCBI WGS metagenome assembly WNFF01 (sample SAMN13153345, study PRJNA577476) | soil metagenome | isolation source: 120 cm saprolite under Douglas fir tree site 2 hole 3 replicate 1 | place: USA:California | collected 2015-04-18
ACCGAGAAGCGGTACGTGCCCGCGAGCTTGCCGCTGGTGTTCCAGGTCAACGTCGTGCTGCTGGAGTAGGCCTGGGCCACCGTCCAGGTGCTCGACCCTGGGGCCATGACCCAGAACTGGTAGAGCGGGTTGGGGCAGCCGGTCGAAGTGGCCGCGAACTGGACCTGCGCGCCAGGCGACTGCGGCGACGCCGGGCTGACGGTGGCCGATACGTGGCTGCAGCCGGCGAAGTGGCTCTGCAGAGCTGCCCACAGCTCGGGAGCGCCTCCGCCATAGTTCAGGTTCCAGATCCCGACTCCGCGCAGGCCGTCGGCGTTGACCAGGTCGTACTTCTTGCCCAGCGAGACCGCGTCGTCCCAGTACAGCTCGCGCGTGCAGTTGAGCGTGGTGTTGAACCACGTGTCCCAGCGCTCCATGCCCGATGAGTTGGCTTCGCGATGAACGGCGTAACTTCCCGGCTGGACCTCGTAGTAGGCGGCCTCGCCCGAAGCGTCGAGGTAGGAGTCGGCGACCACGCTCGAGGTCGGGTACTGGTTGGGACCCAGGCCGCCGACGCACGCTTTGCGTCCGTAATACGGCACTCCCAGGATCACCTTGCTTGCCGGCGCGGCGGCGATGTACGCCGCCATCACGGCGGAGTCGTTGTAACGGTACGAGGTGAGAGGTGAAGTCGGGCCGAGACAGAACGAGCTGCAGTAGAGAGGCGCTCCTGAGTAGTTCGAGTACTCCATGTCATATGCCAGTCATATGCCATGACAAACATCGAGTCGACGTAGGCGGCGATGCCGACCACGTCGAAGAATCCATACGGGTCGGCGGCCGCGCCCGCGTACGTGTCGATAGACAGATATAAGGAAGAGCCAAGCGCCGCGCGCAGCTTCTGGGTCAAGCTCGTCATTGCGTGCTGCGCCCAATATGGGTCGCCGCTTCCGCAGGCCCCGTCGAGCCCCTCGTAGTCGATGTTGACCCCGTCGACAGCCTTCGCCTTGACCTCCGCCAACGTTTGCGCCACGGTGGCGTCGGCATTGGCCAGGCCCGCGCACATGTTGGGAGTGCCCGGGCTGAAGTCCTGGAGAATGATCGTCAGCAGGACCTTCGCGCCATGTTGATGTGCGATGGAAATGAGGGCCGGGATCGCGGATGAGTTCCAGACCGTCCAGCCGTTGTCGCCCACGAAGTGGCCCGCGGTGTCCACGTGCACGCCGAAGAAGGCGACCGTCGAGAGCAAATCGAAGTTCCAGCTCGGGTACCCGACGGTCGGGTCGGAAAGGCTGCTCGCGAGCGCAAAGCCGAAGACCTCTCGGCTTGTATGTGCCGCCACCATACCTACCACGCGTTGTGCCGGCGCGCCCGTGGAGCTCAATGACGAGCCTTTCGCGGGCGTCGCGGTTCCGGCCACTGCCGGCATGGCACTGGCTGCGGTCACGATGACGCTCAAGAAGAGAGCGACGGCGAAGTGGCGGATTCGCTGTCGGGACATGTGCTAGTACGACGCAGCGGACACTCTAGGGAGGCGGTACGCACCCCGTCAAGTAAGCTGACGGGTCATGCCTGACCCCAGGAGCATGCGTGTGGCCGTGACCGGTGGAGCAGGCTTCATCGGATCGCACACCGTCGAGATGCTGGTGGCGGCCCATGCCGGCGTGCTCGTCATCGACGACCACAGTCACCCTTGCGGCGAGCCCCTCCCTGGCGAGGTCGAGTTGGTTTCGGCTGACTGCGGATCGGAGGGGGTCGCAAAGGCATTGGCCGCCTTCAAGCCGGAAGTGGTCCTACACCTCGCCTCCAAGGGCGGCGTCCAGAGAGCGGCCCGCGATCCGGGTGAGCACGTCAAGACCAGCCTCGCCAGCTCGGTGGGCCTCTTCGACGCGGCGGTCAAGGCCGGCGCGCGCCGCCTGGTGATGGCATCGTCGGGCGGCACCATCTACGGCGAGGGCGCGAAGTTGCCCGCCCGGGAGATCTACAAGCCGAACCCGCTCTCCGCGCATGGTGCGGCCAAGCGATCGGAAGAGGTCTACATGGCCGCGCTCGGGTTGCGGCACGGGATCTCTACGCTCGCACTGCGCTACGGCAACGTCTACGGTCCACGCCAGGACGGCACGGGCGACACGGGCATCGTCGCGATCATCTGCTACCGGATGCTCGAACGCGCCGCACTGCGCATTTATGGGGACGGCGGGCAGACACGCGATTTCGTCTACGTGAGCGATGTGGCGGCCGCCAACGTGGCCGCAGTGCTCGGTCGCGTCTCGGGCGTGATGAACCTCGGGACTGGGCGCGAGACCAATGTCAACGCGATCGTCAAGCGCCTGCTCGAAGAGTCGGGCCGGCACGCGAAGACCGAGTTTCTGCCCGCGCGCGAGTTCGAGGTTCGACGCGTCTGCCTCGACCCTGCCCGTGCGCATCGATACCTGAGCTGGAAGGCAAAGATTTCGATCAACGCAGGGCTTGCGGCGACATGGGCATGGTTTCGCAAACGCCATTCGGCGCAGCGAGCCGCCACGCTGGGCCTACCTTAACCAGGTCAGCCGAGCCCGGTCCTCGAGATGCTCGCCGCCAAACCAGCGGAAGAACACCGCCATGGCGGCAATCGCCATCGCGGCCTTGCCCAGGATCATCAACGTCGCGCCCGCGAGGGTCTGGTCGATGAGCGGGGTCAGCGATGGCACCAGCCTCGGCGCCTGCACGTAAAAGTCGTAGAACGGCACGCGCGAGAAGAGAAGGACGAGGGCGACCCCGTCCTGCGGCAGCGTCGCAACGAGCATGTACAGGAGCTTGATGGCGGGCGACATCTGCCACCGGGCGTGAGCCGACGTCGCTTCCAGCATCGGCCAGTACAGGACCAGCCCCGCGCCGATGAACATGAGGTGCTCCACGACGTGCAGCGATTCGGAGCGAAGGGTCGCGTCGTAGAGCGGGGGCAGGTGCCAGGCGATCATCACGCCGGCGGCGACGACCTGGGCCGGGATCGGCTCGGTGATCGCCCTCACGAACGGGATGCGTGAGAGCAGGCCGGCCATCTTCGGCGACAGGCCGAGGAGCATCAGGGGCGGCGCGACGAAGCCGAGCAGGACGTGCTGAAGCATGTGGACGCTGTCGAGGTAGTGGTCGCTGATGGTGTCGATCGGGGTCTCGAGCGCCACCCAGAGGGTCACCAGCCCTAGGCCGAAGTAGAACGTGTGCTTGCGCTGGGCGTCGTCGGCGCGGCGGGCGAGCCATGCGTGTCCAAGGAAAAGCGCCGCTAGGCCGGCGTAGACGGTCGGGTCCAGCGGCCAGCTCACTCCACGAGCCTAACCCCCGGACGTGATGGGTTGGGCGAGGATCCACAGGCTGGTCATCGTGTACATGACCATCAGCAGCAGCATCGGGTACTGGCTCAACAACGCGCGCTGGGCGGTGCGGAACTTCTCGCCTGCCTTGAGGTGCGACAGGTAAACAGCGATGACGTGCCCGACGACGATCAGGATGATCTGAGCGAACCAGACCGTCGACGCCTGCGCGAGCGCAAAGCTCGGTTTGTAGGCGGCGAGCGCCGGCAGCAGATGCCATCCCTTCGCCAACGGGTCGCTCAGCAATGGAATCAGGCCCTGCGACTGGACCACCACGTAGCTGTAGTTGTGGGCGGCGTTGTAGACGAGGGCGATGGGAACCAGCGTCAGAGCGAAGGCGCTGACCGTCGCCTTGAGGTCCAGTTTGCGATTGCCGAAGTAGACGACCATCTCCATGAAGGCGATGAAGATGAGCAGGAAGGCGCCCGTGAGCAGGGTCATGCTCAGCGTCTTCAGGACGAAGAAACCGAATGCCCCGCTCGGCTGCCAGTACGGCTCGGTTGCGATTGTGAAGTCGCTCCACGCTTTCGTTCCCTCGATGCCGTCGAACGCGAGCGTGCTCAGCATGAGGATCACGAACACCACGCGATCCCAGCCTGCTGGGCTGGGCTGGACCAGTCCGACGCCCCACGGCCGCACATAAACCGCGGTGATGCGGCCCTGCTGGTCGCGCTCGGCTTCGATTGGGCTGAACCTCCCGACGATCCCGAACAGGACCGTGAAGGCCTCGCCATGCTCGAGCCACTCGTCTCGCCCGAAGCAATACATCCCGGCCAGGGTCACGGCCGAGTAGAGAAGGGCGAGGCTGCCGACGAGCCAGGGCCGGTTGGCCATCCCGGTGGTGAGCTCGAGGCAGGCGAACAGGAAAAAGGCGACGACCGCCGGCCATATGCCCAGCTTTTGGAGATTGAACCTCCCCACCGGGCTGGCTCGCTTCGCGAGCGAGCCCACCTCCCCACTGCCTGGGGAGGTCATTCCGCTGACCAAGTCATATAGCGCAGCCCACGGGTTGAGCAGGTACCACAGGTTGCCGACGAGCCCGGACAGGATCACGGTCGCCGCCCAGAAATAGATCCAGGTCAGGTACTCGGTGGGATTCCGGGTCGCGTCGGTGGAACCGAAGAGTCCGGTGATGATGATCGCGGCCAGGCCGAGCACCCCGATCACGCCGCCCACGGCTCGCGGCCACGGCGAGCGCGCGATGGTCAGCAGGAACGGCAACGCGCGCCGGGGGTACTGGATCGCCTTCGCGCCGACCTGCTCGCCGGCGAAGAGGACGACCAGGACGAAAGAGATGACGACGACCCCACCGGCCGCAAACAGATAGAGGGCGAGCGAGGCGGGCAGGTCGTAGCGCGCTCCGAATCCGTGGAGGAGGATCCCCGCGGCGAGCATCAAGACACCACGAGGTGTCCGAGTGGAGTGCTCGTCGATTCCCACTCGATCGGAAAGTCGCCGGTGCTGACGGCCTTGAAGGTTTGCGACACCACCTGGCCCGCCTTGGTGTCGAAATGGATGTCGTAGCCGTGGAGGTGGACCTCGCCGTCGGTGTCGCTGGTGACGTTGATGGTCACGGTGTCGTTGTGATTGGCCTTGAGGTCGCTGGGTGTCATCGACGAGGCCTTCGTGATGGTCACGTCGATGGTCACGTTCTTGCCCGGGGGATTCTGGTGGGCGAAGATCAGGATCCCGCCCGCTACAACAAAGATCGCGAGGAGGGCGACGACGATGGGTATGCGATACCGGCTCATGGAAAATTCCTCCTTGCATGTGGCGCGCGTGTGCGCGCGGCGAATCAGATCCGGCTGATGCGCGAGGAGGACGGCGGCGCGCGCTTGGCCAGCGACGAGCCAACGACGCGTGACATGAGCACCGCTTGATCGGACGCCGCGTAAACCGGAATCGGCACCAGTGGCGCCGGCCGCAAAGTCACCGTTGCGCCGACGACGTCTCGGATCAGTCCCGCGGCGATCACGACGCGGGCTGAGAGCCAGCGGAGCGCAAGCGCCCCGATGGCGGCAATCGGGAGCTGGCCCAGTGTGCCCCAGAGCATCAGGCCCGGAGCCGACCCCACGCTCGAGCCGGCGATGAGCCCCTCAGCGACCTCCTGGGCCACAAAGATCGCCAGCTGGAGGCTGAAAAGAAAGGCCAGGAGGCTCACGTAAGAGGGCTCAGCTGTGGATCTGATGCGCCGGCCGCTAAGGATGCGGGCGAGGCCCACTAGCAGGAGGGCGCCGATCAGCGCTGCGGCTGCCGCCCCAAGGGCGGTCTTCGCCACCAGCGGGAAGTAGGCGTGAGCGCCAGAGCTCTGGATCTGCTGGGCGGCCGCCCCGAACCGGACCAGGTAAGCGAGCAGATGCCCCGCTTGCGACCCGATCAGGCCCAACCCGAGGACTGCGAACGCCATCCGCCTACCGGTCATGGCTGTCGATCATAAGAGGCTCTCATGTGGCCGGCGTAAGAAGCGCCGCGCCCGCGCGCCGAGACCGGAGCCAGATGAGCGTGAAGATGGGGACGATCGTCAGCAGCATCACGATCGCGGTGAGCTGCCCCTGCTTCAGACCCCAAAGGATGGCTGGTGTCTCGGAGTCGGTGCGCCAGTAGAAGAGGATCAGCTGGCTCACCGGATACAGGGTCAGATACGTCAGTCCGAGAATGCCGGGCGGCACGCCGCGACGGCGCAGATAGAGCAGGACGCCAAGGATCAACAAGACGCCGACCGCTTCGTACAGGTTCGCCGGCTGGTAGGCGACACCGAGGTGCGGAGCCATGGAGGCCGGGTTCGTGTAGCGAATCGCCCAGGGCAGGTCCGAGGGCGGGCCGAGGATCTCGCCGTTCATGACATTGCCGAGCCTGCCAATCGGCTGGCCGACGGCTGCGAACAGCACGCCGGCATCGAGAAGGTCCCAGAAGTTGAGGTGGCGGCGCCATGCCATCACCACCAGGACGGTGACGGCGGCGAAGATCGCGCCGAAGAACGCCATCCCGCCCTCCCAGAACGCGAGGATGTGCTGCGGGTGCGTGAGGTAGAACCACCAGCCCGACTGGACGTCGAAGTAGAGGCGCGCCCCGATCAGGCCGAAGACGATGGCCCAGAACGCGATGTCGTTGGTGACGTTCGCCGGCACTCCTCGCCGGGCCAGGTGTCGGCCGGCGACGGCCGTGCCCGCGATGAAGGCGATCGCGTAGGCGAGTCCGTAGAACCGAATCGGCACAGGCCCGAGGTAGAAGCTCGGCGGGAAGGGATCGGTGATGACGAGCCAGGGCACTTACGCAGCCTAACGCGAGCAGACCCCCTTCCCCCATCGGGGGGAGGGTCGGGGAGAGGGGCGCGGTTGCCCAATTTGCCTGTTAAGAACATTGGCGAACAGCCAACTCTCAAACACGATTGGTTGGATGAGACGGGATCCAGTCACGGTCGATCGAGCACGCGAGTTGCGCCGAAACGAGACAGCAGCCGAGGAGCGCATGTGGTCACGACTGCGCGGACATCGATTCCTAGGCTTCAAGTTCAGACGTCAGCACCCGATTGGCAGGTACGTCGTTGCCTTCGTCTGCCTCGGCGCAAATCTGGTGATCGAAGTCGACGGCGACTCACATGGCGACGATCGGGCCGACGCGTTGGACGCGGCTCGTAGCACTTGGCTTGAAACTCAGGGTTTTCGCGTGGTGCGTTTCTGGAACCACGACGTGCTCGAAGCCACCGACGACGTAATGGAGGCGATCTTCTATGCGCTGGAGGCAAGCGCTGTTCATCTTCGCGCCCCTCTCCCCAAGCCTCTCCCTTGCGGGGAGAGGGGGATCTAAGGCCCTCACCAACTCTCTTCCCTGCGGGGAGAGGGGAATCTAGTGCAGAGATTCCCCGGGGGCCGCGCCCTCCCAGGCCGTGGTCTCCCAGTTGTCCTGGCGGGCCTTCAGAGGCATCCACGGCGGAAGCTCCATCAGCAGCTCGTGCGCCAGCGCCATCGCGTACGGCTCGTAACCCTTCCGCAGCTTCTTCAGCCGGTCGCGGAACGCGACCGCATCGACCGCCACCCCGGCCTCCAACAGGACCTGGATCAAGGCCGCGAGCTCTGGCTCGGATAGACGGTCGGGCATGTCGAACTGCGGCGCCGCTCGCATGACCTGGCTGAGGTCGCCCAGCGCATGGCGGCCCATCGCGTACACGCGGCGCGCCTGCCACGTATGGCCTGTCGCCTTGGCCGCCTGCCAAACCGCCGAGAAGTCGAGGATCGCGGTCAGCGCGGCCACCCACGACTGGTTTTCGTGCTGCGAGCGGAAATAGCACAGGACCTGGTACGACAGGTGGCTCTCGAGCAGCTCCGCGGTCCACAGCTCCCACGTTTCCATCAGCGGTATCAGCTCCTCGATCTCGCCGGCGGCGCTGGCTCGGCGCAGCAGGTCCCCGGCGCTCGGCGGCGAACCGGCCCACTCGTCCAGCATCGAGATCCTCGTCTCCCGGCGCGAGAAGCCCTGATAGAGGACGGGCAGATACGAGATCACGATGGCGAGAAAGCCGAAGCCCATGCCGGCCTCAGCCACGGTGATGAGGCGCGCGAGGTCGGTCTTGGGCGCGAAGTCGCCGATGCCCAGCGTCGTGAACGTCCAGCCGCTCACATACAGCGCGGTGATCGGAGTCGCGAAGTCGAACCCGGCTGCCCACAGCAGCAGCGCAAAGCCAGTGATGAGGATGACTCCCCAAAGGCCGATCAGGATGAGCAGGGAGATCGGCCCGTAGGTGCTGAGGTAGCTCTCGCGTCGCTCCGAAGGCGGCATCCGGCGGCCGATCGCCGCCCAGGGCTTCCAGGTCGCCTGGTAGAAGACCTTCGACACGCGCAATCGACCTGAGACGCGTCGGGGCAGGACGATGGTCTCGAAGGCGTCGCGCAAGATAACGAACACCATGACCAGGCCGACCAGCGCGGCGGTGAGATGCATCGTCAGAACAACCCTGCCACTACGCCGGAAATTCTGCCTAGACCCGAGCGGCGAGGGCGGGGTTCCAGGCGCTGAACGCCAGCGCGAGCGCGCCCAGCAGCTCGGCCCGTTCGACGAAGGCGGCCGGCACGACCACCACGCGTTCGGCCGCAGCGAGCACCGCATGGCGCCGGATCGACTCACGGATCGGCCGCAGCAGCAGGTCACCAGCTCGGCTCAGGAGGCCGCCGACGATCACGCGCTCCGGGTTGACGAGGTTGCACAGGCCGGCGACCGCCACCCCGATCTGGAGACCCGCGTCGGAGATGGCGCGGCGGCAGCGGACGTCGCCTTCGATCGCGAGCTCGATGACCCGGCCGAGGGTCAAAATCTCCTCGCGGCCCTGGCCCACGAGCTGGAGGATCGCCGGGCCCGATGCCACCGTCTCGAGACATCCCCGGTTCCCGCAGTAGCAAAGGAGGCCGCTCTCGTCGAGGGTCGTGTGCCCGATCTCGCCGGCCGTCCCAGACGCGCCACGCAGGAGCTTGCCGTCGACCACGAGCCCGGCGCCGATGCCCGTCGCGGCTTTGATGTACGCGAAGTTCGAGCAGTCGCGGCCGGCGCCCCAGGTCAGCTCCGCGAGCGCGCCACAGTTGGCGTCGTTCTCGATCTCGACCGGCATTGCGAGGCGGGCCTCCATCTCGGTGGCGATGTGAAGGCCGCGCCAGCTCGGCAAGATGTTCGCCGACCCGACAGTTCCGCGCGCCCGGTCGACCGGACCCGGGATGCCGATGCCGGCGCAGATGACGGCGGCGCGTTGGACGCCGGCTTCGCCGAGCACCTGCTCGATCATCCGGGCCGAGGCATCGAGCGCATCGGCGGCTCGGTGGTCGACGTCCAGCTCGGTTCGGCGCTCGGCCAGCACGTTGTGGGCGAGGTCCGCGACCGCGACCTGCACGTGGCTGTGTCCGAAGTCGATGCCGACCACAGCCCTGGTCGAGTCCTGGAGCACCAGCTGCACGCCGGGCCGCCCGCCGCGCTGGCCTGACGTTTTGCCGTCGACCTCGAACACCAGGCCCGAACCCTTCAGCTCCGCGACCAGGGTGGAGACTGTCGTCCGTGACAAACCGGTCGACCTGGCGATGTCCGCCTGGCTGGTGCGGCCGAGCGTGCGCAGCACGCCGACCACCCGCTCGCGGTTACGCTCGCGCAGCCAGGCGAGCGTGCCGTCGCCGCGTCTGGTCGTAGTTCTCCTTGCCACCCCCGCAGGCAATCATGGGCGCCTCGGCGAGTTTGTCAAGAGTCCGGACAACATCGGGCCGACCCTTAACAAAATCTTGACAAACTGCCTGCCATGAGCAATGCTCTCCACGGGTGGCGGTTAGCCACGGCTGCTGAGTAGGACCTGTCTGCCGGCGCACTCTCGCCCCGGAACCGCCGGGAAGAAGGCAACAGGTGAACCCCTTTGAGAGGAGAGACCATGAGGTTCGCGAAACTCGTCCCGACGCTTTTGCTCGTCGGGTTCGTCGTGATGGCATGCGGTGGTGGCGGTGGGACGCCGGCCAAGGGGAAGATCGCGGTGCTTCTCCCCGACAGCCGCGGACGCAGCGATCACCAACGGCGCGACCGTGATCTTGCTCGTGAACCTGGACAGCGGCTCGGGCGCGACGATCGAAGCCAACGCCGCCTCCAAGGGCGTGAAGACGATCGACTACGACCGGCTCACCCTCAACGGCAAGGCCGACTACTACGTCAGCTTTGACAACGTGTCCGTGGGCAAGCTGCAGGGCGCAGGGCTCGTCAAGTGCCTTACGACCATGAACGCTACGAAGCCAACGGTCGCGGAGCTCAACGGCTCACCCACCGACAACAACGCCACGCTCTTCAAGCAGGGCTACGACTCGGTGCTGCAGCCCCTCTACGACAACGGAACCTACGTGAAGGGTCCCGACCAGTCGGTCCCCGCGTGGGACAACCAGCAGGCGCTGACGATCTTCGAGCAGATGATCACCTCTCACCCGAAAATTGACGGCGTGCTCGCCGCCAACGACGGCCTGGGCAACGCGGTCATCTCGGCGCTCAAGACCCGGCACCTGAACGGCCATATCCCGGTGACAGGCCAGGACGCCACCGCTCAGGGCGTCCAGAACGTCATCGCCGGCGACCAGTGCATGACGGTCTACAAGGCGATCAAGGCGGAAGCCAACGCAGCCGCCGCCCTCGCGCTCGAGCTGCGCGATGGCAAGACGCCGACCGAGACGGTCAGCAAGCTCAACAACGGCGCCAAGGACGTCAACTCCGTCCTCCTCGTCCCGGTCTCAGTGACCAAGGACAACATCATGCAGACCGTCATCGCGGACGGTTTCCGCACCGTGGCCGAGATCTGCCCAGCCAGCCTCGCCACCCAGTGCGCGGCGCTCGGCATCAAGTAAGAAGACCTTTCGTTTCGTGAGTGGCCGCTCCAGCTGCGCGTGGCGGGAGCGGCCACTCGTCGTCTCTACCCCTTAGGATCTGAGCGCACATGAGCCAGACGCCTCAGACGCCACCTCTCCTGGAGCTGAGGCAAGTCTCCAAGAGCTTCGGAGCGGTGCAAGCGCTCAAGGACGTCGACTTCGTCGCCCCGGCTCGCCTGGTGACGGCCCTCGTCGGCGACAACGGCGCCGGCAAGTCGACCTTGATCAAGTGCATCGGCGGCATCTACCCCTTCGACCATGGACAGATCCTCTTCGAGGGCAAAGAGGTGATGATTCACAGCCCCAAGGACTCCGCCCACCTGGGCATCGAGATCGTGTACCAGGACCTCGCCCTGTGCGACAACCTGGATTCCGTTCAGAACATGTTCCTGGGTCGCGAGATCAGGAATTGGCTCCGATTGCTGGACGAGACCCCCATGGAGATCGCCGCCGGACAAACGCTGCGTGACCTGAACGTGACCACGCTCAAGTCGCTCCGGACGCCTGTGGCAAGCCTCTCAGGAGGGCAGCGCCAGTCCGTGGCGGTGGCCAAAGCGGTGCTGTGGAAATCGAAGCTGGCGATTCTCGACGAGCCCACCGCGGCGCTCGGAGTCGCGCAGACCGCGCAGGTGCTCGCCCTCGTCCGCCGCCTGGCGGAAAGCGGACTCGGAGTGATCCTGATCTCGCACAACCTCAACGACGTCTTCGCGGTGGCGGACAGGATCTCGGTGCTCCACCTGGGCCGGATGGTCGCTGACGTGGCGACAGCCAACGTCGACAGCCAGGAGGTCGTGGAGCTGATCACCACCGGCCGGTCCCGCCGGCAGCCGGCGCTCGCGGTTCGAGAAGAGACCTAAGGCCGCATCGACGTTGGCAGCGAGCACTCCCACAGCGCCTGCGGGCGGTCCGTCCGCAAGCCAACCAATGGCTGCGGCGGTCCGCGAGTACGTGCGCGGCTACCTCGGCCGCTTGCGCTCCGGCGAGCTCGGGACGCTGCCCATCGTCCTCGGTCTCGTCGTCATCTCAGTCGTCTTCCAGAACCTCAACCAGAACTTCCTGACCGCCCAGAACTTGGCCAACCTGCTTGTGCAGGGATCCGGCGTCGCGGTGATCGCGATGGGCATCGTCTTCGTCCTGATCCTCGGCGAGATCGACCTTTCGGTCGGCTACGTCAGCGGCGTCGGGGCTGCGATCCTTGCGCTCACCGTATCGAGTCAGAACCCGTGGCCCTGGGAGCTCTCGGTGGCAGCCGCGGTGGGCGCCTGCGCCCTGATCGGAGCCCTCCAGGGCACCATCGTGGCCTTGATGCGGATCCCGTCCTTCGTCGTCACCCTGGCCGGGCTGCTGGGCTGGAACGGCGTAGTCCTGCTGCTGGTCGCCGACCGGGGCACAATCCCGATCGACAATCCGGTCATCGTCGGGGTCGCCAACTCGCTGCTCACGCCAGACCAGGGCTGGCTGGTGCTTGTAGTCGGTGTAGCGCTCTATGTCGCTTTCTTGCTGGGCACGTACATCGTGCGGCGGAGACGCCACCTCGCCGTCGACCCCCTGCTACTGCTCGTCTTCCGGGCGGCCGCCGTGGCCGGCCTTGGCACGGTCGTCGTGTACGTGTGCAACCAGAACCGCGGCCACCTGGTCCCGATCCAGGGCGTGCCGGTGATCACGGTGCTGATCATCGTC